>Ga0326727_10005166_pt1 | contig 37753 bp, 26 predicted proteins | sample MB2enrmetagenome_FD_207643 | JGI IMG/M metagenome (GOLD analysis project Ga0326727, IMG submission 207643) | Lab enriched peat soil microbial communities from McLean, Ithaca, NY, United States - MB29MY | ecosystem: Environmental > Terrestrial > Soil > Wetlands > Peat | place: USA: New York... | reverse complement strand
AGGCCCGAATGGCGCCTTCCGTAGCCCGCGAGAGCACCTTGCACTGCAAACTCAACTCACAGTTGGGTTGGGCGGGGGTGAGGAGTATCTTAGCGGTCGGGCCGGAGATCGATAATGGAAATCTCGCATAAAGCCGCCTTTACCCTGTCAACCGATGGAGCCGGAACGCTTTCGACAAATCGAGCGCCTGCACCACGCGGCGTGGCTGATGCGTGCTCTGAGCGAAAATAAATCCGATGAAACCTGAGCGGTGGGGAAAAGTCGAAAGCATTTTTCGCAAAGCTCTCGAGGCTGACGAAAACCGGCGCAGCTCTGTGATTGAAGAATCGTGCGCTGGTGATGCAGAACTACGCCGCGAGGTGGAATCGCTGCTTGCTCATTATAGCGACTCTGCGAGCTTCATCGAGAAGCCGGCATTTGCGGACCAGGCGAACATCACTAAGGCTCCCTCCGTCACAACCGCAGCGCCGCGACCTGACTTGAAGGACGTTGCGGTTGGACATTACCGCATTGTTGAAGAAATCGGCTTGGGCGGCATGGGAGTGGTATACAAGGCCGAGGACACTAGACTTGGCCGCCTAGTCGCGCTGAAATTCCTACCTGAGCACATGGCAGCGGATTCTGTGGCGTTAGAGCGCTTTCGCCGCGAGGCCCGCGCCGCTTCGTCGCTGAACCATCCGAATATTTGCACGATCTACGATATCGACGCGTACGAAGGCCGGGAATTCATCGTAATGGAATATCTCAATGGGCAGACGCTCGCTATGTATATGGCGGGCCGGCGAGCGGTGGGCACTGAGCTCGTCGCGAAATTGGGAATGCCCATTGCCGAGGCGCTCGGCGCGGCACACTCCAAGGGAGTAATTCATCGCGATATCAAGCCGGGCAACATCTTCGTTACTCAATCGGGACTGGTGAAAGTCCTCGATTTCGGCGTGGCAAAGCTGGTGGCTAAGGCCAACCAATCCGAAGCTACCACCTTGGCCGAAACACACACGATCATAGGCACACTGCCGTATATGTCGCCGGAACAATTGCGTGGTGAGAATCTCGACACTCGGTCGGATATCTACGCATTGGGGGTCGTGCTCTATGAGATTGCCACGGGACAGCGCCTGTATAGTTCATCGCTGCATGCGCAGCTGGTTGATGAGATTCTGAATCGTCCTGCTTCTCCGCCCAGCAGCATCAACAAAAAGCTGTCGGCAAAAGCGGATGACATTATTCTCAAGTGTCTCGCCAAGGACCCGGAGGACCGATACCAGACTGCGAAAGAAATCGCGGTTGACTTGCGCCACTTGAGCACACGGTCGACAAGCGGGAGCGTCTCAGCCAGGACAAGCAGCGTACGAACAGGAAGCAGGCCGCTGGTGTTGATTAGCGGCGCAGCGCTGATTCTGCTGCTGCCAGGCCTCTGGTGGTTGCTTTCTAACCGGACTCAATCGCAGAAGGAATTGGTCCAGCGACAACTGACTGCTAATTCTCTAGATAACCCGGTTCTAGCCGCTGCTATTTCACCGGATGGCAAATTCCTGGCATACAGCGACGCAAATGGCTTTCACCTGCAGTTAATTAGCACGGGCGAGACGAAGCAGCTGCCTCTTCCTTCAGGGCTCGCAGTCGCCAGCGTCTTTTCAGGCGCTCCGGAGACCTTGGGTGCTCCCCTTTCGTGGTTTCCCGATGGAAGCAAGGTTCTTATCACTACTGTTACACACCCCGGTGAGGCCCCCAGCCTTTGGGCCGTATCCATACTAGGTGGGGCAGCACGTAAGCTGCGGGAAGGTGCCGCCGCTGCGTCCTTTTCCCCTGACGGTTCTCAGATCGCCTTTCTAGGCGATTACGATTCAGGCTGGGCGAAGGGGATTTGGTTGAGCACCGCGGATGGAGATGATCAGCGGCGTATCATGGCCGCACAACCTGGTGAAGAATTTAACGAAGTGGCCTGGGCTCCGAACGGGCAACGTCTCGCGTACTCGAAAGGACTCGCGGGTACCGGAATCTACGTGAGCGCCATCGAGAGTGTGAGTCTAGGAGGCGGCCCTCCCACTCGGATTCTATCAAGCCCAAAATTGCAGGGGTTTTGTTGGTTGCCGGATGGACGTATCGTCTACTCCCTGCGGCAATCGGTGATGACTGGCGCTGACTCAAATCTTTGGGAAGTGAGGACGATCACTCAAACAGGCGAACCCACGGGCCACCCCCGACAACTAACAAACTGGCCGGGGTTCTCCTTCTCCGGGTTCACGGTCACGGCAAACGGAAAGCAGATGGAGTTTCTTAGGCTCACCGCGAAGGCCCATGTGTATGTTGGAGAGTTGGATGCAAAGGAAACACATCTAAATAACACACGCCGCCTCACGTTCGACGAACATTTCGAGTGGCCTGAGCGGTGGACGCCAGATAGCCGGGCCGTAGTGTTTTGGTCAGACCGCGATGGAAACTGGGACATCTTCAAGCAGACGTTGGACAAAGACGACACCGCCGAATTGCTCCCACTCGGACCCGAACCGAAGTATTATTCCAGTTTCAGTCCTGACGGTCACTGGATTTTGTACTTGGCCCTTCCTGAAGCCCGACTTCCCGGTGGTTCGGTTCCAGTACGAATCATGCGGGTCCCTGTATCTGGTGGCCCCCCGCAATTGGTTCTGACTGCATTAGGTACGACGGACATCCACTGCACACGTGCCCCTGCCAACCTCTGTGTCTTTGACGAGCAACAGCAAGGTCATCTTATGTTTACTTCTGTCGATCCCATCAAGGGCCGAGGGCGTGCACTTGCCACCATGGAAATGGAGCCCTCCATGACAGTCCCTTGGGACCTTTCCCCGGATGGCTCGCAAATCGTCATGACGCGCGAAGGGCGCATTCGACTGTTATCCCTAAAGAGTGGGGTGACAACCGATTTAGCAGTAAGGGGATGGGACAGCTTTGGCGAAGTCGATTGGTCTGCCGACGGAAACGCTCTGTTTGTTTCCAGCCAGACACCCCAAGATACCACCCTGCTTCGCGTTGATCTTAGAGGAGAAGCCAGTGCGCTATGGCATCAAAAACTCAATTTCATGGGCACCAAAGGAATACAGTCTCCCGACGGGCGGCATTTGGCGATGGCGGGCTGGACAACCGATAGCAACGTCTGGATGATCGAGAACTTTTGAGAGTAGCGGAGTTGGCAGTCGTGGGCAGCGGCAGCGGCGACTGTGAGATCGTAATCGGCAAACAGGAAACTAATGCGGTTGTCGGGGCAAAATCGCCTTCACGCTAATACCCCCCGTCGCTCGAGTCTATGAATGCTGGGCGATCACGGATGCTTCCGAGTTTTGCTAGCGGTTCTCGTTTAAATGTAGCTGGGACACAATGATTACAGCCGCCCTGGTGAGCCGCGTTCAACAAGGCCTGGTAAACGTAGAATTTCTAATCGAAAGCGACGATTCACGTTCACATCTAAGGCGTAGACCTCGTCGATGCGGTATTCCTCAAGAGCAAGGGTGGCGCATACATCGCGACACAACGAGTCGCGGCGTATGCGCCGCCCGCGAGGTCGAATTGGGTCGCAGTGCCGACTTTCGAGCGGGAAGATGGGTTCGGCGAACAGGTAGTTACAAAGCGCCCGTCGAGTTGGTCCCAGCATGCCGGGAGCAGCTGAAAGCGGGAGGGACGTCGTACAATCACTCGTGCTCACGGCGACCGTTGGTTGGCGGTAGAGGGCGCTCTAGTAACTTGAGCCCCTCCTCCGAGTAAAGGCGCTGGCGGTATTCGTTCCTTAGCGCCTCCACGTCATATGAGTCCTTCTTTTGATCTTCCCAGGCTCGTGTTTCTTCTGGCTTGTCTTGTGCGGATTTAAGACTTCTAATCACCACTGCCCTCTCTTTGTCGAAGGTAGAAATTCCAGAAACAATTCGTGATGCGGTGATCCTTTGTTACTACTCGGTATACGCACCCGCTAATCTTCTCGCGGAGGTGCCAGCCGTCGGGAGTGTTAACTTTCTGGGTACTTGACAAAAGTCATAACTTTGGCTATAGTCGTGGTGTGGGGTTGCGCTGGAGATCTGGACCGGCCGGAAGCATTCGGCTCGAGAGGTCTGAGCCGTCTCCCTTTCGTGCTTGCGATGCCTGAGTCCCTGCCTGCGGTTCCCATCGTTGCCTCCCGGAGTGACAAGTGTGCGTACCAAGCCGAAGGCGTGAGTTCTCGCGTAAAGCATCTGTCCTGCCCGGAGGGTGCCCGGCCAAGAGTGGAAGGGGTCGGAAGCGGTTTGCGTTTGGAACGGCAGTACAACGCGAGAAAACACAAAATTAATACGATCGAAGCCAGTATGTTATTGAAAACACAGGAAGCGCTTTGAAAAACGAGCCTAAAACGAACTCAAGACGAAGCTTATTTGAGTGCAAAATGCGCGGATTGGGCCCCAAAAAGCGGGTCGTTTGTAGCGCAGGCGTCTGCCCGGCCGTCGTGGAGCCGTCCCGCTCCCCGAGCGCGGGCAGAGCCTGTCCTGAGGGCAGCGAAGGAATGCCCGCGCGACTGCGGGCGAGACGCCCGCACCACATGGCTGCGACATCCGGGCTCCCCGATCACATCCCCCGCCGGCTACTGTACGGGCACGCCATGGCGTGCCCCTACGCGAAGATCGGAGCGGGAATCTCATCTGCTCCGGTGGAGCCCACGCCTATGGCCGCTCGGAATGGCAGAACGGGGAAAAACACAAAATTGCGGGAACAAAGCCAGGAAGTTGCTGAAAATAAAGGGCATCACTTTTTGATGAGGTGCAAAACGAACCGAAAATGAAGCCAGTTTGAGCGCAGAATGCGACGACCAATCGCCAAAAGCGGGCTTTCCAAGTGCCCGGCTGGCGCGAGGGAAGATCCGTGATTGTGGACAAAAAGTCAACCACCCCTGCCCCCTCCTTAACAAGGAGGGGAATCATCGGTCGCACAAATCACGTGCCGCGGGTGGCCGTCGGCTGCCTTTCGCCTATTGCCGACTGCCTACTGCCGACTGCCTTCTCCCTTTACGCGAGGTATTCCTTCATCATGCTGATGTACCGGCGGCAGGTTTCCTTCATATCTTCGCTCGAGCCGTCTTGCTCGAGCGAGAGGAAGCCGGTGAAGCCGATGGCTTTCACCGCGTCGGCAATGGCTTTGATATCCATCACGCCTTGCCCGATGGGAACGTATTCGCGCATGGTGGGATCGATATCGCGAACGTGCAGATTCATCAGGCGGCGATTGAGCTTGTGGATGGCGACGGGAGGGTAGTCCCGCTGGTTCATGGCCCAGCCGCAGTCGAGATTGCAGCCTAAAGCCGGGCTAGGGATGTGGTCGCAGAGGCGCAGGAAGCTGTCGGAAACGGGAAGCATGGTGTAAGTATGGTTTTCGATGGAAAACTTCATGCCGAGCGCCTGGGCGCGCTCCAGGCAACTCTTCATCGTTTCGATGAAGAGAGGCCACAGTTCATCGAAGTTGTAGCCCGGAGCAATGTTGATGTGAAATTTCTCGCCGGGCTTGACATCACCCAGGAAGTAGCGGGGCAGGTAGGAAGTGGAGGCGCTCAATTGCCGCGCCCAAGGCGCCACGATATTCACCATAGGTGCGCCGAGTTTGTGGGCGATGCGGCAGCCTTTTTCGAAGTAGTCCAAGCTGCGCTGCCGGTCCTCGCGGTTGGGACTCGTCAGGTTCTCGACCACCGGTTGGAAAAAAGGAAACTGGTTCAATACCAGGTGATTTCGTTCCAGTTGTTTCTTGATGCGGTCGATGGTGGCATCGGTCCAGTATTCGTCAACGTCCATCGGCGAGTTGGCGATCAGTTCCACTCCTTCGAAGCCGAGGCTGCCAATGATGTCGATCGCCTCCTCGGGGTGTGCACCCGGGCCAAGGCTATGGAAGTTCCAACTGACGCAGCCGATCTTGGCGCGCCGCCCGCCAGGCCCATTTGCAGGCAGACCTTGCGTTGGGAACGGCGAGGCGGGCGACGGGTTGGCGCCGCCGAGCAACGAGTAACCACCCAGACCCACGGCCGACAAGAAATCGCGACGTTGCATGGCATTCCTCCTTGCATTTCAGGCAGCCCTGGGGCGTGCCCGGCAGGTGGGGTTCTCAGCCTAAGTAACAGCGACGTTCCTGACCCGAGAACCCGGATACAGGAACGTAGTGTCACACGGGCGACCATGTCAAGTGCAAAAAACCGCTCTCGTGCCTGCACCACTCCGAGCCGAGGCGGGAAATGGTGGGTTGAGACGATTCTGGGCAGGCCGACAACCAGGCTGGCGAAGTTGGTCGACAACACCCTCCGTAGCGGGATACAATCGCCGGTATAAACGGGACCAGGGGGGAGCGATGTTCAACGACATGAAGAGGCGGGAATTCCTGAAGGGGTCGGCTATGGGCGTGTCGGCGTTAGCGGCGGGATTAAGCGGCGCGGCGCCGGCAGCCGCTACGGAAGGAGGAGAGCGAGTTTACGCTCCGGAATCATCAGGGGAAAAGATCGGGCGCCCGGTTCGGGTGGTTAGTCTCGGCTTCCACGCGGGAGAGCACCCTCTGGAGTGGGTCGCCAGTCAGGTGGATGCGGAAGGAGCTTTGGGGGCGGATATCATCGCGCTTCCCGAGACTTTTCGCGGCAACACCAAAGAGAACGCCGAACCGCTCGACGGTCCGGCCGTCACGGCCATGTCGCGACTCGCCAAGAAGCATCGAGCCTACATTGTTTGCCCCATCCATCGAACCGACGGGAAGCAGGGCTTCAATTCTGCGGTTCTACTCGACCGCGAGGGAAAGGTCGCCTGTGTCTACAACAAACTCTACCCTGTGTGGGGAGAAGAATGCGTGGGTCTCTCCGTGCAACCCGGCTCGAACGTCTGTACCCACCAGGCGGATTTCGGGCGAGTCGGTTTGGCCATCTGCTTCGACGTCAACTGGTCCCCACTCTGGGAGCAGCTCTCCAACCAGGGGGCGGAATTGGTGATCTGGGTGAGCGCCTACTCGGCCGGCCGCTCGCTTCAGGCGCAGGCCATCAGCTATAACTATTACGTGGTTAGTTCCACGTGGATTCCGGATTGCCGGGTTTACGATCTGGATGGGGAACAGTTGGTCTACGATACCAACAACCAGGGCAATGGAAAGAACGTCACTCGTCTCACACTTGACCTGGACCGCTGCATCTTCCATCAGGACCTGAACCGCCCCGAGAAGATCGGGCGGCTGCTCAAGGAGCGAGGAGATGACGTAGCAGAAGATAAGTGGTTGTCGTCAGAAGGTTGGTTCGTGTTGAAAGCCAAGCGGCCGGGTGTAAGTGCCCGCGAATTGGCTCGAGAATACGGATTGGAAGAGCTAAGACATTACCTCAACCGAAGTCAATGCGAAATCGATAAGTGCCGCGGGTGGGAGTTTTCTTAAAGGGTGAAGGGTAAAGGCTAGAGGTTAAACCCGAAAAGTCGATACGCCTTGCGGCCTCGCATTTAGACTTTGAATTTCAGCATTGGTTATGGCCCGAGAGAACGAGGGGGTGATTATGATAAGAAATGAGAAACAGCCTTCGCTCTCTCGGGTTCTGGTTGAGCCATGGCGAGTATGAAAAGTGCGAGCCGGATCGGACCTCGCCGCAGGATAAATCAAGCTGTAACGCCACGGCTCTTGTAGATCGCTTTGTTCACTTCCACCATCAGGTCTTCGAGTGAGGCGCCGACTTTGCGCGCCGCCATCTCGATCGAGCAGTCATAGCATGAGGGGCGAAGGCCGAACTTCACAAAAACCTCGTCGGTCTCGGGGAATTTCTGCTTTATGTCGCGGACCAGTTCGCCACCACGAACGAGATCGCTAAACTGAAACATGGGTCACTTCCTCCCGCATGCCCGCGGCGGAGTCCTTCCGCCGGGGTTGGTAAACGCAGAATGGCTCTTCGTCCAGATAATCGCCGCTAGCCGCGTAGGCCCGCGCGCGGCACCCCATACAAACATTCCGAAACTCGCAATAGCCGCACTTGCCTTTCAGATTATCCGTGCTGCGCAGTTGCTGAAAAACCGGGGCGCTCTCCCAAATCTCACCGAACGATTGCTTGTTCAGATCGCCCGCCACGACCGGCAGGTATCCGCAGGGATAAACCTCGCCTCGGTGTGAAATGAAGCAGACGCCCGTGCCGGCCAGACAGCCCTTGGTCATGGCGTTCATGCCCTGGGGATGCGCAGAGCCGGATGGGGCAGCGTGTGGATGGAGGGCCATGCCCGTCGACCCGGGCATGGTCATTTCAGTCGGGCCGATGGCATCGTTCGATCCGCCGGCGTCTGCCGGGAGCGTCTCGTTGCGTACGCTCGTGGCCGCCCGGCGCTCGGCGGCGCGGCGTTGCCGCATCACGCGGAAGTAATGAGGGGCGCAGGTGGCTTTCAGCTCGATCCCGCCCTCGAGCGAACGATCGTAGAACCAGTTCAAGATCGCTTCGTATTCTGCGGCGGGCACCATTTGCTCCGCGGCGATGTCCACTCCGCAGCCCACCGGAACCAGAAGGAACGTGTGCAAGGCATCCGCCCCGATCTCTTTGGCCAACTCCAGCACTGCGGGGAGTTGGTGCGCATTATGACGGGCAATCGTCATGTTAATCTGCAGCGACATCCCCAGCTCGCGAAGGTTTCGGAAGCCGCGCAGTGCGGCGTCGAAGGCGCCGGTAATGCCGCGAAACGCGTCATGGGTCGCAGCGTCGGCGCCGTCCAGACTGATGGAAACACGCCGCACTCCTGATTCAAGAATCCGGCGCGCCACCTGTTTGTCAACCAGCGTTCCATTCGTGGCCAGCGCCACTCGCATCCCCAGGGATGCGGCGTAGCTGGCAAGCTCGAAGATGTCGTGACGAAAGAGAGGTTCGCCACCGCTCAGAACTAGGATTGGTAGGAATGACTGAGAGACTTGCTTTATTAAGTTCAGGGCTTTGGTTGTAGGTAGGTCTAATGGTGATGAGAGTTCTGATGCGGTGGCGCGACAATGGATACAACGTAAATTGCACCCCTTGGTAACCTCCCAAAAAACGAGCCGCGGTTTGTAGTCTAGATTGTTAAGCCACATAGCACGACTCATTTCTTAGTAACGGCTGTTTAACGCAGCCGCTATTTCCACGAGCACGTTTTTGTCCATCCGTTCGGGAATTGCGACGCTCGGCCGTGCTCCCAGCCAGCGTGCTTCCCTCGAACCTGCGTAAATCCAATGCGGCGCAGCCGAAATGCATCGTGCACTGGAGCGCTGCCTGCTTCTGGGCAAAGTAGCTGAGAGGTTCGAAAGGGTTGCAACTCCAATCAATACCGCATCCAGGTTGCCCCATTGAGCAGATCGGCCGATACAGGTTTGCGACACTCACAGCCCTATTCCTCTGTTGGGTTGCCCTGGAGTCGCGAAGGAAACTGTCGTGGCGCGCGTTTGAGCTTGAGATTCTATAGGGGGTTAAGAACTCCGCTTCGTCGAATTTCCGGTATCCCTAACCCCCCAACCCGTCAGACGACGGATCCCTAGGACCCGAAGTCCCTCGCACCCAGTAAGAGGGCACTCTACATGCCAAACTCGAGGCGATCAACCAACGTCAGCAGGATGGATTCAAGCCGAAGGAACAAAACAGCTTAGCGAATTGCGGAGCACTAAGAGGGCAAGAAGTGGGAGCAGATTCTGAGATTAGGAGGTGCGCAATATGACTGTTGCCATACTGGCAGGAGGGGTGAAAAGGCGCAAAGAACTCGGCTGCAGATGTGGGCGAACCCACTCGCAGGGGGCGGTTCGCGAACCGCCCCTACGAACGTATCAGCGCCTGACCAATCGCAAGGTTTTAATCTCCCAGGGTTTCATATGGAAGTGGATGGTCTGGCCCTCGCCGACTGTCCCCAGGACCACATCCTCCAGTAGATTCGTTTCCAGCACGCGAACCGAACGAGGGAGTTGAATCGAGACATCTCCTTCGCGGCCCTCGCATTCAAAAAACCGCAGGATCGCGTCCGTGTCGTAGAACCCTTCCATCTGCTTCATGGCATACAGAATTACGTGATCGCTATCCGTCTTTATGAACGAGTACGAATCCGGCAAACCGCCTGCCTTGCCCGCCCACTGTTCCTGGGGGCTCGCGTGGGCCGGCTCTTGCAGCGCCAGCAAGGGCGAGTTGAAAGCCAGGGCCTGGAACTCCACTTTGCCCTCTCGCCATCCGCCCTGGTGAGGGTATAGGGAGTATCCGAAGCTGTGGTGTCCCTCATCGGCTCGCGGGTCGGGACCCCAGGGGCCACGGATCACGGAGAGTCGGATCACGTTGTCTTTGGCATCAAAGCCGTTGCGGCCGTTGTTGAGAATTGCTACGCCATAATCCGCGTTGGAGATGTCGACCCACTTGCCCATCACCATTTCATTCCCTGTCTGTTCGCGTTCGATGGTGCCATAGGGGATCTCCGCCGCCACCTTGGTGGACGAAGCGTTGACCGGGAAGCCTGCCTTCAGGAACGTAGCGCGTTCGTACCAGTCGGTTGACAATTCCACATCCACGCGAGGTACACCCGCAATCAGACTGATCTCCTGGGAGAATTCCGAGTCCCGGAAGCGATGGACCACGCGGAGCGTAGCGCGCGCCGGTCCCTGCTCGATGATCTCGATGTGCGTTGCTTTTCCGACATCCCACTTCTTTCCCGTCAGCCCGATGTCCCACGCGGGCCCGGCGTACTCGGGAGAGGCTTCCTTGGCTCGCTCCGCCGTGTCCTCGAGCGCCAACAGGAAATTACCCTCGCCCCGAAACGCTTCACGCTTATTTGCTTTGTCGTAAAGCCGGGCAATGTAGCCGGTCTCAGGATTAAGTTCAACTCGGAAAAACTCGTTTTCGAGATACCAGCGAGGTTTCGTGCCGACCTGAACAGACGATGCGGGGGACTTGGGGATTCCGGTTTCAGGAACGAGCCTATAAAGCTTCAATCCCATCTGCGGAACCTTCTGGGCGACGAAAGCAACCGTGGCGGTTTCACGCGCGCCCACTTTGGTCGCCGGCTTCAGCACTTGCACCGGAACAGCCTCTTTGCCGTGCACGGCCACCATGCGCGGGGGCAACGAAAAAGCGGACACTTCGGTGATCACCAAATCCGTGCGGTCCCAGGATTGAGGGTTATAAACGGCCACCGGAATGCCTTCGCCTCGCGTGTCTACCTGCAGGCCGAGGTTTTGAAGGGAGAAGTTCAAAGCCCGGTGAGCGCGCTCAAACACTTCCTGGTATTGCGTGGCGGCGTCCGCATAAATAAGACCGATGCCCGAGCCGGCGGCCAGGTCGTGAGCTTGGTCCAGCAGGGCTATCTTCCAGGCCTCCGTGATATCACGATTGGGGTAGTAATCCCGGTAGTCAAAGAATACCGCCAGTTCCGACATCTTCTCGGCATCCAGAAGGAGCTGCTCGGCCTGCCGATTATGGCGTTTCATCTCTACTTGGGTTGTGTAGCACCCGGGAAAAACATTCTGCATCTCGCCCGCCACGACCGGGAAGTCGCTCTTTTCGGTGAGCAGGATATCGATGTAATCCGCGACGTTAGTGGTTCTTACCCGCACATCATTGGGGGAAGCGTTCAACTTCGCAATTCCCGCCACGTCTTCGGGGTTTGGACCGCCACCGTGATCCCCCATGCCGTACAGCACCATGATGTTCTTAACCCCGGCGCGATCCGCGTTCTTCATCCCCAGTACGGTGGTGTGCTCATGGTCCATGGGCTGAGTGTACTCGCCGGGCGTGGTGTAGCCCAGCACCCGGCTCCCGTCCAGACCCCGCCACCAGATAATGGGCGGCCGGGAGGGATCGTGAGGCCGGTTGAAAAGATAGAGTTCAATGCCGGCTTTGTGTGCGATCTGCGGCATCGAGTAAGGATGGCCGAACACGTCCGGCTGCCATGCGGCCCGAATATAATGGCCGAACTTTTCCTTACTATATTTCTGGCCGTAGAGGAACTGGCGCACCAGCGACTCGCCGTCCGAAACGTTTTCGTCCATCTGCACCCAACTTGAAGTGACGGGGATGAAATTGCCGGTTCTGGCCTTTTGGACAATTCCCTTGAAGATGTCTGGAAAGTAACGTTCCATCATTTCGAGCACAACTGCCTGATCCTGGGCATAGGTATAATCAGGGAACTGGTCCATCAGCTTAAGCTGGTTGCTGAAGGTGTTGTACATGATGTCATAGATGGATTCCTCCCATCGCCAAAGCCAGGCCATGTCCATATGTGCGTAGCCCACTACGTGGGCGGTATAGTCTTTTGGCTGCGCGGGGGATTGAGCGCGGGCGGAAGAAACAAAGGTCGCAACGATGCAAACAAGCCCCATGAGCTTACGCATAAGACCTCCTGCGGACCAGAACTTCATAACTTGCTCCGGTCACCCTGCCTTCCAGGCTCAACATTTCAAACAGATTTTGGACAAAAATGCAAGCTACCTGATTACGAAGTGCGCGGTACGCGAACGGTGGGATGCTTGCCAGCCGATGGCGTCACCACACGGGGTTGCGCACAGGAGCCGCCTTCGTGGGAAGTACGGTGGCCTCATAGGTGCCTGGACACTTGCAAGTGACGCACTTCCGGGTTGCGGACGCGGTTGGCGTCTGCTAATGTAATGCCTTTGTAACGTCTCTGTCACGATAGTTTGTCATGATTCGGCCATGTCCCAAATGCGGCGCGACAAAAACCGATCCCGTCCCGCACGACTTCAAATACAACCTTGCGCGGGCCTTCGGGTATCGACTTCAAATTTGCTCCCGGTGTCGGGCGGCGCGCTATCTGCCGAGGCATACTAGAAAACCTGATGATTCATCCCAGGCAGGGAAACAGCCGGCGAGCGCCCCCCGGTTTGGGGGGGACCCAGAGGGTTTAGTGAGGCCGGAGGCAAGCCCCGAACCGGAAGGGCATCCAGTCGCCGCGGCTGACTTTCCGAACGAGGACGCATTCCGCTGTCCGGCGTGTGGCAGTAGGGGATACCACCGAACCGAGCGCACCACCGGGGAACGGATCTTGCGCCATGCCCCAATGGCTCGTTGCGAGGTCTGTGGCCTGCGCTTTCCGCACCCGGGATATCCGAACTCGGCGAAGTTGGCGGAGGCGCCGGCAGCCGGATCTCAGCCTGCGGAGGAGAAACAAGTTCCAAAAATGACCAAAGAGAACACCCAAGGCGAAGTCCCCGAAGAGGCGGCCCAAGCCAGATCCTCAAGTGATGACGTTCCCAAGTGTCCGTCTTGCGGCAGCTCGAAATACCATCGTACCGAGCGCACTGCCCTGGAAAAAGCCTTGCGACGCCCGCCGATGGCACGTTGCGAGAGGTGCGGCAAGCGGTTTCCCTATGTCAGACACCCTGATGAGCCAAGCGCTTCAACACCCGCCGGCAAGAAAACTCAGCCGAACGCCGTGGAGCAAGCAGAAGGTGCTGGCTCCTCGAAGCAGGAAACAGGGCGTTGCCCGTTTTGTGGCAGCAGCAGCTACCGCCGATCTCGGCGTAACACCGCGGAACGCCTTCTGTTCCGCCCCAAGATGGCACGTTGCAGTCATTGCCGGAAGCGCTTCCCCTTTCCAGAGAGATAGCATTTTCAAATGGCCTCTTCGAGTGTCACGAGCCGCATCGCCAAAGCCTCCGGGATCGTGATGGCGGGGGTGTTGCTGAGCCGCGTGTTGGGTTACTTTCGCGAGTGGACGGTAGCCCACCAGAGTGGCGCCAACGCTATCACCGACACTTACTACGCCGCCTTCACGCTGCCCGATTTCTTGAACTATCTGGTAGCCGCCGGCGCTCTTAGCGTGACCTTTATACCCGTCTTCTCCCGCTACATGGCAGAAAACCGGGAGGACGAAGGATGGCGCGCATTCTCGACGGTGGTCTCGGTAATGGGGTTGGTAGTCGTGGGTTTGGTGGGGATTGGGGAGATCTTCGCCCCTCAACTGGTTGCAGCCATCGCCCCGGGTTTCGCTCCCCCAGCCAAGGCGCAAACTGTGTTTCTGACCCGCCTGATGTTGCCCGCGCAGGTTTTCTTCTACCTGGGAAGCATTCTGACGGCCGTCCAGTACGCCAAGGGGATGTTCGTCATCCCATCCCTGGGTGGGGTGATCTATAACCTCGGGGTCGTTCTCGGTGGACTGTTGCTTTCTTCGCGAATCGGCATGACAGGTTTCGCGCTGGGAGTGGTGGCTGGCGCGTTCTTTGGGAATTTCCTTCTGCAGATTTACGGCGCACGGCGGGCTGGAGCCCGGTTCGTTCCCAGCCTCGACATCCGGCATCCCGGCTTCCGGTCGTTCATTAAACTCTCGATTCCAATTATGCTGGCGCTCTCTCTCCCTGCGACGGATGATTGGATCATCCGCTGGTTCGGCTCTTTCCTGGGCCGCGCGTCCATCACCTGGCTGACATACGCGAAGTCGCTGATGCGCGTTCCGCTGGGCGTGGTCGGCATGTCGGTGGGGGTGGCATCGTTTCCTTTTATGTCAAAGCTTTATTCGGAGGGGAAACTCGAAGAACTCAACCGTGCCGTGAACGCCACGCTGAAGGGGCTGCTCATTCCGCTTGTCCCGATTTCCGCCTTGATCATCGCTCAGAGCACGCCGCTTGTCCATTTCCTGTTCTCGCACACGCGACTGCGCGGAGGCGACTTCGAAGCCACCTCTGCCGCCCTGCGGGTGTTTTCCCTCGGCATGTTTGCCTGGGCGATGCAGAATATCCTGGCGCGTGCTTTCTACGCCGCTCGCGACACCATTACGCCTGCCGTCGTGGGCACAGGGATTACTTTCCTTAGCCTCCCCGCGTACTGGTGGCTGGCCCACCACTTTCAGTATCTTGGTCTCGCCTGGGCGAGTTCCCTTGGGATCACTGCTTGCACAGTCATTCTCCTTTTTCTGTTGAATCGCCGAACCCGCAATCGCGAGGCCCGCGCGTTTCTGGTGTTTTTCCTTAAGATTGGCTCGATTTCAGCGCTGGCGGGAGTCGCGTGCTTCAAGCTGAGTAATTGGCTGGGATCGCGTCTTGGCTGGGAAACCACCCATCAGGCTCTGCTCGTTTTGATAATCGTGAGTTCAGTAGGTCTGGTGCTGTTGGCGCTCCTCGCCAAGCTGTTTCGGTTGAGGGAAGTCGAGGACTACCTCAAGAGACTGGCAAAGAGGTGAAATCCGATGGACGAAGTGCAGGCCCCCAACTCCGCCTCCGCAATCCAGCAACGCGTGCAATCCGGCCGCATCGGATGGTGGGGACCTCTAGCTCTGACTCCGGCCCGGGCCTGCCTGATTCTGTTGGTGCAAGGCGGATTGGCGGCCGTCCTCTGGCTCCGGGGTAATCCTTCTCCTTGGCGTACTCAGGCACCGTGGTGGACTGTCTATGCAACCCTCATCGACATCGGATGTCTACTTCTGCTCTGGCGACAGGCGCGTTCGGAAGGTATCCGGCTCGTTGACCTTTTCGGTGTCGATCGATCCCGGCTTCGTTGGGAGGCGCTTTGGGGCCTCGCGCTCTTCCTCATCCTCTTCCCGACCATCGTGGGGGGCGGCGGGACGCTTGCCTCCTGGCTGGTTTATGGAACAACCCATCTCAACCCTAAGGGTCTGGCGCCGGGCCTCCTCTCCGCGCGCCATCTGCCACGTTGGGCTGTCTACTACAGCTTGTCTGTCTTCTGGCTCGTCTGGTCTCCCACCGAAGAAGCCATTTACCAGGCTTATTGTGCCGCCCGGCTCAAGGCGCTGACCGGCAAGACGTGGGTCACGGTGATGGTGGTCGGGTTCTGGTGGGCCTTCGAGCACAGCCTGTTCCCCTTGGTCCTCGACTGGCGGCTCATGCTGTTCCGCTTCCTCCAGTTTATCCCTTTGATCGTGGTCATCCAACTCATCTATCTGCGCACACGCGCCCTCCCCCGCTTGATCTTCATGCACTGGCCCATGGATCTGCTCGCCGCATGGATGACACTGAGGCCCTGAGGCGCGCGATGTGCCGGCATATTAAGGGGTCCGGCTCGCCGGAAAAGTGTAATACTCGTAGTGGGTATTCCAGGTAAATTCCTGGCCCGGGTCGATTGTCATGGCGATGAAGGGCTCCATGGCGAGGACGTTGCGCATTGACCAGAAGTTTACAAACGACAGCGGGCGGTCACCTTGGATCCTCATTCCCGCGCCCACTTTGGGGTTCTCGATGCGGATGTCGTAGTCCTTGGGAGTGTCGCCGAAACCCCGGAACGGGATCTCTACCCACTCCTCATCCTCGAGCGCCTTCGCAAAAACGATGCGGTTCTCCTGAGCCTTGGCCAGGCGCTCGTCAGAGGGCTGAGTGGGATGAATCTGGAAGGGGACCGAGATAGAGAAATCGGGCCCGGGCGGTTGCTTGTCGAGCACCAGAAAATTGTGATTGTAAACGGTGCTGTGGATCGTGCGGCGGCCGATGTTCTTCAAACTGTGCTCGAGCACCATCTCCGGCTTGCCTTCTTTAAGCCGCACGATCTTGCGGTACACGTAGCCATATCCTGAAGACGGGTCAGTCAACTCCTGCGTAAACTCGACGGAATCGGAATGCAGTTTGACGGTCCGTTTCCCCGGGTCGACGATCTCATACAGCGTGTACGCGTCATAGCTCGCGCCGACCTTTCGAAGCACCCCGACGCCGATTTTGATAAAGGTCCCGCCGGCCTTGGCTTCGCCCCACCCGAGGGCTGCGTCATTGGTCTGGAACTCCTCTACAGGGCCCGAGATGGCACTGGCGGCCCCCGCCACCACTTCCGTTCCCTTGAAAACGTAATCGTGGACGGCCGGGTCGATCCTGTCAAACCACGGCCCGTAGTAGTTGTGGCCATCGTATTCGAGGCTGGCGATGACTCCTGACCAATCAAACCGTGTGCCACGATAATAACCATTCTTAGGATCGGGAAGATATAACTTCACTCGAAGCTTGCCGTTTGAAATCTCGGTCTGGGGAAATTCGTTTGCCATAAGTTTGCCTCCGGCCGCAAGGGCGAATGCTGCAACTGCTGCCAACATCGTAGCGAGTACCGTTCCAAAATGTGAGTGCATCATGTCAACTCCCGAAGATCTTCGCTGTACATCTCAACTCCGTGTTGTAGCGCTGACCTTCAGGTCAGCACAGTGGCAGTGCGCGGCGATGCCGACCTGAAGGTCGGCGCTACGAAGCGCCAATCACATCCCCGGACCAACGGCCGGGGCGAGGGGCGGAATCAGCAAGAGCCGGGGGCGAGTTAAATACTCCTGCTGGTAACGCCGGTACCCGTCGCCCGAAGGCGCGTGGTCAGTTGCGCCGGGCGGATAGTTCGCCATTCCGTGAAAGGGCAACGGCTGGACGGTTGCGGAAAAAGCGGTGTTGGGCTCGCCGTCCTTCGCCCAGCCGTTCGTATAAAGAAAGAAGTCGCGCGCCCAACCGGGCTGGAGGGCGGGGAGCCTTCCGGCATCGAAGCTCACCGTAATTTCGTCGCCCGGCGCCATCACCACCAACTGATCGTCAGCGCGAGCGAGCAGTTTCTCCACGGGGCCATAGCGCGTGTACATGCCCAGCATGGGATTCCAGGGAGCGATGGCAAGTACGTTTTCATAATCGAAAGAGTCGGGGCGGTGGTGTTCCGGATCGCTGACGGGGGTTGAGAATCCGCGGTAATGCAGGTCCGCGGAAAGGAGCGGAAGCTCGGCCGGAGCAGGCGCCGGGGCATCGTCCAATGAGAAAAAGATCTGGTCCCAGTAGACGCACAAGTTGGTAACGATGCGCACGTGATGGTCGGAGGTGAGGAACTTGCCCGTCAGGTCGATACGCATGGTGCGGCGCGTGCCGCTCGGCAGACCCATGTCCGGAATGACGGTTTGCCATTCACCCTGCGCGTTGCGAACTTGCAGGTAGGGAGAAATCAGTTCGGTCTGCTTGTTGGACATCAAGGCGCGCGAACCGTTCGAGTCCGTCCAGTACACCCAACCGTTCAACCACAGTGAAGCACGCGCGGAAGCCGGCAAGTCTCCCAAATCCAGCGTAAGCGAGTGAGGCTCGGCGAGGCCAAGGATGCGATGGCGAGCGAACTCGGTGGGATACTCACCATCCTGCTTCAAGAGCAAGGGCAGGACGTCGCGGCCCCGATCGTCAACCGCCGAAATCGGGAAGCGCTTTTCGCGCACGGAATAGAGCGCCGGAGGCTGAGGCGAGGAGGCATAAATCTCGTTCGAGTAGATCTCCTGGCCGTCAGGGTGGTCTACTGCCAAGAGTCGAAGCTGATCAAAGAAATCAGCTTCCCTCAATTCGTCGGTGAGTTGGAAAACGTACCGGCCGTTATGGGCCTGCAGGTCATGCGGCAGGCGCACGAACTCCTCCGGGAAGGGTTTGATGCGAGTTCCGTCCGGGTTAAGTTCGCCGAGCGGGCCCGTGCCCAGAACATCCGTGACAAACACATAATGCTCGCCATTCCAGGCGTAAAGCAGGGGGCAGGAGGTGGCCAGACGTTCGGACTCCCGGACGTCAATCGGCTTGTCGGTGGGCACGTCAATCCAATTTTGGATGACCGCGTTGGGCCAGGTGACGCGCACCACATCAACCTTAGAGAGGTTTCCGACAAAAACCCGGATGGGATTTCCCGTGACCACAATCTTGTTGTAATAGTTGCCAGCTTTGACCTCGACTAGACTGCCGATTCCTTCCGCGTTGCTTTTGTAGCCGATCATCTTCACTTCCAACCAGTGCGGCGTGGGCCCTTCTTCTTCATAGGCGAGCAATTGACCGTTGGTGGCGAGCCCCACCAAGTCCAATTTGCCGGGATTGCTCAACCACGTGGGGCTGAGCGTGGCAACGGTACTTGCCGTGCCGGGCGGGATGCTGATGTTTCCCTCCCGGAACTTGCCGAATTGGTTGACGAGCTGACGCCACTTGCCTCCCGCATCGCGTGTAAGGAGATCCCCAAAGCTGTCCCCGTTCACATCCACCACCGTGCCGCGAAATCCAAAGATGCCCGGCGGGGCGGAAATGGGCGGAAGCGAAGCAAGAGGAGTGAATTTCCAATCGCCCCGGTTCATCAGCACCTGATAGCCTTTGGGCCCCCAAAGGGCCAAATCGAATCGGCCATCATGGCTGAAATCCGCTACTTGCACGGCGTAGGCCACCCAATGGGCAAACGCACGCTCTGCCTCGGCGGTTCGGTTCACAAACTTGTCCTCGCCCAGGTTTGCATAAAGCAATGGCGGGCCGTCGTCACGGTAGAAGCAGAGATCAGTGTAGCCGTCATTATCGAAGTCCGCGAAGACTGCGCCGCGCATGCGTCCCTTGGCCGAGGCCAGCCCTGAAGAGGGAGTAGCCTCTGTGAAAGTGCCGTCGCCATTGTTGCGATAAAAACGTGTCGTGCCGCCGGCGAAATCGCTGGGGAAAACGAAAGAGTCTTTCTTGGGCGGATCGTTCAGGTTCGTGTAGACCGTGACCACCAGGTCAAGAAAGCCGTCGACGTCGGCGTCGAAAAGCACCGCTTGGGTGTCAAGCTCGCCGGGAGTCGGATTCAGGCCCGCTTTCTCGGTCTCATCCTGGAAAACCCCATCGCCCATGTTCCGATAGAGCCGCACGCCGTCCAGGCCGGCCACGAAGAGGCTGGGCTTACCGCTGTTGTTATAGTCGGCAAAGGTGGCGGACAGGGTGGCGCCAGGCCCGGCCACGCCGGCCTTGTCCGTGACTTCAGTGAATGTCCCGTCGCCATTGTTGTGCAGGAGATGGTTGGAGCCGGCGGGGTTGACCACATAGATGTCCAAGTGGCCGTCGCCATCATAATCGCCGAACGTCAGGGAAGGCCCGAAGAGAGGAACGAGATTTCGCCGCGCGTAATCGAGAGAATAATCTGGCGCGTTAATCTGAACTTGAGAGTCCGCCGGAACGCTTTGCTCGGTCGGCAACGTCAGGCCGAGGCGCCCGGTGATGTCAGCAAAGGTCACTCGTTCGAGGCGCCGGCTTGGCCCGGGCTCCGAAGGCGGCAGCGCCGGCAGAAGCACGGCTCCGTATTTGCCTCCTTCCAGAGCGGGGTTCTGAAGCGAAATACTAGGGACTTTGTCTCGCATCTTTTCGTGAATCTTCAGGGCTTTCGCCGCGTCCGCGTCGCGTTTCAGGCGGACATAGGTGGTGAAGGTGTGGAATAAGGCCGCGACGTAGAAGTTCTGCCCTTTGCCGAAACCCATATTGACAACGTGCTCCCACGCCTCCCGCGCATCCTCCAAGCGCTTCTCAGCGAAGTAGACCGCTCCAAGATTGAACCAAGCGGCAGGGTCTTCCGGGTCGGCGGCAATAACCCGCTTGAGAGCCGCGTCCGCATCGGGATAGCGAAGCTCGCGCTTGTACAGGATGCCCAGGTTGTAATCGACGGCTACGAGCTTGGGGTCCATCTGTCTGGCGGTGGTCAACTCGCCAAGAGCTTCGTCCAGCTTGTTGGCCTGCATCAGAGAAAGGCCGAGGTCAAAGTGATCGGTGGCCAAGGCCTTCCCCGAAGCCACGATCTTCTGAAACTGCTCGATCGCCTCAGTATATTTGCCCTGCTCGTAATAGGCCTTGCCGATATTACGTTGGGTTTGAACGGGCGCTCCTGCCACCGAACTCTTGCCGGCAGGCTTCGAACCAGCCGGCTTTCCCCCTTGCGGGCTTTCCAAACCAGGCCGGGCGGCGGTGAGACAGGAAGCGAAAATCAAAGCGACCATCAGGCAGAAGCGCAGCACGCTGGACAGGTTTTGGTTCATGAGTTTTCCGATTCAGGATCAGGGTTCAGGGATTCCCTCACCCTCTCGCATTCCCCTCTTCGCTGGAAAGGGGCTTACGGGGTGGTGGTCCGCAATTCAGTTGCTCACCGTGCGAACGGTTATTATACAACGCGGCCCTGCTGCGCGAGACTCAGATTAAGCTCTTTCTTCACCACCTGGCAGGCCGGTCGACGACCAAATCCGGATGGTCGCGGCGGAAGGTCTCCGCGATGTGGCAGGACCAGCAAACGGGCGAGTGAGTATGGAATACCTCGGGCAGTTTCTCGGGGGCGATCATATCCCAATAAAGGGTCTTTTTGTCCCTATTCAGAAGCGCCGGCACGTGCCCCACCCATTGCTCGGCCGTGTCCACCGGCTTGCCGCAGATGACACAGGCCTTGCCGGCATACCAGTCGGCGACGATGCGTCGAACCAGACAGTCTTGCGGCGCTACTTCGATCTGTTTCAAACATTCCTGGCCGCATCCCTGCCGTTCCGGCCAGCGGGAACACTCGCTCAGGCGAAGCTGTGGTGTGCCGAATACCGCATCCTTCGCCAGATGTAGGGCGTCTAAATCCACTGCTGCAGGGCGCTCGGTCTCAGGGCAGGTGACCAGCCTCTTCCCGCGGAGCTTGAAATAGGCCCGCAGGCTTCGAAACGCTAAGTACCCGACAGTAAGTGCCATAAGCGCTATGACGACGAAAATAAGCCCCGTACTCATAAGTGCCTCCTTCGTTCACAGACATTCCCGGTTCGTCTGTCGATTTTTAGAACGCGGCAAGGTAGTTGCCACTTTGGAATCGCGTCGAGACAGGATTGGGGACATTGGGAAGGAAGGCGGCAGCTTCGCTGCGCCACTCGAGCTCGCGAGTTTGCAGAGCGCTTCTTTGTTTTCATAGACATTCTCGCTTTGTTCCGCGAAAAACGGAACCTCGGAGGCACAGAGGCACGGAGGATCTAGGGCAAAAGCACTGATCACTACTTCTCAGTGGCTCTCCGCCGGGGAGTGCGATCCCTCCGGGCCTTCTATACTTGTATGTCCTCCATAGCGGTCCTTTGTTTTCAATGACATTCTCGCTTTGTTCCCCGATTTTTGGAATGCGGCAGGGTAGATGCCCCCCTGGAATCGCGTCGAGACAGGATTGGGGACTTTGGGACGGAATGCGGCCGCTTCGCCGGGGCACTCGACCTCGAGAGTTTGCAGAGCGGTCCTTTGTTTTCATAGACATTCTCGCTTTGTTCCCCGATTTTGGAGTGAGGCAGCGAAGTTGGCCGGTTGCAATCCGGCCGCGAGGGGGTCCGGGACGGCGGAGAACCACTGACATTCTGTCTGGCTTGGACGCAGACCGGCGAATCATTTGGAGATGTCCATGCGTTCATGGCAAAACAACTCAACCCCACGTTCTAGCCTATCATAATAAGCGTATTTTGTCAAGTACTTTTTTTAAAGGCATCCGGGGCCGGTTGGGGTAGAATAGGGCTTCTGGGCAGATTGGTTCAGAATCCAAGGACGCTAACGCAACTCTCGCGAGAGGTTCAGCACCTCAATTCAGCCGAGATGCCCATAAAGACACGCAACCAGCTACGGAGTCCGCTACTCAGGAGGATGACACAGTGAAAAAACTGGTGATTGCTGTTTTGATGGTGGTGTTCTGCCTGCCGGTCGAGTTTCTTCAGGCCAAAGAGGCTACGAAGATCGATGACCGGCTCGAAAATGCCGCCGTAGATTTGTACGAAATCATGAAGACGCCCGAGAACACGATCCCGCGGGACTTGCTCGACAGGTCGGTGTGCGTGGGCATCGTCCCCGGGGAGAAGAAAGGGGCTTTCATTGTCGGCGGAACCTACGGGCGCGGCGTGCTGGTATGCAGAAGGCACGGCGACGGCCCTTGGGGTGCGCCTTCGATGATTGCCGTGCATGGTGGCAGCTTTGGGTTTCAGTGGGGAGGAACGGAGACCGACGTGGTTCTTGTAGTAATGAACCCGAGCGGGATTCGCAGGCTGCTCAAGAGTAAGGGGGAGTTGGGCGCGGATGTCGCCGTGGCGGCCGGGCCGGTGGGACGGACGGCTTCAGCTTCCACGGATTTGCTGATGACCGCTGAGATTCTCACTTATTCGCGGTCGCGGGGCCTGTTCGCCGGCATTGCGTTAAAGGGAGCTGCCGTTACTGAGGATAGCGAGGCCAACTCGCGGCTGTATGGCCATCCGGTGGACCCCTGGGAACTTCTAATCCGAGGCACGGGGGAGATCCCTGCCCCTGCTAAATCCCTCATCAGCGAGCTCGAGAAGTATTCGCCTCATGGCGGAATATCGTTTGTCAACACTCAACCGCCGCAACCAACAAAGTAACCGGTCGCCAAGCGACGAGCCGCAGGGGCGGTTTGTGAATCGTCCCTGCGCGCCCGGTCTTTCCGTTCGCACTGCCACCGCCGTTCATTTCATGTGTTCAAGCCTTCCCCGTGGGCTCGCCTCGGCCGAGGCAAGCCTCGTCCTTCTACAAAACGACTGCCAGACCAGCGACCTGTTGGCCGGGCACCCCGGGAGCGTCCTAATTCTGTGTTACTGCAGAATCATTCGCGCTGCGGTTTGCGTTTTACGATTTCCGCCGCGTCCGCCAGACCCTGAGGGTTACCCCGCGATGGAGGTGGGAATTACAGACCATATTTGGTCGCTGGGAGAGTTGCTTGAGGCCGCATAAATCAGGCGGCCTTCCGCTTGGTACAGGAGACTCTCCGGCGCGCCGAGTCCTAACAATTTTTTAGGCTTGACATGGCGCTAGAAGAATGCCATTCTTATGGCATAAGAATGGCATTATATGGCCAGAAAGCCTAACAGCATTAAGACGGCGCCGATTACGATTTCTACTACACCTCCTATCGCGGGCTACCTCGAGGAACTCGTGGCCACGGGGTTCTACGGAAAAACTTCCGCGGACGCAGCAGAACGACTTGTTGGAAATAGTATTCAGAGCTTGATCATAGATGGTACACTACTCAAGCTCAAAAAAAGGCATCGCAGATAGTGGAGGGATAAATCCCGGGCATGGCTTGCATGCCAAGTCAAATTGTACAAAAGCAGATTAAGACTTCCGGCATGACCAGCCGATGGATAGAAAGGGGAGGAATGCATGATTAAAAGCACGGACCGGCAAGTTTTCTCTGAGAGCCTGCGCATGGCTGTACTCGCGGATGAGGTTGCTTCTTCCTTGCGGCACATATCAGAACGAAAAAGCCTAGAAGATCACGACCGGCGTGTTATTGGCATGGCGGAGAAGGCTCTCGCGGAAATGTCGCGGGGGAGAGATGCAACCAAGAACATGCAGGTGGAGGAGTCTCTGGACGCCTCCCTTGCTTACGGGCAGGCGATTCAGGCGATCCAATTGAAGCCCGACAGGTTCGCGTCATTCGAATCCTTCGAAACACTGGTTGCTTCCCTAAACGGGCAGTTGAAGGAAATCGAGGCGGCACGGAAATTTGACGTTGAGGACCTGTACGAATTCTTTACTGCCATTCGTGAGCTAGCCATGACAGGGGGCACCCGGAAGTTCGACTCGGTGAGCGTTAGCGGCGTGGAATAGAGGGATTGTGCCCCAACCCGTCATTTCGGCTGAACAGTACTCCCTTCTGGTCCGCGAACGGATCGCGGCCCTGCGACAACTGCGTCTCGGCCTCATCAGAGGTGCCCCACAATCCGCACCTCATCGGTTTTTCGATTCTATTCGAATCCTGATCGGCGCAATCGAAAAGGTGTTCACGAACCGAAGCGAGGATATCAAGTCCCAATCCATTTCAGAGGTGGAAAAAGATAACAAAATTGCGTTTGCCGCACGTCTGACATTGAAACTGCTCAACGATGTCCAAGAGCAATTGTTCCCGTTCCTTGAGAAGCTCGGCAGCCCGCACGTGCCCCTGGCGGTACTTCCGGCCATGCAGCGCATCGCAAGTGAATTTGAAACGGACGTGGAACTCTATCTCTTTCCAGCGTCCGAACATAACTTTGGGTTTAGCGGGTTTCGGAATCTGACTCGGACTTTCATCCAGAAGTTTGAGCTGATCATACCTGACGATCTAAAGGCGGAGATTCAAAAGGAAGCAGAGAAGCTTCCCAGTTGGTTTGTCTTCCTTTCATTTCCCTATGTGGTACATGACTCAGCCTTACACCTCACGCCGCTGCTCCACGAGCTTGGCCATTTCGCGGATTTCGAGCGTGGGATTTACAAGGAGCTTCTTCCCATCGATGTCTCCGGGATCGAAGCAGCAGACAAGCTCGTAGACAAGATTTGCCAGATGCCTTTGAGCCAGCAAGGGCCTAAAGCCGAGAGTAGCCAAGAGCCAAGTGTCGAGGCGAGAGTAGGCCAGATCTTACAAAGGGAAGTAATAGCACAGCAGGTCTTCGCCCAATGCAGCGAGGTCATTCATAGTTGGGTCCATGAGCTTATTTCCGACCTGTTTGCTCTAAGGATGGTTGGGCCCGCTTACTTTTACGCCTTCGCCACCTTCGCAGGCACAGTTGGTTTAGAGGCGAAGGCGGAAAAGACGCATCCATCCCCTGCGATTAGAATTGACTTCATGGTGAAGGAGTTAAAAGAGCTAGGTTATTTTTCCGAGGACAGCTCCGAACAAGTTCGCTCTTCCTTGAAAGGATGGGAGAATTGGATTCAAACTCAAAAGCTGGAGCCTGAAGACGATATTGCGCTCGTCGCTCATTTGGCCATGAAGGAGAACGCCACGAAACTAGCTAACGCGGTTCGCAAGCACAGCCCCCAGTTTTCATACGAGGCAGAAACGTTCGTAGCGAAGGTGCCATGCGTCACGGCTGACCTGGATGCGGGTATCCCACCGATTGACCGACCCAGCGTGCACAAGGGTGTGTTGGAACCCTGCGGTTTCGCCGACATTCTGAACGGTGCGTGGACCACATACATGTTTTCTCCTGAGAGGCTTGAGAGTTTGCTTGACTGTCGCGTCGAGGAAAGGAAGCTTCGTGCAGTCAGCGTCCTGAATGAGCTTGTCCTGAAAGCGATCGAAGCCAGTGAAATATTGCGTAGGTGCCAGAAACCCCCTGAGGCGAAGGCATGAGCACTCTCACGCGTGGCGCAATTCGAGATCGGCTATTTGAAACCAAAGATCTTAAGATCAAGCCCCTTCTCGAGCCCGAAAGCCAAATTGAAGATGCAGCGGTAAATCTCACCCTCGGGACGCGATTCATAGTAGCCAAGAAATCCGAATATTCGATAATAGACCCACACGAGTTAGACGCCGAGGAGGTTGCCAACTTCCAGGAGAAGATCACGCTAGCCTTCGGGCAGACAATTGTGCTTCATCCTCATCAATTTGCACTTGGGGCGACTTTTGAATTCCTCAAGCTGCCACCTAACCTCTCAGCCTTCGTTCTAACCCGCTCGAGCTTTGGGAGGGCAGGGCTTCAGATAGCAACTGCCACGTATGTGCACCCCAATTGGCAGGGTTGTCTTACCTTAGAGCTCCAAAATTTGGGCGAAGTGCCCATCAAGCTATACTGCGGTAGTCCAATTTGTCAGCTTGTGCTCCAGGAAGCCCAGCCGCCGCTAGAGCAAAAACCCCTCAAGTCAATACCAGTGGGCCCGGCGTTCGCCGATTTGAAGAATCAATCCTACTGGAAGTACCTAGATAACTTCATTCCCCCACCAACGCACACTTAGGACACTGGGGCACTTTGGAGCGTTGGAGTGTCACATCGAGTTGTGCTAGGATGGGGAATTGCTTCGCGACCGGCAAGGCGCGCCTAGTTCCGGTCCCAAACTCTCAAGGAGTTCCCGGTGAGAATTTACGACGGACAAGATATTCGAAACGTTGCACTCATAGGTCACGGCGACACAGGCAAAACCCAGCTTGTTTCTGCGCTGCTCTATGCGGCGGGCATGGTGAATCGTCTCGGCAAGGTGGACGACGGAACCTCGATCACAGACTATGATGAAGAGGAGATTCAGCGGAAGTTCTCCATCGCCGCCGGGCTCGCCTACGCGGAATGGGGTAAGACCAAGATCAATTTCATCGACACGCCCGGGTACAACATCTTCATCCACGAAACTGAAGGAGCGCTGCTGGCGGCCGACGCCGCTCTGCTCCTCATCCATGCGGTGGCGGGAATCGAGGTGCAGACGGAGAAATCCTGGGGCTTCTGCGAGAAATACGGCTTGCCTCGCGCCCTGGTGATCAATCAGATGGACCGCGACCGGGCCAGCTTCGAGCGGACCCTCGAAGCCGTGCACAAGGAATTCGGGCGCAACGCGGTTCCTGTCCAGCTTCCCATCGGTGAAGAAAAGAATTTCCACGGCCTCATTGACCTGGTTCGCATGAAGGCCTACCTCTACGACTCCAGCGGATCGGGTAAAGCGCAGGAGGGCGAAATCCCCGCCGAGCTGAAGGAACCTGCGACCGCGGCTCACGAGGCGCTGGTGGAAATGGTGGCCGAGGGCAACGACAAGTTGATGGAGGAGTTTTTCGACCAAGGAACTCTGCCTGAGGAGCATCTGGTTCAGGGCTTGAGGGCTGCGGTGTGCGAACGGCGCATCTACCCGGTGGTCGTTGCCGCCGGGCTTCCCAACCTGGGCAGCGAGAATCTGCTGAAGCTCATCGTCGACTACCTTCCTTCGCCGCTGGAACGGAAGGAGGTGGAAGGTCTGGACCATGAGGGCGGGGAAACCGTCAAACGCAAGGTTGCCGATGACCAGCCGACGGCCGCGTTCGTGTTCAAAACCGTGGCGGACCCCTTTGCAGGGCGAGTGAGCTACTTCAAAGTCATGTCGGGAGTGGTGAAGAACGAAGCCAACCTTAGCAACTTCAATCGAGGCGCCAGCGAGCGTCTGTCGCACATCGGAATAGTGCAGGGCAAAACCCAGACCCCAGTGGCCGAGCTCCATGCCGGTGACATCGGCGCCGTGGCCAAACTCAAGGACACCTTGACGGGCGACACCTTGGGCGACAAGGCCGCGCCGATCGTATTTCCGAAGCTGAAGCTGGCGGAACCCGCGATCTCGTTTGCCATTGAACCGAAGTCACGCGGCGATGAAGACAAGCTCTCCACGGCCATCCATCGCATGCTCGAGGAAGACCTGCTCCTGCGCTTCTCGCGCGACCCGCAAACCAAGGAATTCCTGCTCTCCGGCGCGGGCCAGCAGCACGTGGAAGTGGCTGTCTCGAAGCTCAAGCGGCGATTCAATATCGAAGTCACTTTGAAGGCCCCTAAGATTCCTTATCGCGAGACGATTCGCGCCAAGGCGGAAGCCCAGGGCAAGCACAAGAAACAGACCGGCGGTCACGGGCAGTACGGCGACTGCTGGATCAAGGTGGAACCACTCCAGCGTGGGGCGGGCTTCGAGTTCGTCAATGACATCTTCGGCGGCGCCATCCCCAAGAATTACATCCCTGCCGTCGAGAAGGGCATCGTCGAGGCTGCCGCGAAAGGGTATCTGGCAGGGTATCCCGTGGTGGATTTCCGGGTCATCCTCTTCGACGGTTCCTACCACGAAGTGGATTCTTCTGAAATTGCCTTTAAGCTCGCCGGCTCGAAGGGATTCAAGAAGTGTATGGAACAGGCGAGGCCCTGCCTGCTCGAGCCTATTATGAATGTCGAAATTACGGTTCCTGAGAATAATGCCGGCGACATTATGGGGAACCTGAATGGCAGGCGCGGCCGCGTGCAGGGCATGGACCCCAAAGGCGGGTCCACGATCATCAAAGCCCAGGTGCCCCTGGCCGAAATGCTCACCTACGCCTCCGACCTCACCTCGATGACCCAGGGGCGCGGGACTTACGCGATGGAGTACTCACACTACGAGATCGTCCCGCAGCCGATCGCGGATAAGATCGTCGCCGCGCACAAGCCCTCGGCGGAGGAAGAGGAAGAATAGGTCGTGGGCAGATGGGCAGGTGGCAGATGGGCAGTGGGCAGATCGGCAGTGGGCACGTAGCCAGATAGGCAGCCGAGCAGGTGGGAAATAGGATGTAAGCTTTAGCCCTGTAGGGACCTAAATCATCCGGTCCAATTTCAAATCCAAGATTCCATATTCCAAAGCTACCGAGCCTAAAGGTCTTCCGGTTGCCTGATTCTCGAATAGCCACTGCCCGTTGTTAACGCTTGTCGGTTCACGACCGCGCCGGACTCTGCCCACTGCCGACCTGCCCATCTGCCCACTGCCGACCTGCCCATCTGCCCACTGCCGACCTGCCCATCTGCCTACCTGCCAACTGCCTGCCGCGGTCGGAGTAGAATCAGCACCGCGGCCGTGGCCAGCAACGGCATGGTGGCGGCGGCGAAGAAGGCGGGATAATACGAGAACCGGTCCACGAGCCTTCCCACCAATAAGGTAAACAGAGCGCTTACAAGGCCGGCACCCAGCCCACTCACTCCGGTCACCGAAGCCACAACATCCTGGGGGAACAAGTCCGAGGGAAAAGTGAGACCCATCGTCGACCAACTCGCGTACCCCCATACCGCGAAGGCAATCAGCGCCAGCGCTATGTAAGCGTTGTGCGTCCTGGCCGCCGGAATTCCGGCAATGACCGGCAGACAGCTCACCACGCACACCCACTTGCGCGCCCGCAGGGTTGACATCCCGCGCTTGATCAGAAATCCGGAAGTAAGCCCGCCCGTAAAGTTGCCGATATCGGCCGCCACAAACGGAATCCAGGCGAATGCCGCGATCTGTTTCAGGCTGAACCCGCGCGCGTCACTCAGGTATTGCGGGAGCCAAAAGACGTAGAACCACCAGATGGGATCGGTAAGCGAGCGCCCCAGTACGATTCCCCAGGTATTGCTGTCTTTGAGCAGGGTCAGCCACCGGCCGGCGCCCGCGCGCTGGGAGACCTTAGCCGTGTCGCTGCCCGCTTCGATCAGTTCCCTTTCCTCGCTCGTGAGCCTGGGATGCCGATTCAAGGGATAATAAACGCGCAACCACAAAGCCAGCCAGAGAAACCCGAGAACGCCGGAAACCACGAACGCGTATCGCCAACCCAGCGTAATGGCAACCCAGGGCACGGTGATCGCGGCCACTGCGCCACCTACGCTCGAGCCGCTATCAAAAATGGCTACTGCAACCCCACGCTCCTTGGCGGGAAACCATTCGGCCACCGCCTTGCTGGCGCCGGGCCAGTTGCAGCCTTCGCCGATTCCCAGGAGGAAGCGGAAAATGGCGAACTGAGAAAGTGAATTCGCGAGGCCGGTCAGCATGCTGATGATGGACCACCAGATGACCGCGATCGCAAGTCCGATCCGCGTGCCGATGATGTCGAGCAGCACGCCGCCGATTAGCCACATCCCCGCGTAAGATAATTGAAAGCAAGAAAAGACCCACGACAGTTGGCTGTGGTTGAGATGGAATTGCTGGGTGATGACCGGCGCCAGAACGGACAACGTCTGGCGATTAATATAGTTGATGACCGTGGAGAAAAACAGGGTCCACGCAATCCACCACCGCAGGCGCTTTTTGGGCTTCACAGTTTTGGTTTCCTAACCGCCGTTGTCGTCGTAGGGGCAACCCTGGTGGTTTGACGCGGGCGGCCACCAGGGCCGCCCCTACAGCGTCAATTCCGCCGCCGAATCCCGGTCCAGGAACAACGTCGCATTGGGATGCCGGCGCAAGATCGTTGCCGGGCAAGCAGTCGAAATGGGATCGTACAGAGTCCGTTTTACAATCTGTGCCTTGCGTGGGCCCGGAATCGAAAGGATCAACTCCGGCACGCGAAAGAGCGCTGGCACTGTAATTGTGATAGCCCTTTCCGGCATTTCAGCGACGTTAGCAAAAGCGCCCTCGTTAACCTGCTGTTGGCGGCAAACAAGGTCGAGCGTAACTTGTTTAACGTCGACCGGATCGTCGAAAAGAGCTTCCGCCGGATCATTGAACGCCAAGTGGCCGTTCTCGCCAACGCCCAGGAGGCAGAGCAAGGGCGCGTGCGCCCGGAGCAACTCTGCATACTCCCGGCAGGTCTTCTGCACGTTGGGCTCAGCGCCGTCAATCTCGTACATGTGCCGCAACTGAACTCGGCTCGTCAGATTCTCACGCATGTAACGTGAGAACGAAGCAGGGTGACCCTCCGGAAGCCCCACGTATTCATCCATTCGAAAACCGATGACTTGATTCCAGGGCACGTCCGGCATGGCCGCGAGCGCGTGCAGGGTCGCCCGTTGCGAATCGCCGGTGGCAAAAATCACCGGAATATTCTCGTGCTGCTTCGCCAATTCACGCAGCCGGTTCGCCGCCACGGTTGCCGCCGCCTGCCCCAAAGCGTTGCGGTCTGCGTAAACCTCTACGGCCAGCGTGCCGAACTTGAATGAAGAAAGCGGATTTGGTCCCATCACCTCCACCTTTAAGCCGCAGAGCGATCGGCGCAGCGTCCGAACATCTTAGCATGAAAGTCCGGTCAGAGCGGCGGGGGCTGGTAACCGCCCATAGATTTCTCAATTCTCGCGGCCACGGCCAGTGCCACGTCCTCGCGCCAGGGCCGCGCCACGATCTGCACGCCAATCGGCAAGCCGCCGCGAGTGCTTCCAGCCCTGACCACCGCCGCCGGCCAGCCCGTCAGGTTATACGTCATGGTGTAGCTGAAGGCCGGCAGGCGGTCGTAGGTCGACCCGTGGAGCATGCCCACGAACGAGCAGACCGGGCACACAAGAACGTCGTACTGCTCCATGAAAGTAAGGAGAGAGCGGCGGAATTCGTCCCATTGTGCGGTCATCTCGACGAAAGCCGCCATCGACTTGGCGTGCGAGCGTTGCAACTCCAGGACGCGCTGCATGAGCGGATGAACTTGGCTGGTTCCGGCCGCCTTGAGCAATTCTTCGAGCCCCAGACCCCCATCGGCAGTGAATAACCCGAGATAGATATCGTAGGTTTGCTCAATCCCCGGCGGTCGTGCCTCCTCAACGCCGGCGGCGCTTGTTTCGAGGGCTTTCGCTGCATTCAACACAGCGTCGATGGTTTCTTGGCTGGGTGTCTCGATTCCATTATCAGTGTGAAACGCCACGCGCAGGGCCTTGAGGTTGACTTCTTCCGCATCGCCTAACGGCATGGGGACAACGGCGTGATCGCGCCAATCCACGCCGGAAATGACGGGCAGGATCGTATTAAGGTCTTCGACGCAGCGCGCCAGCGGGCCAATCTGCCAGAGCGCATCGAGCGTTCCGCCGGGGCCGGGGAAGTGACCTGTGCGTGGCACGCGCCCGGAGGTCGGCTTGATCGCCGCGATTCCGGTGCAATGGGCGGGGAAGCGCACGCTCCCACCCGCGTCGCTGCCCAAGCCGAAGGGCGATCCGCCGGCTGCGATGATGGCGGATTCGCCGCCGCTGCTTCCGCCCGGCGACAGCGACAGGTCGTAAGGGTTATTCGTCCGGCCATAGATAAGGTTGTCGCTCTCCCATGCCCAACCGAATTCGGGGCAGTTCGTCTTGCCGAGGAGAATGCACCCGGCAGCGCGTAGGCGCTTCACCACCGTGGCGTCTTCCTTAGGTACATAGTTGGCGCGGCCCAGCGTTCCCCCCGTCGAGATCACTCCCTCTGTCTCGAGGGCGTCTTTCAACGTAAACGGAACGCCGTGCAACGGCCCTCTGATTTCGCCGTGAGCCAGAGCCCGGTCAGCCGCGCGGGCTTCGGCCAACGCCCTTGCCGCGGGAAGTTGTACGACGGCATTCAGCTTGGGATTGACCTCGGCGATTCGCTCGAGACACGCTTGCGTAAGCTCTGCCGACGACACTCGCTTTTCGAGGATGGCTTTGGCTTGCTCGGCCGCTGAGGCAAAAATCAGTTCCATGGTGACAAAGGCCAATTAACAGGACCTAAGATTGGGACGATGAAATTTCCGAAAGCAGGAACATCTAACGGACGATCAGAGAACCGGCTAGATGGGAAGACGCCTACGGCGTATGCGATCCTTCTCGATAACGACGATAGAATGGGGGAGTTCCTCGGGGTTGACAGTATCCAGCACTCGACGAAGGCGTGCGACTGATTCCGTCTCGCTATAATTGCCGCCCCTGAAGAGAATCAACCCGGGACCTTGGCTCTGGGTCAAGGCCAAGATCCGAGGGTAATCCAAATCCGCCGTTACCACCACACGCTCGTCTTTTCTAGCACGCTCCAAGATCGTCGAGTCCGACGCACGATACAGTCCAAGTTCGACAGCGTGAACCGCTTCGTGGCCATTCTCGGCAAGCCACGTCGCCAAATCTGGTGAGAGCGGCATGTCCATGAGAAACTTCATCGCGAGAGTTCGATGACTTCTTCTTCGGCAAGAAACGCCGCATACGCGAGTGCCTGATCAACGTCCTCTGCCTCGAGGTAAGGGTACGCTCTGAGGATGGTTTCCTTGGTCTCTCCTGAGCCCAGCAGTCCTAGCAAGCGGGACACCGGGAAGCGAAGGTCCCGAATACAAGGCTTGCCTGTGCAGATGGCGGGATTGATGGTGATGCGGTCAAGCTTCATGTCTTTTTCCCCTTAACGTCAGCATATCATGCTTGGTATCCCGTTTAGCATCCTAAATTTGCATCCTAATTAACACCCCAATTCGTACCCTAACTACGTCACTGATTTAGGGTACCTCAGAAGCCCAGGAGATGAGATTCCATTCCAGCACTATTGCGTAAGAATCTGATTGATTCCGATCAAGATTGGCATATAATCGAGCAGAACTGATCATATGCGGCGAAGTGAGTAAACTGCTGAGAGGCTTCGCTCCGCTCAGCATGACAGGACCGACATTCGAGGTGAACGATTGAAATCGGGCAAGCCAAGGGAACTCGCACCGAAACGCCTCGAGCGGCTGCGGGAAATCCTGCGCATCGATCACGTCGTCAGTGTCGAGGAGTTGTCCCGTCGGCTTGAGGTTTCAGCGGCCACGGTTCGCCGGGACTTGGCTCAACTCGAGGGCCTGGGCGAAGTGCGGCGCGTTCACGGCGGTGGGGTGGGTACGGAGAGCCGGCTCGAGGAGCCGCTGTTCGACGACAAGACTTCGATCGCCGCCCGCGAAAAGCAACGCATCGCTCAGGCGGCGCTCAAATTCATCCAGCCCAACGACACGATTTTTCTGGATGGGGGAAGCACGGTCCTGGAATTGGCGCGATTGATCCGAGACCGCTCGAACCTTACTGTAGTTACCAATTCCTTGCGCGCCGCCATTGAGCTGGCCGCGCAGGGACCGCGGGTGATCCTGATCGGTGGTGAGTTCCGTCGCCTCAGCCAGACCCTGGTTGGCCCGCTCACTCGTCTTACCTTGGACGAGGTACACGTGGATAAAGCGTTCATGGGGACGATCGGACTCACGCTTGAGGAAGGGCTTACCACCACTGATCCGAGCGAAGCCTATACCAAGGAACTCGTCATGCAACACGCACGCCAGGTTTTTCTTCTGGCGGACCATAGCAAGGTGGGCAAGGTTTCGTTTGCGTGCGCGGGACACCTGGGTCGAGTTCAAGTGCTGATAACGGACAAGCAGGTTGATCGAAAGTTCTCGAGCCAACTCCGCAAGGACGGCGTAGAGGTGGTGCGGACGTAAAAGGGATTAGGGAACAGGGGTTAGGGATTAGGGTTTAGGCAACGATGGTCACCAATTACAAGGAGTTGGAAGTTTGGAAACGCTCCGTGGCTCTGACAACTGAACTCTACACGCTGACTTCTCGATTCCCCGATGCAGAGCGATACGGCCTTACGTCGCAAATACGGAGAGCCATAACGTCGATACCAGCCAATATTGCAGAGGGATGGGGACGAGGATCCACGGGGGAATATATTCAGTTCCTAACCGTGGCGCGCGGGTCGCTAATGGAGGTAGAGACACATCTGATCGTCGCGTGTAACCTCCACTTTCTCAGCGATTCTGCCTTAGCGCCGTTCTCCAAAGAGATTGAAGAGATCGGCAAGATGTTGAATGCGTTAATTGCAGCCTTGAAGTCTCGAAAACAGAGTTAGGGATTAGGGTTTAGGGATTAGGGGTTAGGGATCGTGGAACCCCTAACCCCTAATCCCTAAACCCTAATCCCTACCGCAAGGAGGCAGCATTGGGAAGCACAAAAACCAGCGTAAGTTACCTCAGCGATTTAAGGCCGGATTTCCGGCCCTTCGAAATCGACTGTGGGAAGATTCCGGGCTATCGGTTCAAGGGTGACCTGCGAAGCGAGCTCGAGGCAGGCCGCATCGAAGCGAAGACAGCCGTCGCTCTTCTCGAGGACATGCTGATGATCCGCGAGATGGAAGAGATGATCGTGAAGCTGCGCTCCGGCGCCTACGAGGCGATCAAGGATTTCAATTACCGCGGGCCGACGCATGTTTCGATCGGCCAGGAAGGCGCTTCCGTCGGCGCTTGCAGCGCCTTGAACCTGAAGGACTACATCACCAGCACGCACCGCGGCCACGGCGACAGCTTGGCTCGGGGCTGCCAGGCGCTCCGCGCCATGGATGACGAGCGGCTGCGCCGGCGCGTCCCCGCGTCGAAAGCCGCAACGCACGCGGAACTCCTCGATGAGGCTCTCGAGGATCACGTGTATCGCACTCTTGCCGAGCTTTTCGGAAAAGAAGACGGTTACTGCAAAGGCCGCGGCGGCAGCATGCACATTGCCGACTTCACGGTCGGCCACCTGGGCGCGAACGCCATCGTGGGCGGCAGCGTTCCCATCGCCACCGGGGCGGCGGTGGGAAGCCGGTACCTGCGCAACGGCGCGGTGGTTTGCTGCTTCGCTGGCGATGGCGCCTACGCGAACGGCGTGGTTCTCGAGTCACTCAACTTCGCAGCGCAGGTTCAGTTCACGAACGAACTGGCCGGCGATCACTCCTTCGGCGTACCCATTGTCTTTTTCGTGCTCAACAACCACTACGGCATGACGGGCCGCGCCGACAACGAAGTGATGGGTGTGGCGCACTTGGCGCGACGCGCGGCGGGTTTCTCTGACTGCAACATGCACGCTGAGGTAGTGAATGGCATGGACGTGCTCGCCGTTCGCGACGCGATGTTGCGCGCCACGGAAGTGTGCCGCAACGGCCAGGGCCCCGTTTTCCTGGATGTAAACACCTACCGCTATTACGGCCACTCCCTGAGCGACCCGCGCAACGAGTACCGCACGCGCGAGGAAGAAGCGGCCTGGAAAGCAGTGGATCCCATTACGACCCTCGCGGCGCAACTTCGGGAGTGCGCGGTCCTGGATGAAGCGGGTGTTGCCGAGGTCGAGTCGCGCGTCCGTGAGCGCAATGCGCGCGCCGCGCGGCGTGCCGCAGACGCCGCCGATCCCCGCCCCGAGGACGTGATCAAGTATATGTACACGGACACTTACGTCGAGACCGTCCCGCCCCAATATCGAAAAGTCGAGATCATCGACCCGCCCCCCGCGATCAAAAGGACCAACGGCGAGATTACCTATCGTGACGCCATAAAGGAAGCTTTAATCGAGGAGATGAAACGCGATTCGCGCGTCATCTTCTATGGTGAAGACGTGGCCGAATACGGGGGAGCATTCAAGCTGAGCAAAGGCTTGCTCGAAACTTTTGGGCGCGAGAGGGTTTTCAACACGCCGATTTCAGAAGCCGCAATTTGCGGGACGGCGGTGGGCGCCGCCATGATCGGCTTGCGGCCCGTGGCTGAGCTCATGTACATGGACTTCCTTTTGATGGCCGGCGATCAGGTGTGCAACCAGGCCGCCAAATGGCATTACATGTCCGGCGCACAGATTGAAGTTCCACTCGTGATACGCGCCTCAATCGGAGGCGGCAAAGGCTACGGCGGGCAGCATTCGCAAACCCTCGAATCGAGCGTGGCCAACATTCCCGGCATGTACGTGGCGTATCCGGCCACACCCTACGATGCCAAGGGCATGATGAAATCGGCCATCCGCGATAACAACCCGGTGTTGTTCCTTGAATCTCAACTGCTCTACGGCGTCAAAGGCGTCGTGCCGGAAGAAGAGTACCTGGTGCCTCTGGGTGTCGCGGAAGTCAAGCGGGCGGGCACAGACATCACGCTGGTGGGCTGGGGGCCGGCAATTCCCGACGCGCTCAAAGCCGCCGACCGACTGAAGGCGGAATTGGGCGTGAGCGCCGAGGTGGTAGACATTCGCAGCCTGATTCCGCTTGACAAGGAAACCATCATCGCTTCGGCGCAAAAGACGGGGCGGTGCGTGGTGGTGAGCCAGTCGGTGACCATCGGCAGCTTTATGGGCGAAATCATTTCCACGATTCAGGAACACGTCTTCGATTATCTCGATGCGCCCATCATGCGCGTGGGAGCCAAGGACGGCATTGCGCCGCAATCGCACGTTCTCGAGGCCGTCTTCTTGCCCAACGTGAATGACATTTTCCAGGCGGCGAAAGCCATACTGTAACGGGATAGTTTAGCGTGGGCGTCTCGCGCGCTGTGGCGGGATCGGCCCGCTTCCGCAAAGGCGCGCGGGCAGGATGCCCGCGCCACGCGTCCTGTTAGAAGGGATCACCACCATGGTTCGACCGATCACGATGCCCAAGTTGGGGCAATCTGAGGAAGTGGGCACGCTGGTTCGCTGGCGGAAGAAAGTGGGAGATCCCGTCGCCAAAGGCGACATCCTCTTCGAGATCGAGACGGACAAGGCCCTCCTCGAGGTCGAGAGCTTTTTCGAGGGCACCTTGCTGGAGACGGTAGTCCCGGAGGGGAGCACTGTCCCCATCAACACAACGGTCGGTTTTGTGGGTGATCCTGGCGAGGCAATTCCGGAAGTGGCAGCTCCGTCGCCCGAGTTTCGAACGCCGAATCCGTTAGCCGCCTCAACAGAAGTCCCGCGTCCAGCCGCACTGTCACCATCGAGAGGAATGGCCGAAGCGCGCTTGGAGCGGCCCGCCGCGGAGGTAGGGGCAGTTCGCGAACCGCCCCTACCTCCCACGCCCAGCGTGATAGCGGCCCCGGAAGTGTTCCGCATCAGCCCACGCGCCGCCAAGCTGGCCCGGGAGTCCGCCATTAATCCCACATCGATCGTGGGGACGGGTCCTTTCGGCAGGATTGTGGAGCGGGACGTAAGGAAATATCTCGAGTCGAAGGGGTACGACCGGCTTCGCATCACCCCGGCGGCGAAGCGTCTCGCGGCCAAGGAGAACA
>Ga0326727_10005164_pt1 | contig 37760 bp, 28 predicted proteins | sample MB2enrmetagenome_FD_207643 | JGI IMG/M metagenome (GOLD analysis project Ga0326727, IMG submission 207643) | Lab enriched peat soil microbial communities from McLean, Ithaca, NY, United States - MB29MY | ecosystem: Environmental > Terrestrial > Soil > Wetlands > Peat | place: USA: New York... | reverse complement strand
CACTCGTTTGAACAGGGTTGGGCCGGATCATCGCTCGTTGCCGATGGAGATCAATGGGAAGGAAGTGACATATGGCTTTGATTCGGGCGCGACATTGTCGGTGATAGGTGTGTCGGACGCCAAGCTGCTTGGGCTAACAGTGAAAAGGGTCGGTACGAACCTGAACGAAGCCAGCGGAACGGATATTGCGGGTGTCAGCATTGCGGTGGCTCAGGACCTGGTGATTGGCGGCTTGCATCTGCGCAACGTTCCTTTTTTTGTTGTGCAGGATACGGGCGAGCCATTTGTCAAAGTGCCGGTGGGCAGCCGGGGTCTGATCGGGCTCCCCGTTCTGCTCGCCATGCAAGCCGTGCGTTGGGCACCCGAAGGGTTGTTCGAATTCGGCTCAGCTGCGCGGCTCAAGGAACCTTTGACGCGCAATTTGCTGTTTCACGGGCCGACCCTTATCGTGCAGGTGGGCGTAAAGGACAAGCTGCTTACGTTCAGCCTGGACACAGGCGCGGTGGACACTGATCTGAATCAGAGCTTTGCCGAGAAGCTTCCTGAACTGGTGGCCGCAGGCAAGAAGGAGAAGCGCGCGATCACCGGCATGGGGGGTAGCAAAGTTTACGATTCGGTTCTCCTGGGGCCGGTGGCGTTTCATGTAGGCGGGCGCGACATCACGCTGAATGCTCCCCATGTCTTCGTGTCGCATAGCCTTGGCCAATGGGATGGGAATCTGGGCAACGACATCCTGAACCAGACGAAGACCATTACGCTGGATTTCAAGGCGATGGCTTTGAGTTTGGAGTAGTTTTGCGGCTCTGGCTCAGGCGATTAGCGTTTCGGCTTGCTCATCTTCACGACCGGAAAGAGTCGACTGAAAAGTAAAGGGCGCACTCGTTGTCGAATGCGCCCATCTTTTTCGCATCTGAGTTCAGGCCGGTTTACGCCGGCTGTTGCGAGTGATCCTCTTCCTCTTCCACGCCGTAGCGGCGGAGGAGGATGGGCAGGCTCTGCGAGAAGGCCGAGCGCGGCATCACCACGTCGCATCCAGCCTCCAGGGCCTTCATTTTCAGGTCGCCCTGCAGGTGGTTGAGAAAGCCAATGATGGAAACGGCCTTCTTGAATTTGCCTTTGAATTTGGGAATGAGCGCCATTGGCTTGGCGTTGAGGTTGTTGAGGTCGAAGACCAGCAGCGAAGGAATTTCGTTTTCCGGCGCGTCGTAGATGCGCGCCACCTGGTCCTTGTCGCCCTTGACGAATTCAACCTTCACACCCAGTTTGCGCGCCGTCTCCTGGATTTTGGCAAGGAAGAAGAGATCCTCAATGAAACAGAAGATGCGCGTGGGAGCGTCTTCGCGAATGGGCGCCGGGGGCTGCGCCGCATAAACGTCGGGATAATATCCGCCGCCGTGACCGTTGCCCATCACGGGAATGGTGGAGGGCGGGCCGTCGGCTACGTTGCCGTTGACCGCGCGATAGCTGTGGTCCATGGGGCCGATGAAGGTGCGCGGCCCTTTTTGCCGTCCTCTGCGTTTTCCCTGCGGCGGCCCGGAGATGCTGTTGCCGGGCTGCGCTTGAGGAGCCTGGGGCTTCGAGAAGAACTTCTTCTTCTTACGGCCCTGGTGCTGGTGAACAGGCTTGTGTGGCGCAGCTTGCGGCGGCGCCTGCATCTGCTGCGGCGGCCCTTGCACCTGCTGCCCTTGCATCGGGGCCTGTTGGCTTGACTTGTTCTTGCGGCGACGGCGGCGGCGGCGGTGTCCTTGCGGCTGCAGCTGCTGCACCTGACCGGTGTCAGGAGGAGGCCCCTGTTCAAGCTGGGGCTGCGTTGGTTCTATTGTCATGATGCGTGTACTTCCTGGTGCTTTGCTCTGTGGTGCATTGATTTGCGCGTTTGCGCCCTGGTTGAGGAGCTTTGTGATCCCTGCGCGTCCTCTCCGGCTCTTCCGAAGAGCGCGGCACATCTCAATCAGGACACGGCCCTCTTCTAAACAGCGGCGCGGCCGTCTCTCCCCAAGCCGGGAAACGTTGCGGGACCGTCATCAACCTGGCCACCGCGCCTCAACCTCTGTGGTTCCACCCCTTGAGCCTCTGTGAGAATGCGATTGCCGCTTGATGCGCGGGAGTCGTCAATCAACTCCATCCGCTCGCCGGAATCGACTCGGCGCGGCCTCTGCTTTTCTCGGATGATGCCCTTTCCTATGTGAGCTTTCGCCGCGCACAGCTGGATAACAACCGAACTGCCGGGAGAAATGTACTTGCTCTGCGGCGAGCTTGCTCAACCCATGCCTGGGTGGCCCGCGTCAGCCGCTTGATAGGCAACTCCGATACTACAGGGAAGGTCCACCTCTGGCAAGTAGGGGCTGCGGGAGGAAACATCTTTGGTAACAGTCTTAGCAACCCCGGGGATCGTTCGGCAGGCCGGGGAAGGCGCCAGCCGGTAAAGAGTGCCCTAACGCAGAAACGCCACTCCTTGTGGAGTGGCGTTTCCCTCCTCCCGCGCTGGTCACTGGCCTCCCAGGCAAGTGGAGAGCGGGGATTGTCTCCTCCGCTCTGGTTGCGGGCTCCCCGGCCGGCTTTTCCCTTTTGAGGGCCGCTCGTTGGCGGTTGCTCCTGCCGGGTGCCCGGTGCTGCTCAGGCTTGCTGGGCGTTCCTCCAGCAGCCGATACATCACTGGCGCTGATGGTGTAGCAATCGGCGTTCCGTTCGAAACACTCTTTCTTTTCAGGTGGTTATGCGAAGCACGGAGGGCAATTGTCTGGATTCTGGAAGCCAAAAGGCGAAAATCCTTCAAAAAAACGTAGCGAATGTGGCGCGAACTGCGGGGTAGAGGACAATCAGCGCTGGCACTTGGGGCAGTAGTGGGATCCACGCCCGGCTACCAACACGCGCCGGATGGGCGTTTGGCAGTGGCGGCAGGGCTGGCCGGTGCGCTGATACACGCAGTGCTCGAGTTGAAAAAACCCGCGCGCGCCATCGGCATCGACGTAATCGGAAACCGACGAGCCGCCAAGCCGGATGGCGTGGCTGAGGATCTGGCGGAGCGCCAACCGGAGCCGCTCGAGTTCGGCGCGGGTCACGCGGTTGGTTCGGCGGCGCGGCCGGATGCCGGCGTGAAACAAGCTCTCGTCGGCATAGATATTGCCCACGCCTGCCAGGAGCGTCTGGTTGAGCAGAGCTGCTTTGATGCACAGGCGCCGGCCGCGGAAAAGCGCGGCGAATTCGCGCGCGCCAATGGTGAGCGGTTCCGTTCCAGGCGCGCCGAAGGCAGCGCCACGGTGAAGATCGCGGAATTCAAGCCGGCCAAATCGCCTCGGATCGACAAAGCGCAACTCCCGGCCACTCGCCAAAGCCAGCCGCGCATGCGTGTGCGGAGCGACAGGGCAATCAGGAGTAGTGACCAGCAGCCGCCCCGTCATGCCTAGGTGCACGATCCACTGCGCCTCGGGCGCCGCGAAATCTTGCGCGCGCGACGCTGCTTGCTTTCCCTGTGCTTTGAGCGAGGTCCCGGATGAACCCAATTCGAAGACGATGTGCTTCCCGGTGCGGTGCACAGCCAGCACGACGCGCCCCACAAGCCCCCTGGATTGGCGCGCAGGCGGCGTCTTGAAAGGTTGCGGGTGACTGGTAAACCAGGCCTGAACGATGCGGTCGCCGCGTATCCGTTTGTCTACGCCGCGAGCGATCGTCTCCACCTCGGGCAGTTCCGGCATCGGCCTATTGTAGAGGATCGCGATCCGCAGGAGCGCGGCGCTTCAACCGCCCTGTTATCTGGGATTCTCGGCGAGTTCGGACTCTTCTTCGGCGGCAGCCGATTGCATGCTGCCCCATTTCTCCAGATACACAACTCCCAGCGTGAGGCCGACCAGGAACACGCCCACGGAAGAGTACTCAACCAGGCTAAGATTGCGATCCTCAGCTGGAGTTTGATAGACGGTGATGCCGTGGATGCCGCGAGGCACCACGCGATTCTCCTCTGGCGCCGGCCACTTGGGCATAACGTCGAGGTAATGCGTGGAGATCATGGCCGAAAGAATCAGGCCGGCCAGGCCGGGCAAGAGAAACAACAGCGCGAAAAACTTGAGTGTGGCTAATCTCACAGCTTTCATCGCTTCCACCCCAAGCCAATCGAGTTTCTCAAGCGGAAACTAGAGAGAATCCCGAGAGACACAATCCCACGTCAACTCTAGTGCAAGAACCACCGCACACGCCACCATCGCATCGGTACTGAACTGCGCAATGACTTGCCGTTACGAAACTGGGTTGCTCCCAGGAATCCATAATCTCTGCGTGCTGCAATAGGGCTCATGAGCTCCAGACACTACACTGAGTGCAACGAATGAGCGCGCAAGAACCGGTAACCGACACCATCGCCGCCATCTCCACGCCGCAGGGGCGCGGCGGCATCGGGATCGTGCGCCTGAGCGGGCCGCAGGCTGCTTTCATCGCATCGCAACTCGTCCGCCCGCATCAGCCTCTGGAGCATGCCCGCGCGCGGCTTGCTGACGTGCTCGACGCGGGAGACGCAGATGCGCCGCGCATCGACGAAGCTCTTGTAACTTTCTTCGCCGCGCCGAATTCCTACACCACCGAAGATTTGGTGGAGATTGCCGCGCACGGGTCGCCAGTGGTTTTGGAGTTCCTGTTGCGCCGGGCGCTCGATCTTGGTGCGCGTTTTGCCGAGCCGGGCGAGTTTACCCAGCGCGCTTTTCTGGCCGGGCGGCTTGACCTGACCCAGGCCGAAGCGGTTCGCGACCTCATCGACGCGCAGACCCTCACGCAGGCGCGCCAGGCCGCGAGCCAGATGGGCGGAGCGCTCAGCCATCGCGTGGCGCCGGTGAAACAGTCGCTTGTGGAGCTGATTGCTCTGCTCGAAGCCGGAATCGACTTTGCCGAGGACGACTTGGACGTGACGCCGCAGGCCGAGATTGCGCAGCGCATCGAAGCGATGACACCGCCGCTCGCCGCGCTTGAAGCCTCATTCGCGCGTGGCCGGATCGTTCACGATGGTTTGACGCTGGCCATCGTGGGCCGCCCCAATGTGGGCAAGAGCTCGCTCTTCAATTGCCTCGTCGAGCGCGACCGCGCCATCGTGACTGCGTCGCCCGGCACGACGCGCGATCTGGTCACCGAACGTATCTCGCTCGGCGGCATTCCCCTTGAGCTTGTCGATACCGCGGGTCTCCGTGAGGCTGCTCGCGAAGCGCTGGAGGAGGCCGAGCAACTCGGCATCCGCCGCAGCCACGAAGCACTGGCCGACGCGGCGCTCGTGCTCATCGTCTTCGACGCGACACAGCCGATCAAGGAAGAAGAGCGCCGCTTGCTCGCCGCGGTCGAGGGCCGGCCGGCGATCGTCGTCATCAATAAAAGCGATCTAGTGAAGGGCAAGACGGAGTCTGTGGGCAAGGCCGAACCCGCGCTCGCTGGGCTTCCCGCGCTCCCAACCTCTGCGCTTACCGGCGAAGGCATCGCCGCACTCCGCGATCGCATTTTGGCGCTCGCCACCGGAGGAGCCGCGGCTGAGCCGGCCATGTTGACCAACCTTCGCCAGCACCAGTCCGTCACCACGGCTCTTGCCGCGCTGGCCGACGCTGCCAAAGCAAACGCCGGCGGGATTCCTCATGAAATGATTCTGCTCGATCTCTACCGCGCGCTTTGGGCCCTCGACTCGCTCACCGGCCAAACCACACCCGACGACATACTGAACCTGATCTTTTCCACCTTCTGCATCGGAAAATAGACCATGGACCAGAGCAAACATCAAGAGGCGTCGAAGTGAGATTCAGAACTTGCCGGCATTGTTCATTGTCGATCGTGCTTGCAGTGCTTATATCGCTGATTTACCCAGGCCTGGTTGAGGCAAGAGGTGGGGAAGGCGCATTAGCCGCGCAAGCTCCCGGCGCAACCTTGCCCGCTTACCCGCTCAAGCTGAGTGCGAACCACCGCTATCTTCTGGACCAGGAGAATAAGCCGTTTCTGATCGTGGGAGATTCTCCGCAAGGACTCATGGGCAGGCTGAGCGAGGCAGACGCTGAAAAGTACTTCGCTGACCGGCAGGCGCATGGGTTCAACACGGCGGGGTGGATCGATGTAGCCTGCGCAGGCTCGGACTTCCCGGATAACAAGACCGCCGCCACCCCCGACGGCATTCTTCCTTTTACTGGATTCGTGGCGGGCGGGACGGATTTGAGGACCGGCGCGAATTACGACGGCGTTCTTCCTTTTCCTGGATCCAAGGCGGGCAGCATGGACTACACGCACTACGATCTCTCAAAGCCCAACGAGGCCTACTTTACGCGTCTCGACCATATGATTCAGATTGCGGCAAAACATGGCATTTTGGTTTTCATCAATCCGGCGGAGACCAATGGTTGGCTGCAAACCTTGCGCAACAATGGCCTTGTTGCGGCATACGCTTACGGACAGTATCTCGGCCGCCGCTATAAGCGCTTTCCCAACGTCGCGTGGATCAGCGGGAATGACTTCAACAACTGGCGCGTTCCCTCTGATGACGCATTGGTCCAGGCAGTAGCGAAAGGAATTCAGTCGGTTGCCCCCGAGCAGCTTCAGACGTTTGAGATCAACTACAACACGAGCTCGTCTCTGGACGATCGATCCTGGGCTCCTATCCTTTCGCTGAACGGCACCTATACCTACTCGGCCACCTACATTCAAATGCTGCATAGCTACAATCAGAAGCCGGTGATGCCCACCTATCTCGTCGAGGCGCATTACGATCTGGAAGAAGTTGGTGTGCCATCGGATTATGGATCGCCCGAAGTGTTGCGGCGGCAGGAATACTGGACAGTGTTGAGCGGCGGGGTGGGGCAATTCTACGGCAATCACTATAGTTGGGGCCTTCCGCCGGGGTGGGACTCCCATATCGATACCCTCGGAGTATCGCAGCTCACGATCTGGAAGGGCTTCTTTTCATCGTTGCCATGGCAGAACCTGATTCCCGACCAACAACACAAGGTCGTTACGGCTGGCTTTGGAACTTTTGGCAACGCCGAAATCCTCTTCAATTCCGACAAGCTTACGACGGAGATGACCCCCGGCGTGAGCCAGAGTGACTATGCGACGGCCGCCAGGACAGTTGACGGATCGTACGTGGTTGTTTATCTGCCGACTGCGCGCCCGGTCACTGTGAATATGAGTAGCCTGAAAGGTCCCGCCACTGCCAAGTGGTTTGACCCAACGAACGGGACCTACCGTGCGGTCCCGGGTGGGCGACTTCCGAATACCGGAACCCGGCAATTCGCTCCACCAGCAAAGAACGACGCAGGCGACAGCGACTGGGTGCTACTCCTCAATGCATCGGGCCGGTAAGAAGGAAGTGGTGGCGATCCTGGCGTAGCCTTCTATGCCGGGCGCTCGACTCGCTCACTGGCCAGACCACGCCCGACGACATGCTGAATCTGATCTTCTCGACCTTCTGTATTGGAAATCAGCCTGCCTTCCACGGCCGTCCCGCGAAAGGTAGAAACCATCCTAAATCCATCGCAAAAATAGGGCGAGCCTCCATCCCTCTTGAGAGCACAGCATGACGGGCCCAATCGTGCCTCTGGTGCTCTTTCCCTCACAGAGACGGCGGCGCATGGCCTGATACGCCATTCGGCGAATGAGCATGCGTCTCCCGTTCTCGGCTGGGGGGCCTTTTTGCATGGCCTATTTATTCCCGGTCGGGAGAGGTCAGCACCGAATTGCGGCAGTTCTGTCTAGGTTGATACGGCAGGCACGGGCGAGGACACTATTGCAGTCCCATTTGGGGTACCCGCTGGGCGCGCCGCGCGCAACCATCCGGCGGAAAGCCAGGAACGGGGGACTGAGAATTCCGACCAGCCGCAATCCAGGCAAATCTGGACATCAGGGGAAGGGGTCACGGGGGGATGGCTCAACGTGCGAGGGCTGTTGCGATAGAGACGAATCTCTGCCGGAATGATTGAAACTGCGCTGGACTGGCACCTAGGGCAGGTCATGTGCGCACCTCTAAGTCAGCAGACACAAGAACAACCAAGAGCAACCAATCCGAAAGGGAAACCATCAATGAAGCACCTACGGTAACCTAAATATGGTTACTTTTGCAATCAGTTGCTTGATTTGGACCTGCACTTAGGTAATGCGTCCCTCAGAGCCAATCGGCGCGTCGGTGGGGGGTACAAAGCCGGTTTGCGTCTCCAGCGTATTTCCAGAAAGGGCGCGTTTTCTGAAAGGTGCGTGGAGATTGACGGTTGGCGCGGCTTCCACCATCTGCATCGAAAGCGACCGAGCGAGGTGGGCGCCCGCGAGTTACTCCCCGTACGGTACCCAGATGTTCTTCACCTGCGTGGCGTGTTGCAGGAACCAGCGGCCTTCGGCCTGCGCGGGGTTGAACCAGTCGTACTCGTGGCCGTCGTTGGTCCACACCTGCTTCATGTTGCCGATGGAGGCGGCGCGCACCGCGTTCGCTTCATCGTTGCTGCGGAAGCACCAGATGGCCTCGATGCCGTCGTGCTCGGCAAGGGTCTTGGCCAGCTCCACGGGACGGCCGGCGACGAGATTCACAACGCCGGCGGGTACATCGCTCGTGTCGAGAAGTTGATACAGGTCGCCGATGATGAGCGGATAGCGCTCCGACGGCACGGCGACGACAGTGTTGCCCACGGCGATGGCCGGCAGCACCAGCGAGAGCAGGCCCAGCAGCGGCGCTTCCGACGGCGCAAGGATGCCGATAGCGCCCACCGGTTCCGGCATGGCGATAGTGATGTTGCGGCCTGGCGGATGATGCACCACGCCTTCGTATTTGTCGGCCCACGCGGCGTAGCTGAAGATGCGCTCGATGGAGAGATCGACTTCGACGGCTGCTTGCTCTTGTCCGACGACTCGAGCTAGCCGATGCGCGATCTCGTCGCGGCGCTGGATCATGTTTTCTGCCAGGAAGTAGATCACCTGCGCGCGGTTGTGCGCTGAAGTTCTCGCCCAGCCGGCGGCGTTGCGCGCGGCTTCGACCGCGTTGCGAATGTCTTTGCGGTTGCCGAGCGGAGCTTCGCCGAGCAGTTCGCCTTCGCGCCCGTACACCGGGAACGAGTACCCCGAATCCGGCCGCGCCTGCTTACCAGCGATATATTGCTTTACGGTGCGGTCGATAGCAGATCCCGCCGGCGCGAAGCCCTCCTCTTCTTCCGGAGCGTTGGGGCGAGCCGCCGACTCGCGTGCCGCCGGCAGCGTGTGTAGCCACTTCGGCGTCAGGTACTCGAGCATGCCCTCGCGTCCGCCTTCACGGCCGTAACCGGATTCGCGATAGCCGCCGAATCCGCAGGCGGCGTCGAACTGGTTGGTGCAGTTGACCCACACCACTCCCGCCTTCACCTGCGAGGCCAGGTCGAGCGCCACGTTGATGTTCTCGCTCCAGACGCTCGCGGCTAGGCCATACACCGTGTTGTTCGCCAGCTCCGCCGCCTCGGCCGGCGTGCGGAACGTCATGCCAACGAGGACCGGCCCAAAAATCTCTTCCTGGACCACCGTCGCCGCGGGATGCACATCGGTGAGCAGCGTGGGCGGGAAGAAGCAGCCCTTCTGGGGAAGAGGATTGCTCGGCTGCCAGCACTTCGCGCCTTCGGCCACTCCGGCATCGACCATCCTCCGGATGGTTTCGAGCTGCACCGGCGAAACAATGGCTCCAATATCGATGGCTTTGTCCAGCGGTGGTCCCACGCGCAACGTCTCCATGCGCGCACGCACCTTCGTATAGAGCGTCTCGGCCACGCGCTCCTGCACCAGAAGCCGCGAGCCTGCGCAGCACACCTGGCCCTGGTTAAACCAGATCGCGTCGACCAGCCCTTCGACAGCCGAGTCAAGATCGGCATCATCGAAGACAACGAAGGGCGATTTGCCGCCAAGTTCGAGCGAGAGTTTCTTCGTGGAGTTTGCCGTGGCTTTGCGGATGATGCGGCCGACTTCCGTCGATCCGGTAAACGCAACTTTATCGATGCCAGGATGCTCGATGAGCGCCTGTCCGGTTCGCGCGTCGCAAGTGAGCACGTTGAGCACGCCCGGCGGCAGGCCCGCTTCCATGGCCAACTCGGCGAAGGCCAGCGCGGTGAGCGGCGTGTATTTTGCCGGCTTGATGACTACCGTGTTGCCCGCGGCCAGCGCCGGAGCCACTTTCCAGGCGAACATCAGCAGCGGAAAGTTCCACGGAATGATCTGGCCGACAACGCCGCAGGCCTGATAGTTGGGAAATTCGGAATCAAGAAGCTGAGCCCAACCGGCGTGATGATAGAAGTGACGCGCGACGAGCGGAATATCGATGTCGCGGCTTTCGCGGATGGGCTTTCCATTATCCATCGTCTCGAGAACTGCAAGCCGGCGCGAGTGCTTCTGCACCTGCCGGGCGAGAGCATACAAATAGCGCGCTCGCTCATGGCCGCTTAACGCCTGCCACACAGGGAGAGCTTTGCGCGCAGCGGAGACAGCGGCTTCGACGTCGTCGCCGTTGCCCTTGGCGACCTCGGCGAGGGTGTCGCCGCTCGAGGGATCGCTGGTGGTCTGGTACTCGCCGCTTGCCGGCTTTACCCATGCGCCACCGATGAACTCCTCAAACCGGCGATGATGCCGCTCGAGCCACTGCACCGCTTCCTTCGGATCCTCCGGCGCGGCGCCGTACTCCATCGAATGAAACTTCTCCACAACACTGCCTGCCATCGCGATTACCTCTTTTTGTAAGCTCCCCACGCTGAGGAATTCTGTAGTTTGACCGAATACCATGCGGTCGCGAACGCTGTTGCTGCACCCCATCCAACGAATAGCGGAAAGTTGATCGAAAGCCCCCAGTTACCACGATCCATCAAGCGAATGATTGTTATATGGGTCGCCACCAGGCACGGCAAAGTGAGTGGATAAAGTACCGGCAACTTGCTCATGCAGAGAATCCGCGCTATCAGAGATGTAACGATGTATCCGGTCTGAATGAAATTCATGAAGGACCCTATGACCACGATTGCAAAACACATTGACGATCCCCATAAACCCTTCACTAAGCCAGCCTGTGACAGGTCGCTTCGGGACTCCCAGACCACATACGACGTGACAAGGAAGCCATAGCTCATCGCCAGCGCCAGCAATTCGAGAAACCAAAGGGCAAGCGACTTGCAGAGTCGGCCGAATTTTTTCACCGCATACACAGCTGCGTGGCTAATTCGAGCGGTCTCCAAGGCAAGCCTCTACGCGATCGGATGACGGTACGCCGCCGAGTAGCGCCCAGTTAAATGATGCTCCAGTTGGCGCTCGATGTCGGCCAACATTCCACTGGCGCCGAACCGGAAGAGTGACGGCTCCAGCCACGGCCGTCCCAGTTCATCCTTCATCAACGCCAGCCAATCCGTCGCCTGCCGCGCCGTGCGGATGCCGCCCGCCGGCTTGAACCCGACCGCCATTCCCGTGCGCTCCGCGTAGTCGCGAATGCAGCGCACCATGACGAGCGAGACCGGCAGCGTGGCGTTCACCGTTTCCTTGCCCGTTGACGTCTTGATGAAGTTCGCGCCGGCCATCATCGCCACCCAGCTTGCGCGCGCCACGTTGCGCAGCGTCATCAGGTCACCAGTGCCCAGGATGGCCTTCATATGCGCCGGGCCCGCTGCTTCACTGAACGCCGCAACCTCGTCGTACAGCGCCTGCCACTCCCCACCGAAAACATGTGCCCGCGTGATCACAATGTCAATCTCAGACGCGCCGGCTTCCACGCTGCGGTGAATCTCTTCCACGCGCTCGGCCAGCGGCGAGAGTCCCGCAGGGAATCCCGCCGACACCGCAGCTACCGGAATGCCGGACCCTTCGAGCGCCTTCACCGCCGTCTCAACAAACGCGTGATAGACGCAGACCGCGCCGACGGTCAGATGTAGATCTTCGATTCCGAGGCCCTCCACGATATGCTGCTGCAGCGGGTTGCGCGCCTTGGCGCAGAGGCGCCGCACGCGGTCGGCTGAGTCGTCGCCGCTCAGCGTGGTCAGGTCCATGCATGCGATGGCGCGCAGTAGCCACGCCGCCTGGGTTTCCTTCTTGACGGTGCGCCGCGCAACATGGGTTGCCGAGCGCCGCTCTACAGCACTGGTATTCACACGCACGCCTTCCACCCAATCCAGATTGAGCGGAATGCGCCGGTTGGTTTCGAGGATGCGCCCATTCAGGACCACAGGGATGGGCCGGACGGTTTGCGGCGCGTGATTCGCAGAAGTGACGGGTTGGACGGCCATATTGCTGTCTCCGCAAGGGAACTCAAGAATCAACAAAAAAGACTGGCTCCCCCGCCGTGCAGAGGAGCCTTCAGGAAAAACGATCAGAAACAGAAGGATAAATCTCTCGCAACCGCAAAGCAACCGCGGAATCGCGCGTTTGTGCTTTCGGGTGAGTGGGGAGCGAGCCCCTTACCACTTGAGCCGCAGCAGCGATACCGCCTGGCGCGGGAGCGTCGTTTCGATAGTCACTGTTCCGTTGGCGACATCGAGCCATGTAGGAGATGACAGGAGTTGCAATTGGCCAGCCGCTTTGAGCTGAGTATATTGCTCCGGGGTTGGCGCTTGCGGCGAGCCCATCTTCTTCCACACGGTGTACGCGTTGCTGTGTGTCTCATCGATCCGGTAGTGCTCCAGCAGCACTTTCTTCACGCTAGCCGGAAGTCCCGTGACAGTGAGCTGAACATTTGCATCCTGCCCGGGAACGTCGTCATCGTGATAGTTCCAGACCATGATTGCTGCTTCGCGATCTGCTCTGGTCGCCAACGCGTCCACATCGGGCCCCTGGCGCACACCAGCCTTTACAAGATCGTCGAGCGGAATCTGGCCCGTGCTGGTGGTCGCGACCCGCTCACCGGACATCAGGCCCGCCATGCGGAAGAGATTCACGATGGGCTTGTCGATGCCGTTTGTTGCAAGTGTTCGAAATCCCTCGAAGTAGCCCTTGTTTTCGAACTCGAAAGACCACGACAGCATGGCAATCAGGTCCACCTTCGCCTCGTCCTGCAGCTCGAACAGCGCCTTCATGGCAGTTGCCGTATAGCTCGCATAGAGTGGCCCGTTGCGGTAGGCATTTGCCGGATTGTCTTTCATGGAGCAGGCTGCGCAGCCCTCCGGATCGGCCTCGCTCAGGATGATCGGCAGATGGCGAAATTGCGGGTATTTGGCCACGATCCGAAAGCCCGCTTCCGCCGCCTGCAACTCGTTGGAGATCCCCATCCGGACATGGTCGTCGACTACGGCCGTGTGGCCTTTGGGGTGAAATGAGATGAAGTCCAGCGGCACCGGTTTGCCGTCGGCCGCACTCTTGCCGTCCAGGCAGTGTTGTAGAAAGCTTTCGAGGAATGCGCTCGCCTTCGCGCTTGCCGGCCCCGTGCTCGCCGGCCCTCCAACCTTCGCATTGGGCAGCGCGGCCCTCACGCCTGCGACAGCATAGTCGTAGAGCTTGAAGTACTCCTCCGGCGTGCCATGCCAGTAGCCGATGTCCGGTTCATTCCAGACTTCGAAGTACCAGGTGCTTACTTGCTGGTGGCCGTAGCGCTTGACAAGATGTTCGGTGTACTTGCGCACCAGCTCGCCCCACATCTTGTAGTCCCTGGGTGGATTGTTCGATGCCCCGCCCATCGTCGGCCTAGGGTAGTGAAGCTGGTATTCGGTGATTCCAGGAACCGTGGCAGCCAGATCTTTGGGCATGAAGCCCAGCTCCACCATCGGCCGTACGCCTGCCTTCCGGAACTCATCGAAGGTCTGGTCCGTGATCGTGAAGTCGTAAACGGGCTTGCCACTCTTATCCAGGCTGAAGACATTCGACGAACTCCACTTCAGCTCGGGCACGCCGTTGCCCGAAGTCAGAAGATGATGGGTGCGAATAGAAACAGGCGCCGGGCTCAGGTCGTGCAACTGGCTCAGCAGTTGCTTGCCGTATTGCATCGTGGTGTAGTTTGACTCGTCGTAGCCAAACCAGCTGGAGATCGTCTTGTAGCTGCCCACCGGTTTTGCAAGATCGACATGGATGGCCACCGGATTTGGCGGGGGTGTCTGGCCTGCGGCGACACTCGCAGCGAGTGCGGCACAGATGAGGAACACTGAAGCATTCATCAAGCGGTCTCTGCCTCTCAGTGCATGCCGGCTACAGCAGTTTTGGAAATTGCCTAGCCGTACTCACTCGATTCAAGTCGGCGCGACCTGCAGCGAGCGACGACCTTGGTAAACGTTTTGATCGGACACTGTATTTTCGAAACTGCTTTAGGGTTTGAGCACCGTCAATCCCGGAACGTCCGCGAAACGTTGCAGGTTGAAGGTGACGATCGTGGCGCCGCGCTCTTTACCGGATTCTTGGGTCCTGGTCGCGGATGGTGCGCATGTGTGTCGCGTTGCTCCGCTTCCGATCGTTTCATTCGCCTGCAAACCGCTCCATGAGCGCGTCGAAGTCCTCCAGTCGGGCGTATTCGATGATGACTTTGCCGCGTCCATTGCGGTCCTCGATAGTGACTTTGAGTCCGAGAGCGCGCTGCAGCCGCTCCTGCGCATCGCGCACGTTGGGATCGACGGGTGACGGCTCCTTGTGCCCCTTCTTGGCTCTGCGGCTGGGATCGATGAGCCCCTGCACGTAGTTCTCTGTTTGGCGAACAGAAAGCGAAAGCGTGACGGCCCGCTGCGCTGCCTTCTCCATCGCCTCGGCGTCTTCGATAGCCAGCAGCGCGCGCGCATGACCGAACGTCAGCTCGCCGGACTCGACGCGGGCCTGGATGGATGACGGTAACTTTAACAAACGCAAGAAGTTAGCTACTGTCGCCCGGTCCTTTCCGGTGCGCTGCGCCATTTGCTCCTGGGTCATATGAAACTCGCGCGAGAGCCGCTCGAATGCGCGTGCCTGCTCGATCGGGTTCAGGTCGGCGCGCTGCAAATTCTCGACAATCGTGATCTCCATCGCCTGCTCGTCGGAGACCTGGCGCAGGATGGCCGGAACGGTGGTTTTGCCGGCCATCTGCGAGGCTCGCCAACGCCGCTCCCCGGCGATGATCTGAAAGCGGCCACTGGCTAGTGGACGGACCAGTACCGGCTGTACGACGCCGTTCGCTGCAATGGAGGCGGCCAGCTCGGCCAACTGTTCCTGGTTCACCTGCGAGCGCGTTTGAAACGGATTCTGGTCGATCTGATCGAGAGGGATCTCGCGGGGTTTTCCGCCCTCGGCCTCGGGGGCGGGTGTGGCATGTGCTCGCGGGAGCAGAGAGTCAAGCCCTTTGCCCAGGGCGCGGCGTTTGGTGTCAGGAGTGGTTGTGTTCATGGTGCTTATTCCTCAGTTCCGGCGATGGCGACTCTGTGTTTGAAGTGTGGCAACGAACGGGCGCGTCCAGCAAAAAGGCCGCAGATCACGAATAGGGCCAAAACGTGCCTCTGCCCTTTGGGCGGTCAGCGGTTTGGGCTCTGCGCTCGGCCATGCGCGGGCTTTCGATTTGATTGCGCGCCAGAAACTCCCAGGCCAACTCGAAATAGGCTTCGGCGCCGCGGGAACGGGGGTCGTACAGGGCGACCGGCTTGCCGTGGCTGGGCGCCTCCGCCAAGCGGACGTTGCGCGGGATCACGGTCCGATAGAGAATCTCGCGAAAGTACTCGCGGAGGGTTTCGGTGACTTGCTGAGCCAGGTTGGTGCGGTCGTCGTACATGGTCAGCAGCACGCCTTCGATCATGAGATTGGGATTGAAGGCGGAGCGTACCCGTTCAAGGGTCGAAATCAGTTCCGAGATCCCCTCGAGGGCAAAGTACTCGGCCTGCATGGGGACGATAAGGGTTTCCGCTGCCGACAGGACATTGAGCGTAAGCAGGTCGAGCGCCGGCGGACAATCGAGAAAGATGAGCTCGAAGTTGGCTTTGATCGGCTCGAGACTGTGGCGCAGGCGGAGGGCTCGGTCGTCTGCCGCGGCCAGTTCGATGTTCGCGCCAGTCAGGTTCTTGGAACTGGGCAGCAGCCAGAGCCCATCCACCTCCGTGGGGAGAATCACCTGTTCCGCGAGGCTGTCGCGGACAAGCACGTCATAGACGGAATGGCGGTTATCGTCGCGCTGCAGGCCGAGGCCAGAGGAGGCGTTGGCCTGGGGATCGCAATCGACCAGAAGGGTTTTGAGGCCCTCCATGGCCAGGCACGCAGCCAGATTGATGGCGGTGGTTGTTTTTCCCACCCCGCCTTTTTGATTGACGAGCCCGACGATCTTGCCCATGGCAATCCAGAGTAAAGCGGCGGGGGATTCGCGGCGAGGCACTTGCATTGTGGGAAACACGGCCCGCCTGTGGAAAGTCGGGGGAGGGACCGGGCGGTTCCGTAGAGCAACCGCTTCTAGGGAAAGAGCTTTGGAGCGGGCAGTGCCGAGGGGCCTCGGGAGAGACAAAAAGTGCCTTGTGGTGGAAAACTGCCTGCGCGTCGGGGAGTTTTTCCCGTGCCGCCGGCCGGAGTTTCATTTCGAAACGAGGCTCAAATTGGGAAGCAGGTCGTGGATGTTCCACGTGGAACCATGACCTTTGCGATGCTCGCCCCATCCTGACCTGCCAAACTGTTCCACGTGAAACAAACCATCGATGCGAACCAAGCCCCGCCAGATCGATGCTGCCATTTCCGGCATCCCATGTGATTAGCCTCTCCGAGCGTACCAAAAAGCTCACCCCGCGGCGCGCAGCAAGCGCCAAACAGGACTACTATCGATCCGTAACACGGAGTCCACTCGTGAAAACTGCTCATTCAATAGTTGATGGCGTCATTGGCGTGATTACGATGAATCACGGAAAAGTCAATGCGCTGAGCAAGGTTCTGCTCGACGACATCGTTTTAGGCCTGGAATCGCTTGATTCATCCCCCATGCGCGTGGTGATCCTGCGCGCCGCCAAGGGCGCGAAGGTGTTTTCCGCCGGCCACGATGTCAGGGAACTGCCGACAAACGGCCGCGATCCCCTCACCTACAACGATCCGTTGCGCCAGGTGATGCGCAAGATCGAGCATTGTCCTCACCCCGTGATTGCCATGGTCGAGGGCTCGGTGTGGGGCGGCGCCTGCGAGCTGGTGCTGGGCTGCGACGTGATCGTCGCCGCGGAGGATTCCACCTTTGCCATCACTCCAGCCAAGCTCGGCGTCCCTTACGATATTCACGGGACGCTGAATCTCATCAAAGTCGCCGGCATGCACCTGCTGAAAGAACTGCTCTTCACGGCGGAGCCTGTTTCTGTCACGCGCCTTGCGGATTGCGGCGTGATCAATCACGTCGTCCCGCGAGCCGATCTTGAAGACTTCACCATGAACCTGGCCCGCCAAATGGCGCGGACTTCACCCCTCGTTCTCAGGGTTTTGAAGGAAGAGATGCGCGTGCTGGCCAACGCCCATCCCGTCAATCCGGAAACCTACGAACGGCTCCAGGCGCTTCGCCGCGAGGTCTACGACAGCCACGATTACCAGGAAGGCATTCGAGCTTTCCTTGAGAAGCGCGCGCCAGCCTTTCAGGGCAACTAAACCAAGCGAAAGAAAAGAATGCGGAAGTCCTCGAAACATCCCCATATTCATTCGATGGGATCCAGAAAGAAGGCAAGCATGGATATCCCAAATGCCTTCATTGGCAAAAAGACCCAACCAACCCGCGCAGAGGTAGCCAAGAAGCTGGGGCCGGCCGCAATAGCGTGGAAAGAACTGCTTGAATGGCTCACGGAGCAAGGCATCGCCTGCGGAGAGTGGAAGTCGATCTCGCCCAAGTACGGCTGGGCGCTGCGCCCCGCACTGAAGGCGAGAACGATCCTCTACTTAGCTCCATGCGAGGGATGTTTTCGCGTGTCCTTCGTTCTTGGCGACAAAGCTGTGGCCGTGGCGCGCGCCAGTGATCTGTCCAAGAGTCTGCTCAAGGAAATCGCCGAGGCAAGGCGCTACGCTGAGGGCACTGGCGTTCGCCTTATCCTGCGCAAGCCCGCGGATCTGGTTGCGGTCCGCAAGCTCGTCGCGATCAAGCTCAAGAGTTGATCTTCTGGCCCAGCGCAAGCAGCCTTCGCTCGCTGGCCGGCATGCGGACCGGGTCCATCCAGGAGAACTGAGCACCGGCGGCCGCTTGAAGGCGGAGAATCTCAGCATCCGTCGTCATCAGCGCCAGCCATCCCCCTGGTGCGATCAGCCGGACCGCGGCAGCAACAGCTTTCGGCATCTTGTCGACGGCCCTCAGGATCAAACAATCAAACACCGTACCAAGCGCCTCGGCTCGTCCCGCATGGACCTTGGCAGCGATACCCAGCTCGCGGACGGCCTCCAGCAGGAACGCTGCTTTTTTGCCTTGCGCTTCGGCCAGCGTTACAGCGATCTCCGGCCGGCAAAGCGCGATGGGAATGCCCGGCAGACCTGCGCCCGAGCCGAAATCGAGCAGGGTTAAAATCCCCTCCGGCAAATAGCGAGCAACTGAAATAGATTCAACAAGATGTCTCGATAGAATCCCTTCCGCATCCCGAACTGAGCTCAAGTTGATGCGTTTATTCCAGCGAAGAAACAGCGAAAGATAAGCCTCGAACTGGCTGGCCGTCTCGTCGTCCAGCGGGTCAAGACCGGCCTCTGCCAACAACGCCTTGAGCCGCACATTTGTCTGGTTCGCGCTCACCGCTCACTTCCCGCTCTTGGGCTCATCCGCTCGCGGCGGTTGCCACCCGGCGGCAGCCTCGACAAACGCAGAAAAAATCGCGCGAGAGAACTCGCTTTGCGTGTAGGTACGCTCGGGATGCCACTGCACCGCGACCACGAAGTGATTCGGCGCATCCAGCTCCAGGGCCTCGATCACTCCATCGCCGGGAGAAATCGCAGTCACGCGCAGATGATCGCCGGGCTCGCGAATCGCCTGATGATGGCTGGAGTTCACCTGCACTTCTGCCCGCTCGGCTCCCTGCAGAAGCCCCGTCAAACGCGATCCCTCCGCAATGTGCACCAGGTGCGCCTCAACCACTTCGCGGCCGGGCCGGTGATTGACTGCGGTCTTCAAATCCTGAATCAGCGAACCGCTGCGCCACACATTCAAGCTTTGCGCGCCGTGGCAGATGGCAAGGACGGGTTTGCGCATGTTGAAGGCATCCTGCAGCAGCAGCTCGTCGGCCGCGGTGCGCGCGGGGTCGTCTTCGGCACACTCCGGCGCACGCGCTTCGCCGTAACGTTGCGGATCGACGTCGTACCGGCTGCCGGGCAGCAGAACTCCTTGCACGCCAGCCAGCAGCTTCGCTACGCGCTCCTGCGACTCGTCCAACGGCACCACAACAGGCTCCGCTCCCGCAGCTCTTAGTGCGTCAACATAGGGCGGCAACGAACGCTGATTGTACTCCGGGTCGCTGCTCGTCGGCACGGGAATGGCGATGCGGACGGCCATGAACCCAGTGTAAAGCCCGCGTGCGTAAAGAGCGTTCGGTGCGTGATGGCACAACGATGGCGCGGGAGAAGTCGGTGCTGTTTCAGGCTACAGGTGCGGGAGCTTCGGCCTGGGCTTGCGCCGGGTGTCCTAGCAGGCCCTCAATCGCCGCGCGAAGCCGCTCCGTCAACTCGCCGTTCTGGCGCACGGTCATTCCCTTCGTCTCGATCGGCTCGCCGACGCGCACCGTTAGCTTGCTTGGATAGAAGTGATGGGTGTGAATCGGCAGCAAATCGTAGGCGCCTATGAGCGCGATGGGCACCAGCGGTACCTGCGCGCGGATCGCCAGGTAGGCCGCGCCGGAAAGAAACGGGCGCAGTTTACCGTCTGCCGTTCGGCCGCCCTCCGGAAAGACGAACAGCGGCATGCCGGCGCGCAGCGCTTTCACCGCCCCGCCCAGGCTGGAAAGCGTTGCGTTCGGGTTCTCGAGGTCGATGGGCATCTGCCCGGAGCGCCCTAAATACCAGCCAATCAGCGGCCAGCGCCACAGGCTCTTCTTGGCCAAGATGCGAAACTGGAAGGGAAGCGCGCCGAAGATCACCGGCGTGTCCATGTAGGAAGTATGGTTCGAGGTGTAGACCGCGACGGGGTGTTTGTGGAAGTTCTCCGCGCCCTCGACTCTCAGCCTCGACAGCGAAATGCGCACCGCGCTGCGTCCCCAGAACCGCGCGATGTGATGCTGCACGCGGCCCGTCTTGTCCACCCATGAGACCACAAACGCCGTGCTGGCGCAGATCGCCGTGAGCACCAAAAGAAGCGGCGACTGCAGCGCGTTGCTTTGCCAGCGGTAGAACCGCGGCAGCGGATTGGGGCGCGGGCTCATGATGACTCACTCTCTGCCGCCAACAGCAACGTGCGCACCTCGCCCACAAGATACACCGATCCCGACACAACGACCACGCCACCACCCGAGCGCCCTTGCGCTATGCGCATCGCCTCGCGCATTGATTCCGCAGCAACCGCCGGCGTTCCGGTGGCCTCGGCCGCGGCCAGCAGATCGTCGCGCGCCGCGGCGCGTGCGGTATGGATGGGCGCCACGACCACATGCTCGAAGAGCGGAAAGAGAATCTGCGCCATTTCCTCAATGGGCTTGTCGCGCAGGCAACTGAAAATCAGCGTGCGCGGCACTCGCGCTTCCAACTGGTTCCGTACGCTGGCCCGCAGGGCCCACGCGCCGGCCGGATTGTGCGCAACGTCGAGGATCCACTCCACGCCGTATTTCGCGATGCGTTCCAGCCGTCCCGGCCAGTAGGTGCGCCGAATCCCCCTCTCCAGCGCTGCGGGCGTGATCGGAAATCCATGCCGGCCAGCCAGCTCCACCGCCGCGGCGATGGCCAGTGCCACGTTGCGCTGCTGGTGCGCGCCAGCGAGCGGCGAATCAACTCTTATCGTCGCCCCGAGCGCTTCCACCGGGTACCTACCCATCGCTGCTGCTGCGGGCATATACGGAACCGCGCTGACCCCGCGTACGCTCAACTCCGTGGCCACCTCACCGAGAACCTGGTTGGCTTCTGGGTGCTGCGGCAGCGTGATCATTGTTCCGCCCCGGCGTAGAATCCCCGCTTTCTCGCGCGCGATGGCCAAGATCGTTGGGCCGAGCCACTCCATGTGGTCCAGCGAGATGTCGGTGATGATGGAGACCAGCGGCTCCACGACGTTGGTTGCATCCAGGCGGCCGCCCATGCCCACTTCGAGCACGGCGATATCGATTTCTCTCTCGGCGAAATATAGAAACGCCACTGCAGTCAGGAGCTCAAAGTAGCTGGGTAGCTGCGGCAGCCGGCCCGCTTGCACCAACTCCTGGGCTGCGTCGTGGGCCCGAAAATACAGGCGGGCGAAGTCCGCATCCGCAATCTCTTCACGATCCAACCGGATTCGTTCGTTGGGCCTTTCGAGGTGCGGCGACGTATAAAGCCCGGTGCGCTGCCCCGCTTCTGTCAGGATTGACGCCAGGGTAGACGCGGTCGAGCCTTTTCCGTTCGTGCCTGCAATCAGGACTGCACGAAAGTGCTCCTGCGGATCCCCGAGAGAGTTGAGCAGCTTCCGCACCTCGTCCAAAGAGAACCTGCGCCGCGGCTGCCCTGGGCGAGCATATAGCTCCGGCGCCATTGCGTTCAGTTGGTCGATAGCTGCGGCGTAGGACATGAAAAGCTCAGTATAAGAGCCACGCCGTAAACATGCGTCCATGCCAGCGGCGTCGCGCGTGTTCAAAAGTTGCCTTTGTGCAAGACGCACCCGCTGCAATTCGTTGTTCCTTTTGCTCTTCTGCTCGCCTTGCACATATTCCGTCTGCCTTCCACAGCCGTTTTCGCAATCCCTGTGGGAAGCGTGGGAAACCCTGCCCATCGACACCGGTCCGAAGCGCCTTTTCCTGTTCTCCTGATACCCACAGTCCTGATTCACAAAACCTATCCATCCTTCAACCCTCGCCCTCAAAACCACTTCGCCTGCTTTCCCACTTTTCCCACGCGCACTACGGCTACTTCTAGCTTTTCTTATCGTTCTTCATGTTGATCTATAACCCCCCGTCGCATTTTTTCGCGAGGGTCGAACGAACGGCGTTCGCGCATGCGGCAGAGCGCGCAAAGAGTGTTCGGGCCGTCGGACCTCGCCTTTCTGCACAATTCAGAGAACCTGCCCGGTTTTCCACGCGCACGGGCGCCGAGAGATGACTACAATCGGGAGGAAGAAAAGCAGCCGCTTCCGATGACCTGCAAGGTGTTATACAGTGAGGGCATAGGGCACGGCTTCGACTGCAGGGGTGAGACATGCCGAGCGTGGAAACCGAAGTCGAGAAGCCGGCCGCTCAGGGGGCAGCGATGGAGATTACCGTAAGCCGCCAGGACCTAGTGAAGGAACTTACAGCGACGCAGAGCGTGGTGGAGCGCAAGACCACGATCCCGATTCTGTCCAATTTTCTCCTCGAGGCCGAGGAAGACCGGCTCAACATCACTGCGACCGATCTCGACCAAGCCATCCGCACCAGCACCGCCGTGAAGGTAAAGAAGCCAGGTGCGTGCACCATCCCTGCCCGCAAGCTCTACGACTACATCAAACTGCTGCCCGACGGCGACATCTCAATCAAGCTGCTCGAGAACCACTGGGTGCAGATTCGCAGTGGCCGCTCGAATACCAAGATGGTCGGCATGGCGCGCGCCAACTACCCGCAGGTTCCCGAGTTTCCCACTGTCGCGGCAACCAGCATCCCGCTTGCCTCGCTGCGTACGCTCATTGCCCGCACCATCTTCGCCATCTCAAACGAGGAATCGCGCTACACGCTCAACGGCGCACTGCTGATCCTCAAAGCGGAGTCGCTGGCCATGGTTGCCACTGACGGACACAGGCTCTCCTTCGTCGAAAAGCCCGGCGAGACATTAGAAGGCATCAGCGGCGAGAAGCGCGTCCTGGTCCCGCGCAAGGCGCTGCAGGAGCTACAACTGCTCCTAACGTCTTCCGAGGCGGAAAAAGTCGACTTTGCCGACGACGAGCATACGCTCTTCTTCCGCGTAGGGCATCGCACGCTGAGCAGCCGCAAACTCACGGGCCAGTTCCCGAATTTCGAAGCTGTAATGCCGCGCGACAACACCAGGTTCGCCGTGGTGCGCGCCAGCGAGCTCTCCGCGGCCATACAGCGCGTGGCGCAATTCGCCGACGAGCGCTCCGGCGCCATCCGCATGCGCCTGGAGGACAACGAGCTGAAGGTGAGCGCCAACTCCACCGAGTCCGGCGAGAGCGAAGACACCATCGACACGCCGTATTCCTCCGAGCCCATCATGGTCGGCTTCAACTCCGGCTACATTCTCGACTTCCTTAAGGCGCTCGACAACACGGGGGAAGTGCGGCTCGAATTCAAGGATGCGCAATCCGCCGGCCAGATGCGCCCCGAAGATCCCGACGCCGAGTACAAGTACCGTTACGTGCTGATGCCGATGCGCATCTGACAAGGCGGAAGCTTTCAACAAGAGTTCTCTTCTTGCGGGCTTGTTCGTCGGCCCCGCAACCAAGCTTGCGCGCTGTTGCCGGATCCGGAATCATTCGCAGATCGCCTATCGGGCGGCGCTTGGCCGTTTCCTCGGCGAGATAGGATAGGTGGGACCAGATCCTGTGAGGCTCTGCATGCTGTTTCGTCTCTCCTCACTGCTTGCAATGCTGTGCCTCGCGACCGCGATCCGCGCCCAGTCGGAGGCGGCGTCTCAGGTGCACGCGCGCTTTCAGCTTTACGGCGGCTATGCCTTCCTCTCCAACTCCCCCAATGGCCTGCCGGGATCGCGCCAGCCGCTCAACGGCTGGGACGCTACGATCACCGCCCCGCCCTGGCGATACATCCGCTTCAAGGTCGACGTCTCCAGCTACCGCGGCGCCAATCTAGGCGCAGCGGAACACGTCTACTTCATCATGGGCGGAGCGCAATTTACGCGGCGTTTCGGCAAGGAGTGCGCATTTCTTGAAGGGCTCGCGGGAGAGGGCGGCATCAACAGATATTGGGGACCACAGGCGGCTCCCGGCGAGACCGCTTCTTTTGTCACCCTCCTCGGCGGCGGCCTGGACACGCCGATCTCGCGGCGCCTCGCTTTCCGCGTCGACGGCGGCTACCAATGGTCCAATTTCCAGCTGATTGACAACGTGCAACAGATTCTCCCGATTCACACCGCCGGCCTGCCCAACAACTTCGCGCGCATCTCCAGCGGTTTGGTCTGGAGCTTCTAGGCCGCGCTCGCGTGCCCTACCCGGAACCAATCCGAGAGACAAGCAATCCAAATTGGAAAAAAGAAGCAGCCCTTACGCAGCTGCCGGCGTCTTCAGGAACCCGAGCGCGCGAATCAGGTAGGCCTTTAGATCGCGGCGGTGGACGACAGCGTCGAGAAATCCCTTTTCCAGCAGGAACTCCGAGCGCTGAAATCCCTCCGGCAGTTTTTGCCGGATGGTCTGCTCGATGACGCGCGGGCCGGCGAAGCCGATTAGCGCTCCGGGCTCAGCGATGTTCAGGTCGCCCAGCATGGCGAAGCTCGCCGTCACGCCGCCCGTCGTGGGATTGGTGAGCACGCAGATATAGGGCACACGGGCGTCGTCCAGTTGCGCCAGCGCGGTGGAGATCTTGGCCATCTGCATCAGGCTCACCACGCCCTCCATCATGCGCGCCCCGCCCGACGCGGCCACCACGATCAGCGGCTTGCGCGTCGCGCGCGCGCGATCCACAGCCCTCGCGATCGTCTCGCCCACCACGGCGCCCATCGACCCGCCAATGAAGCCGTATTCCATGGCGCTCAGCACCACGTCATGCGGTCCCAGCTGGCCCACGGCGTTCAGGATGGCGTCGTCGAGCCCGGTCTCTTCCCGCGCTCTGCGCAGCCGCTGCTTGTACGGCCTCACGTCGCTGAAGTTCAAGGGGTCGGTGGAGCGCAGCCCGGTGTCAACGAGTGCATAGCCCGGCTCAAGGAGCATTTCGATGCGCTCTCGCGCGCCCAGCTTGAAGTGATGCTGGCACTTGGGGCAGACCTGTAGGTTGGCTTCGAGATCCTGCTTATAAATCGGCTGGCGGCAGCCGGGGCACTTCACCCACAAGCCCTCGGTGCGCACGTTTTTCGCGCCAGTTTCAGGCCCGTTCTCCGCCGCAGGACCGCCCGCCTCAGAAGAATAGTCACCGTCCTCGCGCTTAAACCACGTCATGTCGAACCCAATTGTAAATGGATGGCCCGTAATCCGCGCGTCAGTTGTTCGTGATCGGCGCTACGCCGTTCCGGCACGCAGGTACGCGTCGTCACCATCGATCCAGTCCTGCCGCGGCGGATGGAATATGTCGAGCGCCACCGAGTTTTCGAGCGCGGTCACCTCGTGCGGCACGTGCGGCGGAATGCAAAGGATCTCGCCCGCGCGCACCGCAACTTCCTTTCCCTCGATCCGGAATTTCAGCGCGCCCTCGACCACGTGACTCATTTGCTCATGAAAGTGGTCGTGCATGGGAACCCGCGCGCCTTTCTTGAGCACGATGCGGGCCAGCATCATGTTTGTGCCGACGACATACTGCCGCGTGACCAGCGGGTTCAGCGTTTCAGGCGCGATATCTGCCCAACGGTGGTGTGTGCTCTGCTGCACATTCGCCTCCTTCGTCGCTCAGTACTCGATTCCGCGCTGCGCCAGGACGCCCTTTTGATAAGCGTGCTTCACCTCACGCATTTCGGTCACGGTATCGGCCAGCTCCACCAGCAGGGGATGAGCGTTGCGGCCCGTAAGGATCACATGCACCATCTCCGGTTTGCCACGCAGCGCCTCGGCTACAACTGCCGCATCCAGCATCTTGTAGCTGATGGCGTAGTTGATCTCATCCAGCACCACCATATCCCACTCGCCGGAGTAGATTGCCTCTCGCGCCGCAGCCCACGCCTCCTCGACCAGGCGAACGTCTTCCGGATCCGGCTCCGCGCCGCCGATCTTCACAAAGCCGCGGCCCATCTGCTTAAGCACGAAGTTCGGCCCCAAGGCCTCCACGGCATCCAGTTCGCCGTAGTGCCACGAGCCTTTGATGAACTGGAGCATCAGCACCTTCATGCCGCAGCCTACGGCGCGCAAAGCCGTTCCCAGCGCCGCGGTAGTCTTTCCCTTGCCGGGGCCGGTGTTAATCAGAATCAGTCCGCGACGCGTGTCGGCCACTGCTCAATGTCCTGTGTGGTACGGATGACCCGTGAGAATTGTACATGCGCGGTAGAGCTGCTCGGCCATCACCAGGCGAGCCAATGGGTGAGCCAGCGTCATGGGCCCCAGCGAGAGCAGCCCTCCGCGACGTTTGGCCTCGGCTCGTGCCTCTTCCGACCACCCGTTCGCAGGGCCGACGGCGAAGACTACATGTTGTGCACCCTCATCGCGCCGAGTGCCCAGCCACTTGGCAAATGCCTCTGAGGACCATTGTCGCCCCAGCCCATCGAGGAGAAGAACGACCGTCTGGGTTCGGCCCCGCTGTCGGCCGAGCCACTCAAACAGCGCCTTTTCGCTCCGGAACATCTCCGTCTCGCACCGCGCAACTCCAACACAGCGTTTGAGATAGTCGCGAACCAACCCGTCGTATACGTCCTTTGATCGAGCCAGAGAGCCGATATGCGCCAGCGTGACCTGCATGGGGAAGAGAATACCGCAAATTCCCGACGCTGGAACGCAGCCCCATGGACAGCCAAGTCTCAAGAGAAATGCAAGTTGCATCCAATCTTCGGATTATGGATAGACGCCTGTATGGGATTTCATAGGCCCAACGTCCAGGTCACTGAGAAGTGCCGGAGTGACACCAAAGGGTGATCGACAACTCCTTTATTTTCCAATAAGAAACCAGTAGAAGGGCGGGTTGGCGAGAATGGCCCGCGACGTGCAACGTCACGCTTCAATGCGTTTCCCTTCCTGCGCAGATTCCGATTCGAAGTGATTGCGTAGGAGCAAGTTAGCCGGGTCCTTCGTGGATTGCGAGTCTTCTGGGTTTTTTTGAATTTGGCCGTGTTTTCCCAACACGGCATTGAGACACCCAGCGCAGTTTATTTCAGTTGTACGCAAGATCTTGCTGTTGCGCGCGTACGAGAACTTTCCCCATTCCACTGACACTGGAGGTCTACAATGCGTTGTTTCCGGATGCTCCCTGCGGCATGGGCCCTCATTTTGCTCGCGCTCGCCGCCACAACATCTGCGTTCTGCCAGGGGATCACGACTGGTACTGTCTCTGGAACGGTCCTCGATCCTTCGGGCGCGGTCGTTCCCGGCGCGCAGGTTCAATTGACCAATCAGGCCAATGGCCTCAGGCTGGCCGAAAAGTCGACGAGCGATGGCTCGTTCAAGTTCCTTGCCGTTCCCATCGGAACCTACAGCGCACTCGTTACAGCCAACGGTTTCGCCAATGAGAACATCGCCAACGTTCAGGTTGTCTCTGGAGCCACGACCAACTTGAACGAAATCAAGCTCCACGTCGCCTCCGCGGCAGCCGAAGAAGTCGAAGTCAACGGCTCCGCCGCATCGCTGCTGGAGACGTCCGACTCGCAGGTGACGACAACGTTCAGCACGGAGACGGTGCAGAACCTGCCGCTGAACAACGGTTTTGATACAGTGGTTGAGCTGATTCCGGGCGTCGTTGCCACCGGCGACGACGACTTCTCCAACACCAACGGCGACAACTATTCCGTCAACGGACAGAGCGGCCGGTACAACAACTTCGAGATTGACGGCCAGTCGAACAACGACAACTCCATCGGCGGACCGCAGGTGTTTTTCGGCAGCCAGGACGCCATCCAGCAAATTCAGGTCATTACCAACGACTACAGCGCACAGTATGGCCGCAACGCCGGCGCAGTCGAGAATTACATCACCAAGTCCGGAACCAACTCGTTCCACGGCACTGCTTTCGATCTTTACCAGGATGAGTTCCTGAGCTCGTTGACCAACTCCGAGAAGAATCCGCTCTTCGGCTACTGCCCTCCCGGCGTGAGTCCAACCACCGGTTGTGCGGCGCCGGTGCTACCGCGCTATGTCGAGAATCGCGCCGGAGCAACCATCGGTGGTCCGGTCCTCAGGAACAAGCTCTTCTTCTTCTTCAGCACCTATTGGGACAGGGAGCGCATGGGTGTGTCGCCGTCTGAGTCTCTCCCCGACCTCACTCCCGACCCAACCGGCCTGGCGACCATCGCCTCGGCATTCTCCGGCGATCCCGGCGCTTTGGCTCTCGCAACCTTCGGCCCATACTCCATCAAGGAAGGCAACCCGCAGCCAATTCCCGGCACTGCCGTCGATGAGACTCTGACCGATGCCTCCGGAAACACCGCCTCTGTCGAGTTCGCCGGCGTCGAGCGCACCATCGCCAGCCCCTTCAATGACCAGGAGGAGCTGGCCCGCCTCGATTGGCAGCCCACGGAAAAAGACCACTTCTTTGTGCGCTACTATTACCAGCCTGAGTTCGGTATCGCTGCGGGCGGCGACGGGATCGCCTCAGGCGACTGGGTGACTGTGCCCTCGGTCACCTACTCCGTCGGAGCCGACTGGACGCACGCGTTCACCAGCAATCTCGTTGACCAGTTGCGCTACGGCTTCCAGGAAGCCAAGGTTCCGTTTGAGGGCGGCGCTTTTCCCGATTGCACCATCACGAACTTCGGCGCGTGCCCGGCGCAGGTGGTTTTCACCGGCACCAACGACGACTTGAATTTCGGTGGAGACGCTGACTTCCCGCAAGGCCGAACAGTGAAGGTTACTCAGGTGCAGAACAACGCCACGTGGACTCGCGGCGTCCAGACCCTTCTCTTCGGCGGAGAATTCGACTATCAGAATTCGCCCAATGTCGGCATCTTCTACTACAACGGCTACCCCAACTTTGGCACCGTCAGCAACCTGCTGGGGACGCAGGACAATGGGCTGGTGGGGCAAGGCTATCCGTCAGGCACATCCGGATACTCCTACCTGGCCAACGGCAACCTCACCATTCCGTTCACCGAGCCTGACGTCGCCGCCTACTTCCAGGACGACTGGAAGGCGCTTCCCACATTAACCTTGCACCTTGGCGTACGCTGGGAGTTCTTCAGTGACGCAGCCAACAAGCTGCACGACGAAACCGTCGCCCGCGAATCGAATCCGTTAACTGCCTTTTGGAACCCGGCCCTGCCTCTGTCCGATCGCACCGTACCCCAGGCCAACCAGGTTTACACCAACTTCGAGCCGCGCATCGGCTTGGCCTGGAATCCTGATTTCGACAAAAAGTTTGTGCTCCGCGCCGGCTACGCGATCAACGCCAACCCCGCGTATTACAACATGTTTCTGATCGTCAACGACTATGCGCCGGTGACCAACACAGGCGCATTCTTGTGCGGTTCCAATGCCTGCCTTCCCTCGAGCGGCTCGCTCCTGAGCAGCGACTTCCGCACCGAGAACCTGCCCAATCTGTCCATTGGCGGTGACCCGGGCGCGGGTCTCCAGGCCACCTTCCCGACCAACTTCCGCACGCCGTACGTGCAAACCTACACTCTCGGCGTTGAGCATCAAGTTGGCACAGCGGCGGTGATGGAAGTGCGCTATGTGGGCACAAAGACCACCGACGACTTCCAGCCGATCGACGCCAATCCTTTCCTGCTCCCCGTGGCCCTGGCCTTCCCGAATGTCGTCTCCAAGTCATCGCTCTGCTCGAACCCGGCAGCCGATGGCTACGGACGGCCGAATTGCAACTACAGCAATGTAGCTGAGTTCACCAACGGAGGCTGGGCCAACTACGACGCGTTGGAGCTGAACCTCACCACGCAGAACTACCACGGCCTGACCTCAACCGTGTCGTATACGTTCTCGAAGGACCTGAACAACGTTACGGACGGGCTTCGCAGCACCGGCTCCGGCGGCAGCACCCTCGCTTTTGCCCAGAATCCTCAGAATCCCGATTCCGGGGAACGCGGGCTGGGCGGCAACGACTTCCCCAATACTCTGGGTATCGGCTTCACCTACGATGTGCCCAAGCTCGTGAAAGGCAATACCCTGCTCGCAAAAAGTGTGAATGGCTTCCTGCTCACCGGTTTCTACCGCTATCGCAGCGGCCAGGTCTACACTCCCTATCAACCCATTGATCTCGACGGCAATTTCGGTGACGCCAGCTTTTGCGATGGAGCCTTTAACGCCGATATCCTCGGTACAGACACCTGCCGTCTGGTTCTCTCCAACAAGAGCGCGCCGATCAACACCGTGGCGTACTTGGACCCCGACGTCAGCGATCCCTCGACTGGCGCGGCCGTGCCCGGCACACCGCACTACATCGTGTACAACAGCGACAGCACCGACCCGAATACCGGCGTCTATAGCCCGGGCACACCCGTTAATCCCACGACCACGCACTGGATCATCAACAACCAGGCCTATGCGCTTTCGGTCAACAATCCCTATCCTGGTTCCAGCAGAAGCCTGCTGCGCGGCCAGCCCTACAGCGATTTCGACGCCAGCGTTGTGAAGAACTTCCCCATCACCGAACGCGTCAGCGTGCAACTCTCCATGGCTGCCTACAACGTGCTCAACCAAATGTACCTCGGTGTCGGCGATCCCTTTGTGGGAGCGAGCATCTTCACCAGCAACGCCGAAAACGGATCCGGAAGCGTCTCCGGCAATACGTCTGGAAACAGGTTCGTCATCCTGGGGGGGAAGGTCATCTTCTAGTCTCCAGGCAACCCAAGCGGAAAACCAGAAGCCCCGGATCCCACCCGGGGCTTTTGCATGTGCCCCGGGCGTGTCACGCGAAACGGCCGGAGCTGTGCCAGCGAGTCTTGGCGGTGCCCCGCGGCGCCGATACATCCCCTTTCCAGCCAGATCTCCGATCGCTGAAGCCTGCTGGGAGATCTTTACTGGAAGGTCCGCTCAGTGACGCCAGGATGACCTTCCAGGCAATCGACTTCCACTCTAACCCCAGCCGATACAGCGGTTTCGGAAATGAAGTACCCGCATTCGGGGAAGTCAGGTCGTCGCGACCCAAAGACCGGGGCCCCCAACGATCGGTTTTTATCGTTGGGGCGGAAAGAAGCGACGACCCTCAATGGCCCCCCGGACTGGGCACAGTGTTTCCGAAACCGCTCAAGAACGTCCCGCACGAGGACCCACCGTTTGGGTCTGTTTGCTTGCTCTTTCACCCCGAGATGGGGCCGCGGAGCCCTCGAAGGCGTGTTGCGCAGCCCAAATTCTGCAGTATCCGAAGCAACCCCTACAAAAATTCATAGATCCGGGGCTGACCTTGAAAAAACGGGATCGAGAAGCCTCTTATTTTTCAACACGAAAGCGTCGCTTTCGCCCGGTGTTCATAATTGGCACATGAATTGCTCGATGTTTCAGTAGATATCCCCGCAACCTGTTGAGGTCGCATCCGCCGAGCTTGCTCTCTCCCGGATGAGGTCGAGGACTCTGTTCGATTGCTCTTTAGTGTTCTTGAGTCAACTTGCGGGATCGGACTTGCCCTCCCCATCGAGCCTCCGAAAGCGCACAACCTGGGTCGCGAAGCCTTCCTCAGAGGCCTTCCGGCACAGACGGATTTTGGAGGAGTTCCGATGCGATTTTTCCGGTTGCACATAGCAGCATTGGCAACGATAGGATCTTTGTTTTTCCTGCTCGGTGGCATTCTTGTTGGAATCGGCGGCACGCCTGCCGCGCGCGGCCAGTCACTAGTGGCAGGTGACATAGCCGGGACGGTGACTGACCCCAGCGGCGCGGCCGTTGTGGGCGCAAAGTTAACCGCCACGAACAAGGAAACCGGCGCTATTGCCACCACCACGACATCGACAACCGGCGCCTACCGGTTTTCCCTGCTCAAGCCCGGCCCTTACGAGTTGACCGCTTCGGCGGCCGGATTCAAGATGGCTTCCACGAACGTGACGGTGGCCATCGGCCAGATCGTCATGCAAAACATCGGACTCGCCCTCGGAGCCGCATCCGAAACCATCGAAGTCAGCGCGACTTCGCAGCTCCTGCAGACGGATACAGCGGAGATGAGCACCGAGTTGAGCCTGGAGCAGCTTGAGAACATTCCCAATCCCGGCAGCGACATCACCTATGCGGCGCAGGCCAAGCCCGGCGTGATCATGAATTCCGAAGCAGGCACCTCGACCGGCCTCACGGGCTACGGCAACTTCTCCGCCTTCGGCCTGCCCGGCACCTCCAACAACTTCACGGTCAATGGCATGCAGGTCAACGACCCCTTCCTCAACCTGAACAACTCCGGCCCGTCGAACCTGCTGCTCGGCCTGAACGACATTCAGGAAACCAACGTCGTCATGAACGCATATGAGGTGCAATACGGCAGCTTCGGCGGCGTCCAGCTGAACTCCGTCAGCCGGTCGGGCAGCGACAAGTTCCACGGCAACCTCGTCTACTCATGGAACGGCCGTTCCTTGAACGCCAACGACACGTTTAACAAGAATGTAAACTATGTCGGGACGACGCCAAGTGGGGCCGTAAACGTTCTTGCGCGCCCGTTTTCCAATTTCAATCAATGGGCGGGATCGGTTGGCGGTCCGATTTTGAAGAACAAGCTCTTCTTCTTTTTCAACACCGAAGGCATTTCGTTCATCACTTCGAGCCAGAGCGTGGTTTACCTGCCTGACCCCAGTTTCCAGAGCAGCGTCGTCGGCACGAACGCAAAGTGCTCCGATTCCACCAGCAGCCTGTACAACAACGGCTTCCCCGGCGAGTGCGCTTTCTACAATTCGGTCTTCGCCCTCTACAACGGCACACCGAATATCTCGCATGCGGTCGAGAACCCAAGTCTGCCAGGGCAGCTCGAGCTCTCGGTGCCATCGAAGTTCAACTTGACCGAGAAGATGTACACCGGACGCGTGGACACGAACCTGACGGCCAGCGACAAGGCGTTCGGGCACTTCAAGTACGATAACGGCGTCCAGCCATCCTATACCGATCCCATAAACTCGGCCTTTGACGCGGATAGCAAGCAGCCTGACTACGAAGGACAGTTTGCTGAAACCCACACCTTCGGCACCCGGGCCGCCAACGTCTTCTTGATGACCGGTTCCTATTACAGCGCCATCTTCGTCAACAAGGACCCCTCGAAGGAATTGAGCACTTTCCCCATGGATCTCAGGTGGTACGACGGCTTCGCCAGCGACCTGAACGAGCTTGCGTATGCCTGGCCGGAGGGACGCAACGTCGCGCAGTATCAGTTTGGCGACGACTTCAGCTACACGGTCGGCAAGCATACTCTGAAGGCCGGCGTAGCCTTCAAGAAGGACGATCTCTCCGACGCCGACACGGGCATCCTGACCACGCCGCTGGTCTTCACAGACGCGACACTCCTCTCGCCTACAGGCAGCGCGTTCGATTCCGATAATCCGAGCGACTTTCAGCTAGGGCAGTCATTGCTCGGCGTACAGAACTTCACCACCAACCTCGATTTGCCGCTCTCGCTTTACACACTTGGCTTCTACGTCCAGGATCAATGGAAGCCGATCGCCAAGGCGACTGTGACTGCCGGTATCCGCGTGGAGCGGAACTCGAATGTGTCCTGCCCGAAAAACTGCCTCTCGAACTTCGGCGGCGACTTCTTCACTTTGGCCAAGAGTGCGCCACTCAACTCGTTTTCCGGGGCATATAACCAGCAGATCAAGTCGGGCCTAAACACCGCGTTCACCAGTTATCAGCCCTACATGATCGAGCCTCGGGTTGGCTTCACCTGGTCTCCTGATTCGAAGACCGTGCTCCGCGGCGGCTTTGGTATCTTCACCGATGTCTTCCCGGGCACCATCGCCGATACAATGCTCGACAACCCTCCGCTGACGCTGGAGTTCCAGATCCTCGGTGCCGCGTTTGGCGGCCCGACCATGCCCTTGCAACCGACAGCGAGCGGTAGCTATCAGCAACAGGCGGCTGGCGCAAACACGACTTTCCAAAGCCAGTTCAAGACCGGCGGAAGCGCCAATTCGATGCTTATTGCCAACCCCAACTATTCGGTTCCCAGCTTCACCACTGTCGAGGCTAAGCTGCACTATCCCACGTACAACGAATGGAATCTCCAAATCCAGCGTCAGCTCTCGCGCTCCGAGAGCGTTCAGGTCGGCTATGTGGGCACTCGCGGGTACCACGAGCCGGTCGAAAACGTGGGCGTGAATGCAACCGGCGGTTATGGGCTGCCGGCAGCAACGCCGCCCGCCCCCAGCTTTGGTCCGGTCACCGAGGTCGATAGCTCCGCCGTGTCAAATTACAACGGCTTGATCGCCAGCTACGTGTTCCAGGGGCACGGCCTGACTGCGCAGTTCAACTACGAATGGAGCCACGCGCTCGATGAGATTTCGAACGGCGGCATCCTGCCGTTTGACAGCGCCAGCATTATGTACCAGGATAACCCGCACAATCTGCGCGACCAGTACGGCAACTCAGATTACGATTCGCGCCATTACTTCAGCGGCAACTACCTCTACGAGATGCCACACTTCGGCGGCCCCAAGGCTCTGACCGGCGGTTGGCAGATCGGTGGAACGGTGTACTTCAACAGCGGCAGCCCGTTCACGCCGACGGCCTACGTTTCCGATTGGGGGATCACAAACTTCGGAAACGGGGAGAACGTCGCTCCTGTCGCACCGCTGCCCGGCGCGCAGGTAGCGCACCACTGCGGGCCCAGCGCTTCGAATCCAAACACGCCGTGCTTAACTACGTCCGAATTTGCGACGACGTCAACTACGGCCTCCTCTATTCCCTTTGGCGCCTATGAAAAGAATCAATTCTATGGGCCGCGTTATTTCGACACCGATGCGACGCTGCTAAAGGCCTTCGCTCTGCCGCATACCTCCGAGCAGGCCAAGCTCGAGGTCGGCCTGACAGCGTTTAACTTGCTGAATCACCCGAACTTCGGCTTGCTCAATGCAAACACCGATGCCGCGAACTTCGGCATCACTACTGTAGCCGTGGGCCCGCCGACCAGCATTTACGGTGCAGGCCTCGGAGGCGATCCCTCAGTCCGCATCGTCGAGCTGAATGCCAGGTTCATCTTCTAACTCTCTGCAAAGAGACCACAAGAAACAGAAAGGGGCGTCCAGATGGACGCCCCTTCTGCATTGGTAGGCGCCGCAGTTGATGACGCGGCCGTGGCCTACTTCTTTTTTACGGCTTTCTTCGCAGTCTTTTTCGCCGCGGGCCTGCGGGCCAGCGGCTTTTTGACGGAGCTCTTTGCGGACTCGCCCCTTGCATTTGTCGTCCGGTTCTTCGTGGCCTTCTTCCGCGTGGCAGTCTTCTTTGGCTTGGCCTTGGCTGCGGCTTTTTTGCGCGCCACCAGGGTCTTCTTGGCCAGCGCCGCCTTCAGTTCGGCATCGAATTCGGCCGGCGCAAGCGGACGCGCCGACTTGCGCAGCCGTTCGATGTCGTAGAAGGCGCGCCGCTCCGCGAGAAAAACGTGAATCACAAAGTCCACGTAGTCGAGCAGAATCCACTCGCCGTTCCGCCGGCCCTCCACGGAGTGCGCGTAAACGCCGAAGTTGCGCTTGAGCCGCAGCTCAATCTCATCGGCGATAGCGATGGCCTGCCGGTCGTTCGTGGCCGAGGTGACCAGGAAAAAGTCAGAGAGGCCAGAGTCGACAGGATCGAGTTCGAGGATGCGTGTGTGCTGGCCCTTCTTTTCTTCACAAACCGCGGCTGCGGCTTGCACCAGGATGCGCGTCTGTTTCTGCGCCGGCGATATGTTCATGCTTTAGGTAGGTTCTCCACGCTCATCGTAGCCTGTTCATTCGGCGTGGGGCAAGCGGCGCACTCCGCCCGCTGAGCAGACGGTGTGTGCATCGCCCTAGGCGCGATAGAGATCGTGTTGGGCGATGTATTTGCGTACGGCCGCCGGCAGTAGATCGCGACCTGCAACCCGGCTCCCGGAACTGTCGCGAATCTGTCCTCGAATCTCCGTCGCGCTGATCTCCACATCCAGTCCGGGCAGCACGTAAAACGGCGCGCGTTCGCCGGCCTGATTCACGAGAGTAAATTCGCGTACCTCCACACCGGATTCGCTCTTGTTGCCGCCAGGCGCCGCCTCAAGCGTCAGCCCCTGCGACAGCGCAGCCTTCAGTCCCTCCAGCGGCTGCCCCGGCCGCGAGGCAACAATCAGCATCGCCGCAAACGGAATCTCCGCCGCGCGATGCCAAAGCCGCAACCCGAGGAATGCGTCCGCGCCCATCAGGCAATAGAGCGCGCAGTCAGGCGCGAGCTCGGCGCGCAGGCCCTCCAGCGTGTCGATCGTGTAGTTGGGTGGTCGCCGCGGCGACCCGCGGCTGCCCGAAGGCTTCGGTGCGTCGGCAATCGAAACCGCGAATCCAGGCTCGCCTTCGACGGCCAGTCGCGTCATCACCAGCCGGTCCTCGAAGCTCGCCGTTGATCCTTCAGGCTTCAGCGGCTGCGTGCCCACCGGAGCGAAGAGCACCGTATCCAGCCGGAACGCGTTGCGGGCGGCGCGGGCGACCGCCATATGGCCCAGATGGGGAGGATCGAAGCTCCCGCCAAAGAACGCGACCCGTTTCCCGACGTGGCGAGCCTGCCCGTCTTGGCGCGGCAGATCGGCGCGGTCAGGCTGATTCATGGCTTCATCGTACCGCGTTGCCGTCCGGCTCGGAGGACCGGGCACTGCAGCGGCAGCCGAGCAATCGGCTAGAATCGTATCGAGGATTGAATCTCCGACCATCCCTGCCGCTATGCGATATCTCATTACTGTCCTTTCTCTCGCCGGCCTTCTCGTCTCCGCGCTGGCGCTCCAGGTTCACTACTCCACTGGCACGGAACCTTGCTCGATCAACGATCGCTGGGACTGCGGCATCGTCAATCACAGCTCCTATTCGGTCATATTCCACGTTCCTGTAGCGGCCATCGGTGTCGCGGGCTACTTGTTGCTTGGAGTTCTGGCGCTGTCGCGGCGGCGCATCCTGCTTCTCGTCGCGGCGCTTCTCGGCCTAGCCCTCGCCCTGCATCTTTCCAATATCGAGCGCAACGTTCTTGAAGTCTGGTGCCTCTATTGCGTCATCTCGCAGGGAATCATCGCCCTCATCACGCTGCTCAGCGCCGCGTGGCTCATCGCAGCGCAGATCGTGAAGTCCCGCACGCGCCGGGCAGCATCGGCCTAGCGTTCATTTCCGCCGGCGCACCCAATTCCCCGCGCGTCTTACGCTGATAAAATTGCATCAGATTCATGTTCACTGACTGGTACGCGCGCCGGATGTACGCGTGGGAAACGCGCCTCAGCTCGCGCGACGAAAATCGCGTGGTGCGCCCGCTGGAGTGGGGCTTCGAGTGGGTCGCTCCCTTTCTTGAGTCGCACGGCTTTCACGCCGCGATCCCCAATCCCGGCGTCGCGCGCGACGCCGCTACTGCTGAAGCCGCCATGCTCCGCATCAATGAGCTTCTCGTTAGCCACAGCGATGTCTTCTTCGGCTACGAGCGCCCCAGCGACTTTCGCCTGGAAGAGCGCTATCCGCAGCTCTTCCCCACCAACGTGCGCCCTGAAACTCTTGCCAAAGACGCGGCTCTCAGGCAGCAAGCCGCCGAGAACAAGCTGCCCAAAGCGCAGTATCTCCGCTTCACCTCGCCGGAGCGCACGCCGTACCCCGAAAACGATCTGGCCAACGCGCGTTGGTATCCGGCTCCCGCGCACAAAGATCCCACGCGGCCCAGGCAAGCCATCGTCGTCCTGCCGCAATGGAATGCCGACGGCTTCAGCCACAACTCACTGTGCGCGCTCTTCAACCGCATGGGCGTCTCGGCGCTGCGCCTCTCCAAGCCCTATCACGATATTCGCCGTCCCACTGAGCTGGAGCGCTCGGACTATGCCGTAAGCTCCAACATCGGCCGCACCATCTCCGCCTGCCGCCAGGCGGTGGTCGATATCCGCTGCTGCCTCGACTGGCTTGAGGATCAGGGCTACGAGCACTTT
>Ga0326727_10005161_pt1 | contig 37773 bp, 30 predicted proteins | sample MB2enrmetagenome_FD_207643 | JGI IMG/M metagenome (GOLD analysis project Ga0326727, IMG submission 207643) | Lab enriched peat soil microbial communities from McLean, Ithaca, NY, United States - MB29MY | ecosystem: Environmental > Terrestrial > Soil > Wetlands > Peat | place: USA: New York... | reverse complement strand
GCCTCATTTCGTTCATGGCATTTCTGGTGACCGTTTCCCGACGCCATTCGCTCACCCTCCCGGAAAAGGATTGTCATCACCAACGGTGAACGTTGTCTGGGCACTATTTAATCTGGTCGTCGGTTACATCCTGTTTCGGGTCGGAAAGGTTTCGAGCGGATACGACTCAGCACGTGTTATTTTCTTCGCAGGCATCGCTGCAATAAGCACCATGTCAAGCGTGCAATTTGCAAAGAAACAAGCGAGGTAACCGCTTGACCAAAGACCGGGGCGATGTGCCCCCAACCGAATGGAAAAAGCCATGCCTCTTACAAAACTCGATACCACTGCTGCCTTGATCGTGATTGACCTGCAAAAGGGCATTGTCGGTCTGCCAACCGTGCACCCTGCTGGCGAAATCGTCGATCGCTCTGCCCAGCTTGCACGCGCTTTCCGCGACCGCGGCCTGCCGGTCGTTCTCGTCAACGTCTCAGGCAGGGCTCCAGGCCGCACCGATGCCGGAGCTTCCAAGTTTTCGGTTCCGCCGGATTGGACCGAGCTTGTTCCTGAGCTGGAGCAGCAACCCAGCGACTACATCGTGACAAAGCAACGAGTGGGAGCGTTCATCGGCACGTCGTTGCATGAGACCTTGCGCCTGCGCGGCGTAACTCAAGTCTTCCTGACGGGCGTTGCGACAAGCGCCGGCGTAGAAGCGACGGCACGCAGCGCCTACGATTACGGCTACAATGTCGTGCTGGTCGTGGATGCGATGACGGATCGTGACGCCGGCGCGCACCGTCATAGTGTCGAAAAGATTTTTCCCCGGCTGGGCGAGACGGCCACCACCGACGACGTACTGAAACTATTGAAGGAGAGCGGTCTCTAGCTCCCGCTCCGCGACATCAACTCATTGCCCTTACCTCAAGGGCTATTGGAAAGCGGACAACACCCATCGCCCACTCAATGTTTTGAACGCTACGGCGCCCTGGGTTAAATGGTGTGAAGGGCTGTCAGACAGCAATCGAGGATAGCGATTCGAAAGTGCTGGTTTCCGAGATACCTCCCAGGCCGAATCCCCGACAGCGCCTGAATTATCTGCGCAGCCACAACTTGCAGTGCGTCGAGCGAGTAGATTCTCCTGCCACCACATGAGAGTATTTCCGAGTGGGCGACTCGCCCAGAATCGACGGATCGGCTCCGCACGGATGCGAGTTGCCTATTGGGAACCGCCATAATAAGATGTGACGTGGGCAGAGAATTCGCCGCCGAATGCGAGATACAGAATAGTGGTGATCCGCTGACAATCAGGCTGACGATGAGGGCCGACTCCAAACCGCTGACGACCTTCTTCCGCAACCAGGGCGTCTACTTGTTCATCGCTTTCGTTATTGGCGCCATTTTCTGGGCCATGGGCGAGCCCATACATCCTTTCACCGTCATCTTGTACTCGCTGTGCATCGGCAATTTCCTTTCGCCTCCCATGCAATGGCTGCACGCGCTCTACGAAAGGCCGGCTCCTTATGACTGGCTGATCTTCCTGGTCTTGCTGTGCGTCGTGATGCTGCCCGTTTACGCGCTGACGAGCGTAATTGTCTGGTGGTTCGCTCCGTCTGGTCCGCAATCGCTTGGACGCCTGATCGCCACCGGTTGGAAGATGCCATTCCTGATCACTGTCGTCTACGGCGTCATTAATTTTCTCTACAGCAGCACCAGGGCGCGCCTCGAGCGCCGCAATGTCGACCTGCAGAGCATGGTCCAGGCGGGTGCCGCTCGGCTGGAAGTCCATGACGAGGAATTGCAGCGCGCGCGGGAGATCCAGGAGTCGCTGCTCCCTAAAGTAATTCCCCAGTTGCCGGGGTTCGAGGTGGCCAGCGCCTGGCAGCCCGCGCGCGCGGTCGGCGGAGATTACTTTGATGTGTTAAAGGTCGGCGAAAACCGGCTGGCCATCTGCATCGCCGACGTTTCCGGCAAAGGCGTTCCCGCCGCTCTGCTCATGGCCAACGTGCAGGCGAGCCTGCGCGCATCCGTTCGCGACCTGGATAGCCCTGCGCGCGTATGCACCATCATCAACGGCATGCTCTGCGAAAGCATCGCGCCCGATAAATTCGTGACCTTCTTCTGCGGTGTTTTGGACGCCGGCACCCGCACCTTTCGCTACTGCAATGCCGGCCATCCGTATCCCATTCTGGTTTCCTCCGGTTCCGTGCGCACGCTGGACCAGGGCGGCGCGGTGCTGGGCGTTTTCCCCGCGTGGACGTATCAGGACTCGAGCGTGGACCTCAGGTCCGGCGACAGCCTACTTCTATTTACCGACGGCATTACCGAAGCCGAGGCGCCGGATGGCGAAGAATTCGGCATGGAAAAAGTCGCCGCATTCGCCAAAGCACATGCGGCGAATTCCGCCGCGAAGATTAATCAGCAACTGCTGGCGCAGGTTACGGAGTTCTGCGGCGCACAATTTCAGGATGACGCTACCCTGCTCGTACTGGTAGTGAAGTAGCCGCCGATTGCCGGTGGATTACGGCGCACTCGGAGACCATGCTGACTGTGTGCTTCGTTGGATTTGGAATGAAGAACGCCCTTCCACGCCTGAATCCAACTCAAGCGGTGGGCCAGTTGATGGGTGGCAAAGTTTTCAGGCCAAATCGCAATCGCGCAGTTGAACTGCCGGGATGGTGGCAACTGGAGGCGGAAAAGGTCGCCTGCGGGGAGGCGTATTTGGAACCGGGGGTTCCTAAAGATGTGCACAGAGCATTGAGCCGCTCAACGAGCCACCCGGATCGGCCGGAGAGATTCACGCTTCCGTCATGCGACGGGCCAGACTCTCGATGTCCTGAGGCGTGAGCTTGTCAACCGGAACCTTACTCATCCCGACCTCGATGAAAGCCGCGTGGAGTCCCTGGCGGGACTGAGCTTTTTCACTCAGTCTACTGGACGAGCGATTCAGACGCGAGCACGTCGCTCGAAGCAGAACTTGAGTTGCGTTGCAGCAGCAATATGGTGACATCATCCTCGTTGAGTTTCGGGTCTACTAAGGCCTCGAGTGTAGCCATGGTTCTTCCTGAATTGTCAGCCAAAGCGCCACGCAAACGGTCGGCGGGATTCTTTCCGGAAATCGAGTCGGTCAATCCATCTGTGAATAGGAGGAGGGCGCCACCGGGACGTAATCTGACGCGCCAATGCCAGGGGATCCGCTTCCACATTCGCGATGCTCCTGACCAGAGCCTGTAGGTTTGCCGCCAGCAGAGCGGCGGGCATCCCTTTTCCGGACACGTCCGCCACAGCGATCAGCGTCCGGTTGTTCGGAAGCTCGATCACGTCAAAGTAGTCGCCCCCAACATCACGGAAAGGCCGGTAAAGCGTTTCCACCTTGTAGCCCTGCAACTCTTCCAGCTTCTCGGGATGGAGTGTCTGCTGGATCTGTTGTGCGGCAATCTGGTCGGCTTCAAGTTGCGTCTTACGGACAAATTCCGAAGCCAGCATCCCGTTCATGAGGTAGAAGCCGAGCATGGACAACAGGACTACAAACAAAAAGCTGGGTATTCCTCTCGGCGGTACAAGTAAGTAGCCAAGTAGCCTGTTTGGAACCATCCAAGCCCACATCAAAAGGGCATAAATGGCATACCCTTGGAACGCCATGCCGGCCCATGTGATGATGCGCTTGGGCTTCGACATTTCGCGCGTCCAGTCATAGCTGGCATACTTGAGCGCGCGGCGAATAGGGCCGGCGGAAGTATCGAGCTTTAGCCCAGGGCTGCGAAAGGACATGGCGGGAGTCTAACAGGAGGCGGCCACGCTGGTAAAGTGGCACTTTGGCTCCTGGCTTAGCAGATGCGTTTGGCCCGGAACTCGCCTTCGAGCTTCCAGGTCCTGCCATCCGGCTGCATTGAGTCGCCGGTCCAATGGAACGAGTTCGGCGTGATCTCGGTGAACATCCAGCGGGTTGCGGTGCCATCGGAGCGAGCGCCCAACTGGACGATGTCCTTGCCAATCCGGCGCCCGATCTGCTCCTCTCGATGACCTCTCACCGGATTGATCCAGGTTATACGCCAGGCCTGAATCGTTGGATCCCACACGCGGAGCGTCGTGCCGTACATGTTATTAGTCTTGTCCGTGTCCGCCGTGCGCTCCGAACGCCGGGGCATGATCCAGGTGTCCTGAATGGCGCGTCCTTCGAGCACCCACCCAAAGTGCGCCTCGCCCTTAATACCAAGCGCGGCAACATCGACTCCTCGGTAATGGCAAACATCCAGTTCCCAGCTTCCTACGAGCCAGCCGTAAACGTCGGCCGACTCGGGGATTTCGAGCGAGCGGCCCGAAGACGAAAGGGTTTCAAGAAACGAATCATGTGTTACCATTTTGGTTCCTCCGGAATTGTTATAATCCACAAGGGGACGTGGACACTTGGGGAAAATTGCTGCGAACATTCTGGCGAGCGGGAACGGCTGGAGCGCATATGACGTGGTGTGCGCCTCAGGGCCGCAGGACAGACCGTACGAGGAGCAGCACAGCTCGGCGACGATTGCGGTGGTCGCGGAGGGATCTTTCCAATACCGCTCCGGGTGCGGTTCGTCGGTCATGTCGCCGGGTGCCTTGCTGCTGGGCAACCCCGGGCGCTACTTCGAGTGCAGGCACGAACACGGCACGGGAGACCGCTGCGTTTCGTTCCAGTACACGCCGGAGTTCTTCGAGCGGGCGGGCACGGCGGGCGCCTTCCCGGCACATCGCATTCCACCCATAGCCGCACTGGCCCCCTGGGTGGTGGAGGCGCGGCTCGCCATCCAAGCACCCGAAAGCGTGGCCTTCGAAGAGTTGGCGCATGGGCTGGCCGGCGCCGTGCTGGGACTCTTGGGAGGGAACGGACAACTAAGCCGCGCGCCGGCGCCCGCGGACGAACGGCGGATTTCAGCTACGCTTCGCTTCATCGAAGCGAATCTTGCTGAGCCGTTATCGCTGGGGCGGCTGGCCTCTGCGGCGAAGATGAGCGAGTTTTATTTCCTGCGGGTATTCAAGCAGGTTACCCGCGTGACGCCGCACCAGTACATCCTGCGCGCGCGGCTGCGCGAAGCGGCGCTGCGGCTGAGGACCCGCACGGACGCGGTGCTCGAAATTGCGCTCGATGCCGGCTTCCGGGACCTGTCCAACTTCAATCACGCCTTCCGCGCCGAATTTGGCGTCAGCCCACAAGTTTACCGCCTGCATACGCACAGCAGAGCCTAATCTACCTGCGCTTGGCCCTGAGGGGGCGTCAGCGCTTTACTCCGCAGCAGTCCGCGCTGCTGCAAGCCAATGTGCTTCGCAGGCAGTAGAACGCCGCTTGCGGACCCGGCGTGAGAGCCGGTTTACCGCGCCAGACGAGCATCAAATTGGAAAGGAGACGCCTTGCCATTCTTGCTTGTTATCCCACAGTGTTCTAAACTGCGAACCGGGGTTTTGGGCAAGCAGACGCACAACCAGGGGACAGCTTCTCATTCGCTCGTCTGGCTGGTAGTGGTGCAGTTTGAAAGTGTAGCGGCGAGTTTACCTCGCCAAATGGCGGCGTAAAGCCGCCTCTACATCAAACTGTACCACCGCCGTTTGCCGGATGTGGAAACCCGTTCCAACTTTCCGTCAATCGTGAGTCTTCCGGGAGGAGTCCATGGACGGCTCTGCCACTGACAGTCAACTTATCGAAATCACAAGTGGAACTCCGCCCACTACAATTGCCGACGTGCTGACCCTTATGCAGAGAATCGATGATCTGCTGCCGAGCGGCGATGGGCTCAAGTGGTTCAACCTTCTCTATATGAGGGTCACCGAGCGAGTGGCCAGTAGCCCTCCGCCAGGAGGCTGGAAAGATTCGGCGTGGCTCACCCGCCTCGACGTCGTCTTTGCCCAGTTTTATCTCGCCGCAGTCTCGAATTGGCTGAGCAGCCCCGCAAGCGTCCCCAGTTCGTGGAAGGCCCTATTCGAAGCGCGCTTTCGTCCTGGCCTCGAGCGCATCCAGCTTGCTCTGGCGGGAATGAACGCGCACATCAATCACGATCTGGCGCTGGCGCTGCTTCAGACTGACGCCGAACTGAACCTGATTCCGGGGAAGACGAGCCCGGAACATGACGACTTCGAGTACGTGAACGGGATCCTCGAGGCCGTCCTGCCCCAAGCTCTCGAGTTCCTCGCCACCGGAATCCTGGGCGAGTTCGCCGAGGACACAGGGAAGATCGGAAGGCTTCTTGCCATCTGGAATGTCCGCGCCGCGCCGGATTTGGCTTGGGACTTCGCCGATCATCTTCGCTCCCTGACAGGGATCGCGCACGATTCGGCTTTGACGGCGCAGGATCAGGTGACTGGAGCCTTGGGTCGCAGCCTGCTGCTGGCGGTTTAGTTTCGAGTTCTGGCATTCTTGGAATATTCCGCAGGTCCCGGTTCAATCTTCGCGCCAGATCGAAGGCGCCGACTATGCGAATCAGCCGAAATTCCGGCACGTCATTGCCAATAAACGTGGCGACCTGATTCGGTACAGCACCCGCTGCTCCCGCCAAAGGACTGCCAGCCATTCCCTCAAGCGCCGCTCCGCTAATTCCTGAAATAACGACCTTGCAGGACGTTCGAACTGGACGCAACGTTGGCCGTTCTCGAGCGGGGCTCACTTGCTCGGATTTGTCATGACGAGTTAGGCAGGGCGTAGGTTTAGCCCTGCCTCTGCCCTGCCGACGCATTGATTCCGGGCGAGCCCCAAAGGGGCGTACTAACTCAGCCCAGGCTAACGGCCTGGGTTTGCGGATTGTGTGCCGGTTGAGCCCTGAAAGGGCGATCTACGTGACCAGCGCCTGGCCCCACCGCTGTGGGAGAATGGGGAATCCGGAAAGAGATTGCGGCAGGCTCTAGCGCGCCCCTTCAGGGCTTGGCGTATCACTTGATCCCTGAAACCCAGGCCGTCAGCCTGGGCTATGATAGGGCGCCCCTTTGGGGCTTGAAAGCGCCCATGCCCGGAAAGAACCGCCGAGGCTGGTGAGAAGTCCGGGTTAGCTCACCTGCTCGTTGTAATTCCTGTCTTATCTCATGAGCTTCCGCCATCGAGTCGTGGGGCGGTCTGAAATTTCAGGCAACGAAATTGCCCTCTCCACCGAATTGACTTTGGCAAAAGAGGGGTAGCGTGGAGGTATCCGTCCGCCGACGGATTCCTCCGCGGATCTTCCCCAATTCGAGCAACGTTATGATGTTTCTCGTCGCGAACACGAAGTAAAAAGCCGCACAGGAATCCATCGGCTGACGGATACCTGCGCTACCCGCTGCCTGGCAGGGTGGCGTATCACCGGATCGAAAATTCAGCGAGAGCATCAAGAGCGCAATTGCTTAATCAAAGCGATGTCGTCCATCACGGCAATTCCGAGCTTATGAAGGAACACCGAAGCGGGCGGCTGAAAGAAATCCTGGTCTGTTGTGCAAATCACGTCCGCATCGCCGATAACGGCTGTTTGCAAAACAATCAGGTCGTTTAGGTCGCGGATGGGCGCTGTAAACACCGGGTTGAGCGGAATTATCTCGGCAGCCTCCCGAAGGAATTCGACGAAATCGTATATCTGCGTTTCCGGCAACCTGTGGGTGGCCATCACACGCGGGTAGCGCAACACCTTGGCAAGTTCATGAAGTATTTCGTTCGAGAGGATTAACGGATGTTTAGCGGTGATGATGGCGAGTAACAGATGACGAGCCAGCCCATGAGGACTTGCGCCTGCCCGAACGAGGATCGTGGTATCGAGAACAACTCTCACGAGTGGGGAGCGTAATGCGGCCGCGTACTGCGCATAGCCTCAGTAATGGCCTGTTCCGCTTCTTCGGCGGAAACCGATCTGCTGTTGGCATCGACTTGCGCAAAATAACGCTTAAGCGAATCGACGATTTCCTGTCGCCGTTGGTCGGAGAGGACCGGGGGCTCGAAGGCACGTACACTCACGGCCTCGCCTTCAAGTATTTGCCGTCCGAGCAGACTCTCCACAGCAGCCTTCTGGTCGGGGGAGAGATCCTTGGCTTTGTGTATCATAGATTTCGCCTTACCGCTGCACGCTCACCTTAAGCTTACGATTTTAGCGCGCGATTGTCACGCGCTATAAAACATCCAAAGCGATCTCCCCATAACCGGAATCGCAGAACCTCGTTCTGCGCCAGCGCAGATTTGGGCGTAGTTTGCCCCACTCTGCGGTACGTAAATTGGCAATACCAATGTGCGAATTTTGTGAATGGATGAGAGCCGCAGAGAAGTTCCAAGAAACGGAACAACTCTGCGCTCCGCGGACCTTCCCAAATTCGAGCAGCGTGATGACGTTTGTCGTCGCTTACACGAAGCGAAAAGCCGCACAGGAATCCGTCGGCTGACGGATACCTGTGCGCTCGCTCGAATAATCTCGAATCGGCAGACTGTCCTCGAATACGCTGTCGCTTGGCAACTGCGGCTTGAACCGCAGCCGTCTTGAGCAGGACGAGCGTCAGGCTCAATACTTCTCCCTGTCTATCTCTTGCGGTCCGGCTGCAGCGAGCCTTGCCATCAAAAGGCATCGGTTTGCAACGGACTCGAGTAGACACATGACTCCACAGTCCTCCCCTTGAATTTTCGGGAGCAGAATTGACCGGTCGTACATATCGTGGTGGACTCGCTCGATTCGATGGCCCCTATTTACCGAACGGGCACCAGCACTTTCAGTGGACAACAGTAGACGGACCTGGCGGTGCGGCGGTCTGCCTAGATTGGCACGAAGCCTAGCTTGAACATCAAGAGGAAGCATCTCTATTGCGTCTATATGCAGCGTCCCTCCTCGCGCTAGGTCCAGGGCGCCAAGCAGGGCCATCTGTCCTTCTTGTTTGCTTGCCCGCTTATCCTTGCCGAAAATGCGCTCCACGGTTTGTGATATGTCAGCTTGGCAGCGCACAGTGAGAAAATCCATGAGATGGCGGGGGCCTAGAGCGTGAATGAGCCTCGCAGCAGCTTGCGTGGTTTGCGAGTCGCCAATCAACAACACCGAATCTGCTGAGCGTGCCGCTCCCAATAACTGTGCCTGGAGCGGGCGCAGGACCTTCGAGCCTCGCGCTAGCCAGCGAAGGAATCGTTTCAGCTGTGCTTGGCTTCGAGGATCAGCGAGTCCGTGGGCCACAGCCCTCATTACTCTAGCTAAAGTATGTGGAGCAATCGGTTTAGTTAGAAAGCAAGAGGCTCCGTATTTGTAACATTCCTGAGCTGCGTAGACATCGCCGTGGCCAGTGAGCACGACGACTGGAACGGTCGGCGCGATCCACCTCAGACGCTTCAGAAATTCGATCCCACCCAGGCCTGGCATTACCAGATCTGTGAGTACAATCGTGGGTTGAAAGGAGGCGACGGTCGAGAGCGCAACCTCACCATCTCCCGCTGTTGCGACAGAAAAGCCATCAGTCCCAAGGGAAGCAGCAAAAAATCCAAGAAACGTGTCATCATCGTCTACAAGAAGGAGGCGCACAACACTTTGGTTCGCGCGTGGCGGCTTGGCAGGATTCACCGCAATTTCCTCTTGGGAGTAGCTTCCTCGGCTTGCGGAGGATACAGCAAGATGAGCTGGTGAATGTGTTGCAAGGACTGCTCAAGCAAAGTGATGACCAGACTCACGCCTTTTTGCGGAGTAATATCGCCACGTTCCAGTGACTTCAAGGCGGTAAGGGCTTCAGTGCAAGACTGAGTGGCTGAGTGGACGCGGAACGCAACTTGGTCTGGGTCCACTGCGAGGTTCCGGGGCACGCTCGCGTCCGGCTGACGGAATATCACGAGCGGGCCGACGACAGGCTCGTAGTCAACGTAATATTTCCTCAGCCGTTTCACCAGTTCGAAGTTGAGGTTAATAGCTCGTTCGGCCGTGCCCTTGATATGCAGCACCGCCGAAGGGTCCTCTCGGTAAGCCATCCGCGTTGCCCGTCGGTACAGGGTCAGGATATCGTTCCAAGCGGCAAGTTTGGCTTGGTCAGCGGTGCACGGGATTATCTTCCGGAACTCGATTCGTTTGCCTACCTTGTCCAGGTAAATGATGAAGTTTCCTTTCACCGGGAGTGGATAGTCCTCCAGGTCAAACAGAAAATAATTGACGTGGCTCCGGAATTCGTTCTGCACTAGACCGAGAAGCCCCAGCTCATCAATGTTGAGAGATTCCATGTCTTTCCGACACGGTTCCGTGAAGACAAGCGTGTAATCAGTGATGGCGCGGCTCACTTCGACCTCAGGCAGCGAGAGTGATGGCGAGAGGCGCCAGGAGGTGGGAAGCTTAAACTGGACGCGACCGTCAAGAGCTTCGCCAGTAGACTCGAGGTCCTTCTGCCATTCCCTGCGCCGATCGTTGTAGCGGCGGAAGTGGATCATTCCGGCGCCGCGACTGAGATCGAGTTGCACGAAGTTATATGCGTTAGGCGATTTGCGGCTATCGTACACCGCACCAGCCGGTATTGTGATCATATCGCCTGCCAGAGCGGCTGTTATCTGCGCGTCCGGCCGGTGAAGGTGCCCGCGCAGGATGATCGATCGATGGCGGCTGATCAATTCTTCTGCCGTATACCTGTCGAACTCAAGGAGCCAGTCAAAAGGATGGTGGACCAGGACAATGTGAAAATCGACATTTGTTCCGAGGGAGGAGAAGGCGTTTTGGACTTGAAGTTCGCCAAGAGCAAGATGTCCGCAGTCATCGACATCGCCACTGGCGTTACGGTTGAAGCCGCTAAGCCAAGCCGAATTCAGAAGGATCATTCCAACGGTCCTGTCGCCCACTTGTATGCAGCAACAGGCCGGGAAATGAACAGGTAGCTTATTGGGGCCGGCTCCATAGTACGACTCGACGAACGCTTTATAGCTTGCCAGGGGTGACATAAGAACTTCGATCTCGTCGGCGCTTTCCAGCGCTCTCCGAATGTCGTCCTCTGAATGGATCGAAAGCAGGGGGTTGGCGAGCCGCGCTGTCCGTTTACGGTTCACATCATGGTTACCCGGAACGGCAAAGAGGCGCTCTTTGGGCACGAGCGAATGGGTCAGGAGAGGCTCAAAGAACAACTCTTGAGCCATTTCGTATTCGTCGCTCGTCCCATGCAAGGCAATGTCTCCAGTGAAGGCGATGAAGTCGGGCTTGAGCCCGCCACGTATCAGATCATCTACGTCCCGCCAAAGAGCTTCCAAAACGACACTTCGGTTGAAGCTATCGTCACGTTCCATGTGCAAGTCAGATAGGTGAATCCATGTTAGTAGATTCTGCAGCATATGCGCTCCATGTAAGAGTGATTGTAATATACAACTTGAACGCCGGTGAGCACCTCTTTTCCCGAACTCGGAGATCCACCGGTCGGCACGGCCGGTCGCGGGCAGTGAGGGACGTGTGCCGAACCGCTCTGGGCAATGCTGACAGGCAGGGAGGTGTATCTTGCCCTCCCGAACAGGCCCCCTGGATGTGCGACAAAGGGGAGAGCGAGCGCGGACCTGCGGCACTAGGTCGCGGCTTTTCGTCCGGAATCGAGCCTCTCATTTTTCAAATCCGCGTGCGCCCACCAATGGCCAGAAGTGAGCGGTCGTTACCAAGCCAGATCTGTCGTACCGGTCGACAGGCACCGACGTCACACCGCAATCATCCACACGCCCGCCCCGCGGGCACAAGGCCCAAAAGCCCCGGACCTTGCGAAGCAGGTTCGCGCTACTTGACATCTCACTGAGCGGCCCTTAGTCTTAGCGAACGAGATTATTATTATTGAGGGCGCTTAACTGAAGGGCCTCAGCGAGGGTGCTAGAATACTGGAATGAAGGATCGCAGCATGAAACGTGGAAGAGAGCGCAGAAAGGCCTGGATATACAGCGTCATCAATCCGCTCCTCGAAGGGCTAAGGATTGAGGCAACATTCTTGGCAAAAGGGAACTGGACATTTCGCCGGTATAACCGGGACTTGGAATTCATCCGTCCCGTTCCAATCCTAGTGGGCTATAAGGACCGGCCTAATTTCGAAGATTTTATGGGTTCCAACCCCAAGGCTAAGGAAGAAATCGACGATCGTGATGCGCAACGAGAAGAACTGCGTGATGCCTGCCTGGCAGCCTTCGATAGTTTAGCCGCCAATCCTGATTTTCAACGAAAGGTCTCCGAATGCTTCCAAGCCGTGGAAGCCGAAACACCCGGCGAAACCAGCCGCCTCGTACACCCTGCAGTCAAGCCGCATGAGGTGGTTGCCGAAGCGGTGGTTAATAAGGGCGGTGTGCCGGACCATGCGGGCTTTTACCCCTTTTGGGCGAGATTCAGGGATGAGTTCATGCGGTTTCGCGCTGGGGCCACATTCGAGAACGCCGACCAAGCCGGATATAAGCTAAAGATATGTAATGAAACCCTCTCCTTGGAACTCAGCCAACTGAGGAGCGCCTTGGCCGAGGAGTACGACATTCCCTGGGCTCCCTACTATGATGAGGCATCGGCGCTATCGAGTCGCTAAGGCATGCCGTCTTTACTAATTGACTTGCCCATAAATCCCGTCATCGACTCCAACGTGCTGTTTGATTTCCTATTGTGGCGGTACTGCGTCAAGACCAGGACTCCATTCCCTGGGTGCCTCTCCGATACCTCCGCGGAGAACGACACCCTGCGGGCCCTCGATTGGTACCTGGATAAAGCCAAGCCAATTCACACTTCGCCGCATGTCATAGCGGAAATCAATGGTTTGTTGCAGGCGAGGGCCGACTGGCATGGTCCAAGACTCTCCGCCTTTTGGCGGTTTGCACAGGAGGACTTGACCCGCTTAATGCTGGACGAGCACTTGATTAAGCTCGTGAAAATGCATCCCCAGGATCTGGTTGAATTTGGCCCCACTGATGACTCAATTTTGGAGGTCGCCGTCCAGACGGGGCGCGCGGTGGTGACCGGGGAGAGCGATCTGAGGGGGAGGCTTACAAAAGACCAGATACGAGTCCTTGACCGGTACGAGATTCTCGCCCTTTGGCAGGACCGGAACGCATGACCCTAACTCAAGAGCCTCACTGACGGCCCCGCCCATCGAGTCAAGATCGGCGACCAAACCATTCAGTTGAAACCGGCCAGGCCGTCGAGGTTCCCTGACACCGTTTCTCCCGCGCTGAAAAGATGGAACAGAGGGAACCCATTGCATAAAACGTTTGACTGGGTCACTTAATCTGGATTGTCTCCAAAATGCTTTGTAAGAATATTCCAACATCCACAATCGTTGAGGCCAACCGCTACCTGTAAGTAACGGTTAGGGTCAATGATCGCCACTGGAAAATCGAACCTGTGATTGGGCTTCCAGCCCGGATGGACCTTTGGCGGGCTCGACTCGGGGAGTGCAGTAGCGAGAGGAGTGCTGGTAAATTCCGGATCTTCACATTTGAATACAGTACGCTCCAAATTGGGATTTTTCTCGATCCATTGAGGGCCATGCTCAATCGTAATCTTGGCCCGGAGAACGGCATTGACGCGCGTTACTTCCCACCTCTCCACAAATGCGCCGTCGCGACAACTTATTGATATGGTGTAATGCTGACGATCAGGGTCAAGAGGGTTCCACAAAAAGTTGCCGATTGGTCCTTCTGGTCCAGCTTCAGGGATGTTAATCAGCTTTTGCGATTGGCCGACTAGTCCAGGCGGTGGAAACGGCGTATTGGGATGCCTAACCAACCACTGGTGCTCGATGTTCTTGCGATCAGCGTCAAGAAATTCAACCTTACAGTTGTACGCAGGATTTGGCCCGAAGTGTTTCAGGATCATTATCCAGGAAGAAGAATTGTTTTCTCCCAGTGGAGCACCGAAGACGAAAACTAAACCAGGCGCAGTGCTTTGACTCGGCCCGGCCAGGGTGAGAATGTCCTGCAACTTCGAGCGCAGCACCTCCACCGCTAATCGGTCGGCGCTGGCGAAGCGGATTTCCGCGTAGCGCCCCACGGTTTCGAGACGCGCCAGGTGGGCCTGCTGAGCCACGCGCTCCACCTCCGCCAACTGGTAGCCCTCGTCCCGCGGCGCGCCATCCTGAGGCACGGCGATGATCAGCACCTTGCGGTGATACAGCGCCAGCCAAGCCTCCCACTGGGTGTAGGAGAGGACAGGCGCGCCGGGTTCGAGGAAAGGGCCCAGCGCCGGCAGGCGCGCAATGAGGTCCGGATAGCGTTGCCCGATTGCCTCGACCGCCGTCGCCTTCGCCCACGCTCCGGTCATGTCGCCCACCAAGTGGATCACCGCATCGCACTGCCGGATGTATTCGTCGAGCTTGTCGAGGGTTTCCGTCCCGGTGGCGATGAAGTCCTCCTGCACCTTGACCGTGACGTTGGGCCGGTCGAGGTCGTGCCGCAGGGCGTCACGGTAGCTGCGGAACTCCGCGCTAACGGTGGACAAGAAGATCTGGACGTTCGCCACGGCAGCCTCCCTCCGATGCAGTTCGTTCCCCGGCGCCATTATCGCTCAGCCTGCGGGGCAGCGACGCACACCGCCAGAGGTCGCAGGCCGATGCTCGCATACGCAGTCTGGAACAAGAGCATGCCCTAATGCAAGGGCCCGGGTCGAAGATGGGCGAACCAGCAGGTCAGGTCCGGCATCACGGGTGGCGGTCTTCGGCCATCCTCGCCCAGAATGACATGCCCGACCGCTACCCAGCGCTGGCTACCCTCCGCTTACTGCCTTTTGACCGCATCATCCTGCATTTGAACTTTTTTCGCTTGACAAGCGGCGACACTGTAGCCTAGAATAGTTCGCGTATGCCGGAGGCGCAGAAATACCGGTCGGAAGGGATCCTGAATCGGCACCGCAAATGCCTAAGTCTGCCGAATAACCCAAGAAAGATACTAAATAGAGGGAACGAACTCAAGGATCTGTTGAAACCAAAAGGCTTAGCGTTTTTCAGGCAGCAAAACGAACTGGTTTTTGAGCGCCAAAAGCAACGCTTCGAGCTAAAAAGCAGGTTCCTAAGGGACGGACAGCCAAGCTCCAGGCGCCAGGGCTCAGGTATCGGGGAAACAGTGACGAGCGACGAGCGCAACTCTGAACGGGTCCTGAACCGGCGCCTCAAGTGGCGAAGACCGCCGAGAAACCCAGAAAAGATACTAAACAGAGGGAACGAACTCAAGGATCTGTTGAAACCAAAAGGGTTAGAGTTTTTCAGGCAGCAAAACGAACTGCTTTTTGAGCACCAAAAGCAATGCTTGAAGCCGAAAATCACGGTTCCAAGGGCCTTAAGAGCCAAGTTCCAGGCGTCAAGTCTCGGGTATCGGGGAAGCAGCGACGAGCGGCGAGCGCAACCTCAAACGCCGAATGGTGAATCCCGAACCCAGAATTTCCTTGCTGCGCTTCATCACGGCGGCTGGGCGGGTGGCTCGCTCACGACTATTAAAAACGAAGGAACAAACCGGGAATGTCTATGAAAACAAAGGAAGCAGGATTCAGGATTCGGGATTCAGGAAAAAAACAGCGCCAGAACGGTCGTTGACTGCTCGACTCCTCGACTCGTTAACTTCTCGACTTTGCGAAGGAACAAACCGGGAATGTCATTGAAAACGAAAGGACGCACGCCAACAGGTAAGCATCGCTCGGTCGCTCCCAGTTTCCAGCTTCCATTTTCCAGTTTCAAGTCACTATTGACACGTATAGATATAATGTGATATAGATACTGACATGACTGATGCTGATCCTCACAAGTTCATTCCACTCAAGACCCATTGGTTTCACATCATGCTGTCGCTTGCCGGTGGAGAGCAGCACGGTTACGGAATCATGCAGGATGTCCTGAATCGCACTACCGGAAAAGTGCGGTTGTGGCCCGCCACACTGTATGGATCAATCAAGCGGCTGATCGAGGCGGAACTGATCGAGGAATCCGACGAACGGCCTGCGCCTGAATTGGACGACGCGCGGCGCCGCTACTACCGGCTGACGGCGCTCGGCAAGCAAGTGCTCGACGCGGAATGTGAGCGCCTGCAGGAATTGGTTCGCACAATTCGAGTGAGGCAAGGCATGGTGACGGAATGAACTTCGCATGGCGGATCTACCGGCGGTTAGCGGAAGCCTTTCCGCACGAATTCAAACTGGCCTATGGTACGGAGGTGATGCAACTCGGTGAAGATGTGGTGGCAGAGATCGCCAAAAGGCATGGAGCCGCCGGGTTGATCCGGCTGGTCGTGGACATCGCGATTCGCGTGCCGCTCGAATACCTGAGCGAAATGCGCCGCGATATGCGCTACGCGTGGCGAGCGCTGCTCAAGTCGCCCGGATTTGCGCTGGTCGGCATCATTTCGATGGGAATCGGAATTGGGCTGACCACCCACATGTACAGCTCGAAGTGGGCGTTTCTGTTTCGTGAGCTGCCGGCAGCGGCGAATGCCAAGCGCCTGGTGATGCCGGAGAAGCCTGTCTCGTATTACTACATCGAGCAGTATCGGGAGCAAAAGAGCCTGTTCAGCGGGGTCGCCGCATTTCAAACCGGCATCCCATTCAATGTCACCTTCCAGAGTGATATGAATGCGAAACCCGAGCGCATTTTCGGACAGCTTATATCACCCGATTATTTTTCCGTGCTCGGCGTGCGGCCCCAGCGTGGACGATTGCTGAGCGCCAGCCTTGACAAGCCCGGAGACGCGCCCGTGGTGGTGATCAGCGATCGCTACTGGCGCAATCGCCTCAACTCCTCTCCCGACGCGGTGGGACAGGTGCTTCGCCTGAATGGGCAACCAGCGACTATCGTGGGAATCACTCCGAAGAATTTCAACGGCGCCCTTGACGACCCTGAAGCGAATCCGACGGAGCTGTTCGTCCCCATTACAGCGCCCGCCGCGCTCGCCCCGGAACTCGCGAACGACGTTCTGCATCAACGCGACGCCAAGGACTTCCTGGCGATGATGTGCCTCGAGCCAGGCGTCACGCTTGACTCCGCGGAAGCGGGTCTTGACGCGATCACAGGCCGCCTCGATGAGCAGGATCCTTCCTCGCCGGCGCGCCTTGACAAAGGCAGACGCGTAACGTTACTTCCGGCAGGCACGCGCGTGCCGCTTCCCCGGCAATTGAGGCCCGTGTTGGCCGGCTTCCTTGGCGCGCTCATGGGCCTGATTCTTACTCTTGCGTGCATGAACCTGGCCAACATGCTGATCGCACGCGGCGCCAATCGCCGCAAGGAAGTGGCGATCCGCCTGGCGGTCGGGGCCAGCCGTTTTCGGCTTGTCCGGCAGATGATGAGCGAAGGCATTCTGCTCTCGATGCTGGGCGGTGTGGCAGGGTTCGCACTCGCGCATGGTCTCTCCGTGTTGAGCTTGCAATTACGCCCGCCCGTCGGGGTTCCGGTCGAAAGCGATTTGCCGGATTGGCGCGCAGCCGTTTTCGCGTTCGGCGTCGCGCTCCTGTGCGGCATCGGATTCAGCCTAGCGCCCGCCCTGCAAGCGACGCAAGCCGAGGTGACCCCGGCGCTCAAAGAGGGGTCGGCCCTGCGGTTGCCCGGTTACCGCCGCTTTGGCCTGCGCAACTTGCTGATGGTGGCCCAAGTCGCAGGGTCGCTCATGCTGCTGCTGATCACGGGGTTCCTGGTGATAGGAATCAGCAAGGCAAGCAACATCCAAACCAAATTCGATCCGCACACGATGTATCTCTTGTCCATCGATCCCGTGCATGACGGCTACGCGCCCGAAAAAGCGCGAGCTTTGTTCGAGAAACTTCCCGAACTCCTCAAAAACGCCGGCCCGGTGCGCAGCGTCGCCCTGGCGGCGCAGTCGCCCTTTGCGATGGAAGATGACACCACCCCAATGACTGCGGAAGACGCAGGGAAAACCTCACGGGTGCAGCAGGCCGTGATCGAGCAGACTGTGGGCGCGGGCTATTTTGCCACGCTCGAGGAGCCCATGCTGGCGGGCCGGGAATTCGAGGAGCGCGATCAACGGAGCCCGGCAGCCGGATCGAAGACTTTCTCTTTGCCTGTGGTGCTGAATGAGACTGCTGAACGCAGACTTTTCGGAAATGAGAATGCCATCGGGAAGCGCGTTCGAGACGACAAGCAGTCCTATGAAGTGGTCGGCGTGGTCCGCGACTTGAAGAATGGAATGGGGATGAGCCAAGGCGTAGTATACTTGCCGCTGACGCCACGCGAATTTGCGCGGCCGCCAGCCGGCGACATCACCATTCTGGTGCGGTCGGACGCGGGAACGGATGCGCTGGGCGGCATTCGGAGCGGCATCGCTTCGATCGATCCCAATCTGACCATCTTCAATGTGCAAACGCTTAGCGATTACCTGGATCGCAGCCGGTCCTCGACGCGGTTCGCTATCCAAATATACGGCGGAATGGGAGTGTTCGGCCTGGTGTTGGCCGCCATCGGACTCGCCGGGATCACGGCCTACGGGGTTGCGCAAAGGCGCAAGGAGATCGCCATCCGCACGGCGCTGGGCGCAAGCAGGGCGCAGGTGCTGCGGCTGGTGCTGCGCGAAGGCACGGCGCTGGTAAGCGCCGGATCGGTTCTGGGATTCTTGGGCGCGCTGGCGATGGCAAAAATACTTTCGGCGCTGACCAACATTTTTGTCGAGGCGCTTAGGGTCGGCACGGACGATCCGCGCTTGCTCGTCGGCGCACCAATGCTGCTGGCGGCGGTGGCGATGCTCGCCTGTTATATACCGGCGCGCAGGTCGGCTCAGATCGATTCGCTGAAAGCGCTGCGCGAGGAGTAGGGTCTCTATGAATATGCGATGCAACATCCAGGGAGCCGCCCTATGCGCGTTCTTGCTGGGGATCTCCGCGGCCGCCCGCGCCCAAGATGCTGCTAAGGCCGCCGCCCCGCAGCCTTCCAGCGCGACAACTCAAGCCGCCAGGACCGAAGCCGCCAAGATCATCAGCCAGTACGTGAAAGCCGCGGGCGGCGCTCGCGAGCTATCGCGCATTCAAACGCTCTCGCTCGAAGGCGCCGCGGTTCGTTGCGCCGAAGCCGCGAGCGAAGGCGAAACCGCAAGCGCAACTCAAACCGAAACCGGCTCCGGCGCCTACACACTCGACACTAAGCTTCCGAACCGCTACTACTCCGAGCTCCTGATCGGCGGCAAGCGTTTCATCGAGGCCTACAACGGCAAGTCCGCCTGGCGCGAGGACGCCTCCGGCGCCCCCACCACAGTGGTCAGCCCCGGCTCCACCGAGATGCAGGGCAAAGCGCAATTCGCCAACACGCGCTTGCTCGACCTGAAGAAGAACAAGCTCACCGCAGCCTTCGTCGGCCACGCCCAAGTCCGGGGCAAGGATGCGCTGCACGTCGAGCTCACCACCGCCGCGGGCGTCAAACGCGACTTCTTCTTCGACCCGCAATCACATCTGCTGGCCGAAGAATCCGGCAAGGTGGGCGGCGTCGCCGAGCAGATTTTCTACAGCGATTACCGCCCTGAAAGCGGCGTGCAAATCGCGCGCAAACTCGAGCTGCGCCGCGGCCCCGATGCGCGCGGCGCCTACTCCGTCGAGATCACTCGCGCCGCAATCAATCAGCCCATCGGCGAGCGCGTCTTCGATCTGCCGCTCAGCGTGCAGGTCAAGCTCCCCGACCTCAAAGCGCTCTTCAAGGAACTCGACGCTAACCAAAAAGCCATCGACAAAATCAAGGAAGACTACGCCGGCACCCAAGTCGAGGAGGAAACCCAATACGACTCGAACGGCACAGCGAAAAAGCACACCGTAACCGAGTCAACCTTCTTCTATATCGACGGCGAAGAAATCTCCACCGTCACGAAGCGCGACGGCAAGCCGCTGAGTGACGCCGAGGCGAAAAAGGAAACCGAAAAGGCGCAAAAGCGCGTCGAGGAAATTCAGAAGCGCGAGGCCAAGAAAGCTGCGAAAGAAGAAAAAGCCAAGGAAGAAGGCAAGCAGCAGAAGGACGAGAACGACGTGGGCATCGAGAAATTTCTTCGCGCCTGCCAGTTCGTCAACCCGCGCCGCGAGCGCTTCCGCGGCCAGGATTTGCTCGTCTTCGATTTCGAGGCCAATCCCGAATACAAGCCGCGCAATCTCACCGAACGCCTGGTGCAGAAGCTCGCGGGCTCAATCTGGGTCGACGAAAAGGCTCACGATGTGGTGCGCCTCGAAGCCTATTTCGCCGGCGACGCAAAAATCGTGGGCGGCGTGCTGGCCAGTGTGCAGAAAGGATCGAGCTTTGTGTTCGAGCAGGAGTACGTGAACAACGAAGTCTGGCTGCCCACACTCGCGGAAATACACATCGGGGCGCGAGTCCTGCTAGTCAAGGGCTTCCGCGCCACCGACGTCACCCGCTACTCCGACTACAAGAAGTACCACGTAGGCGTCACCTCCGTAATCGGCCAGCCAAAACCCCAGTGACCGTTCACATTTTCTGCGGTGGGGGCGCTGCTCGCTGCGCCCGGCCTTTGTAGCGGCCCCCGCCTATCGATCCCGTTCACCGCCGACGACCCTCGCGCTCCCTGTGTCCAGGTTCGCCACGGCATTTGTCTTTTCCCAGTCAGCGCGAGCCAGCCCGTGGATCGGCTCCAGCTTCTTCCGCGCCAGCGCCTGATTCACCGGCTGAACGTCCTTGGCCATGAAGTCGTCGAACTGCTTCGCCACGTCATCCAGCTCGTGCTTCAGAGAGTCGATGCGCGCCAACTGATATTCGCCTGGACGGCCTTCATAAGAGGTCAAGTTGCCATAGAGCTCGGTGGTATATTCGCGGAGGCGCAACTCGCCCGTGATTGCCCCGCCGGTGGTGGTTGCGACAATTTTCTTGCGGATGTTGTCCCCCTTGCCGGAAAGGTCCTCGAGCTTCTTGTGCAGAGGATCGTTGGCGTCCAGCTTTGACGCGCGCGCCGCAAGAGCGTCGCGCACGCTGCCGATGTTGTCGACGTCGTAGCTCATGTCGCCCAGCAGGTCGCGAACCCGCACCGCTGCCGCAAGCTGAAGTTTGCGGTCCTCGACGGTATATTTGGCCCGCGGATCGAGACCGACGTCGAGGCGAGTGGTGTAAGTCTGGTCGCCTCGGATCATTCTGACGGTGTAAGCGCCTGGCAGGACACGAGGGCCGACGGTGGCCTCGAACGCAAGTGTGGCCGCGGGTGGAACCCGCGGCGGCTTCAGCACCATCGACCATGGCACGCGCGTCAGGCCGCGCCGGCTGTTTGCGGGCAGCGTCTCCACAAGCTTGCCTTGGTCGTCCAGCACTTCAATTTTCATCTTGCCGAAGATGTGGCGCTTCTTCTGATAATAGGTGATGAGCGCCGCATCTCGAGGATTCGGACCGGAGAATGAGGCGTCTCCCTCGATCCAGCCGCCGCTTGCCATCAGGCGCTGCCGCGTGGGCCTGCCTTCGAGAAACACCACATCCTGGTTCAACACCTCCGGAGTGAGCTTGCGTAATGGCGTGATGTCGTCAATGATCCAGATGCCGCGGCCGTGCGTGCCCAGGACGACGTCGGACTCGCGGGGCTGAATGGCGATGTCGCGCACCGCGACAGTCGGAAATTCTCCGCCTTTGTACTGCGCCCACTGCTTGCCGCCATCCAGCGAAATCCACAGGCCGAACTCCGTCCCCAGGAACAACATACTGCTCACGACGGTATCTTCCTTGATTACGTGCGCGTAGCCGCGAACTCCGCTGCCCGGTGCGACGATCGGCCGCCACGTCTTGCCGTAATCCGCCGTCCTGAAAACGTAGGGCTCCATGTCGCCGAAGGTGTGGCGATCGAAAGCGGCGTAGGCAACGCCGGGATCGTATCGGCTCGCCTCCACCCACGAAACCCACGAGAACTTCGGCAGGTTCGGAACGTTGCCGGCCACGTTTGTCCACGTTTTGCCGCCATCGCGCGTGAGCTGAAGATTGCCATCGTCCGTGCCTGCCCAAATGGTGTTTCCATCGTGCGGCGACTCGCTGATGGAGTAAATCGTGGTGTGCGTTTCAGCATCGGAGTTGTCCACCGTCACGCCGCCCGACTCTTCCTGCTTTTGCTTCGCGGGATCGTTGGTGGTGAGGTCGGGCGAGATCCGCTCCCAGCTCTGCCCTTGATCGCGCGACCGAAACAAAAACTGCGCGCCAATGTAAACCGTTCCCGCCTCTTTGCCGCTTAAGTAAACCGGCGCATTCCAATTGAATCGCAGCTTGCCTTCCCCATAATTGGGAAGCGGCTTGATGCCGCGCGCCTCGAGGGTGCGCCGATTCACCCGAACGATTTCCCCGCCCTGCGAATCCTCATAAACATAGTTGGAGTCTGACGGGTCAGGCATCACCCAGAAGCCATCACCGCCTCCCAGGAATTCCCATCGGCTGTTCGTGATACCGCCGGGATAGGAAGAGTCTCCAATCCAGTTGCCGTTGTCCTGCAATCCGCCGAAGACGTGATAGGGATCTTCGTTGTCAAGGGCGACGTGATAAAACTGCGACACGGGGAGATTGTTGGCCTTCCACCAGGTGTTGGCGCCGTCGTAGGAGTACCACACTCCGCCGTCGTCGCCGGCAACTAGGCGATCCGTGTTCTCGGGATCTATCCAAACGTCGTGGAAATCGCCGTGAGCTCCACCCGAAACCCAACTGAAACTGCGCCCGCCGTCGTTGCTCATAATCAAGCCGAGGTCTGTTTTGTAGAGCTTGTTTTCGTTTTTCGGATCGACGATCAAGTTCGCGAAATAGAACGGCCGCCACACCATCCATTGGCTTGCGTCGCGCTGCTCCCAGCTCTTGCCGCCATCATCAGAACGGTAGAGCGCGCTGTGCGGCGATTCAATCAGGGCGTAGACCACATTCGGATTCGAAGGCGCCGCCATCACCGCGACGCGCCCCCAAGGTTTGGGCGGGAGCCCCTTGGCGCTTTTCTCGTTGAGTTCGGTCCAGGTGGCGCCGCCATCCGCAGTCACGAAAAGGCCGCTGCCGCTGAATGAAGTCGGCGTGTCGCCGCCTGACCGGAACGTCCAACCCTTGCGTCTGAAATCCCACATGCTCGCATAAAGCAACTTCGAGTCGCGCGAGCTCATGCTGATCATCGAGCAGCCGGTTGAGAGGTTCGCGCCCTTCAGAATCTTGGTCCAGGACGTGCCGCCGTCCGTGGTCTTGAACACGCCGCGTTCGTCGCTATCACTCCAGAGTTTTCCCGGCACGCAGGCATACACCGTGTTGCCGTCTTTCGGATCAACGATGATCTTGGCGATGCGCTCGGAATCCTTCAGGCCCATGTTGGTCCAGTTCTCGCCCGCATCGGTTGATTTGTAAATGCCATCGCCGATTGAGGCGCTGTTGCGCGTCCAAGCCTCGCCAGTGCCCACCCAGACTGTCTTGGGATTCGAGGGATCGATGGCGACGGCGCCGATCGACTGCACCGGCTGCTGGTCAAACATCGGTTTGAAGGTCGTGCCGCCGTTCAAGGATCGCCAGACCCCGCCGCTTGCTGCGCCCACGTAAAGCGTGAGCCTGCCTTTCTCCTGCACCGCGGCTAGCGCTGCGATCCGGCCGCTCATCGCGGCAGAGCCGATGTTCCTGGCGCCGAGGCCGGATATCGTCTCCGAATCAATCTTCACGTCCTGGGCACGCAGGCGAACGCTGGGGATGGAGCTCGCGACGATAAGCAAGGCCAAGCATCGAGCGATGAGTTTGTTCATAGTTGAGAGATCCTTTTCCGTTGGAAGGTATGATCGCGGGTTGCCTGGGCGCCGCACCGGCCCAGAGGTCTGCCCCACATTCCCGTGCAGGTTTTCATTTCGGCCCGTCTGAGTGTCCGGCCGCGGCGCCGGCCGCGGGCACTTTGAAGAGGGTGTCTTCGACCGGCGGGTTCAATTCCACTTTCTCTATCGTAAGGCGGCTGCGGTCCGGGCTGCCCTTCTGGCCCTGCTCAATCGCGAACGGATAATAAATGCCGCCAACTTGGTCGTAGTCACCGTAATACGTTTCCGACTCGCGCGGCGCGCCCCGCACAAAAGTCTGTGTCGCGACCTTTAGCTCGAGATTCGAATCGGTGTCGATATAATAAGTGCGGATATCGCCGTTCTTCATGGTCAGCTTCACCTTGTAACAGTCCGTCCCTTCCACGGAATCGTGGCCCATGAATTCCGCTTGGTGGCCTTTCTCTTTGTAATTCACCAGCGGACCGTCGATGTCGGCGTCCACAACAAGGTCCCTCACGTCGTCTTCGGCCAGCAACTCCGCCTCGCGGCGGCCCTGGAACGGGTCCAACTGCCAGCCCGTCTTGCCGTCGTAGGCCCGTACTTGCGTCATCCCCTGCAGGATGAATTCTTCGCGCACCTCGTTAGGCCGCTTGTTGACCTGCCGGATGTCAGCCTTAAAAGACCCGGCGCTGAACTTTGCCGTCGAAATGCGGCTATGGACGGAATTCATTTTTTCCACGCCGCCGTGCGCCTGAATATTTTTGGCAATGATTTCATCCACTGTTTGCGGGCGTGCTGCCGCAGGCAGCAACGCCAGCCCAACCACTGCGGTGAGAAGCATTCGACCCATAGACCTGAGCTCCTTAGTATGGACTCGACGTTGATTGTTGAGAGATATTCGGTCCCCAAAACAGTATATGCCAATTTGTGATGGGCGTGTGGGATGTTTTCCCCCAGCCCTGAGACATTTAGAGGTGCGCCGCGCCTTGCAGGAGGTGGAAGAGAAGCAGCACCGCCGGGAACTCGAGATGGCCAACGCAACGTTCGATCCCGCTCACCGGGAAACGCTCGAGATCGCGATGCCGGAATCGAGTGACGCGGGCGTGCGGCTAAGAAGGTTCCTGTCCACGCTGGGAGTTATTCGAGCCCAGGTGGCCGAGGCCTGCTTTGCGAGGTCCGCGGCCTGTCCCCGCAATAGGGAATAGGGAATAGGTCGGGAATTGGGAATTGGAATCGCGAAGAGGGAATAGGGCAGAGGACCTCTTCCCTCTTCCCTATTCCCTGTTCCCTCCGCCCTGTAGACCAAGGGTAATGGTACTAGCCCGGCGCTAGTGGGTTACGTTGGTGCCATTGAATGCTGATACCTTGACGGATAGAGTCAGGGTTAGCTTTTGCAGAGGATCCTCAGGCTCGTGCCGCCAGCGTCGATAGCGGCAAGGAAGTTAGGAGGGGGGAGCGCATCCGGGTTGGAAGGTTTCGACCCGGGTGCGCCCGACAGGTGAATCAGAGGTTCGCGAGGTAGTCAGCCTGCAGGTTCCGAAACCCTACCGTGTTCATGCGTTGGCCAACCACATTAGCGAAATAGTGAAGAACTGAAGTCAGTCTCAGGATTGCCTTTTTCTCGCCCACCTTCAACAATCGTCGCCCTGCCAAGGAGAGCAACAGCCAGCGGAAATACAGAATCAGAAGCCTCTCTTCAGTGGAATAGCGCTGGTGCTCATTCGCGACATTCTTGAGGAGATAGGTCAGGGCGTGGAAGTCGCATGTGAGCATCTTGGGCAAGCGGGAATAATCAAGCGGGGCGCCGAACTTCTCCAGCGACTCGCGCAAGGACGGAAACTCCAAACGGATCACGTTGGCGATGGATCGAGCGTGTTCCTGGTCGAACTGCCGGCGCAGAATCCTCTGGCAGGTAGCTTGAAAGTAGAAGAAGACCATAGCCAACGAGAGTATTAAGATCAGCCAAGCCGTAATCATTCTGGAAGTTTCCTCCTCTGGCATCTTTCATGTAAGTTATGACATGCCAAGACCCATGCCGCAATGGTACGGGAGTACCGCTCCGCAAACCTCCCTGACCGCGGTCCGGGAAGGCGCGCGAATCTGCACCTCGACGCAGAGAAAGCGGCGGACAAGGTCATCGGCCACTCAGCTTTGCATTTCTGATTTCTATTGACACCCTCTGGTAACAGATGTATTAGAGAGTCGGAACTCGGGCAGATGGTGAATAGCCTTCGAGTTGCGCGTTCGCCTCTGGGTGGCCTGATTCGACAATCACAAGGGGGCAAGATGGTCGACCAAACTTTGCCAGTAGGACCGCAGCGGCACACCGTGCAACCTTCCGAGCGCATCGTTTCTATTGACGCGTTGCGCGGCTTCGATATGTTCTGGATCGCGGGTGGCGGGCCGTTTGTGATGGCCTGCTTCAAGCTGTTCGCGAATCCGCTGCCGACCTGGCTCGAGCGCCAGTTCGACCACGTCCCGTGGATCGGCTTTGTCGCCTGGGACCTCATCATGCCTCTGTTTCTGTTCATCGTGGGCGTGGCGATGCCCTTCTCAATCGGCAAGCGGGTGGAGCGGGGCGACAGCCGCAGGAGTATCTACGGCAAGGTTATCTATCGCGTCGTGGTGCTGTGGATTCTGGGCATGATCGCCCAAGGACACCTGCTGGCTTTTGATTCTCACAACCTGCAGCTTTACAGCAATACGCTCCAGGCGATTGCCGCGGGATACCTGATCTCCGCCATTGCCCTGGTGGAACTGCCTGTGCGGGGGCAGGCGGTGCTGGTGGGCGCGCTCCTGGTGGTCTTCTGGGCTCTCATGCGGTTTGTTCCTGTGCCCGGCCACGGCGCCGGAGTCTTCACGCCCGAGGGCAACCTGGCCATGTGGATCGATAATGCCCTGCTCGGCCGCTTCCGCGACGGCACGAACTACACCTGGATTCTGAGCAGCCTGGGCTTCGGCGCAACCACCCTGATGGGAGTTCTCTCCGGGCACCTGCTGCGCACGCGCTTGCCGGGCGGGCGCAAGGTGCTCCTGCTCACCGCCTCGGGTCTTGCTTGCCTGCTCGCTGGCTGGCTGTGGGGCTTTGAGTTCCCGATCATCAAGCACATCTGGACCAGCTCAATGGTTCTGTGGTCAGGCGGATGGTGCTTGCTGCTGCTGGCGCTTTTCTATGGACTCATCGACGTGCTCGGCTACCGCCGCTGGGCGTTTTTCTTCATCGTGTACGGCATGAACGCTATCGTGGCCTACATGGCGCCGGACCTCATCAGCTTCTATCGTATCAGCAGCGCCAACCTCGCCGGCCTCGCGCGGCACGTGGGAATGTTCAGCGAGTTCCTGCTGACCGGCGGTACCGTGGCAATACTCTGGCTTGGGCTTTACTACATGTTCCGTAAGAAGACCTTCCTGCGCATCTAGGAGCCTGTCAGACATGCGGCCGGGCCGGATGATGTGGAGATCAGCGCCGGCCTCGAAGAGCGATCGTGCGCCATGGCCGTCCGCGACTTTATGTTAAATGAAGGAGAGTAGATCGCTGTTGTTGTTGAGTGAACCGTGTGGAGTCTCACCATGACCAGGGGCCGTTTCTTCCTGATGTTGCCGATTCTCTGCTTCGGCGCTTTGCCGGCTTGCCGCCATGTGCAGAAACCGGGTGTGATCATTCATCACGGCAAAATCATCACAGTTGATTCCAGCTTCTCGATTGCCGACGCCATCGCGATCCAGGGGGATCGCATTGTCGCTGCGGGTTCAAACGACGAGATTCTCGCCCTCGCCGGCCCAGAGACCCGGCAGATCGACCTGCGCGGCAAGACAGTGCTTCCGGGCCTGATTGATTCTCATCTCCATGCTGTCAGTTCCGCCATGTACGAGTTTGATCATCCTGTCCCCGACATGGAAACCCTCGGCGATGTCCTCAAATATATACAGGCGCGCGCCAAAGCACTCCCTAACGGAGAGTGGGTGACCTTGTCGCAAGTCTTCGTTACACGGTTGCGGGATCAACGCTATCCCACTCGCCAGGAACTCGATAAGGCGGCGCCCAAGAATCCAGTCCTTTTCACCACGGGGCCGGACGCCGTCTTGAACTCGCTGGCCCTCAAGCTGAACGGGATCGATAAGAACTACGTGGTTCCACAAGGTGTGCCGTGCCGGATCGAGCGGAGCCCGCAGACCGCAGAGCCCACCGGCATTCTGCGCAACTGCCACATCAATTACAAGTCGCCGGAAAAGCAGCCCACCCGGGAAGACTACCTCCGGCGCATGAGAATGTTATTGACCGACTACAACTCAGTAGGGATCACGAGCATCAGCGACGGCGACACCAGCGATGAAGAAGTGGAAATCTTCCGGCAACTCAAGGAGAGTGGCCAACTGACTTGCCGGACATTTATGGTTTTGCACGTCGAGGCGAACGACCCCTTTGACAAGATTGAGGCGCGCATCCATCAGGCCGCACTCAACCCACTGCATCATCCCAACGACTTGCTGTGGCTCCGGGGTATCAAGTCTTATCTCGACGGAGGCATGCTGACCGGCAGCGCCTACATGCTCGAGCCTTGGGGCGTCAGCAAAGTGTACTCCATCACCGATCCTGCTTACAGGGGCATGCGGTATATCGAGCCGGAACGCTTGTACAAAGTCGCGCGCTTGGCTCTCGAAAACGGCTTTCAGTTTACCGTGCATGCTGTGGGCGATGGCGCGGTGCAGGCCATTGTCGAGGCCTACGAGCGCGTCAATAAGGACTTTCCCGTTCGCGACCTGCGACCCTCCATCACTCATGCAAATTTCATGACTGCAGACATCATTCAAAAGATGAAGGAACTCGGCATTGTGGCGAATCTCCAGCCGGATTGGCTCTATCTGGACGGCGCCACACTCAGGAAGCAGTTCGGCGACGCGCGCCTGGAGTATTTTCAGCCTTACAAGACCCTCTTCGAACAGGGCGTTGTTGCTGGAGGCGGATCGGACCACATGCAGAAGATCGGAAGCTTCCGCTCCATCAATCAGTACAATCCATTCCTTGGGATGTGGATTACGCTGACGCGCCAGCCGCGCTGGACGGACCAACCTCTGCATCCGGAGCAGCGGATCACGCGCCAGCAGGCTATACGATTGTATACCATCAACAACGCATACCTGACCTTCGAGGAAAACCAAAAAGGATCGCTGGAGAAAGGCAAACTGGCTGACTTCATCGTCCTCGACAGGGACATCCTCACCTGCCCTCTTGATGAGGTGAAGGAGATCCAGGTGGACGCGACCTATCTGGGCGGCAAGCTGATCTACAACAGGGCGGGGCGTTGGAGACCGCTCTCCTGACGGACCTCTCTAGAGAGCGCACTGCCAACCATCTTCCCCTGCGGCAATGTTCTACAGCAACGTCCTTGTACCGCTTGGCGCTTAGGGCTAGAATTCTGGCACTCTCAAGCGTTCGAGTCGAGGCGGAGGGTAGTATGGACATCGAACGGCCGCTGCAAATCGCCTTCTTGGGCTTGTTGATTTTTCTGGCCAGTGCTTGCGCTAGTGTAGCAAGCGGGCTTCGCTGGCATGAAACAAGTTCCGATTCCCCCTGGAGAGGCCAGAAGCTCCTGGTCTTAGAGAACGACCTGGTCAGCATCACCTTACTTCCTAACGCAGGCGGAAGGGTGGTCCGGTACGTTGATAAAACGACCGGGATCAATCATCTTCACGAGACTGCTGAACTGGCAGCAGAGGAGGCGGGTGGGATTTGGGACAAAGAAGGTGTCTGGCCCACGTCCAACATCTGCAATCATCCCTTTGCATATCGGGTGCAGGAAACACCGGACCATCTGGAAGCAGTGTTCGAAGCGGAGCTTGGCAACTTGCGTATCAGCAAGAAATACCGATTGGACTCCGAATCCACGCGGTTGGCGCTGGAGTCCACCTACGAGAACACCGGCACCATACCGATCCGCACTCTGGTGACGCAGGTTTTCAACTTGGCGCCCGGCGGGACGGCAGGCAACGAGGATTTTGTTGTGTATCCGGACGGAGACGGGCTGGTGAAGAAGGGCTTCGGCTCGAGCTTGCCGATAGGTCCCAACTCCGTTTCACCTTCCTGGTGGATGGTGAGCGATTCGCAGCAGGGCGTGTCCTTACTCTTTACCTTCGAGCCCAATCCATTGCTTGCCGAGCGCATTATCGGCTCGGCAGAAGGGGCGATCGACCTGGAGCTTCATACTCGACGGCATCTCAGCAATCCCGGCGAGGCGCTGACGCTCCGTTGGGATATGCGCCTGATCAGGCACGCGAGTGAGGTTAAGCGCGCCTGTGTCGAGGGGTGTTTCCTTCCCGAGTCCGCTCGCGAGGCAATGACCTGGTCGCTGTCGCCAATCGTCGAGAACTTCGCGCTAGCGTTTCGCGACATGGGCGAGCACTTGCTCGCCTTTCCCTGGGGTTTCGTGAGCCTCTCGGTTCCACATCGCATCGCGCGAGTGCCCGAGCCGCTGGAGGTTAAGATGCAGGCCGTGCGGCTCACGGGGGACAAGAACAACGACGCGCCCTCAGGGACGCTGCGCCTCCAGGTCGATGGCAGCCTCAGCGTTGAAATCGCGCTGAATCGGCTCGAGCCAGGCGCCGCCGTCACCCAGTACTGGCGCATTCCCACGGCGAAGCTCACCGACGGCAGCCATTCCCTGGAACTCGCCGTGGAGGGACGCTCGATTGCTGCCTCGTTTGCGGCGATCTATGAAGAAAGCATCGCCCAGCGCATCGAGCGCGTGCAGAAGATGAGCACCGAACTGGCCCAGAAGGCCCGCCAGTCCGGCGATGCTGCCCGCATCGCTGCGGCCGCCAGTTGTGAAATGCGAGCCGAAGATGTGCGGCGCAAGTTCATCATGGGACCTGCATTCGAGGAATGGGGGAACACGGCGCATGCGGTCGATGTGAACAAACTCCCACTGAAGTTGAACGCGGACACACGCCCGATGGATGTCGATTACATCCTGCGCGTCTTGGCAGAGGCCGAAGGCTGGATTGATACACTCGCTGCCGGGCATGACCCATTCCAGGGGCGCAAGGGACTTTTCCAAAAGGCCTTTTATTCGAGAGTGGACGGAAGCCTTCAGCCGTATACGGTATTCGTCCCCAACGGCTACGACGGAAAAACCGAGTGGCCGCTGCTGCTGCTCTTGCACGGCTCCGGAGGAGACCAATGGGAAATCCCGCAGGCCGCTGCGAATCTGGATGGACACTCGGTGTTTCGTGGCGCGCTCGAGGAGAAATTGCAGAAACCGGAGTTCCTGCTCTGTGCTCCCTTGGCGCGCGGGCCTTCGGGATACGAGCAAATCGCTGAAGTGGATGTTCTCCAAATGCTCGGGGAGATCGAGCGTGACTACCTCGTGGACCCGGACCGCGTCTACGCCATGGGGTGGTCGATGGGCGGCGCGGGATCGTACCTGATGGCTACACGATTCCCGGATCTCTTCGCTGCGGTGATGCCTATTGCCGGCAGCGCGGATACAGCACTCCTTGCCAACGCCAGCCACGTGCCCGCTTCTATTTTCCATGAATTAGGCGATACCGAGGTGAGCCCCGGCTTCACCAACGTCGCCGAAACAGCTTACCGCTCGCTGGGCCTACCGTTCCACGACGGCCTCCTGGAACGAGCTTTCGTCTGGACACCCTGGAGCGACCACTGGGTGGGTTACCGCATGAGCGGTTCCTGGAACGAGATTGAAGGAATTCTGGCTGCCTACCGGCGCGTCAATCTCCCAAAAGAGGTGATGCTCACCACCCCCGGGCTGCGGCACAATCGGAGTTATTGGATAAGCATCGATTCCTTCGAGCGGTATGATGAGCCTGCAAGCCTGAAAGCGCGCATCGAGGGCAACACCATTGACATCAACTCCACCAATGTGCGCGCCTTTAGTCTCTCCCTATCACCAAGCCTGGTTGAGATGAGCGCGAGCCTGCGGGTGAAACAGAACGGGAAACAAATATTCGCCGGCAGGCCTGAGGCGGAGTTGAGCCTGGGGGCAAAGGCTGTCACGGGAGTTCATAAGGAGCGCGGGCTGTCAGGACCGCTTAGCGATATTTTCTACGAGCCATTTTTGGTGGTCTACGGCGCCCAGGGAGAAGACAACGTTGACCTCGAGGCCACGCGCAAGGAAGCCGAAGCGATCCGGACCAAGGGCCTCCGGGGAGTCCGCTTTTACAGTGTCCCAATCAAAAGCGACAGCGAAGTGACTCCCGCAGATATCGAGAGTTTTCACCTCCTCCTGGTGGGCACGCCCAAGTCGAACCTCCTCTTGAGGCGCATCGAGAGCCAATTACCGGTCCGCATTGAAGGTGGAGCGGTGGTTGCCGGCAATAGCCGCTTTTCTGGTGAAGATGTCGGCTACCGCCTGATCTACCCAAATCCCCTCAACCCGCGTAAGTACGTGGTGGTGTGCTCCGCCGTCACCTATAAAGGTCTGGAAGGTCTGGCGTACATTCCTTCGCCCAACTTCGGATGGAACGCCCGGGTGACGGAACCGGATCTCGTAGTGACGGATCGTCGCGCACATGGTCTTTACCCGCGGTACCTGGCGGCGATGACCTTCGACAATCGTTGGCAACTCGAGGACCGCGGTCCCATGGCGGGCCGGCTGGAGATGCCTCTCGGGCGAGCCGGGCTCGAGTGTGCCTGGGGGGATTTCCGAGCCGACGCCGCGCGCGAAGCTGCGCGCGCCGATGTTGCTCTGGTCGAGGTCGATGATCATCTCTATCCACAGGAACTTGCCGCCGGCCCGGTTACCCGCGCGGACCTGAGCATGGCCAATAATTACGCCCTGATTTACGCGTTCCAAGCCACAGGCGCCGAGCTGCGCGCCGCCCTCGAGCACTCGGTCGAACGTTTTCTGCGCAGCCGCATTAATCTCGAGGAGCGTCTTCGTTTAGGGGAGACCTCTGCCGGATGGTGGCCGTTCACTCGCCGTCCTCTCGCCGTCTCCGGTTTCTCCTATGCATTCGACTGCTCGCGCCCGGAAGGGGAACGGGTGGAGTTGAAGGGCCTGGAGCCACAAAAGCTATACCGGGTCGCTGTAACGGAGCGCCTGCTGAGCCAGTCCGTAGACGGAAATGGCGGGGCAGGATACTTAGGGTGGCTGCCAAAGATTCAATGGACCGGCATCAATGAGATCGCTGCGCAGGAACTTTACCTCCGGAAGCACAGCCCGGTTAGGACAGTTACGGGTGAAAGAATCACGGAATACTGAATCGGACCTTCGCCATCAAGCAGATGACGAATTGGGGGGTGCACTGCGTTCTGGTGCGAGACCTAACCGATGCCATGTACAATCCCCGCTCCCGCCCGTACGTTTCTCACGCGCAAGGAACCGAGTTGGTCATCGAGTACATAGAGAAGTACTGGTGTCCAACCACCGTCAGCCAAGACCTTGTCAAGGCGCCGCAGTGATTCCGCGTCGCAACCGCGTCAGAGGGTAGCGGATATCAGAATACGGATTCCGCCAAGCACCGCCTACGCGCTCCTTATCTAGGAGGGAGAATCGAAACCGAGACAGCTCGCCACGCGTTACCGCCCTGGCTTGCCAAGAACGTTGCCGCTGTCGTTCCACAGCAGCCCATGCTCGTTCCCATTTATTCACACCTCAACGCCACCATGGGATCAGTCTTCGTCGCGCGTCTTGCCGGGAGCATTGATCTCCGCTTCGAAGTCGCTTGATTCGCGCCTTCGCCCGAACATCACCTTCGCCCTCGCTGGCTGTGGCACCGGCACTCCTCCCTTGTGCCGTACGCATCTAGCACATCAGCCGTGACACAGGCAGGAGTGCCTGTGCCACCTCACGCCCGAGCCTTCACCGAGACTCCTCGGGCCCCAAGACTCGCCCGATGGCCTCCGCGAGCCGCCGCCACTTGGCAGTTTCTTTGACGAGTTGTTTGCGCCCTGCCGAAGTAAGCCTGTAAAAACGCGCCTTGCGGTTGTTCGAGGAGGTTCCCCACTCAGCCGCGATCCAGCCCCGATCTTCCAGGCGCTGAAGGGCAGGGTAAAGGGCCCCGTGCTCGACCAGCAATTCATCCTCGGAGGTCTGTTGAATGGCGCGCGCGACACCCTGGCCGTGCTGCGGGCCAAAGATCAGCGTCCGCAAAATCAGCAGGTCGAGGGTGCCTTGCAAGAGTTCCAGCCGTTCTTTTTCCTTTTGGGTAGACATATAACCCAAGTATCCATACTTTGGGTAAGATGTCAACCCCAAAAACTTGCCGTGGGAGATCCGAACGGGAGACGTTTAGATGGGTCGGGCCAAGCTGCCAGCCTATGCTTCGTAACAGGGCGCCGCCGAGGGCTGGGCTTTCCTTGACGCTGGCGCAGCGCGGAGGAGCCGCAATTCAGAACTCGAGATTCCAGATTCAAGAGAAAATCTTCGCCGAACCGCAGCGTCCCACGAAATAACAGCTCGGAAGTTGCGAACCAGCGATCAGGCCAGCGCCAGATTTGCATTCTCGATGGCCTCGTCGATCTCCGTGGTGGTCTTGTATCCAACCGTCACGGAATCGACGCCTGCCTGCCTAAAGGCGTACCTCATGGCCGCCTGGCGGTCCTCACGGGTCGTGAACGCACCTTCGCCGACCAGTTTCATGCTGATCACGCCCATTCCCTCTTTGCGGGTTTGGCGCACATGCGTGACGACTTCGCTCACGTTTCCCAATCCCTCAGTGTCGTAGTCCTCCGCGTCCATCCTTACCCCCTTGTGATTCATCCGGATCATCGCGACCTGGAGCCATTGGTTACCCGGGACTTGGCGCAACGCCGGGAGACCGTGCACGGAAGCGCCGTGCGCGACCACAGCATGTTTCGCCTGGGCTTCCAGAATGCCGTCCTGCCACCGCATGCTGTCGTGCGGCCAAGTAGCAGCGTGCTGCCAGTGCAGCAGCATGACGTCGAAGTACTCGGTGTTCGCGAGTTTGCGCAACTCGTCGATCTTTTGCATCGGATCCACGCCTTCGCGCGTCGTGACCTTCGACATCAGCCGATAACTATCCCTCGGAATTCCGTCCAGCGCCACGCCCAGCATCTTGTGCATCTCGTGGTAAGACTCAGCGGTCTCAAAGAAGCGAATGCCGCGGTCGTAAGCGTGGCGCACCAGTCTCGTAAACTGGTCCTGCCCCAGGTCGCGCTGCACTCGGCCGCCCAGGGTGCCCGTGCCAAAGGCAAGCCTCGTCACCTTGACATCGGACTTGCCGAGCGTTACCCAATCTGTTGCGCTATCCGGCGCTGCAATCAGCGGAAAGCTTCCGGCGCCGACGAACGCTGCTGCCGCGAGCCCGGTCTTCAGAAAATCACGTCGGGAGTAGTTAGCCATTCGTGTTCCTCCGAGCGGAGCCGCTATTATTCCTGCAACAATGTCGTCATTCCAGCGCCAGCGGGAGTCCATTTCGCATCTTCTCGGAACGGTGGCGACAAGACAATGGATTCCCCTGTCTCGAGAATGATCAGCCTTTGATAAGAGGTGCAATTCACACTTGCGCCACCACGATCCATGTTGGGTGCCCCGCCCCACGGATAACTCGATTAGAGCGCCAGTGAAGGGGGCGTGTCAAGGACAATATGTCGCTTTTACTGCACCTGCACAACCTTGAGCGCTGTCACCTGCCGCAGGGAATCACTTTCCTGTGTAGCTAATCCGCCAGATGGACATTGATCCATCGTCGGTCACCAGCAGCGAGCCATCCGGGGCAACGGTGACCCCCACCGGGCGCCCCCAAACGTGTCCATTGTCCACCACAAATCCCGTCATGAAGTCTTCATATTCGCCGCTGGCGTGGCCTGACTGGTGGAGCGGCACCCGAATTACCTCATAACCCACACGCACTGATCGATTCCAGGATCCGTGCTCGGAGGCGAAAATATCACCTTGATACTCCGCCGGGAACTGTTTGCCGTCATAGAACGTCATTTCGAGTGAGGCATTGTGGGGATTCAGGATCACATCGGGGGTAATGACTTTGTCCTTCAACTCCGGATGCTTGCCCTCGTGCCGAGGGTCCTGGTGACCGCCCATGTACCACCATGGCCAACCGTAAAATCCTCCCTCCTGCACGTGGGTGATGTAGTCCGGAACCAGATTGTCACCCAGGGCGTCGCGTTCGTTCACTGAACACCACAGTTCGCCGGTCCGCGAATCAATTGCCATCCCGACGCAATTCCTTATCCCGTAGGCGTAAACCCGCATGTCCGAGCCGTCGGGATTGAACTCGAGGACGTCGGCGCGGTTCTTCTCCGCCGGCGTTGTATCGGGATCGTCCACATTGGAAGCCGAACCCACGGAGACGAACATTTTCTTGCCATCGGCGGTGAACTGGATATCGCGCGTCCAATGCCCGCGACCGTGCGGCAGGCCAGCGATATGTTGCGCAGGCCCGCGCGCCTTCAAATCCCCGTTCTGATACGGGAAGCGGACCACCGCATCCGTGTCGCCAACATAGACCCATTGCGGGTCAGGCCCCGGCGGGTAGAAGTTGATGCCGAAAGGTTCGTTGAGACCGCTGGCGAAGACCTCACCCTGCGCCGGCTTGCCGTCTGCGGTGATTCCGCGGAAGACGCGAATATCGCCAGGTTCGCTTTCGGCCACGAAGATGTCTCCGTTGGGCGCCGTGCGGAGCAAGCGCGGATTGTTGAGTCCGGTCGTGTATAACTCCACCTTGAAGCCGGGAGGAACTTGCGGCCACGCCTTATCGGGCCGTGGCACAACCCTTGGCGCGTTACCTGCCGAGGAAGTTGCGAAGGGAGCTGGCAAGTCCTCTAACGTAATCTTGCGGAAGGCGCCGGGCTTCTCAAAACGAAAGTCGGTGAAGGGAGGTTGGGGCGGGGGCGCGTTCGGAGCTGCGGCTTCGCCAGGTGACATGCGTGTAGTGGCGTAACCGGCTTTGGGAGTGCCCAGGAGCCGGAGAAAGCTGACCATCTGCCATCTATCCGCGGGCGGCAGAGACTTCCAGGAGGGCATGCCATTGTCTACGTCGCCCTTGGTGATGTACCAGAAGAGCTCGCCATCAGTGGCGGTCCGCACCGGGCCGGTGGCCAAGGAGGGTATATTCCCCGTGCCATTTCCGTCGTCTCCGTGACACTTTGCGCAGAGGGCATGATAGTTTGATCTCGCAGTGTCAACCACCTGGCCTGCGTAGGGATTCTTCGTAGCCTTGGCCGACGCCGGAGCATTGTGAAAACTCGGGTTTTGCGCCTTCGATGCCGAAAGTAGAAGAACCAACGCCATGAACATTGCAACTGCTGCCGGAACTGTGCCCTTTTTCGAGATCACAATCACCTCACTGAGCGCCGAACAGAGGCCCTTCGCCCTCGTACACGAGTTTTGGACAGCGGTCCTCTGTAGCCGACTTCTTGTCGCTTGCTTCGCCTCGTCCTGCTGCTCTGAACCTTCGGTTCGTTTACGCAAATTGTGCTGTTTTTGCTCCTTTCAGGCTCTGATTGGTGCTGATTGGCGCGCAAAATGTGCATCATTTGCAGCATTCAAGAAAGTGATGTGCTTTGTTTTCAGGTACTTCTTAGGTTCGTTCCCACTATTTTGCATTTTTTGTAGTTCCCTGCTTTCCCCAGTCGCCGGAACCGTTCCGCTTTGCCTTGCGGCTCGGCGCGCCGCAGCGCCCGCCTGCGACAATGTGTCCAGAACAAGATCACCATAGTAGGCTATCAAAAGTTCGCGGGCTTGTCAAGTGGAAAATTTGCGATTCAGACGCGGGACGAATCCGAGCGGTGGATTCCCGCCTTCGCGGGAATGACGACCTTCACGGTGAGCGCCCCAGTGTCGTCATTCCCGCGAAGGCGGGAATCCACTTCTACTGTCTTAATCGCAGGTGGAACATGCAAGAAAGCGAGGGAACTTTCCCGAGTCTCCTCGCCCTGCCTGCCCAGGCCACGACGGGAAGAGTGACTACGACGAAATGTCATCCTACTGTGCGCCCGTCGCCGGAAAATGACGACCTGCCTCTTCCCCTGAACCCCAGTTGCTCCCCGGAGGTCACATCTACGGTTTGCCGATAGGGCCAAGTGACGCGGAAGCGGTAAACCCTACGCCGTTACCCGCGATCCATCCCGGCAAATGCCGGACCAGCACAAACTTCCTCGAAGCGGACTTGAACGAAGCCGCCCGTGCGGCGGACGCTGCGCGTGCGTGTTGCCCACAGGACTGCCTTAATCAAGCTATTGTCGGGTCATAAGGAGGTTCTCTATGACCCGTTTACGCAAAATGATGCTCGA
>Ga0326727_10005157_pt1 | contig 37821 bp, 33 predicted proteins | sample MB2enrmetagenome_FD_207643 | JGI IMG/M metagenome (GOLD analysis project Ga0326727, IMG submission 207643) | Lab enriched peat soil microbial communities from McLean, Ithaca, NY, United States - MB29MY | ecosystem: Environmental > Terrestrial > Soil > Wetlands > Peat | place: USA: New York... | reverse complement strand
CACCTTCGAAAGCGTGCTCTTGCCGCTGCCGTTGGGCCCCATGATGGCGTGCACCTCGCCCGGTTTGATCACGAGATCGATTCCCTTGAGGATCTCCTTGTCTTCAATGCCGGCCGTGAGGTTCTTTATTTCGAGCATGGATGATTCTCCTTGAACTCACCCCCGGCCGGATACGTCTCACCTTTCAGTGGGATCCATTCGGGAACCGGAGTTGTATTTTATCGAGATCCCGCCCCCTCGACACGATTCGCCCCGGGGCCGAATCACTCGGGGATTTTATGCTATCGTTAACGCCCGCTCCCCGCGTGACTTGCCCCGAACTCGTCGAGGGGGCAGTGGGTGAGTCTATCCCACCGTATTCTCCAGCTTCAATCCCAGCAGCTTGTTCGCCTCCACGGAGAACTCCGTGGGAAGTTCGCGGAAGACGTCGTTGCAGAAACCGTTGATGATGGCGCCTACGGCCTCCTCCATCCCGATGCCGCGCGACTGGAAGTAAAAAAGCTGGTCCTCGCTGATGCGGGAGGTGGACGCTTCATGCTCCACGCGGGAACTGGCGTTGCTGCTGACGATGTAGGGAAAGGTGTTCGCGCTCGACTCAGGCCCGATGAGCATGGAGTCGCACTGCGTGTAGTTGCGCGCGTTCACGGCGTTTTTCGCAACGGAAATGAGTCCACGGTAGGAATTACGGCTCTTTCCGGCCGAAATACCCTTGGAAATAACGGTGCTCTTCGTATTTTTGCCGATGTGGATCATCTTCGTGCCGGTGTCGGCCTGCTGCCGGTGATTGGTGAGCGCGACGGAATAGAACTCGCCCACGGAGTTGTCGCCCACGAGAAGGCACGACGGATACTTCCATGTGATGGCGCTTCCCGTTTCCACCTGCGTCCAACTGATATGCGAATTTTTCCCGAGGCACTTCCCGCGCTTGGTAACGAAGTTGAAGATACCGCCCTTCCCGTCCTTGTCGCCGGCGTACCAGTTCTGGACGGTGGAATAGCGGATCACGGCGTCGTCCAGCGCGACGAGTTCCACCACGGCGGCGTGGAGCTGGTTGGTATCGAACTTCGGCGCCGTGCAGCCTTCGAGGTAATTGACGCTCGCGCCCTCTTCGCAGACGATTAGCGTGCGCTCGAACTGCCCCGTGCCTTCCGTGTTGATGCGGAAATAGCTGGAGAGGTCCATCGGGCATTTCACGCCCTTCGGAACGAAGACGAAACTGCCGTCGGTGAAAACGGCGGAATTGAGGCTCGCGAAAAAGTTATCTGTCGGCGGAACGACGCTGCCGATGTATTTGCGGACAAGTTCGGGGTTGTTCTTCACGGCTTCGGAGATCGGACAGAAGATGACGCCCTCTTCCAACAGGTTCTTCTGGAAGGTCGTCGCCACCGACACGCTGTCGAAGATCGCGTCCACGGCCACGCCCGCAAGTTGTTTCTGCTCCCGAAGCGGTATCCCGAGCTTGTCGAAAGTTCTCCGGAGTTCGGGATCGACATCGGCGAGGCTCTGGTGCTTTTTCGCGGATTTCGGAGCGGCCCAGTAACGGATCGCCTGGAAGTCGATCGGAGGAATATCGAGTTCGGCCCATCGAGGCTCAACCATCATGAGCCAGTGCCGATATGCCCGGAGCCGGAAATCCAGCATCCACTCGGGCTCTTCCTTGTTGGCGGAGATGAGACGGATGATATCCTCGGAAAGTCCTTTCGGCGCAAGGTCGGAATCGACCTCCGTGCGGAAACCGTACTTGTAATCCTGCTGGGTCAACTGCTCCAGCGTTTTCTGAGACATAGCGCCTCCGGTGCATCGCATCCAGGTGTACCCTCAAGACAACTCGGGGGCAGACCCGAAAGGAATCAATACCGTTTCCTCACAGAGCACGCCAAATTCTCAAAGAAACTCATCTTACATCATCATAAACAGAGATGTATTTCCGCTTCTTCGCGTCCTCCGTGAAAAACTGACCTTTCGCACCAATCCCTTGAAAAAGGTAATCAAAATACCGGCAAAAAGCAAGGGAAATGCTTCCCTGACCGGAAACGGCCGGAGATTGTTATCCTCTTACTGGTAAATGACCAGTGAAGGCCGCGTATTCAGGCTGAGCACCTGGCCGGGAGAAAGGATAGGATCGTCGTAACCGGAATTGGGGAAATCGGAGCGGAAGAAGAGCTTGAAACCCTTGGTGGTCAGATTGGTGGCCTGCATCACCAGTTTCCATGTTCCCATTTTGAGCGAGGGCGGTCCGAAACCGTCCATGCAGTGCACGAGTTCGATCTGCTCGCTGCCGTTCCGCACCTTCTGAATATTGCGGATCATCCGGTAGTGGAACTGGTGCACTACGAGCATCCGCCGCCCCATGATCCTGTTGCTGACCATATAGCCGTCCATCATGTCCTGGGCATGGTTGAGTTCCTCGGCGGAAACCGAACCGATTTCCTGCATCGGTTTTTCCGTGCGCCATTCCGGATCCAGCGCAAGGTGCACGTTGGGGTACTTGAGGTACGGGAGGATGTGGTTCATCGCGTCCTCCACCTCGTATTTGCCGATCTGGTGATCGATCACGACTACGATCTTATTGGACAGCGCGTATTCGATCCACGCTTCCACCGTGCGTTTCGGCATATAGCCGATCTCCCCGCCGGGCTGACAGGTGCCGTAGATGATATAAAACGCCGGAATCGCGCCCATCCCGTTCTTGCTTTTGGCATACTCGCGCACATAGCTGTACAGAAGGTCCGCCAGCTCGTCCTTGGGAAGCCTTCCAAGAATGCCCATCACGGGTGAACCCGGTTTCCCGTAAAACCCGACAATGGTATTGGACTGGATGAGATCATCGGACAGGAAAAAGTCCGAGTTGGGATAACAGCTTTCCGGAGGAACAGGGAGGCCTGTTCCATCGAACCAATCCGCAAACAGGGGACTGACCGTAAAAACCAAGACCGCGAACAGGATAAATAATTGTTTCATAAACTCGCCGTTGATATTTTTCTCGATTATCGGCAGTAAACGCCTAAAACTCAAAAGAGCCATGCATACTGCCTATAAATGCTGCACCGCCGGAGGCCGCCGAAACGGACGCTGGAAGTTCCAACCCCGGCGCCGGTTCAAAGCGCGTAAAGGTCTTTCGCCTCGATCTGCTGGACGCCCTTGCCTTCCAGTTTTTTCATCACGGAGGAATTGTCGTCAAAGCGGAATATCATGATCGCCTTGGCGGGATCTTTCCCGAGGAAGGCGTACATATACTCGATATTGATGCCGTTGTCGTGAAAGATCCCCAGCGCGCGCGCCAGGCCGCCCGGCTTGTCGTCCACTTCGATGGCGACCACGTCGGTGGTGGACACCGTATAACCTTCCTTGCGCAGGACTTCCAAGCCGGCTTCGGGATCGTTCAGGATGATGCGCAGGATACCGAAGTCCGATGTATCCGCCAGGGAAAGCGCACGGATATTGAGGCCGCTTTTTGCCAGGAGGTTTGTCACCTCATGCAGCCGCCCCGCACGGTTTTCCAGAAAAACCGAAACCTGTTTCACCATATCATTCCTCCTTTTTTTCAACGGGTTTCGCCGCCGGAATCCTCTTCCGGACAGCCGGATAAAGCGCAAGCACCGCGAGAGACAACAGCGATGCCCAGAAAAACAGGAACTTGAGAAGAGTGAAAACCACACACACGGAGGCGATCACCCGCACTCCCCGGGCCGGATAAGACAGCAGCATCACCGCCACGAGCAGGTTTTCCAGGTAGTCGAAGACCGCCCCGGCGAAGGGCAGAGCGGCGCCCCATCTCCACATCGGGTTCGTCAGGCCGGAACGCCTGAGCAGGGAAACAATGCCGAGCGCGAACAATACAGAGTAAACCGCCGGGAAAAACTCGTCGATTGCCCATCCGACAAAATAGAGCTTCCGTCCCTCCGGCCCGTAAGCCTCAAGCAGCCTGACCGCTTCACCCGGCGTGTAAAATACGTGCGTATCGATGCTCGTCGCGCCGCCGCTCTTCTCCAGAAACGGTCCGTTGGCGATCCCGAAAAGAATCATGCACAGCAGAAACGCTCCGAGAAGCGTCAGGATCCATACCGGTTTCGCCCGCGCGGAGAGGAACTCCCAGATTTTCTGCGGCATAACGGCCTACATTTTCCGGAGATCGACGATGCGCTTGGCCTTGCCTTCACTCCGCTCCACGCCGCGGGGCTCCACAAGCTTCACTTCCACCGAGATCCCGAGCATATTATGGATGCTGTTCGCGATCTTCTTCTCGATTTTTTCCAGGCCCTTGATTTCGTCGGAGAAGACCTTCTCGTTGACCTCCACCTTCACGGTGAGCACGTCGAGATTGTGGAGCCTCTCCACGATGAGCTGATAGTGCGGCGAGGCTTCCTCGATGGAAATGAGCACTTCCTCGATCTGGGACGGGAAGACGTTCACGCCGCGGATGATGAGCATATCGTCCGTACGTCCCATGATGCGGTCGAGCCTCGGGTGGGTTCGTCCGCATGCGCATTCCCCGGGAATGATGCGCGTGAGGTCGCGTGTGCGGTAGCGGATAAGGGGAATACCCTTCTTGGTGAGCGTGGTGATGACAAGTTCGCCCTTCTCGCCGTCGGGAAGCACCTTCCCCGTCGCGGGATCGATGATCTCCGGATAGAAGTGGTCATCGTACATATGCAGGCCGCCCTGCTCCAGACACTCGCTGGCGACGCCCGGGCCGCATATTTCGGACAAGCCGTAGATATTGAGCGCCTTGATGGGAAGCCGCTTCTGGATCTCGTCGCGCATCGCTTCCGTCCAGGGCTCGGCGCCGAATATGCCGAAACGGAGCTTGAGATTCTCTTTCCGGATACCGTTCTTCTCGATCTCCTCGGCGAGGTAAAGCGCGTAACTGGGGGTGCAGGTGATGACATCGGGACCGAAGTCCTCGAGAATCAAAAGCTGCCGTGCCGTGTTGCCGCCGGAAATGGGGATGACGCTCGCCCCCAGCCGTTCCACGCCGTAGTGGACGCCGAGTCCGCCCGTAAACAAGCCGTACCCGTAAGCGTTCTGGACGATGGAGTTTTTCGTCGCGCCGGCGGCGACGAGCGAACGCGCCATCGCCTCGCTCCAGACGGCGATATCCTCCTGCGTGTATCCCACCACCGTAGGTTTACCGGTAGTCCCGCTGGAAGCATGAATGCGGACGATCTTCTCCATCGGCACGGCGAACAGGCCGTAAGGATAGTTATCGCGAAGATCGGTCTTGAGGGTGAACGGCAGGAGCGCGAGGTCGTCGAGAGAGCGGATTCCACCGGGCTTCACGCCCGCTTCATCGAACTTGCGCCGGTAAAAGGGCACGTTGTCGTATACGAACCAGGCGAGTTCCTTCAGGCGATAGAGCTGAAGGCTTTTGCGCACGTCGCGGTCCATGGTCTCCATTTCGAGATTCCAGATGGCGTGAGGAAAATTCGGCTTCATTGGCTTCATCCTCTCTATCTCTCAATTTTTCTTTTCCGATTCCGCGTCAGACTCCGGCGGGATCCTTGCAGCAGGCGGTCATACCGAGTTCAAAGGCCTCGAGGTTGGACTCCAAAAACTGCGCTTTCGAGAACGACCGGATGGCCTGTTCCCACATGCTCTTTTTGACGTCTTCGAAATAGCCGGACAGCGAACCGAGAAGAACGATGTTGACGGCCTTGGGATTCTTCACCTCGCGGGCGATCTTTTCCGCATCCAGGAGGTGAAGGTCGATCGACTTCGCGGCGAAGCGGGACTCGATGTCCTCGGGGTACTCGGCTTTTCCCAGCAGCACGGGCGTGGGAAGAATGCGGAAATCGTTCACGACGGCCGTTCCGCCGCGCCGAAGGAGCGAAAGATTCCTCATCGCTTCGAGCCGCTCGAAGGAAACGAGAAAATCCGCGCTGTCCTCGGAGACGACCGGAGAATGCACCTTCTGTCCGTAACGGATGAAGCTGACCACCGCGCCTTCGCGCTGGCTCATTCCGTGAATTTCGTTCTTCTTGACGTCGTAGCCGCTCTGGAAGAGCGCATGGCACAAAATGTCGGACGCGAGAAGAACCCCCTGTCCGCCGACGCCCGCTATCACAATGCTTTTTGTTTCCATTCTGCTTTCCTCAAATCAAATATATTGCGTTCCGGTCTCAGGATGCTTCCGCTGGAGGAACCGTTTCATCAGGTTTTGATGACCATAATCGTGCGGTCGTCCTTCTGCATGCTGCCTTCGAAAAAATCCTCGAGCTTCATCAGCAGGTTCGAGATGATATCGGCGGCGGGCTGGTTTTCCCGAGCCACTTCGAGGAACATATCCATCAGACGTTCCAGCCCGAGCTGCTCCCCGTCGGGGTTGGTTCCCTCAGTGATGCCGTCGGAAAAGAAGAGCATCGCGTCGCCCTGACCGAAAGGCAGCGAATCGGCGGTATACTTCGCATTCTTGAAACTGCCGATGATCGGGTTCTTGTTGCGGACTTTATTCACCGCCTGATACTGCGACGAATACAGGAGCTGGTCGGTATGCCCGGCGGAGATGTAGCTGATGTGCCGGGATTCCGGATCGATCATACAGCAGAAGAGCGTCGCGTACGAATACGTGTTTTCGAGAATACGCGTAATGCGCTTGTTGAGCGTGGTGAAGGCGGCCGCGATGTCGCCGAACTGCTTCTCCTCGATCATTTCCTCCACTTCCACCTTGAGCATCGCCCAGATCATCGCCGCGTAGATGCCGTGACCGGAAGCGTCGCCGAGAAAGATGATGACCCGGTTATCGTCCAGAACGTAAAAGTCGTAATAGTCTCCGCCGACGCTCTGCATCGGCATGTAGCTGATCTCCATATCGAGGTATTTCCGGATGTCCTTCTGCTTGTCCAGAGGCAGAAGCGAAATCTGGAGCGACTGCGCCGTCCGGATCTCCTCCATCATCTTCCGGTTGAGATCAGAAAGCTTCCGGTTGGTTTCGGAAACACGGGTCATCACTTCCATATACTCGAATATGAGATTCATGGACAACCCGATGGAAAAAAAGAGCATGCCGTACATATAGAACGATCCGGCATTACTGAGTACCTTTTGATACAAAAAAAGCGACGGTACGTTTTCGGCGCCCCAGAAAAGCATGGAAAGGATGCCGCTCCAGAAGATAGTGCAGTGTCGCACCATGTTGATCGGCGTAATCTTTCCGCGCTCCCGGGAGATGATCCGGAGAAACTCCACCGCCTCGATGACGGCCACCGTCAGAAGGTATGCCAGGAAGGCGCCGGTAAAAATACGGGATGAGAGGGTCACGCCGCCGATGTCCACCGGGAAAAGCAGGATAAACAGCACTAAAGCGATGGAAAACATAGAAAAGCCCAGTGCATAGCGTTTATTCGCGAATTTGTAGCCGTCTGTCTCGACGAAGGTCAAGTCCTTGATGGAAACGAGGATCTGACGCATCAGGAGCACGTACAAGTTGACGACGCCCACTCCGGCGGCGAGCTTGAACCGGAACAGAATCGACGAACCGACGCGAAGGTGCATCAGTCCGAACATACTGAAAAGGCAGAGAAAAACACCGATCAGGATGATGTAAAGAAGGTCGCTGCGGAACTTCTTGACCTCGCTGGAGCGGATGAGGAACAGGTAGAAGACGATGTACTGGATCGACAGGAAAAGCCCGAAGCTCCCGCCGATAACATAACTCGTCCACTCCATGTTCATACCCTGTTACCCCCGATTTCCGGAGTTTCCCTAGGCCTTGCCGGTCAGTTTCCGCAGTCTGGCCTCGGCGATCACGCAGACTTCATCCGCGATGATAACCGAAGGCTCGTCGGCAGCGTTCTCTTCTTCGATCGCCTGACGGACCTCGTCCTTCCTGTATGCGTTTACCTTGCGCACCCGTTTGACGCCGAGTCCGCGGACGACCTGCTCGATGTCCACCCTGGGCGCCGGACGCATACGGTTGTCCAGGCCGGTATTCGGATTGGCCTGGTGTCCGGTCATCGCGGTGATGCGATTATCGAGGATCAATACCGTCACGGGCGTACGGTTGTAAACCGCGTCCAGCAGGTTGGTCATTCCCGAATGGAAAAAGGTGGAGTCACCGATGACGGCAACCGAATTGAGCCGCTTCCCGGCGAGCCTCGCCGCCTTCTTGAAGCCGGCCTCGTTGCCGACGCTCGCCCCCATGCAGACGGTCGTATCCATCGCGCCGAAAGGCGGAAGAGCGCCCAGCGTGTAACACCCGATGTCGCCGAGAACGGTAGCGCCGATGTCGCGAAGCACCTCGAACACGGGGATATGTCCGCAGCCCTTGCAGAGAACCGGCGGACGCGATATCACAGCGTCCTGCGTCCCTCCGCCGACCGGCATACCGAGACTCTTCCGGATAACGTCGCTGAAAAGCTCGCCGTACTCGGGGAATATTTCCTTCCCGATCACCGGGATTCCCATCGCACGAACCTCGTTTTCAATGATGGGATCGAGTTCCTCGATGACGTAAAGCTTCTTGACCTTCGCGGCGAACGCGCGGATCTTGTTGCGCGGCAGCGGGTACATGCCGATCTTGAGAACGCTCGCGTCGGGAAGGGCGTCACGGACGTACTGGCAGGTGAGTCCGTGGGTAATCACGCCTGCTTCGGTTCCGCGCATTTCCTCGATATTGCCGGGAAACCGCTCGGAATACTCCCGCAGCTTTTCCCATCGGTCCAAGACCACGGGGTGACGTTTCTGGGCATAAGCGGGCATCATCACATACTTGCCCGGATTCTTTGCAAAGCGGTACTGAGGCTGACTACGGACGGGTTCCGACAACTCCACGATGCAGCGCGTATGCGAAACCCGCGTAACGGGACGAAGCAGAACGGGAACATCGAATTCCTCGGAAACGGAAAACGCGGCCTTGGTAAAATCCAGCGCCTCCTGGCTGTCGGATGGGTCCAGAAGCGGAATTTTGGCGAATTGCGAGTAATTGCGCGTATCCTGCTCGTTCTGCGAGGAATGCATTCCGGGATCGTCCGCGACAACGATGACGAGACCGGCGTTCACGCCCGTATAAGCGACGGTAAGAAGAGGATCGGCGGCGACGTTGAGACCGACATGCTTCATCGTACAGAGGGAACGGACCCCGGCAAAAGCGGCCCCCATCGCCACTTCCAACGCCACCTTTTCGTTGACGCTCCACTCGGAATCAACCTCCGGAAAGTTGAAGCCGATGCCCTCGACGATTTCGGAACTCGGCGTACCAGGATAGCCCGTAGCTACCCACCCGTTGGCCTCGAAAAAACCGCGCGCGATCGCGTCATTGCCGGAAAGGACGTCTTTCATGGAAAGGATTCCTCGCTTGAAATCTCTGAAATGGGGATTATCTCCCCTTATATTGTACATCATTCCGGGAAAATAAGGAATTCTTTTGGCAATTCTGCAGCGATATTTCCGTTGAAAACTGCATCGAAATCCGTATTCCGGGACTTTTAATAAGGGTTGGTTTAGCGCGAGTTCCGGTCGAAAAAGAGCGTTTCCGGAGTGTTTACTTGACATCGGTGTGTTTCGCGCTATATTATAATAGGGTTAAAATCGGAGGAAACCATGCTTTATCGAGTGATAGGATTGTTCGCCATTCTGTTAGCCGCAGCTTCATGCTCTCCCGTGAGTTTGGATTCAACGGAGGGAGAAAGCTGGAGCGAGCAATTGGATAATCCGATTGTTTGCGGGATAATAACCAATGGCAGTTATCTCTATTTCGCCGATTCGGCGGGTTCCGTTTTTTGTTACGATATGTCGAGCGGTCTTCTGCACTCGAAATTCCAGCTTTCCAATCAGACCGTCGAGGCGATGACCGTATACGGGGGGTATCAATACATCATCACCTCCAATGCGAACGACGGATCGAATTATCTTTACACGTACGATAACAACGGCGTACAGCAAAGCTCCCAGTATTTTCCTTTTACGCCCGGCAACTCCGTTCTGGATAGCAGCAGCGGATTATTTTACGCTTACAACGGTCTGTCTTTTGCCGTGATCAATCTCACCTCTAACCCCACATATTCAACATATGCCTTCGGTGTCACCGGCAGCGGAAACGGGGTCAGTTCCTTTGTCAAAGGCGATTCGCTCAATTGGTACGCCGTTACCACCAACTGTGGCGTTTACGTTTTGAATTCACCATCTTTCAACAATCCCGCACAAAAAACGGTTAATGGTATAACCGGCAGCTACCTGTTGACCTGTAATGCGGTTTATGCAAATAGTTATCTGTACTTAGGCACCAGCGCCGGCGTACTGATCGTATCCACTTCGTCATTTACATCCAGTTCCTCCGGATTCAGCGATCCGGTTTCTTCGACCGGCATGGTTTACGATGCGGCCAACAGTTGCCTTTACATAGCTTATGCCCAGAATGCCACGTCTCATGGGATCGCGTGTCAGACAATAAACGGCTCATCCCTTGGCAATCCATGGAGCGAAAACAGGAGCACCACATACGATCTCGCCAATTCCTCGATTTTCTTTTCCACCACCTACAATGCTGTCGGTTTTTTGGATGACAGCGGCTACATCGACATTTACAATCGGCAAACGGGAGCCCCGGCGTACCAGACCACCCTTTATCTCGGCACGGAGAACTGCACCGGGCTCACCGCACCGATGGATTCCACAGGAGAATACGTCTATCTGCCGGTGAATTCACCCAATCCCAAACTGGTTTGTTATTCCGTCGAATGGGCAATGCAGCAGGCAAGTAAATAATAACATTCGACTGAAACCAAAGAACGTGTTGAAATTTTCTTACCCACCCGGTAAAACCGGGTGGGTATTTTTTTATGTGAATCAAAAAAAACAAGCCGACCTTGCAGTCGGCTTGCCGGGGGATATTCCGAATCGTCTTACTTGAGGATCAGCATTTCCAGTTGGTCGCTCCGCTGCTTGGCTTCCACCTTGTCGTCGGCCGAGGTCTTGGGATCATTGATCACATCCGTGAGCTTCACGCGCGCAACATTTTTATAATTATCGAATTCCTTGGTGGAGAAGCCGATCTTCTCGAAACCAGAGTCGCCGAACTGAACGTAACGATCCCGAAGAACCTGAAGCAACAGCAGAAATGCCTTGCCGGTATTCAGCTTATTGGCGGGAGCGGGATCCGCGTTTTCCTTGAGCATGGATTCCTGAAGAAAAGCGACTGCGTTGGAATAACTCACGTCCTTCATCCGGTCATAGACAGGAGCGGCGGCACTGGATACTGCGGCAACTGAAGAAGCCGCGACGGTGGAACTGGTAGTATTCTTAACTACCTGCTGATTTCCGCAGGAAGCAAGGAAAACAAGAATCGCCATCATGGGAAGTGTCTTGACCAATTTCATAACTGCCTCCATTTTTCTGCTTTCGTGACTACCAATCGATGGCCGCCATGGAATACCAGGCCGCCTTCACGGTATCGTTTCGATGAATGTACGGCGTCATAACGATCTGCAGGTAAACGGGAAATCCTTTCTGACTTTTCGTATTCCCCAGGATTTTCACGAGTTTCTCCGCAACGACGTCGTTCTGGTATAGGGTTTCATCGTCCTCCCGGAATTTCGGGTTCTGGAAAAAATACGTGAGAAGTTTCACACACATATCCACCACCACGGCCTTGTCGGTGTTCTCGCGGAATACGGCGAGACCCTTGTTTTTCTCGTCCAGCGTACCGTTGGCAAGCATCCGGTATGCGCGGATCAGAATTTCCTGGGACGGATCCACCTGGAAATCCTGATCACCACCGGAAAGCCCAGTCTGCTGCGCTCCGGCCAGTTGAAAACAAGCCACAAGGATAACGAAAACTCCCGCCCAGATCTTCATCTTCATAACTCCGCTCTTAGTACCAGCGAATCCTCTTCATCGCGAGCCAGGCCGCCTGGATCGTTTCATCGCGATGGTTCTGCTGGTTGACGATATTCAGGAGGGCGCCGAAGCACTTGGGATCGCCGATATCGCCGAGCGTATTCACGATGGATTCCGCGACGATATCGTCATTGAAAAATTTATCCTGCCTGTCGGCGCGGTTGAAATTCAGAAAATTGTACTTCTGAGGATCGTTCAGAAGCTCGATCAGGCGGGTCACGATATTCATGCGGTTGACGTCGTCCGCCGCCACACCTATCAGTGAAAGGGCCTTCGCCGCTTCGATTCTCGTATCCTTGAGCTTGTCGCTGTTCAGTATGCTCAGAAGACCGGGGATGTAAGTGACGGATTTGGAAATGCCGAGGTTGGAGATGGCGATGACACGGGCGAAGGTGGATGTGTTGGTCGCTCCGATACCGCCGTTCACGTCCCAGGTAGCGATTTCGCTGAGTAGATCGTATTTTTTGAGATCGTCGTTGGTCACCCTGGAGATCGTCACCACGAGCCGAACCTGTCCGTCCCAGTCCTGGGTTCGGAAAAAAGCCTCGCGCAACTTGGGAAGCGCCCCTTCGGGAATCTTCAGATCATCCGGCACGTCGATCGTGGAACGCTGGTATTGCGCCGAAAGGGTGCCCGTTGCCAGAAACATGGCAAGGACCGAAAGCAACAGGAAAAACGGTTTCATCATGGCAAACTCCTTAATCCGCTGGATTTGTCTGATTGTAATGAACGGAACACATCTTGTCAAGTAGAGACGCGCCCCGGCAAGCCAAATTATCGGAATACCCGCCCGTGATCTTGATCTTCCGGCCGGAATTCCGGCGGAAAGAAGGCCAATTTCCCGGATCTAATCCCGATTCCGGATCTGCCGATACTTCGGGAGGCGTCCGAACGCCTTCGGCCGCGCCGGAAAAAAACGCCGGAAATTCGGGAAGTCAAAGAGGAGCTATTATGAAATATTCAGGAAAATATACGGAAACTTTCGATTTCATCGGCACGTCTCCGGCTACGTCGATTTTCTCCGGACTTCTGTTTCCGATACTTCTCCTGTTCACCTCCTGCGGTCAGAACGCGACAAAGCCGCTCTCCGGAGTGTCCCCCGTAGTACGCATCCTTCTGGGCGAAACCCGGGAAGCGGAAATACGTACCCCGGGAAACTGGTATATCTCGGCAGGCAGCCGTAGAGGGATGGGCAGCCGCATGCTGACGGTCGGCCTTTCCGGCAGCGGCATGCTCATCAACGACGTCGAGTTGAACGGAACCGACTCCGTGGAAATCAGCACCCCCGAAGGTTTCGTATGGAACGGCAGGAAATACCGCGGCGATTTGCGCATTGTGCCGCTGAAGGACACTCTGGCCGTGATCGATTTGCTGGACGTGGAAAGTTACCTTTACGGCGTCCTCCCCGCCGAAGTTTCGCCCCTCTGGCACACGGAAGCGCTCAAAGCGCAAGCCGTGGTGTCCCGCACCTATGCGCTTTACGAGGTTGGTCTCGCCAGAAAAAGCGGCCGCTACTTCGACCTCTACCCCGACACGCGCTCACAGGTTTATTCGGGTCCCGACAGCGAAAGCAGTTTTACGACGGTGGCCGTGGATTCCACCGCCGGAGAATCCCTCCGTTACGACGGCAAAGTCATTCCCGCGTTCTTCCATGCTTCGAGCGGCGGAATGACCGAGTCCGCCGAGACGGTTTTCGGCACCTATTATCCCTATCTGACGGCGGTAAGTTCTCCTTTCTGCGAAACGTGGAAGGAAAACCGATGGGACATCGCCGTGCCGGTCACGGAACTGGGCGGCCTGTCGGGATGCGGTCCCTCCAACCTGCCCGTCAGCGCCTCGGTCAAGTCGCGGACGGCGTCCAAGCGGATCGATTCCGTGGAATTCATCCTCGCCGACGGTAGCACCAACCGCGTCAGCGGCAAAGATCTTCGCTCCTTTATCGGAGGGACGAAGATGAAAAGTACGCGCGCCAACCTCTCGATCACGAACGGGGAATTGCGGATATTCGGGGCGGGTTACGGTCACGGGGTGGGAATGGGACAATGGGACGCTCAGGGAATGGCGCTGCGGAACTACAACTATCGGGCGATCCTCGCCTATTTCTACCCGGGAACCTCTCTGGACCGGCTCTGGTAAAAAGCGGTGATCAGGAATTGGAGGAACCGGATTTCGCCCGGTCGATGATGGACTTGAGTTCCCGAATTTCCTCTTCCACGGCTTCGCTTTCGTTGTAAAAGCGCGAAGACTGTCCCTCATCACGGATTTGCCTGCCCAGTTTCGGTTCGCTCACACCGATCCGGAGATATCGCTGGTTCCGGACAAGCAGTCCGTAGCCGGAAAGGTCACCCTCGGAAAGCAGGAAATACAAAGCGGAAACAAAGTACCACGCCTTGAGAAAGAGTTCGTAAATCGGGGTATCCTGCCGCAGTTTCTTTTCCTGCATTTTCTCGTCGAAATGGTACATCTCGTCGGCGTTTCCCACGATCTTTCCGAAAACGTCCCTGTCGGAAACCATAAAATTCAGCGTCTGCTCGAACTGTTCGATCAGCTTGCGGCTGTCGGTGATCATGATCCGGAGAATCTCCTCGCGATAGCTGTTCTGGTGCTCAACTTCCGGCAGAGACTTGCTGTCGAGAAGTTCCTGGTGTGTCGTGATGCTGGATAACTGCTGCATCGTCTTGACGTAATTCCTCGCCCGCTGATAAATTTCCTCGAGCTGGAAATAATGATCCCGCAGGCGGGCGCGAACGTCCACCTTCGCTCCATATTTGTCCACAAAGATATCGAACTTCACCTGGTTGGAGATGAACAGGAAAGAAAATTCCCTGTCGAAAAAGTCGATGAGGCAGTAGATCAGGAAAACGCGGTCGTTTACCTGACAGAGAGCCCACGGATCGTTTTTCTCCGTGAAATCCTTGAGAATCTCCTGAAAATCGATGTTGTCGTAGATGAACTGGAGTCCCATCTTCACCGGATTCAAAGCGCCCTCCATGTTCTCGATGTTCGCCAGCGGATCCGAGATATCGCCCCTTTCGCGATTCTTGCTCTCCTCTTCCTTCTTCTTCCGGTTTTCCTCCTCTTCGTCTTCCTGCTTCCACTTCTGGGTCCAATAACCAATGGTGTCGCTCTCATCCAGCCGGATGAACTCAAGCATGGTTTGCTTCTTTCCGCTCGCCAGCAGAACCTTGTAATAGTAATCCACGAGCTGGGCAAGTTTCGGATAGTAGCGGTTGAAAACGAACTCCGCCTGTTTGCGCATGTACCGTATGTTGGAATCGGTGACGGTGGAGTCGATCGAACGCATCTGCCTCTCCGTCTGAAGAGAGAGAGAAAGCGCGTCGACCATTACCGACCTGTAAGCGTACAGGGGATAAAGCTTCCGATAGAGCTGGAGAAACGGCGCCTGGCCGCTCCGGATCTGCTTCCCGACGAGCTTGAGTCCGGATATGGATCGGAAGACGTTCTCATCGGGGATCGCGTCGAAGCGGTAAACCAGCTCGTAATAATAATTCCGTCCGAGGCTGGTCATCTTGTCCCGGATTTCGCGCGAAATCCGGACGTCCTGGTGCAGGATCGAAGCGAGTATATTTTTCGAATTCAGGAGGCTGGATTTGAGATCCAGCAGTGTCGCATTGATAAAGGAATTGGTGAAACGATTGGTGAAAAACCGGGCGATGCCGGAAAAAAACAGCATGATACGCGAGGAAATCATCTGCATGTAATCATCTGCCGGACGGTGCTTCCTGACTTGAATTGCCTTCCCGAGGATCTCGGCAATGGGTTTGCGGTTTTCTTCGCTCGTCTGCACGGAAACGGAACCTCCCGCAGACGCTTTTTTAGCGGCTTCGGCCTTTTCCTGATCCTTCCGCGCCCTTTCCTCCGACTCACGCCGCTTTCGCTCCTCCAGATCATCCTCGTACCGCTTGCGTTCGTCGGCGGCTTCCCTGAGCTTCTTCAGGTTCAACACTGCCTCGTCTTCCTTCAGCGAAACGACCTTACCGCCCGCCTTCTGGAATTCGTCCAGCATCTTCGATTGATTGTTCTCGTCCAGCCGGGTGATGCCCAGTTTCTGGCGCATTTCCTCCAGCTTGCCCATTGGAACCTCCGGTTGAACTTATTATAGTATGCTCCCCGGAAATAGCAAATTTCAACTCTCTTTCCGCCGTTTTTTGCAACTTTACCCCGACGATGGTATATTAATCGGAGATCGTCCGAAAGAGTATCTCAAAATGCGCTTTTGTTTACCGGGGGCGCCGAACCTGTTATAATACTCATAGAATATAGTTCAACAGAACCGGGAGGTCAACATGTTGCGTATTTCCTTCGCCGCCATTCTTCTCGCCGTCCTTGCCGCTCCCCTCGCCGCCGCAACGGATACGAACGCGGTCGAGTTTTTCAAGGAACTCCGCGTAAAGACTCTGGAAAACCTGCCGGAAGCCTTTACGGGAGAACTGAGTGGAAAAGTCATTTCCGAGAAGCTGAAAACCATTCCGAAGGAATATCTCACCAACGGGCAATCCCCGAAAGTCGAGATCGACTGGGACCGTCGGAACGGATTCTCCATCCATGTGAGGAACGTCACCAGCTATTTCACCGATATGTACCAGGATTACAGCCGATACCTGAACTTCGCCGTGGCGGTACCCGGGCAATCCAATGATGTTCTTCTCTCGCGATACGATATCAGCTTCGACAACTCCGACGAAAACATAATCGTACTCCGTCTCGCCGTCAAGGGGGCCGACGACGCATCACTTTTGTATGTCAACCGCAAAACCTGGCAGATTGCAAGAATGGACAACGTTCGCGGCAAAGATATCCTCATTTCCACCATAATGGCTTATACTCCGCTCCAGTTTAACAATAGAAACTATAACGTCATCTCCAGTTTTTTCGTAAAACGCTTCCAGCCGCAGCAGGGCCGGGCCGAAGCCTTTGAAATCCGTGACATTCAGGCGCACTGAAGGGGCCCGGATATAGTCCGGCCTTATCTCGCGACAGCTCTCCAGCCCCCTTTCGGGCGGCCATGCGGTTCGCGGCAGGGAACAACTCGGGACAGAGGCTGGCTTTCCATTTCCTGCCGGAACGCAAAGACCTGTTCTGGAACGCTTGAAAACGCAGTATTCCGAAACAGGGAGTAAGTAAAAATTGACAAAACTTAAAAAGCCATTAAAATATAAGGCACGATTTTTCAAAGGGTAGGTAGTTATGAGTGAGAACGCGATGGACGACATCTTTCTGAAGGCCATGCAAAGCGAGGTCTCCAGTAAGTCCGACCAGCAGGAAAGCCGCAGGAGCAACGTGGTGCAAGGCACTGTTGTGTCCGTAACCAGCTCCGACCTTTTCCTCGATCTGGGCGGAAAGTCAGAAGCGGTCGTCCCGCTTTCCGAATTTGTCGATAAACCGAAACTCGGTGATGTGGTGGACGTGGTCCTTAAGGAAATGAAAGACGGTGTCAATATCGGCTCCAAGCTGGAAGCCGACAAAGCCAAAAAAATGAACGATATCCGGAAAGCCTTCGAGGAAGGTCTCCCGGTTTCCGGCGCCATTGACGAAGTCATCCGCAAGGACGGCATCCCCAAAGGTTTCAATGTGGACCTCGGCCTCGCCATCAAGGCTTTCCTTCCGTTCTCGCAGATGGGAATGAAGAAGGGGACCGATCCCGACACTCTCAAGGGAATGAAGAGCGATTTCGCCGTCATCGAACTCCGCCGCGGCAGCATTACCCTTTCCCGCCGCGAGTTTCTCAACAACACGATCAAGAAGCTCTATACCGCCTTCTTTGAAAAGCGCCAGGTGGGCGATGTCCTGCATGGGCAGGTGGAAAGAGTGGAACAGAATTTTCTCGTCCTCGCCAGCGAAGGTATCCGCGTATTCATGTACGTCGCGGACTTCAGTTGGAAATTCCTCGCCGACCTGCGCAAAGTCGTCGAGATCGGCGACGAGATGGAAGTGAAGATCCTGTCGATGGATCCCGCCAAGAATTCCGTCAAGGTCGGCAAGAAGCAGTTGATGTCGGACCCCTGGCTGTCCGTCGAGGGCAAGTACGAAGTCAACTCCGTTGTCCAGGGCAAGGTGATCGGTTTTCGCCGCGAGGGCGCGATCATCGAGATCGAGGACGGCGTCGAAGCCTTCCTTCCCAACGAGGAACTTTCCTGGACGGAACGTGTACGCGATCCGAAGCGTATACTCCAGCCCGGAATGATCGTCACGGTTAAAATCAAGAACGTCGATATCGAACGCCGCCGCATGGATCTCTCCTTCAAGGAAGTCCAGGAAAATCCCTGGGATAGCGCCGAGGATACCTATTCTTACGGTCGTAAACTCTCCGGCGTGATCACTTCCATCGTGGATTTCGGCGTTTTCGTGAAGTTCGAAGACGGCATCGAAGGCCTGCTCCGTAAGGAAGATGTGGACTGGAGCGACCAGAACGTCGACCTCAAGAAACGCTTCAAGAAGGGCGATGCCATTGAAGCCGTCGTTCTTGCCTTGGATCGCAGCCGCGAAAAGTTGCGCCTCGGCATCAAACAGCTTTCCGAGAATCCGCTGAAATCCTTCTCGATGAATTATCCCAAAGGAGCGCCCGTTCTGGTCAAGGTTACCGCAATTCAGGACCAGGGTATCCTCGTTTCTCTCCCCGACGGACTGGAAGGATTCATCCACATCTCCCAGCTCGCCAAGGACAAGGTCGAGAAGGTGGAAGATGCAGCCAAGGTCGGTGACGAATTCCAGGCCTGCGTCAAATTCGTGGACTCCGCCCGCAACAAGATCGAACTTTCCCGCAAGGAATATCTTCTGCACGAAGACAAGAAGGACTTCGAACGCTATATGGTCGATTCTTCCCAGGGTGCGGACAACACCCCCACCATCGGCTCGCTGATGAAGGCCGCTTTCGATAACATCAAGGTGGAGAAGGGAAATGGCAAATAATGTTGTGAAAAAGCCCGGTTTCGACGGCGCCGCGCTGGTTGAAAAGAGTCTGGAAACGGTCATCAAGAATCGCGTACCCTTTACCGTCGTCGGGGGTATCCTGATACTGGCGATACTGATCGCGATCGGGGTTAATATGTACATCTCCAATAACGCGGAGAAATCGGCGCAGATGTACGATCAGGCCACATCCATCATCCAGAACCTTCAGTACGTTTCCAACGTCGAAGCCCGGAACAAGTATTATCAGGAACAGATGAACAATCTGAATTACCTGATCCAGCAGTTCCCGTCTTCTGTTGCCGCGACTCGCGCCCGGCTTTACCTCGCCCGTGTTAACTACGAGGGCGCGTACTCCAGCGGAAAGACCGAGTACATCAATTCCGCCATCGGCTTGTACAGTGCAGCCCTCGCCAACGCAAAAACCGATTTCTACCGTGCGCTCGCCTGTATCGGCCTCGCCGCCTGTTACGAACAGAAAAGCGATTTCGAAAAGGCTTTTGAGAATTACAGCCAGATCCTCATCCGCTACCCGAAGACCGGTTTCAATGAAGTATGCCTCATCGGCATGGCCCGGGCTAAGGAAATGAAAGGCGACATCAACGCCGCGATCCCTTTCTATCAGCGCGTAATTCATGATTACACCAATTCTCTCTGGGTGCGCTACGCGAAGGGGAAGATTTATTCCTATATGGATCCTTCTCATACTAATGTCGAATCCAAAAAGAGCAGTAAAGAAAACGCCGCAGAACCGGCCAACACTAATCTTCAGCTCAATCTCGCACAGTAGAGTTTTTCCTGGATTTCCCGGCAGCGGCCTTTCGGCCGCTGCTTTTTTATTGCCCCGGAAGAAGGTTTCTATTGAGAAATTTCCGATTCAATTGTATAATGATTGGGTTTGCATTGGATATTGCAAAGATTCTTATGCTGCCGGAAAATCCTGTCGGAACTTCGCGGCGGCATGTTTCAGTGTGGCCCCGATCACGTTCCGATTCAACAGAGGTTGATGATGATTTCCAACCGTAACAAGAAATTCTGGTCGAAAGGCAATCTCCTGGTCGACAACCTGGTTTGGCTTTTCTGGGCGGTCGCTTTCGCGATGGCATTTCCGACCTACAACCTCTCCTTCACGGTATGGTTCGCATTCATCCCGGTTCTTGTGTTCGCCTGCATCCGTCCCGTCTCGACAACCGTCAAATACGCCTTTTTTTACTCGATGCTGCACACCTTTCTCTCGATCTTCTGGATTTTCGGTTTCTGGTGGGGCGGCTTATTTTTTATGGCGGTCATCTACGCGCTGTATTACTCGCTCTTCTTCTTCGCCATCGCCGTCGTATCCAAGCGCCTGAAGGAACTCCGGTGGATCATCACCCCGATGCTGTGGGTCGGACTGGAACTGATACGCTCCGTGGGATACCACGCCTTTGAATGGAACCTCGTCGGTCACAGCCAGTGGAATCACCCGCTCCTGATCCAGTCCGCCGACTTGTTAGGCGTTTGGGGAATTACCTTTCTCGTGCTTCTCGTCAATTCCGTCGCGGCGGAAGTGATCGTTCAAACCGTCGAAAAGAAATTCTTCCAAAAAGCGATCATGGAAAATCTGTCGAAGATCGTGACCGTTGCGCTTCTGGTACTGGCCAACCTGGTTTACGGAGTCATCCAGCTCCGTCATTACGACAAGGTGTCGGCCGATTCTCCCAAGGAGCGCCTCGCATTGATCCAGCCGAACATCGATTCCCACGAGGATTGGTGGAAGAAACACTGGGAGATATACGGCATCCTGTGGAAGCTCAATGCGGAAGCCGCCGTTCAGCACCCGGACATGATCGTCTGGAGCGAAACGATGGTGCGCAATTACGTCTGGTATTACCTGGAAAGATGGTCCCCCGAAGAGGACGTGTGCCGTTTCAACCAGCGCTTCGTGGACATGCCGGCCGAATTCGACACGCCGATTTTCTTCACGAGCCCGACCACCCCGGACGGCGTTCACAACTATAACACGGGAGAATACCTGGATCCGCGCGGTGGTCCCCGCCAGGGCAACGCCAAGATCCATCTGGTCCCCTTCGGCGAATGGATGCCGGTTTACGACACATGGCCGCTCTTCAAGGACGTGATGAAATATTACGGTGCCGGGGCTTACACCCCCTCCACCAACTTCGAGGTCATTCAGGGCCGCAATTCCCGTTTCCGCATGCTGGTCTGCTATGAGGACGCCTTCGCTGGACTCGCGAGGATCTTCATCCGAAAGGGAGTCAATTACTACATCAACTCGACCAACGACGGATGGGCCGAGGCTTTCGGCTTCCGTCACCCGCTCTGGCAACACCTTTCCTGCGCGGTCCTGACCGCCGTGTCGGTGCGCCGTCCCATCGCACGGGCTGCAAACACCGGCTATACCGGAATTGTCGATCTTACCGGCCGGTACAAAGGCAATGTGGCAGATTACGGACGGGGAGTTTATGTGGACGACGTATCCGTTATTCCCGAGGATATCGTAACCTTCTACACCGATTATGGTTATATGTTCCCTTACGCGGTCTTTCTGATCGCTTTCGGTGCTTTCCTTTTCGCGGTCTTTTTCCGCAAGGAAGAGCTGGAAGAAAAAAAACGTTAACCCGAGGTTATCCTATGACACAGAATTGGCTCGGCCCTATGCTGTATGAATCCGACAGCGACCTTTCGGGACTTCCCGACGGTGTGGTCTTCTGGGGCGAACAGCAGAGCCAGCGTCTCGACGATATCGTTAACCGGCTGACGGCGCTTTACCGTAACTACCACCGGGTGATTCCTCCCGTTTTCGAATACTACGAAACCTTCGAGAAAGGCGGCGGCTTGTCCATCGCGCGGCGGAGCTTCAGCTTCAAGGATAAGGACGGCAAACTCCTTTCCCTGCGATACGATATGACCACGCCGATCGCCCGTATGATGGGTATGAAGTTCCGGAACGGTCCGCTCCCGATCCGCTTCTATTACGCCGGCGACGTTTTCCGCGAGCAGGCTCTCCATGAAGGCAAGCTCCGTCAGATCCGCCAGGTGGGCATCGAGCACATCGGCGTGAAGGACGGCGACGCCGACCTCGAAGTGGTGCGGCTGCTCGGACAGTCGCTTTCCGAGATCGACCGGGACTACACGATCGTCATCGGCAACGTGGAGATTTACCGCAGCGTGCTCGCCCGGCTTTCCATCGACGACAACGACGAAGCGGTCCATGCCGCCTTTCACCACAAGGACACGACCAGCCTCGATACCGTGCTGGGTGGTAGGGGCGTCGGCACGAAGTGGAGGGAAATCCTCCTCGGTCTTACCCGTCTCGCCGGAAAGCCCGAAGTAATAGGACAGCGCGCCGCCTCGCTTCTCGCGACCGCCGAGGGCTACTTCGAAAAGCATGTCGAGCCGATATTGGCCCTGGTGGATTCTCTGCCGAAAGATATCGCCGGCCACGTCATCATCGACCTCGGACTGCTCAAAGACTTCTCGTATTACTCTTCGCTGACCCTGGAGGGTTACGTGAAGAAACTCGGCTTCCCCGTAGCCAACGGAGGCCGCTACGACGGTCTTTACCGGCAGTTCGGCGGAAACCTGCCCGCCGTGGGCTTCGCAATCGACATTGGATACTGCGTGGAATAGCTCCGCGCCCATCATCATCAAGGAGAGTAAAATGATATACGTGATCCTGGGAACCCAGTGGGGCGATGAAGGAAAGGCGAAGGTGATCGACTACTTCGCGAAGGACTTCGATTATGTCGCCCGTTTCCAGGGAGGCGCCAACGCCGGCCACACCGTCTACGTCGACAAAAAGAAGTTCGTTTTCCACCTCGTTCCTTCCGGAATCCTGAATCCCAACGTCACTGTGATTATCGGCAACGGCGTGGTCATCGACCTCGAAGAGTTCCTCAAGGAACTGGAGGCCGTCGGCTGTGAAGTGGACGCCCGGGGCCGGGTGTTCCTTTCCAGCCGAGCGCACGTGGTCATGCCCTACCATAAGCTCCTCGACCGCGCGAAAGAATCCCGGGTCGGACAGGCCATCGGCACGACCGGTCGCGGCATCGGCCCCGCGTACGTGGACAAGGCCGACCGCACCGGCATCCGAGTGTGCGACCTCGTATATCTCAGCCGGGAACAGTTGACCAAGAAAGTGGAAGCTGCATACGAGCTCAAGCAGTACCTGCTGAAGAACTATTACGGAATGTCGGAAATTCCGACCGCCGAGGCGATCGTAGACCAGCTTTGCGGTCTCGCCGACCGTATCCGCCCCTTCGTGGCCGACACCGAGCGGATACTGCAGGAAGCCCACAAGAACCGCCGCAATATTCTCTTCGAGGGCGCGCAGGGCAGCCTGCTTGACGTCGATTTCGGCACCTACCCCTATGTGACGAGTTCTTCCACCATCTCGGGCGGCTCGCTGACGGGCAGCGGCGTCGGGGCGATCGACACGGCGAGCGTGATCGGCATCACGAAGGCTTACTGCACGCGTGTCGGCAACGGTCCCTTCCCCACCGAGCAGGAAAACGAAACGGGCGAATTCCTCCGCAAACAGGGCAACGAATTCGGCGCCACCACGGGCCGGAAGCGCCGCTGCGGCTGGTTTGACCTCGTCGCCACGCGTTACTCCATCGGCGTGAACGGCGTGACGGAGATATTTCTCACCAAGCTGGATGTGCTGGACGGAATGGAAACGATTCGGGTCTGCAAAAACTACCGCATCCGCGGCAAGGAAACCGACTACCTTCCGTCCGTTATCGAGGACTACGAGGACATCGAACCGGTGTATCACGAAATGCCGGGTTGGAAAGAAAAGACCTTCGGAATCCGGAATTTTCACCTTCTCCCCGCCAACGCACGCAAGTATGTGGAATACCTGGAACTCCAGTTGGGGCGCAAGATTTCCTATATTTCCACCGGCTTTGAAAGGGAAGACGTCATCGTCCGCTGACGGAATTCCCGGTCCGTTTTACCCGCGGACCCGGTACGGGAGGAAGCATGAGCAGACAAAAAACCATCCCGGTCGGCGATGAGCTGAACTGGAAATATTCGCTGGACGATCTTGACCTTTTCAAGGATCTTTCCCATTTGGTGCACATGTCGGTTCACAAGGTGCGCGAAGCGATGCAGGGGTGTGAAGCCTTCTTTTTCGTTCTCCAGTCGGAACACCGGCAATACTGCGAGATCGTCCGGGAGGGAAATTTCACGATCCCCGAGGATTCGAGTTTCGTGACCTATCTCGCTTTGATGAACGAACTGATCGAGACGACCGACTCCTCCATCCGCAAGTTCTTCCGCGACGAGGAAATTCTCTCCTTTCTTTTTCAACAGGAGATGAAAATCCATTTCTTCCTGCCTATCGTCTACCGATTTCGTCTACTCGGATTCCTCGCCCTGGCGCTGCCCGCGCGCGAAAACACCGAACTCACCTCCGAGGAAAAGCAGTTTCTCGGTATTCTCAAGGATACCCTCCGCGTCAACCTGTACGCCGCGCTTCTCATCGACAAACGGCTGTCGGAACTGCTCACGCTGAATGAAGTGACCAAAACCATCGAAAAATACGAAACTTATGACGACATGCTGCCCCACATCGTGGAGATCGTGGAGCAGGTCATCGGTTTCGACCGCGGCGTCTATTACGAGTACAACGAATTCCTGAAGCGTCTCACTCCCGTTTCCATGAAGGGCATAGATAACCCGAAGCCCCTTCGTCTCGGAGAGAGTCTTTCGGGCTTCGTTTTCGAAAAACGCAAGCCGGTCATTATCCCCAATCTGGTGGACCACGTCTTTTTCAGCGAAATCAACAAGGAGACTTTCCTGGGCGCAAGTGTTATCAGTATCCCATTTCTCTCCACGCAAAAAGGCTTCGGCGTGCTGACCATCGCGAGGGATAAGCGGAGCCAGGAATTCTCGGTGGACCACCTCTACCTGATGAAAATCCTCGCCAGCGTGCTTGTGGACGTTCTCGAGAACAAGATGCTTTACAACCGGCTGGAGAAGAGCTACTTCGACACCATCAGCGCCCTCTGCTCCGCGCTGGAAGCGAAGGATACCTACACGAAGGGGCACAGCGAACGCGTGATGAACTACTCCATCGGTATCGCGAACGAACTCGAGCTTTCGCCCGAAAAGGTTCGCGAGATCAAGTACGCCGCCATCCTGCACGACATCGGCAAGATCGCTATCAGCGAAACCATCATCCAGAAACCCGGTCGGCTCTCCGACGAAGAGCGGAAACAGATGGAATCGCATCCCGATATCGGCGCGGCCATCCTCTCGCCCATCGACTTTCTCCACAAGCCCAGCGAGTTTGTCAAGTACCACCACGAGAAGGCCGACGGTAGCGGATATTACCATAAGAAAGCGGGCGATTATCCGTGGGAAGCGACCGTCATCAACCTCGCCGACAGCTTTGACGCGCTCACAAGCAACCGCAGCTACCGCATCGCGAGCCAGACGACGGAAGCGCTGGATATGCTCAAGGAATCCATCGGGAAACAGTTCGACAAGAAGGTGTTCGATGCCTTCCTGCGTTTTCTCAAAAAGAACGGCCAGATTCCCAAAGAGTACAAATGACTTTCGACTCCGCACTTCTCTCCCTCGCGCGCTGGTTCTCCAAGCACCGCCGCATTCTACCGTGGAGAGAAGAGCCGACGCCTTGGCGCGTCTGGGTGTCCGAAATCATGCTCCAGCAGACGCAGGTGACGACCGTTATTCCTTTCTTCGAAAAATTCATCTCCCGTTTTCCCAACGAGCGCTCGCTGGGTGAAGCGCCCGAGGACGAGGCGCTTCTTTACTGGGCGGGCCTCGGCTACTATTCGCGCGCGAAGAATCTCCGCAAAGCGGCGCGCATCGTGACCGACGCGGGCGCTTTTCCCGACAGCCGCGAAGGGTGGACGGCGCTCCCCGGAGTTGGCGACTACACGGCGGGCGCGATTCTCTCCATCGCTTATAATCAGCCGGAACCGATCCTCGACGCCAACGTGAAACGTGTCCTGATGCGCCTCCGCGCTCTCGACGACTTAGGTCCGAACAAGCGGCGGCTCTGGAAGTGGGCGGACATCCTCGTCAAGCGCGCAGACAAGCTCGGGGTCCCGCCGCGAATCGTCAACCAGGCGCTGATGGAGCTCGGCGCGCTCGTCTGCAAGCCAAAGACGCCTAACTGCAGGGAATGCGTTTTCGCCGGCATCTGCAAAGCCCTGAAACAAGGCCGCACGGAGATGCTTCCCGACGAGAAACCCAAGGAATGGGTGGACGTTCATGAGGAGCGCCCCGCAATCATCGACGCCGTCGGGCGCGTGCTCCTGAAACGCGCCGATCCCGGCGAATGGCGCGCGGGCTTGTGGGATCTTCCCCGAGAGTGGCCGGAATTCCTTGAACGGCGGAAAGAATCGAGCCGTTTCAGTGTCCGCTACGTCGTGACACGCCATCGGGTAACGCGCGAAGTCCCCGTTTACCGGCTTTCCACACGCTTTCCGACAAGCCTTGCGGAGGGTTTCACCGCGGTGGAGCCGGGAAATCCGGCGGAAACGGGAATCGCCCTCGGAAGCGCGGCGCGGAAAACACTGCGAAGACTGGATTAATTCAGTGTAATTTGTACGCAAAGCCGATTAATGAAAACTTTCGCGCAATAGAACCGGTAACTCCGAGTCAATCGTCCGCCAGCGTGATATCGACCCTCCGGTTCTGTTCCTTCCCCTTTTCCGTCGAGTTGTCGGCGATCGGTTTCTCGGTCGCCCGGGATTCGATGACGAACGTGATGTGTTTGATTCCTCCGTATTCCGTCAGATAATCCACCACGGATTTGGCGCGTCGCTTTCCCAATTCGATGTTGATGTTGCTGTCGCCAACGTTGTCGGTATAGCCGGTCACCAGCACCCGGGTGCCTTTCGGCAGTTCGTTGAAGGTTTCCACCGTTTTGTCCAGCGTCCGCTTGATCTCGTCCGTCAAATCGCCGGATCCGGACGGAAATCGCGAAAGCGTGTTGTTTTCGGCTTCCGTCAGATTCAGCCAGTTCACGTTGGTGGACGAGCTGATGACGACGAATTTTCTTTCGCATTGAAGGGTGACGTTCGAGCCGTTCACATTCGCTTCGAGAACGACGTTGACGGATGAATTCCGGTACGCCTTCAGATTATTAGTCGATTTCACCTGGTAACTGATGGTAACCACATTGCTCGGTTTAAAGTTGGAGACGGCATATTCGACGGGAGTCTTGCTTTCTTCGTCCAACCGGATTCCATCGGGAAGTATCAGGCGGAATTTTCCGTTTGCGACCGTATTGGTGGTCTTGTTCATCACGTTGACCGAAATGGTGAACGGAGTGTTGGAAACGACCTTGGAGGATGATACCGCCATCGCGAAAATGTCGTTCGTGCTGACGTTGGCGCCGTATAGTCCGAATATCGTCGAAAGTATGATCGTATCGTTGTTTTCAACCCTTTGTTCCGGAAAGATAATGCCGACCCCGCTGTCAAACGCATCTCCCGGCGGAAAAGCCCGGCCGTCGGAGACGATATCGAACACTTTGTCGAAGATCCTTCGCCAGTTGCTGAAAACGACTTTTTTCGGATTCAGGACGATGTTCTGGTTCTCCAATGTACCCTGGATCCGGGCGATCGGATTTTCAATGGTATCGAAGGCGTACCAGTACTCGGGCACATCCTTGTCTTCGAGCACGGTCTCATTCGAGAGAATGATTCCGTTGTTCAGAGCGAAACGGATGCCGTCGCGGTCGCCGAGATAGGTGTCCAGAATGATCTCGGCGCTGATGTTGCGCGGAGATCCCGACGTATTCCGGACGACGTAGGAAAGCCGCATCGAGTCTTTCCGGCCCGTGGAAGGCCCTTTGATCAACTCCACAACCTGAACGATTTCAATCCCATGGTACGACCAGTCCGCGTCGATGCGGCCGTTTTTCAATTCGGCTCTTTCCGCATAGGAACCGTCGTCGGATCCGAAATAGGTCAAATCATCGTCGATTTTAAAAAACGTCGTCGAGGTCGGTGGTGTTTTCTTGAAGAGAAGGTTGCGGTTCTTGTCTCTTTGCAACTCAGGATCACCGCCTGTGGTATAGAAATAGAAACCGCTGGTATCGTCGTCCACCGTGATTTCTACATATTCGTTGCTGAGCTGGATCAATTCCGCAAAAGAGTACGTGTTAATAAACAGAAACAACACCGCCAGTATCATCCGCACCATACCATCTCCTTTGCAAAAGCATGAAATAACATATTCGACAAAATCATGTTCGGCAATCAGGTAAAAAGAAGTGAAAATTTTCTGGATTATTCGGGATTTCATCGAGAAATGGATATCCTTTTGCCGATGTTACCATGCAAGAATCGGAATGGAGAAAATGGATGAGGATCAGCGGTGTTTGTATCGGGATGGCGATTCTAACCGCATGTTTCGCGAGAACCGCGTTCGCCGACGATACTTCCTGGTTTCGGGAAAATTTCAGTTATTGGATGGAGATCGCTTATAACGGGGAATACGATTCCTGCAAGATGGTGATCGACAATCTCTATGTCCTCGCTACCAATAAAAAGATTTGGGGCAATGACAATCAAACGATGGATGTGATTACCTATCTGGGGCAGCTCGGATCGGAGATGAAAGTCAAAACGACGACCGGATCACAGGATTTCGCATCTATCCGGATGAAAAGCGCTCAAACGCTCGGGGCGATCGGCGGGGATTATGCGAGGGTATGCGTGATACGCATCGTCGATGCCGAAAAATACACCGCGAATGTCTCCGTCATCACCGCCTGTCTGAACGCACTGAAAAGACTGGGAAACGACAAGTCCAATTCGGCTTTGAAAACCATCCGGTTTATCTATGATTATATGCCGAAGCAGGAAACCGGCGAAGAAATGGAATCCCTGAATGCTTACATCCAGTGCGCGGACCAGTTGGCGAAAAATGCGCCGATGAATGTCGTCACCGCATTCGAGATCATCGCCTCCTTGAATGACCTGAATAACGAAGATTCCAACTACCGGGTCTACCCGCAGGAAATCCGCAGAGCGGCCAAGGCGGCTCTCATCGACATTGCGGAATCGAGACACGAAACGAACGTCAACGCGCATTGAGACAAAAGCGGCGGCATCGGAAATTCATGACATTGGCACGAAATGGAAGTAGCTGGAAACGAAGAAAGAGAGGCTGGTCCAAAAGGTCGATATTCTCACAGTAACAAAAGTAAAAATATTATTCCACATCCAGGCAGACCATACAGACATCGTCGTCAAAATCTTCGCTTCCCCGGAAATGAATCAGCGCGTCAGACAGCCGGTAGATAAACTCCTTGGAAGGAAGCGGCAGCAAATCCTGTAAAAAATTCAACATCCCGCTGCTTTCAAAATCCGGAGTACCCGGATTCAGCACTTTTTCTATCGAGTTTACGGCCTCCACCAGCCCGTCCGTATATAAAAGCAGTTTTGAACCGGCTTCCAGACGGACAGTATTATTTGAGAATTCCAACTGATATTCCTGAAGCTCTTCACTGGACAGGATGGCCAGAGGTATTCCCTTCAGTTGCTGCGGGAGGTTTTTCACGACATCTTTATTAATTATATATGGTAAGTTATGACCTGCGTTTGAGTAATTAAATTCTCTGGTAGCCGGATTGAATATTCCGTAAAAAGCGGTGATAAAATTACCGGCCGTCTGTCTGATCATCGAATTGTTCAGGAGCATAAGAAGATACGCGGGATCATTGATGTGCGGGGCCATCTGGAGCAGGCTGGTTTTAATCATGGAGGTGATGAAAGCCGCCGGAACTCCATGGCCGGATACATCGCTGATGAAAATACCAATGGAACCGTCATTCTGGTACAGGAAGAAATCGAAGAAATCGCCTCCGACTTCTTCCATCGGTTTGTAATAAAACGAGATGTTTGTATAATCGCTTCTCACGGGTATGAGGTTCATCTGTATCTGCCTGGCAATTTTCAATTCGTTCTCCATAGTCAGATTGCGCGCCTTCAGCATTTCCATTGTCAGGTATAATTCCTTCGTTCTTTCCTCAACTTTCTTTTCAAGATTAGCGGAAAGCCTTTCAATATGATCAAAGTTGCCGGCATATTTGCTGGATATTATGTATGCTTGCATTAATACGAATATGATGAAACCGGAAGGAGAGATGTACATGGAAAGTGTCTGCGAGACCATCTGGGAAGAAATCAGAAGGTCGTGAATAGCGGTAATAATAAAAATCAGCGAAGCGATAATGACAATCAGGGCATTCGTTCTTTTTCGGATATTAGCCATGACAAGGCCGTAAGTAGTACAAATCACTCCCAGAAAAACGATAAGATGATAACCTATCAGTGTATGGACATAAATTTCCAACGGAGTGACGATAGCAATCAGTGAAAAAACTATCGCGCAGAGAAAGAATATATTACCCAGAAGTTTACTGAATTCTTTCGGAAACATTGACAGAAAAAAATAATACAGAGAAGGCAAACAAAGATAATAGGTCACAAACCAGAGTTTCATATAGATACCTGTTCCAACGCCGGGAAGCAGGTATAAAAAGAAGTTTTCTCCCTCGAAAACGGCCCTGAATGCAAATAACAGGCAGAAGATCCCGAAAAACAGGGGAGACGGATCTTTTTTCCAGAGAGGGAAAAGGAGAAAATGGTAGATGCTGATGATGAAAAGGATACCGAAGATACAAACTTCAAAGCCGATATTGGTTTCCCGGTATTTTGATATTTGCGAAGCCGTTCCCATCAGCATTTCCTGTCCGATACCCCCTGCCCGATCCCAGAAATTCGCGACCTGGATGACCAACTGATGATTTCCGGGAGCAGGATGAAAATAGACGACTTTCGGAACCATCTCCATCACAGAGCCCATTTTATTCGAAGAGACGTTTCCGCAGGAACATAGAAGTGAATTATCCAGCCATAACCTGTAGGACGAGTAGATGGCCGGAACCTTGATGGCCATCGTTTCACCCGCTCTATCCCATTTCAGTCTTAAACGGAAGCTCGCATATCCGGTTCCGTCCAATTTGTGGCCATCCATTTCGAAATCGTTCCAAAGCCTCGGCAATTTGATCAGTCTGTAAGCGAGCGGACGGGGGTTGGAAACGGCAAAATCCCCAGGAGAAAGAAGCTGGCCCCAGTACATTTCCCATTCGCCGTTCAGGCTGATTTTTCCATTATTGTTGAAATCCCAATGGGTTAGATCCAGTACCCCATCGACAGCGAGAGGCGGTTCAGCGGTATGGATTGCAGCGCAGGAAGATAATATTACCATGCAGACAGTCGCTGAAATAATCAGGAAAAATCTGAAAAATAACGTTATCTTCAACATATTCTCCTAATATAAGACAGCAACATGCGGTTTGGTAGGTTATGAAATAATAAATATTCAAAACTTTAATAAAAAATAATATTAAAGTTTGAATAAATAATAAGCAAATAACTTGTGGCATTTGCTATTATTCAAGTCGTTTTCGATGAAAGATATCGTCCGGAGCGCGATCGTCTTCGGGAATTTCCACAACGCGTTTCATTTAAACGAAATCGCACAGTACATCATTCTCCTCGGCGTTCCATCCCGGGAACACACCGGCGATCACTCGGAAGCGGAGCCGTTCGCATCCCGGAAGAGCTTCAAGTTGCGCTCCATAAATTCTATGTGCATCTGAAGGTGCTTGACAGTGTAGATATCAACCCAACCCGAGACGTCGATCTTTCCCGCGGCAGGATGAACGACGTAAAGGTTCTCACAGCGTGAATCCAGTCTCAATAGCAGATTCAGCTCAATCCGGCGAAGAATGCGGAAAAGCTCGATGTAGTCTTCCACCTTTTCGCCCCGGGCGTCGATGTTCTTCGTCCAGGCTTCCTCGTTCAGAACGAAGGTCGCCGTCCCCGGATCGCCGAGGATGGTCTTGAGACGGAGAAACGCGTTCACTTCGCTGTCCACGGCGTGGATGACATGCTCCTGACATGTCCAGGCTTCGGCGAAAGGCCGGTAATCCATTGCCGCCCGAGGAATGCCGTCCACATAATCCGCGAACTCGCGGGTGGCGGCCTCGAAAACGCTCCTGTCCGGTTTTTTCAGCATCTTCCTCTCCTTTAGAACCAATCAAGGCCGATCAGCGGATAAAAGGACCGAACAAAAAAAATGGGGCCGCCCCTTCCGGGACAGCCCCCCATCTGCCGACAGTCGACTATTTCTTGTTGGCGTTGGCAGCCATGGCGGCTTTCTTGCAAGCGGCGCTGGCCTGTGACAGAAGTTCTTTCGCATTGGCGGCGTTGCCGTCCATGTCGAATTCGTTGGCTTTCTGGGCGGCGACGAGCTTTTCGAAAGCCTGGTCGATCAGGGTCTGGGCGGCGGCAAGATTCGGATGCTTTTTGGCGCTGACATTTTCCACAGGGGCAGCGTAGAGGCCAATAACGGAAAGCATCAGCAGGCCGACAATCCCAGTCAACAGTAACTTTCTCTTCATATGTAACCTCCAAATAAAATGTTTCCATCGAATCAGTCCCGAAAGTTCGTCACGATTTCCGAACTTCCCGAAAGATGTACACGAAGCCGAACCGAAAAGTTACACTATTCTCAAAAATGTTTCCTCTCGCCGGACACTTCGAGAAAGCAAATGCCGGTACCGCCAATTCAAATTTTCAAAACTTACCGGAAAGATGATGATGTAATCTAGAAAATTTGTCAACAATATTTGAATATTATTTTCCGACATCCGGGGAACCCGATCCCGTGACCGCCTCCCGTTCCAGAGGTGTATGAGGAACCGCTGAAGCCTTAAAACCTCACTCCGATCGACACTTCAGGAGCATAGTAGGTTCCGAAACTCTGACTGAGGGTATAGGCGATGCCGTAGAGCCCGGAAACCTTGAGTACGAGACCGTTCCAGTCCGCCCAGAGCGATCCCGACAGATGACTGCGGAAGAATCCCTGTCCCTGGTTACAAGTGCCGTTCATGAACTCGTCTTCGTTGGCCAGTTCCCATCCCGTGGAAAATTCTTTTCCGTTGGCACCGGTGAGATACCCCCCGAGTTTCAGGTAAATGCCGATATCGTATTGGTTTTCCCGGGAAGTATAGGCCTGCCAATCCTGAAATTGGGGATTCATGCCGCAAACCACTCCCAACCCACCGTAAAACCGGGGATTCATATATCCGATGCCGCCCAGTCTCAGCTTGACAAGATACTCGCTGCTGGGCACGTTCTGGCCCAGATACTGGTAAAATTCCGGTCCGAAGGTAATCTCCCAGTGGAAGGGACGGGGCATCCAGATTCTCGCGATGCCGTCATCCCTCAACTGCTGGGCGAAGTCTGCGGATTCCGGACGGTTCAAGGTCAGTTCCCCGGTGGAGGAATACGGGGATATCTTTTCGACGACCATCCGTCCGATCAGGATTTCCTTGTCGAGCGCCCTCTCTCTGGTAACGTCGGAAACGAGGTAACGGGGTTCGTAGATCTCGTATTCATCACCAACGGCGACGCCGTCGCCGGCTCCGACGTTCAGGAAGATTTCCATTCTCCCGGCTTCCTTCTTTTTCGCGAAAATCACACTGCCCAGGTTCCTGGAGCGGGTCATCGCATTCGTTCCGACCAGCTTCTTCGCCAGTGCATCGACGGACTTCGCCATATCTTCCTTGTTTTTGAAGCCCACCCTGCCGTCCGAGAGCGTTTTCCCGGTAGCGACATCGATCAGTCTCGCGGTGAAGGTATAGGCGTTTCCCCACTCGATCATGCTGCCGATCACGACGGCTTTGACTCCGGTGAGCTTGCCCAGTTTGACCGCGGCATTCTGGTTGAAGGCTTCGGTGACATAGAGTTTCTGTTCGTACATCACCTGGTTGAAATCCTTGCGGTCGTAAAGGTTGAACTTGCCGGTTTTCGCGAGCGAATCCGACAGATGGTTCGCCAGACTTTTCCGGGCTTCCTTTACGTCAACATCGCCTTTGACGTCGACATCCAGCACGACAACCGTCATATTGGTGTTCGGTGCGGCATTGGACACAGAAGCGTTGGTAACGCCGACGTCGATGTCCTTCGTACCGGAAACGAAGCCCTTGACCAGCTCCTTGCACATCGAGGAAAGCGCGTCTTCACTGTTGCCGCGGACAACCTGCGAATCCAGGGAAACGGCGGTTTCCACCGAAATGAGACGGGCATTGATGGTATAAGTGCTTCCGGTCTTGACCACGCTGCCCACCAGGATTTCCGACGCTCCGGCCAGTTGTCCCACCTGGATCGCGGTTTTTTCGTCCAGCAAGCCGGTAAGGGAAAGCTTCTGCTCCTCGATGATCTTGCCCAGCATGGAACGTTCGATGACCCGGTATTTCTTCACTTCCACGAACTCGGTCCGGAGAATTTCCGAGACTCCGTCGGCGATGTCCTTGGTCACTCCGATGGGTTCGAGATCCATTACCGCGATGGTTTTATCCGTCGACTGGTTCGTATCGTCCGCGGAAAGAAGGGCGGGGATGAAAAACGCAAGGAAGAGAATAAATAAGGACGCTTTTATGGCATTCATGGTTCAGGTTCCTCCGGTGGTCTGTCGGATACGGATAAAAGCAAATTTTCATGGAAAATTTTAACAGATCGACACGGAAAAAGCCAGAAACGTTACATTTCGGCGATAGTCAAGAACGGGAAAACATCGGATGCGGATTCAAAAGCAGGGAACGCTTCCGCAGACTACCTCGGGTGTCAGATATTTTCGACGATGCGCCAGGAACGGCGGCCGTTTTCCACCGAGAGAGTCACTCTCACACGAAGGGCTTCGCTGACGGCTCGATCGGTGAGGGTCTTGTCCGCGGGGCCCGAGGCTATGACGCGGCCTTCTCTCAACAGGAGGGCGTGCGTAAAGAGAGGCGTGATCTCTTCCACGTGGTGACTCACCATAATCATACCCATATCCGGCTTTGCGGCGGCGATTCTTGCGAGTGCCGACAATAGCTCCTCGCGGCCCCGGAGGTCGAGCGCGGCGCAGGGTTCGTCGAGAAGCAGCAGACGGACGTCGGACATCATCGCCCGGGCGATGAGAATCCGGTCGCGCTCCCCATCCGAAAGGTGCCCGAACGTCCGGCCGGCAAGGTTCTCCACGCCCGTGATCGCCATCATCTCGCGGGCGCGCGCGGCGTCCGCCTCGGTATATGCGTCGTAGATGCCGATAGTGGCGAACTTGCCGCTCACCACGGCCTCGAGCGCGTTCTCGCCGGGGTGCATATGGTGCTCCACGAAGCGGCCGATGACGCCGATGCGCTTGCGGAGTTCCCGCAGGTCGCTCCGTCCGTCCTCCTCACCCAGGCGCGTGATTCGTCCGCCGTTGGACAGGATATAGCCCGACGCGAGCTGAAGCATGAGCGATTTACCGCTTCCGTTGTGTCCCATCAGCGCCCATCGTTCCGCGGGTCTGACGGTCAGATCGATATCCGAGAGAAGGTCCCGACCCCCGCGCGCGTAGCGGACCGATTCCATAGTGAGAAGAGATTCCATCCTGCATTACCTCGTATTCCCTATTTATCGGCAGATCGTCGGCGGACTTGGAGCCTTCCCGTCCGCGTTCATCTTCACTCAGAATTGAATTGTCGCCGCCGCCATGCTATAATCAAGCGGGATGCGTTCAAGCGCACCGGGAGGATTTCATGCCAAGAATTCTCGTTGTGGACGATTCCATCCTTCAGCGCTCAATCATCCGGAAGATTCTGGAACCGATCCGCGCGGAGGTCGTTGAGGCCGAAAACGGCGAAGACGCGCTCGGCAAACTGGACGGTGCCTCTTTCGACTGTATCGTGACCGATCTCCTGATGCCGAAAATGGGCGGAATTCCGCTGATGGAAAAGCTCCGGGAAAAGGGGAATTCCGTCCCGATCATCGTCATCACCGCGGATATCCAGGAAACCACGAAGAATCGGTGCATCGAACTGGGAGCAAAGGAATTCATCAACAAGCCAGGCATTTCCCAGCTTCTGCCGGATTCGGTCCTTCGTCTCCTGAACGGCGCGCGGGGGTAGTTATATGGAGTTATCCCCCTTGGAAATGGACGCCCTCAAGGAAATCGTCAACATCGGGATCGGCAAGTCGGCGGCGATGCTCAATAGCATCATCCGTCATCACATCGATCTCAAGGTCCCGGAACTGCATTACCTGAACGGCGAAGGTCTGCTTTCCTCGCACAGCCTGATCGCAGAACCCGAGGAGGCCGTTTCCAGCATCCAGCTCAAATTCGAAGGCGGCTTCAACGGTGCTGCGGCCATCCTCTTTCCGATGGAAAGCTCCCGCAAGCTGGTGAACATCGTCATCGAGGATCTGAACGAGGATTTCGACGCACTGAAGGAAGGCGCACTCACCGAGATCGGCAACATCCTCATCAACGGCATCATCGGAAGCATCGGCAACATTCTCCGGAAGGACGTAAAGTACAGCATTCCGCTCTACCTCGAAGACCGTCTCCGGAACATCGTCTCCCTCATGGGCAAGGAAATCGACGGAGAAACCTACTTCCTGATCGCCGAAATCCGTTTCGCCGTGGAGAGCCTCAGCATCCAGGGAGATTTCATTCTTTTCTTCGAACTCCTTTCCTTCGAGAAACTGCTCCGGACTTTCGTGGAAAACCCGGTGGTCTGAAATGGAAAAACTTCTCACGCAGGAAGCGCTGGCACTCCTTCTGAACCGCATCCCGATGGGTATCATCCTGATCGACGGCGAATTCCGGGTGGTTTTCTGGAATTCCGTCATCGAGGAGTGGACTGCCCGAAGCGCGGAAGAGGTCGCCGGGAAAGACCTTCGCCAACTGTATCCTCACCTCGCCCAGGAAAAATACGAACTCCGCATCCGCTCCGTCCTCGAAGCGGGACCACCGATGGTTTTTTCCGCCCAGCTCCATGGTTCCCTCATCCCGACAAAAACACCCTTCGGTAAGGAGCGGACCCAGAACGCTACGGTTCTGAACATTCATCAAGGAAACGGCGCCGACTCCTGGGCGATCATCGCCATTCAGGACGTAACCGACCTCAACGACAAGATCTTCAACCTACGCAAGATCAAGGACGAGGCTGTCCGCGAGAAAAATCTCGCCCAGATGTATCTCGACATCGCCGGTGTCATCATCCTGGAACTGGATGCCGGAATGAATATCCGCATCCTGAACCGCAAGGGTTGCGAAACCCTCGGCGTTGCGGAGCAGGAGGTTATCGGCGCGAACTGGCTGGAACGTTTCGTCCCCGGCCCCGAGCGTTTAGCCGCCCGGAAAACCTTCCAGCAGATGCTCCGGAAGGAGAACGAGCCTAACTCCTACCGCGAAAGCACCGTACTCGACTGTCATGGAAACGAGAAGACCATCGCCTGGAGGGATTCTCAGGTGCGGGACATGGAAGGCCGAATAACCGGCATCCTGAGTTCCGGCGAAGACATCACGGAAAAAAAGAAGATGATGGATCTGCTGGTGAAAAAGTCCATCACCGACCCGTTGACCGGGTTATACAATCGCGGCTATTTCTTCGAGACGATCCGGAACGAGATCCGATTCGCCAAGCGTAACCATCAGGACTTCGTCACAGCGATAGTAGACATCGACCATTTCAAGACCGTCAACGACACCTGGGGACATCTGGCGGGGGACGCCGTGCTTCGGGCATTCGGCGAAACGGTCCGTAAGAGCATCCGCGATTACGATCTCCTCGCCCGTTACGGCGGAGAGGAATTTATCATTTTTTTCAAAGACACCATCGGGGAGGTTGCTCTGCGGGTGATGGAACGGCTTCGGGAAAACGTTCTCCGGATGGATGTCCCGAGCGGAAACGATACGCTTCACGTCACCTTCAGCGCGGGCTTGACCGCTATCGCGGAATTCGCCGATCACCGGGAAACGGGCATTGACGAGATTCTTCAGGTCACGGACATGCGGCTTTACCATGCGAAATTGACCGGACGGAACCGCATCGTATCCAACCGGGAACTGCCGCTGGAATGTCTCGATCCCGAAAAAAGGGGATTTTAAAAAAGGCGGAGCGAGGTCCGGGAATCAAAACATCCGGGTTTTGAGAAGCGGGTGACCGGAAAGGAGGAAGAAGGCTGCGTC
>Ga0326727_10005156_pt1 | contig 37821 bp, 32 predicted proteins | sample MB2enrmetagenome_FD_207643 | JGI IMG/M metagenome (GOLD analysis project Ga0326727, IMG submission 207643) | Lab enriched peat soil microbial communities from McLean, Ithaca, NY, United States - MB29MY | ecosystem: Environmental > Terrestrial > Soil > Wetlands > Peat | place: USA: New York... | reverse complement strand
GCTCCAGGTAGCGCGCAATCACCTCCACCAGTTCGCCCAGGTGCTTGCGCAGCAGCGGATCGATATCGTCGCCCATTTCGAGCGAGCAATACTGCATCAGGCGCACCAGATCCTGCCGGTTCGAGAGTGTCGCCCAAATCAGCTCGAAAGTGCGCGCCAGGGCTGTATTCGCATCCCGCGCCTCCGCGATGCGGGCCAGCCGATCGCCGCGCAGCTTCACCTGTTGCAGTTCGGCATCGAGCACGGCGACATACAGATCGCGTTTGCGCGGATAGTGCCGGTAGATCGTCACCTCGTTCACTCCCGCACCGGCGGCAATGTCGCGCGTACTCACGCCGTTGTAGCCAAAGTTGGCAAACATTCCGGCCGCGCTGGCCAGGATGCGCGCTTCGGCATTGCCTTTTCCGGAGTTTGGCGTCTTGGGCATGGGAATCTCAGCGGCGCGGCTCGAGGCCGAGCGCAGCGGCGCTGAAGAATTGACCTGTAAGGGGAAAGGTCAGGGGACGTGGGGCCCGCTGGATAGGGATTTCGAAATCGGCGTTACGATTCGACCGGCCGTCCGGCGCCGTCTACTGCAGGTTTCCGCCACGCGGCAATTCACCAGGCGAGAGCGGCTCCAGATCGTCGCGGGCCACTTCCACGGCGTAGCTTTGCATGATGTGCTCCACGGTCAGAACCACGCGCAAGCTATTCTTCTTGCGCACCACGATGCCTTCGAATCCTGCCAAAGCGCCAGACCTTATGCGCGCGCGCTGGCCAACGGTCAGCCACGGATGCGGCCGCACCCGGCGGGCCTCCAGCCCCGCTCGCAGCGCATCAATCGTTGCCTCGGGCAACCAGGCAGGCTCGCCGCCCGTTCCGCCCACTACCGACAACGCGCCGGGCACGCCCAGCACGCGGCTGCGCTCGCTGCGCCGAATATGAACGAACAGGTACCCAGGAAAGAGCGGCAGATCCAGCATCACCCTGGACCCATCGGCCCATTTGCGTTCCGACTTGTAGAGCGGAAGGTAAAACTCGATCTCGCGCTGGCCCAGATGCTGGGCTACGCGCTTTTCGTGCCGCGAGGCCGTATAGAGGGCAAACCACCGGCACGGCTGCGCTGCATCGCACATCAGTGCGGGGTGCGCAACACGAATCTCCGAGTTTCGGATTTCTTGCATAGCTTCGCTATCCTCACTTGGGTGAGGTGTTTTCCACAGCCGCTTTCACCAAGGCAAAACTCGCGTGTCGCATGCGCCGCGAATCCCAAACCGAGAGCTAGGGAAAATGCCTGCGAGGCACTGCTTCTGCCAGGCATGAAAGGAGGTGCTTTCACCGGCTTTTAATCATTTCCTTCGCCGTGGTCAAGGCAAGCCAGAGTGATTCAACTATATCAGCCTGCCTCCCGAATTCAGCGGCGAATTCGGGGGTTCCATGAGCCACGGCCTCACAAATGACAGTGGTTGCATGCTTACTTTGGTTCTTCTTCCCGATTTGGAACCGAGCTGGCCGACCTCTGGACATCTCGGCCGCGTCTGGCCGGCAAGAGCGGTTCCCGAACTGCCGCATTCAGGGTTCCGTGCCAGGTCCCTGCGATTTTACGCCGGCGCTTCAGCGTTTTCGATTCTGCTCTTATCAGAATCCACAATGCCAAGTGGCTTTTTCATCAAGAAAAAGCCACCCTGCACGATGTCTGCGATGTTGACAAGTGAATCGAAAACGCTCTATGGGCGCGAAATCGCAAAGGCGCATCACTTCTGCGCCATGCGCCGGATCTCTGCGGCTACAAAATCGTGCACAACCATCAGGCTCGTAGGCGCCGCCACGGTTGCGGCGTTTTGCTCTCCCGGCGTGTGCATCAGCAGAACCGGCCGCGGGTCCCACTTACCGCCGTCGGAGATGCGCTCGTCCTCCGCGCTCCACCCCGCCAACGGCCGCCACATGCCGGTGCGCCAGGAGTGGTCGCCGTGCACGATCAACGTGGTTGCCGCCCAGCGCGGCTGCGCCTCCAGAATCGTGAGCATCTGCCCCAGCAGCCGGTCGGAGTAATCCAGGCCATCGAGGTAAGAGCCGCCGGCCGCGAAGGCGCCGGTGCGCCGATCCCAGAAGGCCGGCGGGTGCGGCGCGGGAATGTGCAGAAAAATCACATCGGCCTGGCTGGTTTCGAGCGTTGCCAACGCGTGATGACTCACATCCTTCACCGACGCGATGTGCCCCTCCGCATTCCACTCCGCGCCGTCCCGCCATGCGCGGCTCGGCCACACAAACTGCTCCACCAGAATGCGCAGCGGAAACCAGACGTTCTCTTGAAAGCTGGCGTCGAGCCATGTAGGCCCCCGATCCTGCGCATCGTCGTTGCTCCAGTAGCACTCCGTGGCCACACTGGCAAAGATGGGGCAATAGGCAACGTACCATCCCACGATCGACGTCGTGACTCCGCGCTGCTTGGCTTGACCGATGAGCGAATCTTGCACGTCGAAGCTCTGCCAGTGCGGCGAGTTCTCCATCTGAACAAGGTAGCGATTGTCGTTGGTATAGACCACGTCGGTCACCTTGCGTCCCAGCATCAGGCTCGGCGCCGCGCGTGTCGTCCGATAGGCGATGGGCGTCACGTCGGTGTAGAGCGTGCTTTCGCCGCGCAGGCGGTCGAGATTGGGAAGCTGCAACGACGGATCGCGCGCTTCGAAGGTGGGCTTGTACGCCAGTTCGTCAAAGAGAATCCAAACCAGGCGCGGCTTCGTGGCCGGCTGCGCCGGGATCGGCGCGGCATAGGCTTGCGGCCCCGGACGCCACATTGCGGCGCGCACCAGTTGCCAGGTTATGACCATAGCAAAAACGGCAAACCCCGTGAGCACGGCGCTGCCCATGTTGCGCAGCCGGTTCGCGATCGCGGGCGCGCGCCGAATCAGAACCAGAAGCGCTGCGATCCAGAGCAGGCTCGCGGCGAGCACCGCGATGTTCGGCACGTCGAAGGGAAAGACGTCGAGGTTGCGCACCAGCAGAAAGACCGGCAGTAAACCCATCAGCACCCAGCGGATCGTGGGCCACGCCTTCAGTTTGCGCAGCATCGCCATGACTGCGGCGAAAACCAGGGCCACAATCGCGAAGTCCGCGAGATGCGCCAGTGCAATGCGCGTGAGCGGCGACGGAAAGCGCATGCGCGCGTCGCCGGCGGAAGAAGTGAGGTCGATGTAATTCGGCAATAACAGGATGGAGGCAAATCCCCACGCCTGTGCGATGCGCTTGATCATGCAGTGCTCTCTTTATGATTTATCTTGCCGGTCTCGGCTGCGCCGCCGGAGGTTTCGCCCATGCGCTCGAAGAGCAGGAGCACGCGCTGATTGTCCAGTGAGCAGCGATCAGCAACGGCGAAGAACGGTGCGAAGGCTTGTTTCAGATCGTCCTCCGACAGATTCCCATAGAGCTCGTCGCGCCCCCTCAACCACTCCTGGTACATGGGATCGGAAGGCGGCACCCACTCCACCAGCAGCCAGCGCCGCGTGAGGCTCGCCGCAAGCTCGCCGATGAGCGCCAGCGGCGCCTGCTCGCGCAGAATCAGATGATGAATCACCGCCAGCATCAGCACCAGGTCGAATCTTCCCACGAGCCGGTCGAGCAGCGAGAGATGTTCGCGATTCCGCCAACCCGCCGCGGGCGTGGGCCGGGCGACATTGGCAACCAACGCGGCGATGGGGAGTTTCTCGCGCGCCGCCGTCTCCCAGAGGGTTTCGAGGGCTGCGGCATCGCTGTCGAACGCCACCACTTCGGCGCCGGCTTCGGCAGCCATGCGCGCATAGCTTCCCGTATTGGCGCCGATATCGAGCACCCGCGCCGGGCGCAGGCGCTCGAGCGTTGCCTTCACAAACTGCCGTTTCCGCTCGATGTCGGCGGGTTTATAGTGCCGGGCCGCTTGCGTGTAATCGCTCCACTGGCTGCGATTCGGCGTGCCCGCAGCATGGCGAATCTGCTTGCCCAGGCGCGCGATGCGCTTCTCAAGGATATGTCTCGCCAATGCAGGATCCTTGGCCGTGGGCAGCTTCTTCGCATCGGACGGTTTTTGGCTGGGCCGCTCCAGGAGCGTAGCCAGCGTAACCACATCGAACCACGCCGGGCTGAACCTTTGCCGGCGCGGCAGAGCCTTCGAGATCTCTCGCGGCTCGTAGCCGTCGCGCCTGAAGAGAGTCGCCTCGAGCGGCCAGCCTAGATACTTCGCGGCTACCAGAGGCAACAGAAACGTGCGCACGAACTGGCCGTAGGCCAGCCAAACCGTGGAGCGCGGATCGCGGCGCTCGAACGACAACACATCCACCAGGACGGGGCGCGGACCCATAAACAGAACGTTCAACGGTGTTGCATCCTTCAGCGTCCACCCCGCGGCAATGGCCTGGCTGGCAACGCGCAAAGTGAGCTCGGCTGCGGCGCGCCACTGCGCGGTGGTCCACTCCCACGGGTAGCTGATGGGATCGACGCGCGGATGCTCCAGCCACAACTCGCCGGGCGCGACAAGCGGGTGATCGTCCGGGCTTGCGATCTTGCTCGCAATCAGGTCGCCGCTTTGCTCCAGCGCTGTGCGCAGCGGCGACCGAAGAAATTCCAGCGTGACTTCCCGGGCCGCGGGACGAATCTGCCGCAGGGCGCAATCGTCCATCAGCCGGAGCTGGCCGGCCGGATCGCGGAATGTCGGTTCCAAACCTGAATCGGTGGAGGGGTGCCGAGCGGGTCTGTTTGGAGGGTTGAGCAAACCGTTCACGAGGAGTGCGAATCCTCACCGTTCACGACGCGCGCGGCCTCTTCCTGGTTGTCCGCTGCCGGCTTCGCGCGATGGAAAAGTGTATAGATCTTCCGCCGCAGATACCAGCCCGCGGCAATCAGCGCCGATCCCGCCGCCTGCAGGGCGAGCAGGCCGGTGCCCGGATCGGCGTAGGCGTACGCCGGGCGCTCTGACAAAAGAAGCGCGCCCATAAAAATCATGACGAGGGGGAGGATTCGCAGCAGTTTCATAGGCCCATCGACAACCTCAAGTGAATGCGTGAGCCGCCCGGCACGTTCTGAGCGGCCGTAAAGCGGAAACCCAGCATGGAGTACGAACGCCAGGCTTTCTATCTGAGACGTAAATCGGATCGCGACCGATTACAGCTCGCGATGCATTACGCCCCATGGACAGGATTCTACCGCTCTTTGGCCAAAAAACTTCCGGTCCAGGTATCCTCGAACGCTTTTTTTGCGTCTTACAACTATGATGGGGTGTCGGGCAATGTCTGTTTCACCTCGCAACGGGAGCGTGGTGGGGTATCGAGCGCGCGGGGAAGCTGCTCTGTGTGAATCCGAGCCCTGCTTGAAGTAGAGCTTCGACCAAGAAATCCGAATCCGGAGTGCTTTAGAACCCTGCATGAGCCTGACCACGATCTCTTTACCGTCAAGCGCCGTTCGAGGCCGCCTGGTTGCTCATCTCGCCCTCTTTCGCCTTGATCATTCCGTCAAGCAGGTCTTTGTCCTTCCCGGAATCGTCGTTGCCGTCAGCATTACCGGAGGACCGGCCAGCCTCGCGTTGTTCTGGAGGGCCACGCTGGGCCTGCTCGCGGTGGTTGCCGTGGCCAGCAGCAATTACGTGCTGAACGAGCTGCTCGATGCGCCCTTCGACCGGCTGCACCCCACCAAATGCATGCGTCCCGCCGCCAGCGGCATGGTGCACGTCCCGCTGGCTTACGCACAATGGATTGCCTGCGGCGTGGTTGGATTCCTGCTGGCGCTCGCGGTATCGAAGATGCTCTTTCTGACCGTCCTCAGCCTCTGGGTGATGGGATGCCTCTACAACATTCTCCCCTTCCGCACCAAGGACGTTCCCTATCTCGACGTGCTCTCCGAATCGATCAATAATCCCATCCGCTTTTGCGTGGGGTGGTATATCGTCACCTCCACGGTGCTGCCGCCGGCCTCGCTGCTCATCGCTTACTGGATGCTGGGCGGCTACTTCATGGCCTTGAAACGCTTCAGCGAGTTCCGCCAGATCGGCTACAAATTGGCCGCGCTCTACCGGCGTTCCTTCATGGTCTATACCGAGCGATCGCTGCTGGTCTCCGTCCTCTTCTACGCGGCCACGTCGATGCTTTTCTTCGGCGCCTTCATCATGCGTTACCGCATGGAGATGATCTTCGCCTTCCCCTTCATCGCGCTGCTCATGGCCGACTACTTCAATCTGGCATTCTCCGAGGACAGCCCGGTGCAGCACCCGGAAAAGCTCTATCGCGAGCCCCGCTTGATGGCGCTGCTCGCCGTCTGTTGCGCTGTGCTGGTGTTCACGTCGTTCGTGCAGATACCGTGGCTGGCGCAGGTCTTTCCCAAATCCGGCCTTCGCTAGGGCCCTACGCAGTGCTTGAGAGTTTTCGACTCTTGGCGATGTGCGCCGCTTTCATGTTCCCTGGTTCCCTCGGTCCTTGGTCCCTGCCTTTCGCTTATATTCCAGATCAGGGGCCTTATTCTCCCCCAACCAGGAGCCCTCATCATGCCGGATCCAGTCATTGCCCAGAAAGGCCCTTATCCCGTTGCCGTCGAGGCAGGGAAGGCCTACTTTTGGTGCGCTTGCGGACAGAGCGCCAACCAGCCGTTTTGCGACGGAAGCCACCAGGGAACCGGATTCACGCCCCTGAAGTACGAGGCCACTGCATCCGAAACCGTCTATTTCTGCGGGTGCAAGCACACCGCCGATCCGCCCATGTGCGACGGCAGCCACGCGAAGCTGTAGGGGCTAGCTTCGGCGCGCTCCAAGAACAGGTTTTGAAAGGGCACGACTTCAGTCGTGCCTCAATGCGCGCAAAAATGATCGGGGCTTTAGCCCCTGAGGGATGTTTTGGCTGGCTCAGCGATTCGATGCGACCGGCTTGAGTCTCCATGGAGCAGTGAGCCCGCTCAGTCGCCGAACTCCAGCTCGTCAAACCGCCGCCATTTGTAGATGACGATCGACAGTACCCAGCTCAGCACGAAGACCCCGATGATGAAATAGCCGAGGGCGCCGAAGTTTCCGTTGAGCTTGAGCACGGCATCCCAGAACAGGCCGCTCCAGTGAAACTCGCTGGCCACGAGGCCCAGCGCCTCAATGCCGCCCACCACCAGCGCCACCACCACCGATACAAACGTAATCGTCATGTTGTAGTAGAGCTTGCGCACGGGCTTGATGAAGGCCCAGCCATACGCTCCCAGCATCAGAATGTTGTCGGTGGTGTCGATGAGCGACATGCCCGCGGCAAAAAGCGCCGGGAAGGCCATGATCGACCACAACGGCAAGCCCTTTGAGGCCTCGGCCGCGGAGATGCCGAGCAGCCCGATCTCGGTCGCGGTGTCGAAGCCGAGCCCGAAGAGCACGCCCAGCGGATACATGTGCCAACTGCGCCGGATCATGGCGAACATGGGCCGGAAGAGGCGCGCAAGAAACCCGCGGCTCGCGAGCAGCATGTCGAAATCCTCGTCCACATACGGAGCGCCATTGCGCACACGCACAAACGCACGATAAATGGATGTCAGCACCACGATGTTGACAATGGCAATGCCGAAGAGAAACAGCGCCGAGACCAGTGTGCCGACCACCCCGCCCACCACGCGCGCCCCGTCCATGCGGTGTTGCAGAGCAAGCGCGGTCGCGGCAATGGCCGCCGAGCCCAGCACCACAATGGTCGAGTGCCCCAGCGAAAACATGAAGCCGACCGCGACCGGCCGCTTGCCTTCCTGCATCAGCTTGCGCGTCACGTTGTCGATGGCGGCAATGTGATCGGCATCGACCGCGTGGCGCAACCCGAAGCTGTAGGCGAGCAGCGCCGTGCCCAGCAGCAGCGGATAATGGCGAAACGCCACGATCGCCCACAACCAGGCCGCCACGTTGAACGCGAAGAGAATCCCGTAGATGCCGATGACCTTGCCGCGCAAATTGGCGGGAGCGTCGTCGAACAGGCGCCGCAGAACACCCTTGGCCCGAGAATCGCTGCATTCCCGGTCGAGCGCCGAGCCGGAATGGGTGAGGTTACGAATGGACCAATATTACCATTTTAAAAATCGTGCTATCAAATCAGGACCACGTCCGGCCCCGGAGAGGACAGACTATTTACGAGTCCTTACTGAGGCATGGACGGTGACACGCCCGGAACCAGTTTTTGTCTCTTCCGGACAGGCTCTCATTGGGCTGACTGGCTCATCACCAGGATGGGGGTTGGAGGCGAATTCCAGGGCGAGTCCACATTTCAAGGGTCTTCAACTTCTGACCTTGGAGATACCGATTGAGACGTGCAATTGCTTGTTGCGAATCATCTGTCTTCATCCGAGCCAAAAGACGCATCGCAGCGTAATCGCCATTCGGACGACCTTCTCGCGCGAGCTTTTCCAATTGCTCCGTCCCTGCGTCCCATTGCCTTATTTCGAGTAATCGCACTGCGGCCTCCGGAACCCACATGTCCTGATCTTCTAGAAATGGTATGACCTCGGAAGTGTGCTCGAATGGTGTCAAGCAAATGGAGCAAAATGCGTATAAGCGGCGCATAGCCTCGTCCGATTCGTTCCTGTGCTGCTCTCGGAAATACAAGGCCAGCTTTTGATCTAGCTCATCGTCCTCAACATGCGGAACCGTTTCGGGGACATCGCGGGGAACGGAAGGTAAGTCGTACGCGCCGCCCCGATCCTTCTGACGCACTTCAGTGAAGAGGCGAGTGATAAAGGACGCGATGGATCGAAAAGCGGGCGTTAGCATCGGCTCCTCATGATCTAAAATGCAAAGCCATCCGCGAAGTGGACCATCCGTGTAAATGCCGCAGTAGTTGGAATTGTCGTCGGTCCACAGCCACGCCACAGGCCCAATTGCGGGGAGGTAATGGCCTAAAGCAATCATTGCGGCCCGCATCCTGATTACCTCTTGGATGGGCATCAGCCGCGCTGCTAGTCGTCTCTCACGAATTTGAGGAATGGAAAAAGAACCGTTGTGATCCCGATAGAGAATCAGCGCTTGATCTGGCAGGGCGCCGAACACGCGCTCCAACTCGGCAAAATCTCTGGTGCCTGCCGGAGAATTTACGTCGGCGAATTCAGCGCGGATCTCTTCGATGGCCTCCAAGAGGTTCATTGGACCGCCTTCACGATTCCGATTCAAGCTTAGTGGTCATTTTATAGGGCATATTGACTCGCTCACGAGGAGTCTAACTCTTCAGTTTTTTGGCAATTCATGCAGATTCCGGTCGGGTGGTCGCCCGCTCTGCAATTGCCATTCGGTAAATGCTCTAAGGCGGCAGACCTTGTTGTTTCGGTCGATCAGGCGCCTGAGAGACTGAGACGGAAATTGCCGCAGCGAAAGAGTGTGCGGAGTGGCGCGAAGCTACCGCGCCAGCTCTCGTCGTAGGCAACTACTCTTGTGCCGCAGGAGGGGCCTTCGGCTTCGGCGCCTCTTTGCGGCCCGGAGCCAGGATGGCATGCAGAATCGTGCCTTCCATGCGCGGCATGAACTCCACCACGCCGGCGTCGCCGATGTCCTGGATGAGCCGGTTGATGATCTTGTAGCCCAGTTCACGGTGCGCCATCTGGCGGCCGCGGAAGCGCAGGCTCGCCTTCACCTTGTCGCCCTCGCCCAGGAAGCGAACCGCCTGGTTCTTCTTGGTCTGGTAGTCGTGCTCGTCCACCGTGACCGAGAACTTGACTTCCTTGAGGGTGATGACCTTCTGGCGCTTGCGCGCGGCGCGTTCGCTCTTTTCCTTCTCGTAGAGATAGCGGCCGTAATCCTGGATGCGGCAGACGGGCGGCACGGCAGTGGGCGAAACTTCAACCAGGTCGAGACCGCGCTCCCTGGCTGTGCGAAGAGCTTCAAAGGGCGGCAGAATTCCCAGTTGCTCTCCGTTTTCATCGATCACACGGACTTCGCGCGCGCGAATCCGCTCATTGATGCGAATAAAGGACTTGGCCGCTCGTTTATCGAATGCGATGGTACTCCTCCGAGTGCAGTGCCGTGCGGACCGGGACTGGCGCCCCATAGGCCGCAGAGGCAGAAGTGCAAACTGAGTATAGCATTGGCTTGGCCGGGGTGAACAAAGGGGTTATTCGCTGGCTGAGGCGGTAAGGTCCCATTCCGCGTTGAGCCCCGTCACCTGAATCCGCAGCAACTCATTCGCCCTAAACCTGCCCGCGATCTCGACGGGCAGAAAGTTCTCAGTCAGCGCCGAGGTCGATCCCCGCCCGGCAATCGCTGCCGGCGTGTGCAGCGTGATGGCTTCGAGCGCCCGGCCCACAAACCGCCTGCGATGGGCTGCTCTCTTCTCAGCCGCGAGCGCCCGCAAAATGGCCATGCGTTCTTCAACTACCGCAGGCGCTACTTGGGCTGCTGAATGCAATTCCCAGCCGCGAGTGCCCGGCCGCGCGGAAAACGGAAACAGATGCAGGTAGCCGAAGGGCAGCGCGCGCAGAAACGCCACCGTCTCCTCGAATTCGCCATCGCTCTCGCCGGGAAACCCCACCATCACGTCCGTGCCCAGCGTCAGCTCGGGTCCAACCGCGCGCAACAATGCGTCGACCTTCTCCGCATAGTGCCAGGGGCGGTAGCGGCGATGCATGCGCCGCAGGACCGCATCGGAGCCCGATTGCAGCGGCAAGTGCGCGTGGCGCGCCAGCCGATTGCCGCCAAATTCACCCATCAGCGCGATCAACTCGTCATTCCAATCCATCGGTTCAATCGAGCTCAGGCGCAGCCGCGGCAATGCGGTTTTCTCCAGAATCTCTCGCACCAGCCCCGCCAGGGTGCGCCGCACAAGCCCCACGCCGCCTGTTCCACAAATCTCCCGTGCCCCATCCTTTCCGCTTTTTTCTGCGGAAAGGGTGGGAGACCACAAGACTTCGGTCTGGTCAGCAGCATCCCGCCCCCACCCCCCCAGATTGATGCCGGAGAGCACCAGTTCCTTCCCGCCTGCGGCCACAAAACTCTCCACCCTCCGCCTCACCACTGCGTGGGGCAGACTTTTGGAAGGACCACGAGTCAAGGGGATCACGCAAAACGTGCAGCGGTTCCCGCAACCCTCCTGGATCTTCAGGTTGGGCCGCGTCTGCTCGCCCGGCCGAAGCGGCGCATCGCCCCAGGACGCGTCCTCGATAAACGAGTGTGCAAAGCGGTCATCTGCCCAGATGGGCGCTTGCGCCTCACTCGCCGAAAATTGCCCCGCGCTCGCCGCAAGCAGCGACGCCACCGGCACGAGCTCCTGCGGCCGGCTCGACAGCCCTCTCGCGCCGCGCGTTAGGTCCAGGCCACGCGTCAGGTCCAGAACGATCTCCGGCGTCAGGGCTTTGTGGCTGTTGCCCACCACCGCGGCCACGCCTGCCATCGCGGCCAACTCCTGGGGCGCGCGTTGCGCATAGCAGCCGGTCACCACAATCTTCGCCGCGGGATTGCGCCGGTGCGCGCGGCGTATGAAGGCGCGCGCGGCGCGATCCGCCTCGGCCGTCACGCTGCAAGTATTCACGACGACCACATCGGCGGCAAAGGGTTCGCGTTCGCTCAAGGCGCGCAGATTTCCTGCAATGGCCTCGCCGTCGGCGCGCGCCGCCCTGCATCCGAAGTGCTCGATGTGAAAGCCCGGCATCTCTCTTAGTCTAGAACTGCTGCGCCGCGTGCTCGGGCAACATGCCGCCTGAGGCGCGGCCAAACGCCCTCTTCGCTATACTGGAATCGAACGGTTTTTCTTCTCCGTCGATCGATCCCGCGCGATGCCAAACTCTTCCGCAGCCCACATTCCGGTTCCCACCCCGGATGAATCGAAGAGCCACACGCGGCACATCGCCGGGTACGTTTACTTCACCTTCATCTGCTACGTTTCCATCGGCTTGCCGCTGGCGGTGGTGCCCCCCTTTGTGCACCTTCGCATGGGCTACAGCACCGTGCTGGCCGGGTTGGCCATCAGCGTCCAGTACATCGCCACGCTGGCCAGCCGTCCCTGGGCCGGCCGCATCTCCGACCATATGGGCGCCAAGGTTTCCGTGCTCTGGGGCATGGCCTGCTGCACGGTAAGCGGCGCGTTTCTGGTGGCTGCGGCTGCTTTGTCCGATGTGCACTGGCTGAGCTTTGCAGTGCTCATCGTCAGCCGCCTGGTGCTGGGCGTGGGCGAGAGCCTGGGTTCAACGGGATCCACGCTCTGGGGCATCACGGCGGCCGGGCAGGAGCACACCGCCAAGGTCATCGGCATGAACGGCATCAGCACTTACGGCGGCATGGCGCTGGCCGCGCCGCTGGGCGTGATTCTCGATGCTCAATGGGGACTCGGCTCGATCGGGATTCTGACTATCCTGATTGGCGCCGTCAGCTTTGCCTTCGCCTGGCGCAAGGACCCCATTCCCGTCGAGCCCGGCGAGCATCTTCCTTTTGCGCATGTGGTGGGCCGCGTGGCTCCGCACGGCATGGGACTGGCGCTGGGCGGCGTCAGCTACAGCGTGCTGGCCACCTTTGTCACGCTGTTCTACCATCAGCGGCACTGGAACGGCGCGGCGCTTTGCCTCACCGCCTTCGGGATCGGCTTCATCTTCGTGCGCGTCTTTTTCGTGGGAACGATCAACCGCTTCGGCGGATTTCCGGTGGCCATCGTTTCGCTTGCCACCGATGCGGTCGGCATGGTTCTGCTCTGGCAGGCCGCAGCGCCGTGGATGGCCATGGCCGGCGCAGCCGTCGCCGGAGTCGGTTTTTCCCTGGTCTTTCCGTCCATCGGCGTCGAGGCCGTCAAGCGCGTGCCGGAGTTCAATCGCGGCACCGCGCTCGGCGTCTACACCGCGTTCTCCGACGTATCCTTCTTTCTCGTCGGTCCCATCGCCGGCGCCGTCATCGGCTGGTTTGGCTATTCGAGCGTCTTTCTCTTCGCGCTGGTGAGCGTGCTCATCGCACTCGGCATCGTGATCGTGCTCAAAGAAGTGCAGAAGGATTGAACGCGGCTCTGAGAATCTGTCCAAAAACTGCTTATGGAATCGGCCAGGTTTTTGAGGCTGGGGAAAAAGCCGGGAGTCTTACGCCCGCTGAAGCGGGCTGACGATGCGGGTTCCGCGCTCTCTCCCCAGGCTCGCCAGTCTGTTACGAAACAGATTTCAGAAGTTGGAGCCGGGAGGGCATTCTTGTCTTTGAGCGCGCTTCCGGTTCTTCCGCAAGCTGAGTTTCTTGCCATTGTGGATCAAGTTTCGAACAGGACGGCCAGTTTTGCGCCGCCCAGCACGTTGATCATGCGTTTCAGGTTGTAGGCCATGGTTGCGAGGCCGATCTCGATTCTGGCTCCGGCTACTCCGCGCAGCAGGAAGCGGGGATAGCCGAAGATGCGGTACTTCAGGGTGGCGAAGGGATGCTCGACCGTACATCGTCTGCGTCGCATGACGGCCGCAGTGGCGCGCTCGTGCATGCGAGCCGGCGCGGCCTCATGCAGGTGCAGGTAAACAGATCGTTGCGCGGCCGTGGTGCAGCGGCTCTTCAAGGCACAGGCGCTGCAGCTTTCTCGCGGCGCGGCGTAGAGTACGCGAGGCTTGTCGGTTTGTACGCCCCTGCGCGTGAGCGTCTGTTCGCCAGGGCAGCGCAGCGTGTCGCTGGCCGCATCGTAGCTGAACCGGGTGCGATCGAACAGCGTCCCGTCGCCGCGATTGTTGACTCCGCGCAGGGCCGGCACATGAGCCACGATGCCGCGCGCCTCGCAGGCCGCGGCCTGAGCCCCGTTGCAGTAGCCGGTGTCGGCCACCACGTTGAGCGTCGCCGGATCGCCCAGCGCCTTCTGCGCCGCTCGGGCCATCTGTTCCAGGCTGCGGTTGTCGCTCTTCTCCACCGTCACCTCATGGGTCACGATCAGCGCGTGTTCGGCATCAACGGCGGTCTGCACGTTGTAGGCCGGATGCGAGCCATGGCCCTGGCCCATGCGCATAAAGCCGGCCTCCGGCTCGGCATCTTTCTTCAGCTTCTTGAGTGCCGCCGCGACCGCGCTGGAATCGATCACCGGCTTCTCTTCGGCGTCCCCGGCCTCGACCGCATCCAGATATCGTTTCACCGCCTCCCGCTTGGCCACGCTGCGCGCGCTGGCCACCGCCTGGAACTTCGACCCGTCAATGGTCACCCACGCGCCGCGCACCAAGCCCACCGAGCGCGCAAAACCCACCCACTCCGCCCCCGCCTCGGTCACCGCCTCACGGTGCAGCCTGCGAAACTCGGCGATCGACTTGTAATCGGGCGCCAGCCGCCCCAGAAGCCACATCACTCCCACGTTGCGCCTGCACTCGGCCTCCAGCCGCCGCGACGAGCGTACCTGCTGCAAGTATCCGTACAGGTACAGCTTCAGCAGATCGCGAGGATCGTAGCCAGGACGGCCTGTCTCCGCCGCTTCCGAGCGCACAAAACCCAGCTTGTGGAAGTCAAGGCGCTCCACGAACGCCTCGATCACGCGACACACATGATCGGCCGGAACCAGATCATCCAATGCCGCCGGAAACAGTGCCTGCTGATTCCGCGCTTCACCCTGGATATAACCCATACACGCATCTTGCCATGCTTTTCCTCGCCGTTGCCGAGTTTCGTAACAGTCCCCCACCGGTGTTTCCGACCCGCGATGGATGAAACGGGCATTTTGCAATTTCTCTTTGTTTTGTTGGACTTGCATTTTTGTTTCTTATTAGACTGTGAAGCGCGGGGCTAACAAACGCTGCGCCTCCGGCGCGCTCGGCACGACATTACTTATGACACATTCAAAAAACGCCGCCGGCTCGCTGACCTGCTGTTTTTTACGCGTGGATGCGGTCGAGGGCCGCGGCAAACTCAGGCAGGACAATGGTCTGGTCGCGGTCGGGGCCGGTGGAGATCATGCCGATCCTGGCCCCGCTCTCGCGTTCCTGGAAGGCGAGATAGTCGCGCGCGGCCTGGGGCAGCTTGTCGTAGTCGGTAATGCCCTCGGTCGACTGGCTCCAGCCCTTGAGCGTGGTGTAGACGGGCTTGATGGCCTCGAGGCCGCGCACGTCGGCGGGAACTTCGTCCGTGACCTTGCCATCGATCTCGTATCCGACGCAGACGGGAATCTCCTGGAGCTCGTCGAGGACGTCAAGCTTGGTGACGACCAGCCATTCGGCGCTATTGACATGATTCGAGTAGCGCAGGAGCGGCACATCGAGCCAGCCGCAGCGGCGGGGACGGCCAGTGACGGCGCCGTACTCGTTGCCGCGGGCGCGAAGCTGGTCGCCGGCGGCGTCATGAATCTCAGTGGGAAAGGGTCCGCCGCCCACGCGAGTAACGTAGGCCTTGGTCACTGAGATGACCGTGCCGATGGCCGTGGGGCCCACGCCGGTTCCCGTGGCCGCGCCGCCGGCCGTGGCCGAAGAGGAGGTCACATAGGGATAGGTTCCGTGGTCGATGTCGAGCATGGTGCCTTGCGCGCCCTCGAACATCACGCTGCCGCCCTCGGCGAGGATCTTGTGGAGCAGGCGGCCGGTATCGGCGACCAGAGGCCGGATGCGCTCTGCCGCCGCGGTGTACTCGCCGTACATTTTGGCGGGATCGAGGGGCTGGCTGCTGAAAAGCGCGTTCGCGATAGCGTTCTTCTCTTCGCAGGCTGCCTCGATGTGCGTCCTGAGCAGCGACGTATTCAGCAGGTCCACGATGCGCAGGCCGCTGCGCGCCATCTTGTCTTCGTAGGCCGGGCCGATGCCCTTGCTGGTGGTGCCGATCTTCTGGCGGCCCGGCGCGGTTTCGGCGGCCAGCTCGATCATGCGGTGGTAGGGCAGGATGACCTGGGCGCGGTTGGAGACGAACAGGCGGCCGTCGATGTCGAGGCCGGCCTTGCGCACGCGGTCAATTTCGTCCAAAAAATAAATGGGGTCGAGCACCACGCCGTTGCCGATGACGCCTTTGCAGTTGGGGCGCAGCACGCCGCAAGGGATGAGCTGCAGAACGAACTTGTGCTGGCCAATAATGACGGTGTGCCCGGCGTTATGCCCGCCGGCGTAACGCGCCACGGCCGAGAACCGCTCGCTCAGTACGTCGACAATCTTTCCCTTGCCCTCGTCGCCCCATTGGGCGCCCAGCACCACAGCCGTTTTTGCTCGCATTGGCGTCTCTGATTCCACACGATGACCCGCCGCAGCGAGCCGTTCAGGGGCTGCTGCGCGCGGGCATGGATTCCGGTGCGGTGGAGATACCCGCAACCAATTCAATTCTAACCTCCCGGCGCTTGCCGTTTCTTTTGGGCGCAACCTTGTTAACCAATCGCCCCGCTGGTTCGTTATCCAGGCAGACGCGTCCCAGTGACTTCAAGAAATGAGGAAAAACGTCATGAACGCACGAATCCGAACTGCCTCGTGGATCTTCTGCGCCGTCGGCGCACTCGCGTTGGCCACTGCGCCCCTGGCCTGTGCCCAAACCCACGCCGGACCTGCGCTTGCGCAGCCCAGGGAATACACAATCGAGTCGACCGCGTCGACAGTGAAAGACGCGGCTGAGACGCAGACGCAACTGATGATGCTGCTCCGCCTAAGCCCGGTGCTCACCTCGGTTGTCGCGCGCGACCCGTCCTTGCTCGCCGACCAAGCCTATGTCACAAAAAATAATCCCGAGTTGGAGCAATTCCTGGCCAGCCATCCTGACGTGGCGCGCAACCCCGAGTTCTATCTCTTCAGCCATCTCAATCAGGGCGGCGACAGCCGCGATCAGGCGCTCGAGCGCGTGGTCTGGCCCGATCTGGCACCGTCGCCGCAGCAGGAGTCCATGGCGCCAAAGATCATCGAAAAACTGACTCCGATCATCATCGTCCCCGCCCTGTTCCTTGCTATTGTGTGGATGATCCGGATCGCCGTCGAGAGCCGCCGCTGGAACCACACGTTCAAGCAGCAAAGCGAGGTCCATGCGCGGTTAATCGACAAACTTGGCACCAGCCAGGATCTGGCGGCGTATATGGAGACAGAGGCGGGCAAACGGTTCCTGATGGCTTCGCCCGTCGCTATGGGCTCGGAATCGGGCCAGCGCATGCCCAATGTCGTGGCGCGCGTGCTGACGCCGCTCCAGGCGGGAATCGTGATGACGCTACTGGGCATCGGATTGTTCTTCCTGCGTCATGCCGGGCCGGATATGGAGACGGGGATGACCGTGATGGGCACGCTCGCCCTGATGCCGGGTATCGGGTTTATCCTTTCGGCAGGAGCGACGTGGGTTCTGGCCCATCGGCTGGGCCTGATGCCCGAAAAGGAAGTTGCAGGGACCGGGGGCGCCGCGCCCTTCGGCTCACAGGGTCGGCAGTGAGCCCAGAAGGATCCGCACGTGGCCCCGACAGGGAAACGAACGCGTATGCCGTGGGAATTCGCATTGCCGGATGCACTGCCGCATATTTCGCCCGGCGGCGCTCAAGAAGCAGCCGCCGGCGCCGGCGCGTGTGACCCCGCGATGGAGAACGAGGCCTTCGCCGTGTTCTACTCGCGCTCCACGCGTCCGCTCTGGGCCTACCTGGCGCGATCTTCGGCCGATCCAGCACTGGCCGACGACCTGATGCAGGAGAGCTATGTGCGCTTCTTGTGCGCGGCGGGCGCTCCTTCGATTGTGGCCGATGGCGAGGCGGCGGCGCGGCTCTATCTCTTCCGCATCGCCAGCAATTTGCTGCGCGATCACTGGCGACGCCCGCGCGCCGCATCGCTTGAAGAGATTCCCGAGGAGTTCTTTGCCGCGCGCAGTCATGCAGAGCAAACCGAGTCGCAGATTCTGCTGGAGCCGGCGCTCCGGCAGATGAAGCCGCGCGAGCGCCAACTGCTTTGGCTGGCCCATGCCGAGGGCTACTCGCACCGCGAGATTGCGCGGGTGATGGGTTTGAGTGCGGCCAGCATCCGGCTGCTGCTGTTTCGCGCACGGCGCAAGATCGCGGCCCTGCTGCGCGCGCCTGCCGCGACGGAGACGCTCGGGAGGAAATCATGAAGCTCACGACTTGCCCTCACGAGAAAGAGGTGCGCCAACTGATGGCGCGCGGCCAATGGCCGGCCGCGTGCACGACGGAGCTCCGCGCGCACGTAGACGCGTGCCGCGCGTGCGGCGACCTGGTGCTGGTTGCGGAGGCTTTCCAGCAGGCGCGTGCGGAGTCGCTCGCCGCGGCGCGGCCCGTGTCGCCTGCACTTTTGTTGTGGCGTGCGCAACTGCGCCGCCGCAATGCAGCCGTGGAACGCATCGGGCGGCCGCTCCTGGGCGCGCAGATCTTTGCGTTCGCGGTGGTCCTGGCGGCCGCGGTGGGATTTGCCGGATTCGAGGCGCATAGCGGCGCCTCGTGGGCTACATGGTCCTTCTGGCGCGAGTGGCTGGCGCAGCTCCCGCACTCGGCCGCGTCGCAGTGGGCGAACCTGAGCTCAGGCCCGCTGGCTGCCTCGGGATGGAACTGGATGCTGCCTGCCTTCGTGCTCGCCACGCTGGCGCTGCTGGGCGGCGCCGCGGTTTACCTGGCGACGGACAAACGATGAAATAAACAACTCAGTGCAATTCCGTGGTTGCTATACCCAAACTTGGGTGCCCCAGGTCCCTCGCTCTTGGGGACCTGGGATGGCAAACTATTTCCGTCCCTCGTCCAGCACTGCATCTGCAATGCGCGCCGCCTCAACCGCCGGTCGCACCGCATGCACGCGGACGATCGAAGCGCCGTGAAGGATGGCGGCCGTCATTGCGGCGAGGCTTGCGTTCCCGCGCGCGTCAATCGGTGCGTCGGGCGGTGCATCGCTCGGTGAATTCGGGCCGCAAAAGAGCGGCGCCAGCGTGTGACCGAGGAACGATTTGCGACTCAATCCTGCGAGCAGCGGCCGGCCCAGTTCGAGCAGTTCTTCCTGCCGGTTAAGCAGCGCGTAATTCTCTTCGAAGCGCTTGCCGAAGCCGTAGCCAGGATCGAACACAATCCGCTCCGGCGCGATACCGGCCTCTAGGGCTAAGGCAAGACTCGCGGCTAGTCCGTTGCGCACCGTGGCCATGAGCGCATCGGGCGGGAGTTGTGGCTGCGCGCGCCACTCTTCGGGCCGGCCGCGCGTGTGCGAGAGGACCACGCCGGCACCGAACTCGGCCGAGACTTCCGCAATCGCCGGATCCCACGCGAATCCGCTTACGTCGTTGACGATTTCCGCGCCGGCTGCTAGCGCCGCGCGCGCCGTGGCCGCCTTGTACGTGTCCACCGACACCACTGCGTGGGGCAGCCTTTTGAGGATTTCTTCGAGCGCCGGCAGCAATCGCGCCTGTTCTTCCTCGGCGCTGACGAGCGCATCTGCGCCGCCCGCGCGGGAGCCGGGCCGCGTGCTTTCCGCGCCGAGATCGAGAATGTCGGCGCCTTCGTCGGCCAGACGAATTGCATGCGCAACAGCTTCCTCCGAAACCAGAAAAAAGCCGCCGTCGGAGAAGGAGTCGGGAGTGATGTTGACCACGCCCATCACGAGCGTGCGCCGGCCCAGTTCAAGGGTGCGGGTGCGCAAGCGCCAATTTGTCGTGGTTCGCATCGGCTTCTACATCCGATGGTACGCAGCTACCCCACAGTAAGCGCAAAAAACGCGTTGAGGATGGGGCACCCGCGGTGTTTTGCTACACTCCGGGCATGAGGATTTTGCGACGATTCCCCGCAACTGCGTTGGGCGTCCTTTTGGTTTGCGCTTCGGGTTTGCACGAGCAGACGCCCGCGCATCGCGCGTCTCGCCCAGGGCTGCGGCCTGCGCCGACCACCGGCCCGCTTGCCAGCCGCATTCAGGCCATCCTTGCCGACCCCGCGCTCAGCCACGCACAGTTCGGCATCAGCGTGACCACGCTCGACGGGCAGCCGCTCTACGGTCTGAACGAGTCGCAGATTTTCACGCCCGCTTCGGCTGTTAAGCTGACCACCACCGCGGCGGCCTATGCCCTGTTGCCTGTGGACACCCTCACCTGGACGACATTCGTGGCGGCCAATGGCGACGTGGACGCATCGGGCACATTGCACGGCGACCTGATTCTTCTTGGCGTAGGCGATCCCACGATTGGTGCGCGACCGTATCCCTACGAGGAACCTGGAACGGCTCCGGCAGCGGCGCCGGAAGCTCAGTCCGGTGCTGCGTTGCCCGGCACGGCTCCCGGAGGACTGGCGCAGGCCGGCCCTGCAACAAGCGAAGCCTCGCCCGAAGAGGCTCAAGAAAAAGCGCAGGCGCGCAAGATCCTGACGCCGCTCGATCTGCTCGCCGAACAGGTGGAGCAGTCGGGGGTGCGCGTGGTCGATGGCACGGTGATCGGCGACGACACCTATTTCCTCGACGAGCCTTACGCGCTGGGCTGGGCCTGGGACGATTTGCAGTGGAGCTACGGCGCGCCTGTCTCCGCGCTCAGCTTCAACGAGAATGCCGACGAGCTGAACGTCGAGGAAAATCCTCCCGCAAGCGGCCATACTGTGGCGAGATGGGTGCCCGACCTGGACTACTTCACGCTTGACAACAGCATGAAGCCGGCTGCGCCCGGCGAAGAGGCCCATCCCGGCCTGGAACGGCGGCCCGGCTCGACGATGGTTCGCGCCTGGGGCACGATCCCCGCGGAGGGCCTGCACGTTTCGCTGGCCGTCGAGGACCCGGCCGAGTTCACGGCCGACGCGCTCAAGCTGGCTCTGCTCAGCCGCGGCATCAAGGTGAGCGGAGATCCCGAATCGCGCCACAAGTTTGCGGCCGGCGCCGGCGATTTTGCCGAAGAGCGCGAGAAACCGCTGAAGCTCGCGCCCGTGCAGCTGAGAACCATTGCCGGCGCGGCCGAGGGCCGGCGTGTGCTGGCGGCGCGCATCTCCCCGCCGGTGGCCGAAGACATTGCTGTGATCGACAAGACCAGCCAGAATCTGCACTCCGAGCTGCTGCTTCGCTTGCTGGGCAAGGTTTACGGCACCGACGGCAGCTTCGAGGAGGGCACGCGCGTGGTGCGACAGTTCCTTGTGGATGCCGGCGTCGACGACGGCGATTTTTTCCTCTACGACGGCTCCGGGTTGAGCAAGATGGACAAGATCACTCCGCGCGCCTTCACGCGCCTGCTCGAGTACGCGTCGCATCAGCCGTGGGGCACGGAGTGGCGCGAGACTCTGCCCGTGGCCGGCGTGGATGGAACCCTCGACAACCGGTTCAAAAACTCCCCGCTCAAGGGCAAGATGTGGGCCAAGACCGGCACACACAGCGAGGCGAACGCGCTCTCCGGCTACTTGACCACCGCGACCGGCCGCGTGGTGGCGTTCTCGATCCTAGTGAACGGCCGCTACCCCGGCAGCGACCTGGAGCAGCAGGCTATCGACCGCATCGCCGAAGCGATTGCTGCCGCGGAGTGAATGGCTAATGAAGCGGCAGGTTCCTGAGCTGCTTCATGCGCTCGTTATTCAGGAGGGTAAGCCAGCTATCGCCTGACACCGACGGCCAACGCAACTTTGCAAACTCAACATATGCGTCGCGATACACCTGCCAGGCGCGCTCGGCATCGCGAATTCTCATCATCTGACCACGGTTAGACTGGAATGTTTGCGACAGCAACTGCTGATAGAACGCATTCAGTGCGTATTTGGCGTCGCCATACTGCCCGTGCGTGGAAGCGGGCAGTTTGCCTTGCTCAAACCGATCGATCGCGGACGCAAAATCTGTCTCCAGCCGATCGTCAATGTCCATGGTGCAAATCACAACCGGCACGGAGCAGGTATTTTCGGTCCGTTCCTCGATCTCTTCAAATTGATTGAATGCGGCGCGGGCCCTGGTAAAAGCATCCTTCTGTTCCTCGGTCCAGGGCGCGACGAGTTCGGCCAAGTGGGATTCGCGCTTCTTGCGCGCCAGCCGGGTATCAATCGACTCGCAGACCAGCTTCTCCGGCCAGTCGGAAAGCCGGGCCCCGCCGTTGCAGTAGTCGAACCGTGCCGGCGAGGCCGCCGACTTCATCTTCGCGAGTTTGAGAATGACCTGGATCAGTTCACTTTGGTAGTCGTTTTCCGAATCCCCATTGTCCGAATTATCGAGGGGAAATACCTCTTTGCACGCAATGCGCATCGCGAGATCGAGGTCGCGCGGCACGCCATCTCCGTTAGCGAAGATCATGACCAGGGTTTGCGTGGAAAAGTCGTAGTTGCCGTTGCTGTCGTCGGAATTCACGGGCACCGGGCCGTGCCTGACGTTCCAGTCGTAGAGAGCGCAACGGCGCGCGGCAGTCGAGTCCACGTCCTGGAGCGGCGAAGCACCGTAATAGAGGTCGTCCTCGGCACAGTTCTTGAGCCGCTTCGCGTCAGCCGGCGACTCGGGCGTCACGGATGGCACGCGAAGACTCTCGACGGAAGCACAAATCTGCGCGGCGGACGCTGAGGCGCCTGTCTGCTTCTGCGCGGCGGCGCAGGCAGCAGCGGCAACCAACGCCAGGACGGCAATGCGCCTCATGGTCCGCTCCTCATGCGAACGAAGATTGTGAAATCACTATACAGCGGCGGTGCAAATCGGAGGATAATCTCGAAACGCCGCTGCCGCACGCGGTGAATCGCGCTGTATTATGGGAGGCAAATGTTCGTACGCAATTTTCTTATGATTTGTGCTTTCTCCGCAGCTGCCGTGGGTTTGGCCGGCTGCCGTTCGCTGCCGCCCTCGAAGCCGGCCAGCGAGTGGACGCCGCAGGAGGCACGCGGCGCGGCCGTCTACCAGGCAAAGTGCGCGCGCTGCCACTATCCCACATCGACGCGTCCGCTGAACGGGCCCGGATTGCAGGCGCTGACGAAACTGAAGGCCATGCCCAGTGGCGCGCCGCCCACCGACGAGCGCCTGACGGCGGTGATCCTGCACGGGCGGCAGACGATGCCCGGCACGCCGCTCAGCGACGACCAGTTGAACGACATGCTCGCTTACCTGCACACACTATGACCGCCGACGCCAATCCGGACACGCCTGCGGCCGGTTCGCCAGAACCGCCCGTTCAAGCGAATGCCGGGTCCGTCAAGCTATGGAAGCTCCCCGGCCTCGTCGCGATCGGCCTTTACATGCTCCTGCTCGCCGGGGTGGTGGTGGTGTCCGTGGTTCAAGGGCGCGTGGGACTTTTGTTTCTGGTTTTTCCTCCCTTGTTCATCGCCGGCGGACTCGGCCTGTTGATGTTGCTGCGCTGGGCCTGGGCGCTCACGCTGGCCGCGGTCGCGCTTCTGGCAGGCTGGTTTTTCTGGGCGTGCGTCAGCCAGCACGTCTCCTCGTTCCTCTTGCAGGGTCTGCTCAATCTGGTTTGCTTCCTCTACCTGGTGCGGACCGAGGTGCGCACGAAGCTGCGCTAGGGCCTGGGTCCCGGCTTTCCTGTTCCCTTGGTCCCTGCCTCTTCGTTCCCTGCTTCTACAATGAAAACGTGATGGAACTGGTGCAAATCGAGTCTGCGCGGCGCGCGCCCATGCCCAAGCCGGAGTGGCTGAAGGCTCGCGCGCCGGTGGGGGAGAACTACCACTCGCTCAAGCGGCTGGCGCGCGCGCTCGGCCTCAACACGGTGTGCGAAAGCGCGCAGTGCCCCAACATCGGCGAGTGCTGGCACCACAAGACCGCGACCTTCATGATGCTCGGCAACCTGTGCACGCGGCGTTGCGGATTTTGCGCGGTGCCCAAGGGGCGTCCCGCGCCCATAGACTACGACGAGCCGCGAAGGGTCGCCGAAGCAGTGGCCAAGTTAGGGCTGCTCCACGCCGTGGTCACCAGCGTGAATCGCGACGACGATCTGGTGGGCGGCGCGCGCGTCTTCGCCATGGTCATCGAGGAGATTCGCCGCCAGGCCCCCGGTTGCCGCGTGGAAGTGCTGATCCCCGACTTCCAGGGCGACCGCGAATCGATCCGCACGGTGGTGGATGCGCGGCCCGAGGTGCTGAACCACAACACCGAAACCGTGCCGCGGCTTTATCGCGTGGTGCGCTCCGGCGCGCGTTACGAGCGTTCTCTTGAGTTGTTGCGCTACTCCAAAGAGTTAAGGCGCGAAGCGCTCACGAAGTCGGGCGTGATGGTAGGGCTGGGCGAAGAGACTCATGAATTGCTCGCAGTGTTGCGCGATCTTGCCTCGGCGGGCTGCGACATCGTGACCATCGGCCAGTACCTGCGCCCCTCGCGCGACCACCTGCCGATGAAGCGGCTCTACACGCCGCGGGAGTTTGCCGAACTGAAGGCCGAAGCGCTCAAGATGGGCTTCCGGCACGTGGAGTCCGGGCCGCTGGTGCGATCGAGCTATCACGCGCACGAGCAGGCGGCAGGCGCTAGATAGGAGAACCACCGTCGACTTGAAACAAAGAGACGATTCGTGGTAGGTTACATGTAACCTATGGAGGTGAATATGCCGGCACAATCTCAGGCGACGCCGTCTCGGGACAAGGTAAGGGCGCACCGCCAGCGGCTTCGTCAACAGGGACTCAGACCCATCCAGATATGGGTGCCAGACGTTCGTTTGCCTGCGTTCGCGAAGGAAGCGCGCCGCCAGTCCCTTGCCGTGGCGAGAAGTCCGCGAGCGCGGGAGGACCAGCAATTCATCGACGCCGTTTCCGATTGGTGCAGCGCATGAAGCGCGGCGAGATCTGGACCGTTGCGGGCGGCAAGGACTATGCAGGAAAGCCTCGCCCGGTAGTGATTCTTCAAGACGACCGCTTCGACAGGACGGATTCGATCACCATCTGCGCGTTCACGACGGATGCAACCGATGCGCCGTTGTTCCGGCTGGCGGTTGAGCCCAGCGAGAACAATGGGCTCCGCGCTGTCTGCCGTCTGATGGTCGATAAGATCACGACCGTTCCCAAGTCAAGGATCGGAGCCCGAGTGGGACGCATCGGCGATGAGGACATGCTGCGGCTGAACCGCGCCGTCCTGGTTTTTCTGGGGATTGCAGCGCCCGGACGCTAGGACTGATACCGAGAACACGATGGGTGGAGGGTCGTTGCTTCTCGGGTCCCAAAAGCGGGACCTGGGGCGACCGTGGCCGGTGGTGAGTTAACATCTCTGGGAACCGGGCCACCCCGCAATCCGACAAGCGCCAGTGGTGCAGTCACAATGGACAGAGCAGAAATTCGCCGGATCGCGCAGCATACATTTGCTGACCAGCAGTCAGATGAAGAATCTTGGTATCGCTCTGCCGTTTCTTTCCATGAAGGTGCAAATGTTCTTGGGCAACATATCGATTCCATTCGTCGGGGAATGCTGGTGTTCCTCGCAAATGCGGCCGCATCTATCGAGCTACTGCTTAAGGCCATCATCGTTGCAGAAGGCGGAATAGCTCCAAGAACTCACGAGTTGCTCGGGCTTGCTCGTGACGCCGGGGTTGCATTTTCGAATAACCAGGAAGCGACTTTAGACTGGTTAAGTGAAATCCTGAAGTGGAGCGGACGCTATCCAGTCCCCAATAACGAAAAGGCCTGGGATCATTACTTTGATAATGTCCAGGAAAGACATATCGTCAGAGAAAGAGAGGGGAATGTTGGAATAACGAGGGCAAATCCGGAGACATTTCCATCGGTTAAGAATTGTGAGAAGCTTTGGGACTTAGCGAATCGGAAATGGAGCGAGATTCAGCTTAACAAGCTACAGACAAAGATAAAAACAACCGCAGATCCTTCGCTGCGCTCAGGATGACAGTCTGTTTTTGGGTGGTAAGGAAGAAGGCCCACAGCTCATACGAGCTGCGGGCCTTTTCCCGTTCCTGGACGAGAGTTACGCCCTAGCCGAAGTCAACGCTCCCAGGTCGGCGGCTAGTTTTTCCGTGCTGAAGGCTTCGATCATGTCGCCTTCTTTGAGGTCGTTCAAGTTGGCGATGCCGATGCCGCACTCCATGCCGTTGGTGACCTCGCGGGCGTCGTCCTTGAAGCGCTTGAGGGAGCCGATCTTGCCCTTGAAGATCTGCGTGCCGTCGCGCATGACGCGGATTTCGGAGTCGCGGCGGATGACGCCGTCGCGGACCGAGCAGCCGGCGATGGTGCCAACCTTGGGAATCCGGAAGATGTTGAGGACCTCGGCGCGGCCCTGGAAGTTCTCCTTGTAGGCGGGTTCGAGCAGGCCCATCATGGCGAGACGAATCTCGTCCTGGAGGTCGTAGATGATGGAATGCAGGCGGATTTCGACGTTCTCCTGCGCGGCCAGCTCGGCGGCCTTGCGCTCGGGGCGCACGTTGAAGCCGATGATGATGGTGTTGGAGGCCGTGGCCAGCAGCACATCGCTTTCGGTAATGGAGCCGACGCCGGAGTGGATGACTTTGATGCGTACCTTTTCGGTGGACATGCGCGACAGCGAGTCGGCCAGCACTTCCACCGAGCCCGTCACGTCGCCCTTGATGATCAATGGCAGGTCCTTCATGCCCGACTGCTTGATCTGCTCCGACAAGTTTTCGAGCGACATGCGCGAACTCTTGGCGAGTTGCGCCTCGCGCTCTTTCATCTTGCGGTATTGCGCGATGCCCTTGGCCTTGTCGCGGTCGGCGACCGCAAGGAAGGTGTCGCCGGCATCGGGCATGGATTCGAGGCCTAGCACTTCGACCGGTGTAGAAGGGCCGGCTTCGTCGAGCGCGCGCCCGCGGTCGTCGAACATGGCGCGCACTTTGCCGTAGGTGTTGCCGACGATGTAGCTCTCGTTCAGGCGCAGGGTTCCATCCTGCACCAGGACCGTGGCCACGGCGCCGCGGCCGCGGTCGAGCTTGGCTTCAAGGACAGAGCCCACGGCCTTGCGGCCGGGCGTGGCTTTGGGCGCCTTGATGTCGCTCACCAGACAGATCATTTCCAGCAGCAGGTCGAGGTTGATCCGCTTCTTGGCGGAGACTTCGACAAAGACCGTGCCTTCCTGGCCCGCGCCAGCCCACTCTTCGGGGATCAGGCCGCGATCGGCGAGCTGTTTCTTGACTCGTTCCGGATTGGCCTCCGGTTTATCGATCTTATTTACGGCCACGATGATGGGAACTTCGGCGGCCTTGGCGTGATCGATGGCTTCGAGGGTCTGGGGCATGACGCCGTCGTCGGCGGCCACGACGACAACGACGATGTCAGTAACCTTGGCGCCGCGGGCTCTCATGCGGGTGAAGGCTTCGTGGCCCGGCGTGTCGAGGAAGACGATCTCGCGGCCGTGGGCGGGCGAGCCTTCCTTGGAAAACTTCACCTTGTAGGCGCCGATGTGCTGGGTGATGCCGCCGGCTTCGCCCGCGGCCACGTCGGTTTCGCGAATGGCGTCGAGCAGCGAGGTCTTGCCGTGATCCACATGGCCCATGACGGTGACCACCGGCGCGCGCGCGACCTCGACCATGTCGGTCTTTTCGGTGTCGAGCACCTCTTCGATGGCCTGGTTTTCCAGTTCCTCTTCGTAGGTGATGACGTTGGCGGAGGCGCCGAACTTGGCAGCCACTTCCTTGACCATCTCGGCGTCGAGCGACTGGTTGACGGTGACGAAGACGCCGCCCATGAGCAGAGTGGCGATGAGGTCCTTGGCGCGCACGTCGAGCTTTTCGGCCAGGTCCTTGACGCTGATGCCCTCGGTAACGGTGATCTCGCGGGTGATGGGCACCGGCTCGTTGCTGTATTGCACGCCGCCATAGCGTGGCGGCGGCACAAAGCCCTTCATCGGGCCTTCTTTGGTTTTGGGATACTGCTGCGGGCCACGGCCGCGGCCACGCGAAGAAGCGCGCTGCGGGCGCTGCGTTTCCGTCGGCGGTGGAGCGCCGCCGGGACCGGGACGCGCGCCGAAGCCGGGGCGAGCGCCAAAGCCGGGCCGTGCGCCAAAACCGGGGCGTGTGCCGGGAGCTGCCGGTCCGCCAGCCGGGAATCCGCCTGCGGGGGTGCGCGTTGGGTGCTTGGGGCGCGGGCCTCCCGCGAAGGAGCCGGGCGCGACGGGGCCGCGTTGACCGGGTAGACCCGGTCCGCCCGCGGGCCTGCGATCGAAGATCGGCTTGCCGCGCTGGATTCCACCGGCTCCCGCTACCGGAGCCGTGGGAGGAACAATCGATGCTTTATAGACCGGACGCGGACCGGTTTGCGGCATCACCATGCGGCGCGCAGGGACGGCGGGTTGCACGCGCTCATGGCGGTGCGCGGGAGCGGCCGTCGACTCGGCAGCGATGGTGGGAACCGACGCCGCGGCCTCGGGCGGCGGCGCGGCAGCCTCGGAAACAGCCGGGGCGGGGGCGACGGGTTCGGCTGTGGCGGCCGGCGCTTCAGGAGCCGCAGGCGGCTTCGCGGGGGCTGGCTTCTCCTCGCGTGCAGTTGGAGCCACGGGCGGCTTGACGACGGCGCCAGCCGGAGGCGGCGCGACTACAACGACGGGGCGCGCGGCGGCTACTGCGCCGGCGGGTGGCTTGGCCACAACGGGGCCCGATGGCGGACGGCTGGCAATGGCCGGAGGCGCTGCGGGTGGGGCGACGATCGGCGCGGCCTGGCGCGGCTGGGGAACGATCTTGCGCGGTTCGGGACGCGCCGCAGCGGCAGCCGGGAGCGCGGCGGGCGCAGTGCGAACCTCGGGCTGGGCCGGCGGTTCAGGCGGCGCCGCGGGCCTGGCCGGCACGCGCGCGTGACGCGCCTCTTGTTCCTCTTCGTTTTTCTTGGCCAGAATGGCCTTCAGCACATCGCCGGGCTTGGAGATGTGCGACAGATCGATCTTGGGAACGATGGCGGCAGCGCCGTGACGGGCAGGCGAGGCTGCGGCATTCGATGACGGCCGCGCGTCCGCGGCAAAACGCGCACGAACCTTCTCCGCCTCGTCGGCTTCGAGCGAGCTGGAGTGCGTTTTGCCCCGAGCAACACCCAGTTCCGGAAGAATTTCGAGAATCGCGCGAGACTTGATTTCCAGCTCTTTCGCGAGATCGTTGATACGAACCTTGCTCATCCGCCTCTTTTCAGTTCTTTGCCGCCAAACCGCCCCTTAGTCGCTCATAGCTACCTCATGGCACTGGCTGCTTTGACTTGCGTTAACGTAGGCCTGGCCGGGGAGAATGTCGCGCATCCTACGCGCCATGTTCCTTGGCCGGCTGCTCGTCTTCTTCTGTTTCGTTGGTTTCGGAGTCCAGCGTGTCTCGATCCTCTGCCACGGGGACGTCTTCGACGGCGAGTTCCGCCGCGGTAAGGCCGTCGGATTCAGAGTCAGCTTCCGCTTCCGCTTCAGCGCCGGCAGGATTCTCATCTTCCGCCCTGGCTGCTTCGACGCCTTCCAATTCTTCCATCACCACGGCGGCGTTTTCGGCTTCCGCTTCCGCGCCGTCTTCAACCGCCGGTGCATTTTGAATTTCCGCTTCGCCGGATTTCTGTGCGGCTGCCTCCACAGAAGCGCCTTCGGCAACTTCCGCGGCTTCGGCTGCCGGTTCCGCGGCTTCGGTTGCCAGTTCCGCACCTTCTGCTGCCGCCGCTGCTTCGGCCTCTTCGAACTGTCCGAAGTAGTGGCGCACGGCTACGGAGATCTTCTCGAGCGTCTTTTCGCCAATTCCGGGAATCTCTTCGAGCTGTTCGGGCGTCATGTCGGCCAGCGCTTCGACGGTCGTGATGCCCGCGGTCACCAACTTCAGGATGATGCCTTCGCCCAGCTCCGTCACCTGCTCGATGGGCGTCGAGGGCGCGCCAGCCAGCGCCTGCATCTGCTGCTCGACCTCCTGGCGCTTCTCCTCTTCGCTCTTGATGTCGATCTTCCAGCCGAGGAGCTTGGCCGCGAGACGCACATTCTGGCCCTTCTTGCCGATGGCGAGCGACAACTGCGTGTCGTCCACAATCACTTCCAACTGCTTATCGGTCAGGTCGGAGATGGAAACCCGGCTCACCTTGGCCGGCTGCAGCGCCTTCTCGGCGAAGGTGGTGATCTCGTCGGAGAATTCGATGATGTCGATTTTTTCGCCGCGCAGCTCGCGGATGATCGACTGCACGCGCATGCCCTTCATGCCCACGCAGGCGCCCACGGGGTCCACGTCCTTGTCGCGGGACTGGACGGCAATTTTGGTGCGTTCGCCGGCCTCGCGGGCAATGGCCCGGATGACCACGGTGCTGTCGTAGATCTCCGGCACTTCCGACTGGAAAAGATTCGACACCAGCTCCGGCGCGGCACGGCTCACGATGACCTGCGGGCCCTTGGCCGCGCGGTCGACTTTGAGCAGCACCACGCGCACGCGCTCGCCTACTGAGAATTGCTCGAGGCGCGACTGCTCGCGCTTGGGGCAGCGCGCTTCGGCTTTGCCTAGATCGAAGATCACGTCCTGGCCTTCGATGCGCTTCACGGTCGCGTTCAGGACTTCCTTCTCGCGGTGCGCGTATTCCTGGAAGACCGTATCGCGCTCGGCCTCGCGCACTTTCTGGAAGATGATCTGCTTGGCCAGTTGCGCGGCGATGCGGCCCAGCGGGCTGGTGTCGCGATAAATGCGAATCTCGCTGCCCACTTCCACGCCGGGCGCCAATTCGTTGGCCTCCGTCAGCGTGATCTGGTTGACCGGATCTTCGATCTGCTCCTCGTCGGCGACCACCGTTTTGTAGATGTAGGCTGTAATCTCGCCGGTATCCTTGTTCAGTTCCCCGCGCATGTTTTCCTGGGTCTTGTAGAACTTGCGCGTGGCCAGGGCAATGGCTTCTTCAACCGCGCCCACAACGATGGCGGGGTTGATGCCCTTCTCCTGGCTCAGGAGCTCGATACTTTGATACAAAACGCTGGTGGCCATTTTCTTTTAGCTCCTAGCTACTAGCTTCTAGCTCCTAGCTTGTTCGTGCGGTCGCCGCGATCCTCGCTTCAAGCGTTAAAGAGCTGGAAGCCAAGAGCTAGAAGCTGTCTTTCAGATTTCCGGGACCAGATTCGCTTTCTCGATGTTGCTGAGGGCGATCTCCACCGTTTCCAGGCCCGTCTTGCGGCTCTTGCTGTTTTGCTTGATCGCCGCCAGATCGAGCGTTATTCTCTTCGTCTCGGACGGGGTTCCTTCGCCCGTCACGAGCCTTCCTTGCCAGTGCCGGTTGTTGCGTACCGGTTCAAAGGTCTGCACCTTCACCAGGCATCCGGCAAATCGCTCGAAGTCCTCCGGACGGGAGAGCTTTCGGTCCAGTCCGGGGGAGCTGGCTTCCAGCGTGTACGACTCGCTGGGAACCAGGTCCTCGACGTCGAGCAAAACTCCAAAATCGCGGCTGAACTCCGCGCAATCCTCGTGCGTCACGCCGGAAAGCTGCTCGACCGCGAGCGAACCCTCCAAAAGCTTCTCCGGCAGGTCCTTCGGGCCGTCGTCGTTTCGGGCCTCGTTTCGGAGTGCCGCGATACGTGCCTCGACGCGTGCTTTCAGTTCTGCCCGGCCCGCGGCGTTCTTTTCGAGCGTCACGCGCAGGATTCGGTCTTTGGCCGGCCCGGCGAACTCGATATCGACCACGTCGAGTCCGTGCGAGGCAGCTACGCGCTCCGCCGCCTTCCGGATTTCATCGAGTCTGACCGCCATCGTTGGCCTGACTGCCATCGTGCCCCGCTGCCTTTTTGGGCAGCCACAACTCCCGTATTCCCTTCATTTTTCAGGGTTTTCGGGCAACTTTTGCCGCAAATAAAAAGTGGGCTTTCGGCCCACTCATCTCTCCGCCAGCCGGTGCGCACACGGAAAAACCGGCGGACAAACGCGTTGCATCTTCAGGATACAGCGAAATGCAAGGAAATTCAACCGGAGGGGTTAGCGGGGTTGGCGGAGTTAGCGGAGCTAAAGCGGCGCGTGCAGGCAGCGAGCGTCATCGATCCTTGTAGAGGACGTGGCTTGCCGATTCAATGCAAACCATTTGCATTACCCCTGGCTTTTCCTTCGTAAACGGACAGACCTCAAAATCGCCCCATGCCTCGACATCCCAATTCATGTGCTCTGCGAGTTCCTCCGGGAGCGGCCAATCGACGGGCGGCCCGTCTCCGCGTACAACTTCTCCAACTCGGCATCCACCCGCACCAGCGCCAGGTCAATCGGCACGCCCATCTGCCGTGCCGGACGATCGGCCGGAATCCGCTCGGCCAAAGTTAAATCACTGAACATCGCCGCCTGCTTCCGATCGTCTCCACGCATACGGATTGGATCAATCAAATCCCGGCAAAAAGCTGTGACCGGCATCAGACAGAGAGTTTTTCCGCAGCCTGCTGAACCGCTCTCACCTCAGTATGGTCTTGTCCTCACTGCATTCTCAGGTTTCCTGATGGGTCCTTTATCTCCTGCATGTTACAAACAAGGAAACAGGAGACGGGCGGAGCCTGCTCAAAAGGCCGGCGGCGGCAATCGCCGCGCATGGTGCGCCAAGCCAAGCCTTTTGCCGACCTCTTGAATCCACTGGAAAGAAGGTTCTCGACTCGACCATGAACGCAAGCCATCCAGTGGAACTCGAAACTCTCTACGGCGATTACCCGCTGGACCAAGCCTTCGACGAGATGCGGGAGCCGAGCGGCGAAGTGCGGGCACACTACCGCGCGCTTGCCGATACGCTTGCCAGACTGCCTGCCGAAGAGTTGCAGCGGCGCAAGCAATCGGTCGACCTCGCTTTCCTCACGCAGGGCATCACGTTTACCGTCTACGGCCGCGAAGAGGGCACCGAGCGCATCTTCCCCTACGATCTGCTGCCCCGCCTGGTCACCGCCGAGGAGTGGGACCACATCGAGCGCGGCCTCACGCAGCGCATCACCGCGCTCAACTTCTTCCTGCGCGACATTTACTCCGACGCCAAGATCCTCGCCGACCGCATTATTCCCCGCGAGCTCGTCTACAGTTGCAGGCATTACCGGCGGCAGATGCGGGGATTGCAGGTGCCGCGCAATGTTTACATCGCCGTGGTCGGCTCCGACCTGTTGCGCCTTGACAGCGGCGAGTTCGTCGTCCTCGAGGACAACCTTCGCGTGCCTTCGGGCGTGAGCTACATGCTCACCAACCGCCGCGTGATGAAGCGGACCTTTCCGCAACTCTTCTCGAGTTACGGGGTGCGGCCCATCGAGCACTACCCGCAGTTGCTTCTGGCCACGTTGCGCTCGCTCGCGCCCGAGGGCCGTCCCGAGCCGAACATCGTCCTGCTCACGCCGGGGGTTTTCAACTCCGCCTACTTCGAGCACACTTACCTGGCGCGCCAGATGGGCATCGACCTGGTGGAAGGCCGCGACCTGGTGACGCACGACAACGTCGTCTACATGCGCACCACCGACGGCCTCAAGCGCGTAGACGTCATCTACCGCCGCGTCGACGACGACTTCAGCGACCCGCTGGTCTTCCGTCCCGACTCCGCGCTCGGCTGCTCAGGGCTGTTCAACGCCTACCGCGCCGGCAACGTGACGGTAACCAACGCCTTCGGCACCGGTCTCGCCGACGACAAGGCCGTCTACGCTTACGTGCCCCGCATGATCCGCTACTACCTCGATGAAGATCCGATCCTGGCCAACGTGGAGACGTTTCTGCTCAGCGAGGCGGATGAGCGCAAGCACGTGCTCGCGAATCTCGACAAGCTGGTGGTGAAAGCCGTGGGCGAGAGCGGCGGCTACGGCATGCTCATCGGCCCGCACTCCACGGCGGCGCAACGCGAAGAGTTCGCGCGGCAGATCGAGGCCAACCCGCGCAACTACATTGCGCAGCCCACGCTCGCTTTCTCGCGCGCTCCGTGCCTGATCGACGACCGGCTGGAGCCGCGCCACGTGGACCTGCGGCCTTACATTCTTTTTGGCGACAAGGTGAACATTGTGCCCGGCGGGTTGACCCGCGTGGCGCTCGAAAAAGGATCGCTGGTAGTGAACTCCTCGCAAGGCGGCGGCAGTAAGGACACATGGGTACTGGAATAGTCAACATCGAAGAACATCGGGTGGTTCGAGAGAGACACAACATGCTATCGCGCGTTGCCGACAGCCTGTACTGGATGAGCCGCTACCTGGAGCGGGCGGAGAATACCGTGCGGCAACTCGACGTGACCATGAGCTTGATGCTCGACACGGGCGGCGCCAGCCTTGAGTCGCGGTGGCAACGCATGATCGCCGCACTCGGCAAACAGACGGGCACGGTGTGGGATGGAAGCCTGGAGGAAATGGCGCACAAGCTGGTCTTCGACCGCATCGAGACGGCTTCTGTGAAGTATTGCGTGAATGCGGCGCGGGAAAACGCGCGCCAGGTGCGCGAAGAGATCTCCACCGAGCAGTGGCAGCGCCTGAACCGGCTCTTTCACTTCGTCCATTCTCCGCACACTGAGGCGCAATTCCGGTCCAATTCCAGCGACACGCTGGCGTCGATCATCGACGGCATCTATCTTTTCAAGGGCACTACGGACACCACGATGATCCACGGACAGGGTTGGCAATTTATCCGCCTCGGCCGCTATCTGGAGCGCGCCTACGCTACCGCGACACTGCTCGAGGTCTATCAGCACGATCTCTTTCAGCAAGCGGCCGAGGAGCGCGAGGGCCATCTGTATCTCGAAATGGTCGGGCTGCTGCGCTGTTGTACCTCGTTCGAGGCTTACTGCCAGGTGTACACAGCCGATCTCACCGCCGGCCGCCTGGTGGAGTTCCTGCTGCTCAACCGCGATTTTCCGCACGCCATCCGGTATTGCGTCGACGGCATTCGGCAGTCTATCGAAGCCATCCAGCAATCCGGCGGCCGCCGCGCCCCGGACGATCTCACCGCGGGCATGGGCCGGCTCCACGCCATGCTCGTGTACACGTCTATCGGCGAGATCCTCTCCAGCGACCCGGCCGCATTTCTGCACACCATCCGCGAGCAGTGCCTGCGGATCCACGAACTCATCTACCGCTATTACGTGCACTACTCGATTCAATCCGCGCTGGCGGTTTGAAGACAGCGGAGCTAGCGGGGTTGGCGGCGTGAGCGGAGTTAGGGCTGTCGCGGCGACTGAAGCATGAAAGGAAGACATTGAAGGATGAATTTTTATTCCATCCGGCACCTCACGCGCTTCCGCTATTCCAATCCCATCAGCGAGAGCATTATGGAGACGCGCATGCATCCGCGCTCCGACTCGAGCCAGCACTGCCTCTCGTTCTCGCTCTCCGTGAGCCCGCGTTGCCGCGTCTTCAGCTACCGCGACCACCTGGGCAACAACGTGCAGCACTTTGACATTCCCGGCGAGCACAACCAACTGGTGATCGTGGCCGAGTCGGTCATCGAACAGCAGGCGCTGCCCGATGTTCCGCGCTTCCTCTCGCCCGAGGCCTGGGGCGATCTCGATCAACTTGTGGAGGCCGGCGACTACTGGGAGATGCTGCTGCCTTCGACCTTTGCCGTTGAAACCCCCGCGCTCACCCTGCTGGCCAAGCAGATGGGCGTCACCCGCCGCGACGATCCGTTGATGTTAGTCCAGGAGCTGAATCAGCGCCTCTTCGACTACTTCGACTACGAGCCGCGCTCCACGCGCGTCGACTCGCCCATCGACGAGGCCATCGTGAGCGGCAAGGGCGTCTGCCAGGACTTTGCCCACACCATGATCGCCCTCCTCCGCCACGTCAAGATCCCGGCTCGCTACGTCTCCGGTTATCTCTACCGCAGCCGCGAGGACCACGATCGGTCGACCCCCGACGCCACACACGCTTGGGTGGATGTGCTGCTGCCGCAACTGGGTTGGGTGGGCTTCGATCCCACCAACAATCTCGTCGCCCACCATCGCCACATCCGCACCGCGGTGGGCCGCGACTACGCGGACGTTCCGCCCACGCACGGCATCTTCCGCGGCAAGACCGCAAGCGAGCTTTACGTGGCCGTGCAGGTGGAGGCCAGCCACGAGCCGCCCGCGCTCGACCGCAAGCTGCCCATCCCCGAGGATTGGAGCGTGCTGGTGGAACGCGCACAGCAACTCCCCGAGCCCGACCAGCCCTTCATCGACATGCAGCAGATGCAGCAGCAACAGCAGTGATTCGTGGTCAGTGGTTAGGGGGGGCTTGCCGCTTTCTTGAACCGCGCTACTTCGCCGGCGGCGTTTGCTCCGCGCCCATGGCCTTCAATCGTATCTGCGCCAGCTGCCAGGTCGACGTGGGAAGAGCAATCACATCTTTCGGCTTCTTGAGGCGGCGAAAGTCGGCGATGGCCGTGTCGCGCTCGCCGTATTGCTCCGCGATGCGGCCCAGCACGTACCAAACCTCGTCATTCGGCTCGTCGAGATTCCAGTCGTCCATGGCGCGCAGCAGTACTTCGCGCGCGTCCTTGGTGTTGCCGGCTTCGGCGTAGAGACTGGCGAGGGTGTGGAGAATTCCCGGCGTATCCTTCCGCATTTCCGTGGCGCGAATGGCCTTGGCAATGTCTGCCTGCTCCACCTTGCCGGTGAAGAGCGCGTACCATGCCCCGTTGTTCAGCAACCAGGGATCTTCCTTGCCGAGATCGGCAAGTTTCTGGGACAAAGCGGCCGCCGCGGCAAAGTCTCCGCGGTTGGCTTCGATTTCGATCTTCATCTCCAATGCGTCGCTGTCGTTCTCAAGCAGCTTCAGGCGCGCGTCGGCCAGCGCCATGGCCTCGTCGTAGCGGCCCAGGCCCATGAGCGCCACGGCGTTGTAGGTAAAGGCCGTCTTCGATTCCGGCTCGTCTTTGAGCAGCGCCGAGGAAACCTCGAGCAGGCGCGCGTAGTTGTCCTGGACCGCGTATCCAAGAGCGAGCGCAAGTTGAATGTTGGTGCGCTCGCGATCGCCAGCTGCGTCCTTCAGCGCATCTTCGAGGATCGGCACGCCCTCGGCGACGGTCGGCTTGGAGCCGACGAGAATCGCCGCGGCCGCCAGCTTCATCTTGCGCGCGTCCGGGGCTTCGCCCTTAGTCCAGAAGCGCGGAAAGACCCGCCCGCCGAGGGGATCGTCGCCGCCTTCGAGGTGCACGTCTTCGCGCATCCAGTCGAGCAGCACCTTGGCGCCGCGCAAATCGCCGGCCTGGATGCGGTCGAGCATTTCGAGAGCGACGGAGTTGGACTTTTCACCGTCGTCGAGGACTTTGTATTGCCCGTCCTCTTTCACGATGTAGAGCGTCATCGTATTCCCGCCCAGGGTCTGGGATTTTTCGCGATAGCCGGTCGTGTCATCGCCTTCGCCCTTGGGGTCGAGCGATTGCAACACGATGTCCTGGGTCACATCGAGCGAACTTCCCTCGCGAGCCAGTTCGCTGTTCATCTTCCTGCCCCTTTCGAGCTGCTCCTTCAGCTCGTCCTCGTCGGTCGCATTCAGCACTTTCAGGGCGTTGCGGCTGAGCAGGGCAGACATGCTTTCCCTGGTCAAATTGGTTTCGAATTGGACCATGGAGAAGCGCTTGACCAGGTCCGAGGGCGTGTTGGCGAATTGCACGTCCTCGTGGTGTTCGGCGCCACGCAGCATGTTGGCCAGTCCCAGTGCGTGCGCGGCATCGTCGCCGGCCGCGCCGGCCTGGTAAAAGTCGGCCGCTTGCGCATACTGCCTCATGTTCATGAGCATTTCACCGGCGGTGTGCGCGGTCTCTTTAAAGCCGTTGTCGTCGGTGGCGCGCTTGTTGGCCTCGTCGAGGCCCGCCTTGCTGCCCTGCATCATGGCCATGGAGGCCGCCATCAGGGCCTTGGGTTCGGGATTAAGCGCCTGCGCGGCCTTGTACGCGCCCGCATAATCGCCGCCATAAAAGAGCGCAAAGGCCAGGTTGTCGGTGAGTCCGAGATCGGCAAGTTTGTCCTGACCCAGCTTCTCGTACTCGGCAATCGCCTCCTTCATAGGCGCGTGGCCGCTGTAGCGGCGGCCCACGGAGTCGTATTCGAGCAGAATCGCCAGGTCGGCTTGCGCCGTGTGATCGTCGGGATCGAGCTTGATGGCGGCGCGATAGGCGTCGGCCGCGCCGGTCAGATCGCTTCCCGCGCGCATCTCGCGGCCCACAAGATCGTGCTTGAGGATCTCGGCAAGGACGCGCTCGGCGAGCGCGGAGCTGGGATCGAGCTTGACGGCGAGCCGCGCCTCGTTGCGCGCTGCCTCGCCCATGCCTGCCTGCATCAGCAC
>Ga0326727_10005155_pt1 | contig 37824 bp, 24 predicted proteins | sample MB2enrmetagenome_FD_207643 | JGI IMG/M metagenome (GOLD analysis project Ga0326727, IMG submission 207643) | Lab enriched peat soil microbial communities from McLean, Ithaca, NY, United States - MB29MY | ecosystem: Environmental > Terrestrial > Soil > Wetlands > Peat | place: USA: New York... | reverse complement strand
GCGGTGGAAGGCAGCCAGCGGGCGAAATGCAAACGGGGAAAGAAAGTCCGCCCATAGTTAAAGGCCACGTAGAACAGCCAGGGCACGGTTTCGACGATCTGCGCGGCGGATTTCAGACGTGGTGCCGGGACAAACCGGACCAGCCATCCGAACAAGGCGCAGCATCCGGCGGCGGCGATTATCCCCAGCGCCAGCGCCGCCGCTAAGTAGAGCAGCGGATAATACCAACGCGCGCCGGCGAGCTCCAGACCCGCCAACGCGGGTACCAGATTCAGACCGGGGACCAGGTACAGCAGGATGCTGGCAAGATGGGATAGCTTGGCGGCGGTGTAGGTGGCGCCATCGACCGGCTGGTGCGCCAACACCAGGCCCTCGACGGGGTTCACCAGGCTGTTGCTGGTTTCCGGCACCAGCACGGCCACCAACAAAAAAGTGCTGAACGCGAGGAAAAGCGGGTAATACGAAGCCAGCGACGGGCCGGATGCCGCGATTAGCAGGCTCACCACGCCCATCAAACCGAAATAGAGCCAAGTGATGATTTTCAAGCTGGCGCCCTGGCGTCCCAACTGGCCCAGCATCTCGCGGCGTTCGCTGAGCTCGGCGAAGAGATCCATCAGGAGCCAGTAGCGGCGCGGGTCGATGCCCAATGCTTGAAGGACGCGCGCCACGCGCGGGCCGCGTGGAATACGGGTCAGGAACACAGTGCCTCGACGATGCGCGCCACGCCGGGATCGACGCTGGCGGAATCGGTGAGCCGGCGGAAAACCGCTTCGAGCGTGGGTTGATCGGTGGAAGCTTTCAAGCTCTCGGCGGAGCCATCGGCGATGAGGCTGCCCTTATGGATGATGAGGACGCGATCGCAGACCTTCTCCACCACGTCGAGCACGTGCGAGCTGTAGAGGACCGTTTTGCCGCGCGCGGCCAGCGCGGCGATGAGGTCTTTGATCAGGATGGCGGCATTCACGTCGAGGCCGGAAAGCGGCTCATCGAGCAGGATGAGATCGGGATTGTGCAGGAGCGCGGCGGCGAGGAGAATTTTCTGCCGCATGCCTTTGGAGTAAGCATCCAGGCGGCTCACGCGGTCCGAGGTGAGCGCGAAAGTTTCCAGGATGGCGGCGATTCTGGCTTGTAGCGTGTCTTCCTCGACCTCGTGCAGGCGGCCGCATAGCTCCAGAAACTCCTGGCCGGTGAGGCTGTCGAACAGGACCGCGGTTTCGGGGACGTAGCCGATCTTCTGTTTGACATCGACGGCCCTTTCGGGCAGCGGCAGGCCGGTGACGGAGACGGCGCCCGAATCGGCGGAGAGAATCCCGGCGATGATCTTGAGAGTGGTGGTTTTGCCGGCGCCGTTGGGACCGAGCAGTCCCACGATTTCGCCGGGGTGGAGTGCGAATGAAACGCCGTGCAGAACCTCGACGGCGTTGTAAGAGAAGACGACCTGGTTGAAAGTGACGATCGGTTCCGGCAAGCGGGCGCGGTCTCCAGAGGGGCTATTGTAGCTTGGGGCATGGCGGGGGGGAGGACAATCTTGCTAACATTATTCTTGACATGCGCCACGTGGCGCGTTGCGGCTCGGGATGATAAAGACAATTCGCCACAAAGGACTGAGACGGCTGTTCGAACAGGACGACCCAAGCGGCGTAAACCCGGAGCACGTTGGCAAGCTCAAGAATGTTCTAGCAACGCTTCACGCCGCCCCAACCATTGCCCATATGGATTCGCCGGCGTTCAAACTACATCCGCTGAAAGGCGCGTCGAAAGGTTCTTGGGCCGTAACTGTCCGGGCCAACTGGCGGTGATTTTCCGCTTTGACGGTGACGCGGAGGACGTTGATTATGTCGATTACCACTGAACGGAACAAGCCCATGACCATGAAAAACCCGCCGCACCCCGGCGTTGTCGTGTTGCAGGAGTGTATTGAGCCTTCGGGCTTGACCATCACCCAAGCAGCCGAAGCCCTCGGAGTGACGCGCAACACGCTTTCCGAACTCGTCAATACGAAGCGCGGCATATCTCCTGAGATGGCCGTCAGGCTGTCCAAGGTCTTCGGCGGCTCTGAGCAAGGCTGGCTTGTGCAGCAGGCGCAGTACGACCTTGCACAAGTCCGGCGCGACCGCATAAAGCTGAAGCGGCTGGAACTCGTTTAGCCCGCGTTTCGTGAAGGGTCGATTTCAGGATCGCAAAGTTTGAATGCGGCGCTATTCGTGACCGGCGGCCTACGAGGCGGGGCGCAGGATCATTGAGCGGCCACACAGGATGGCCGGGGCGGAGGTTGAAATGTGGGTTGAGAGAGCCAGGCAAAAATCTTAGCGCCGAGCACCGGGCTTTGGACCTGGCCATTGGACATCGCGACCAGCGACTGGCCGAAGGGCTGCGGGCCAGGATTGCGCTGTACGAAGCGGGGACTCCGTTGCGGGCGAATTGACCTGGAGACTGGGCTCCGCCGGGTTATAGCGGCTGCGCGAGGAGTGAGGATCGCTCCGCTATCGCCGCCAGTGGTCACGGCAGAACCGTAGGAACCTCGGCCTGGTGAAAGGCGAAGCGCTTACGCCATCATGAACGAGTTTCAGGGTCGCGGCTGAACACCTCTCGCGAACCAGAGCCAGACCGGCCGCGATTTCGGCCGCGAGCCGCCGCGCATCCACTATCATGGCATCACCGTAGAAGATGGTCGAATCGTGGCGTATGAAAGGATGATCCCCCACCCGGAGGATCACTGTCTGGTCCTTCTTGTTCCGCAAGGTGGTCACGCTCACGATAGCGCACAGATGTGACTCCCGGTGTGGCTGGGTGACGACGATCCAGAGATGCGGCGTAGCTGCCCCGCCAGAAGCCGGCATGAGAAACGTGTCGCCGCAATCCATCTACGCCGGTTGCAGCATGGCTTCGGCGGCGGCCAGCGACTCCAGTTCGGCTTCGACCGCCGCGATCTCGCTTTCGGTCTTGTTCCCGGCGCGCAGGATGTCCCGGTACTGGATCGGGATGGCGCTGCCATTCGGGTCCTGCCATTCCGGGAGTTCGTGGGAAATCCGCACGAGATCCCAACGGGTCATATTGCCGAACTTGCCAAAGATCTCCTCGATCAAGGCCTGCTCCGCGCGTGAGAGTTCGTCCGTCTCCGGTTCAGCCAGAAGAGACACTTCGTATTCCTGCGGAGTGGAGATATAGTGCCGCCAGACTGTATCGGTGCCCGGGGCCGGTTCCTCGCGGATCAGGCCGTAGATCCGGCTGACGACCGGGCCGTTATCCATCGAAACGTACCTGTCGGTGGTCACCGGCCTGCCCCAGCGAAGCAGGGCCTCTCTGTCGAGCAAGTACAGCAACTTGATGAGCTTGAGGTAGCTCATCCGGCCGCCCCGGAGTTTCAAAAACCGCGCCGCTGCTTCTGTCGCTCGTCGTTCGTTGAACCGCGGGATCATGGGCTTCCTATTCATTGTAAGGCACGGGCGAGCACCGCGGCTTAACCCAAATCTCGAATCGCGGCGGCGGAATTGCGAACGGCGCGCCAAGCGGGCGGGACACAGGCGCAACAGGAAATCACCACCCACATCGCGACCCCGGCGAGGGACACAATGGGATCGATGGGCCGCAAGCCATACAGCACGCGGGCCAGCGCGGCATTCGCGGCCAGCGATAACGGCACGCCCAATAGGATGCCCCAGAATGTCATGGCGAGGCCATCGCGCGTCACCAGGCGGAGCACGTCCGCGGGACGCGCGCCCAAGGCGACGCGGATTCCCATTTCGCGCTGGCGGCGGGCCATGGCGTACGCGATCACGCCGTACAGGCCTACCACGGCTAGCAATACCGCCAGTATGGACGCCGACGCGAGGATCAGCGAGCCGGTGCGGATGGGCCATAAGACGTCGCTTAATTGCATGCCAAGGGTGCGCATGCGGCGCAGCGAGACGGTATCGTCCACCGATTCCACGGCGCGGGAGATCAGGGGCATTAACTCTTCGGGAGCGGGCGCGGTGCGGACCACCAGGTAGAGCATGGACGAATAGCGCTGCGCGACGGGAAGGAACAGCGCCGGCCAGGGCTCCTCGATCAGCCTGGAGCGGAAGTTGGAGGCCACAATGCCCACAATCTTGATGGGGGTTTTTTCTTCGGTTATGCGCAGCGTGCGGCCCAGGGCGTCGAGCGGGCTGGCCGCGCCGGGCCACAAACGGCGGACCAGGCGTTCATCGGCGAGCGCGACACGCTCGGCGCTGTCCCGGTCATGGGCGGAGAAATTGCGCCCGCCGATCAAGCGGATGTTCATGGCCGGCAGGTAATCGGGATCGATCAGGTCCAACGCGGCGCGCACGGGAGCGGCTGCGTCGCGGCCCACTTCGACGGTTGGCGACAGCGCGTTCAGGGGCACGTAACTGGCCAGGCTCGCGATTTGCACTCCGGGAAGCGACTGCACCTTATCCTTGACCGATTCATAGAAACGCCGCCCCTTATCCTCATTCCCCGCGTACGAAACGAGATTGAGATTGAGTGGAACGATAAGACCTTTGGCCAGCGGAAAACCGGGGGCGATCTCCTGCTGCTTGGCGAAACTGCGGTAGAACAAGCCGGCGGCCACCAGCAGGACCACCGAAAAAGCAACCTGGCCGGAGACCAGGGCGCGGCGGGCAAACCAACGCGGATGACCCTGCGCATCGAGGTTGCGGATGGCCTGCAAGCAATCGGCGCGCGCGGTCTGGAGCGCCGGAAGCATACCGAACAGAAGGCCGCAAACCAGGCTGACGGCAAACGTGAATGCCCACACCGAGAAATCCTGGTGGATCGCGACGCGGTAAGTATAAAGGTCATTGGCGGGCGGCTGGAGGTTGGGCAACAGGCGCGTGCACCAGGCTGAGAGGAGGAGTCCGGCGATGCCGCCCAGCACGGCGAGCAGCAGGCTTTCGGTGAGCGAAAGCCGGATCAGGCGATAGCTGCCCGCGCCGAGCGCGCGGCGCATGGCCGTCTCCTGCCGGCGGGCGGTGGCCCGCGCCAGAACCATGTTGGCGACATTGGCGCAAGAGATGAGCAGCAGCAAGAGCGCGGCGGCGCCGAGAAGCGTCACGACAGCCTCGACCCGTTTGCGGAGCAGCGGGATGCCGATGCCGTGCGTGACGGCCGCCCAGAGCCGGCGGTCCTGGTTCTCGGGGTAGTGGTATTCGCGCTGCAACTGGCGGTCGATGGCGTTGAGATTGGCGATCGCCTGGGCTGCGGAGACGCCGTCCTTCAGGCGCCCGCCAATGCCTAGCCAGCGGGTGCGCCGGTCGGAGAAGAGCTCGGGATCGGTCAAGCGCCGGTTCTCGACGTGTATCCAGATATCGGTCATCACCGGCGCCAGCGTGCCGTCGAAACCTTCGGGCGCGATGCCGATGATGGTGGCCGGAACGCCGCTCAAGGGCACCTGGCGGCCTACCACGCCGGGATCGCCGCCATAAGCGTGCCGCCAGAAACGATAGCTGATGACCACTTCCTGCGCGCACGTTGATGGGCAATCGCCGGACTTGAAAAGGCGGCCGAGAAATGGCGTGGCGGGCAGGAGGTCGAAGTAGTTGTCGGTCACGGTCTCCGCCATGACGCTTTGGCTTTGCCGGCCGCGTCCCAGGAACACCGGCAAGATGTTCAAGGCGATGAAGCGCGAAAAACTCCGGTTGCGGTCGCGGTAATCGATATAGTCGGGCCAGGAGGATGGCTCGGACAGACCGTCTCCGCGCAGCACGCCGGTGAAGCGCTCGGGCTCTCGCAGCGGGGTCTGGAGAAGCAGGGAATTGGCGACCGTGTAGACGATGGATGTTCCGGCGATACCGACCGCCAGCGATAGCACGACCACCAGCGCGAACAGGGGCGAGCGCGCGAGCGTGCGGAAACTGACGTGGAGGTCGCGTCGGGTAACGTCGAATTGCTCGCGGGGCATGCTGATCAGCCAGTCGGTGAAAATGCCCAGCCACACACGCAAGAACCCGCCGCTGCGCGGCGAGCGGAGCTGGGCGCGGAAATCCAGCTCCATTTCGGTTTCGAATTCCTCGCGGAATTCGGCGGGGTAACACCGCAGGAGTTTCTTATGCAGCCAGGCGGAGATCCGGTTCATGGGGTGACGCTCCTCGGCAGCAGATTCTTGATACGGGCAACACCGACGAGTTGCTGGAGACGTTTTACTTCCGCTTCAAGCACGCGACGGCCGAGTGCCGTGAGGCGGTAATAGCGGCGGCGGGCATCGTCGAGTTGGGGATCGGGGCGTTCGCCCGATTCCTCGATCAATCGGCTGGCGAGCAGGCGCTGGATGGTGCCGTAGAGGGTGCCGGAGCCGGGGCGAAAACTCCCCTGCGTGCGCCGCTCGATTTCGAGCATAATCCCATAGCCGTGGCGCTCTTCATCGGCGAGGGCCAGCAGCACGTGCAGAACCGCGGCGCTGAGCGGCAGGTGCGCGGCGGCATTCTCGTTGCGGGGCGGCATGTTTATGTCCGTGACGGATATGTCCGTCACAGACATATTAGACCGATCGCGAGGCGGCGTCAAGCGGAGAACGAGCTACTCGGTTCTTGCGCCGGTTTTCACCCAACTACGCAGCACTTCGGCCACGCTCCAGGCTTGCGCGATGCAGCCGCGCGGCGTGTAGGGCGCTTCGGCATCGAAAATTTCGCTGATGGATCCCACGCACTGCTCGTTGAAGTGCGCGAGAAAGCCTTCGAGAAAATGGCGCGCGCGCGACGGCTCCTCGGGATGCAGCTTGAGCCACGCATCGATGTACGGTCCGATCAACCAGGCCCAAACCGTGCCCTGGTGGTACGCTGCGTCGCGCGAGCGGAGATCGCCGTAATATTTCGGTTTGTAATCGGGGCTGCCCGGCGCCAGCGATCGCAGTCCCAGAGGCGTGAGCAGGCGGTGTGTCACCACATCCATCACCGGCTCCCAATACGCGCGATCGAGCACCGGGTGATCGAGCGAGATGGCGATCAACTGGTTGGGACGGCAGGAGGAATCGTCGCCGCCGCCCTCGGCATCCACCACGTCGTAGAGATAGCCGCCGGCGGCGAACCAGAAACGTCGATTGAAGGACTCGCGGGTGCGCGCGGCGGCTTCGGCCAGCGGGCGGGCTTCCTCGGCGTTGCCCTCCTCGTCCAGCCAGCGCGCCATGAGGCACAGGGCGTTATACCAGAGCGCGTTGATCTCCACGGCTTTGCCGCGGCGCGGCGTCACCACCCAATCGCCCACCTTGGCATCCATCCAGGTGAGTTGATAACCCTCTTCACCCTGGCGTAGAAGGCCATCCGCCGGGTCCACCGCAATCCCGAAGCGCGTGCCCTTCCGGTGGCAATCGAGGATCTCTTGCAACTTAGGTTGAATCAGCCGCAGAGTGGAGCGGTCGCCGGTGGCTTCCAGGTACCGATGGATGGCGTGAAAGAACCACAAGCTGGCATCGGCGGTGTGATAGAGGCCGGCGCTCTGCCCCTCGGGGAAGAGGTTGGGAATCAGGCCGTCTTTCACGTAGTGCGCGAAGGTGCGAAGAATCCAGCCGGCTTCGCTTTGGCGGCCGGTGGAGAGGGTGAGGCCCTCGAGACCGATCATGGTGTCGCGGCCCCAATCCGTAAACCAGTGGTAGCCGGCGATGACGGTGCGGATATCGTCTCCGGCGGCGTGGGCGCGCGCGGCATCTTGCACCCGGCCCTGGGGAGTGATCAGGAACTGGTCGGCGGCCAGGACCAACTCCGCGCCGGCGCCGGTACGGACTTCGGGAGCGGCCGCGGCGAGCAACAGTTTGCGGCGCTCCAGCTCGGCCTGGAAAGCGGTTTCTGGCGTGAGCGCGCGCACGGTCTCCCAGTTCTCGGTGGAGGCGATGAGGGTGATCTTGTCTCCCGCCGTCAGATCGCACCGGAAGTAGCCGGGGCTCCACAGCGAGCCTTGCCAGTCATAGCCGCGGCTACGCTCGGTGGGAAACGGGATGGAGCCGGTCTCTTTGCGATCGAAGGTGAACGCGGCGCCAGGGCCCAGAACGAGCAAACGCAAGGGAGGCAGGTCTTGGGTGGCGATTTCGAACTGGTCTTCGGTCACGGTGAGAACATATTTCTGTCTCTCGGTGCCGCTCACCGCGGCGTCGTGGGGGCGGAAATGAACGGCAGGACGCAATCCCAGCCGCAGCGCGCCCCTTCCTTTTAATAGCTGGTAGGTGATGTGGACGGTGTTCTGGCGGTAGGGCATCAGCAGGCGCTTTTCGAGAACGAAGTCCTCCAGTTCGTAGCGCCACACGGGCAGCCCGGCTTCCAGGCGGAATTCGGCCATGGGCAGAGTGTGCTCGGGCGGCACGCCGGCCAACTCGGAAAGGCCGTTGAGCATCATCATGCGGCCGGGCGGATGTTGAAATGCCGCGATCAGCAGGCCGTGGTAGCGGCGGGTGATGGCACCGCTGACGGTGCCTGAAGCATAGCCGCCCAGGCCGTTGGTGACCAGCCACTCCTGGCGAAGGTGCGGGTCCGATTCCGGATCGCGCAGCTCGCGCCGCGGCAACACTCGAATCAGGTCTGCCATGGGTTCCTGGGAGGGCACGGCTGCATGACCAATGCCGCGTGTCCCGGTATATGCCAGCCGCCGGGTACTTGGGGCGGCGCCGTTCCCGATCCGCCGTAGCGCGGATCTTCGCTCGACCACACGAGCTCCCACACACGCTCCACAGGCGGGGCGAGCAAAGGCTCGGGCGAAGGGACGAAGTGCAGATCGATCCCGAGGTTCACAATCAGCAGCCGGTCGTCTCCATCCGGGCCGAAATAGCGGAGCACAAACGCCTCGGGGCCCAGCACCGCGCCCTCGAGCGCTCCGCGCCGGACCGCGCGAAATACCGGGTCAACGCGGCGCAGGCGCAACAGATCTTTGTGCATCTGGTAAATGCCGGCGTGTTTTTGCCGTTCGCTCGAATCCAGCTTGCATGCCTCGAAGGTGGCTTCATCTCCCGGGTCCCTGTGGAACGGACGCATCTCCGGCTGCGCCAGGTTGGGAAACTGCGAGAGAAACTGAATGCGGCCTTCCGTGACGGGGCCGCGCAGCTCGTCCTGGTGATCGGCGAAGAAGAGAAACGGGCTGGAAGCGGCGAATTCCTGGCCTTGAAACAGCAGCGGCGTACCGGGAGTGAGCAGCAGAAACGCGGTGATGGCGCGATAGCGCCCCGGGCCGGTGAGCTGGTGCAGCCGTTGGCCGCGGCCGGCATTGGAGATCTGGTCGTGATTCTGAATGTAGTTGACGAACTGCCACGGCGCCAGATCGAAGGCGGGCGAGCCGCGCCGCTTGGCTTGCCAGTTGTATGGTTGGCCCTGGTATAGGTAGCCGTGCTTGGCGGCGGCAATCAGCTCCTGGGGCGTTCCCCGAAAACCGGAATAGTATGCCTGATTGTGTCCCGTCACGGCGACGCGGGCGGCATGATGAAAATCGTCATTCCACAAACCGTCGAGGCCGTAATCGCGCACCAATCCGCTGTGCTGCTCCTCGTTTTCGGCCACCACGAAAACCTTGCGCCCGCGCGCCGCGGCCCGCATGCTCCGCGCCAGCACCTTCATGATGTTTTCCGGCGAGCTATCGAAGATCTGCTGCGTGGCGTCCAGGCGCAGCCCGTCGATGTGGTATTCATCGGCCCAATAGGCGGCGTTGGTAGCGACCATTTCGCGCATGCCGGAAGAGTTGGGGCCATCGTAATTGAGTGCTTCGCCCCATTCATTGGAATACTTTTGGGTGAAATAGTCGGGGGAGAACTCTTTCAGGTAATTGCCGTCGGGTCCGAGGTGGTTATAAACCACGTCCAGGATGACGGCCAAGCCGGCCGCGTGCGCGGCATCCACGAAACGGCGGAAATCGTCCGGTTCGCCGTAGATGGCGACGGGGGCGAACCATCCCACGCCGTCGTAGCCCCAGCCGAAACGGCCGGGAAAATCGGCGGCCGGCATGAGCTCGATGGCGGTGATCCCGGCTTGGGCGAGCTCCGGCAGTTCGCGCATGGCGGCGCGCCAAGTGCCCTCGCGCGTGAAAGTGCCGATGTGGATTTCGGAGATGACTTGCCCTTCGAGCGCGGCTCCTTGCCAAGCGGAATCGGTCCAGCCGAAGAGCGCCGGATCGATGACCTCGGAGGGTCCGTGCGGGCCTTCCGGCTGATAGCGCGACGCCGGATCGGGAAAGGCATTGCCGCCATCCAGGCGGAACCGGTAGCGCGATCCATGGCGCGCCTCGGCGACGGCGCCCGAGAAATATCCGCCGGGCTCCGCGGCGAGCGCGGTTGCATCACCGCCTTCGAGGACGACTTCGACCTGCCGGCGCGCCGGCGCCCACACCCGGAATTCGACGCCGCCGCCGGGCAGGATTTCAGCGCCGATAGGGTATCGTCTGCTCACGGGTTCATGGCCATTTAAAACCGGGGACAGACGGGACGTTTTCCGCGATACGAGTTTCTGGAAAACGTCCCGTCTGTCCCCGGTTTTTGAAACATGCTTAATCCGTCAGCTCGCATAGCAGCGCCGCGCCCCGCGGCACCAGGTCGTACGAGGTGCCCGATTGCACGATGGGTGTTCCCCGCCGGTCGTCGCGCGCGGTATCGAGCAAGACTTTCCACGCAACCCCCTGCTGTTTCGGCATGTAGAACTGAATCGGCTCGGTATGGGGATTCAGCAGGATCAGAAATGTGTCGTCGCGAATGGGTTCGCCGACGCCGTTCACGTCGTCCAGAGTGCGCCCGTTCAGCGCCACGCCGATACAGCGGACCCAGCCAGCATTCCACTCTTCCGGCGTCATTTCCCCTCCGTCCGGCCGCAGCCAGGTGATATCGCGCTCCTGATGGCCGTTGACGGCGCGCTGGGTGGAACCGGGATCGATCGAGCGATCCTGAAAAAACTTGCGCCGGCGGAGGTTCGAGTGCTGCCGGCGAGTTTCCACCAGCAGCCGCGTGAATTCGAGCAAAGACTTGGCGCGCTCGTCCAGATTCCAATTGAACCAACCGGTCTCGTTATCCTGCGCATAGGCGTTGTTGTTGCCGTGCTGGGTGCGGCCGATCTCATCGCCGCCGCAGATCATGGGCACGCCCTGCGAAAACAGCAGCGTCATTAAGAAGTTGCGTTTCTGCTGTTCGCGGACGGCCACGATGCGCGAATCCTGGGAAGGCCCTTCGGCACCGTAGTTGAACGAGTGGTTGTCGTTGGTGCCGTCGTGGTTTTCCTCGCTGTTGGCTTCGTTGTGTTTGTTGTTATAGCTGACCAGGTCTTCGAGCGTGAAGCCGTCGTGGGCGGTGACGAAATTGATGCTGGCGGTGGGGTGGCGGCCGTCGCGCTGGTAGAGATCGCTCGACCCGGTGAGCCGGTAGCCGAGCTCGGCAAGCTGTCCGTCATCGCCCTTCCAATAGCGGCGCACCACGTCGCGATATCGTCCGTTCCACTCAGCCCATAAGGGGGGAAACTTGCCGACCTGGTAGCCGCCTTCGCCCACATCCCACGGTTCGGCGATCAACTTCACCTGCGAAATGACGGGGTCCTGGTTGATGATGTCGAAGAACGCCGAGAGGCGATCGACCTGGTGCAGCTCGCGGGCCAGCGCCGCCGCCAGATCGAAGCGGAACCCATCCACGTGCATCTCCTGCACCCAATAGCGCAAGCTGTCCATGATCAGCTTGAGCACCTGCGGGTGGCGCACGTTGAGGGTGTTCCCGGTGCCTGTGAAGTCCATATAGTAACGCGGCTTTTCGGGCAGCAGCCGGTAATAGGTGCCGTTATCGATGCCGCGGAAGCTGAGGGTCGGGCCCATTTGATTGCCCTCGGCCGTGTGGTTGTAAACCACGTCGAGGATCACTTCGATGCCGGCGCGATGCAGGGCCTTGACCATGGCCTTGAATTCGCCGATCTGTTCGCCGTGATCGCCCGCCGCGCTGTAGCGTGCCTCGGGTGCAAAAAAGTTGATCGAGTTGTAGCCCCAGTAATTGCGCAGATGCCGGTCCAGGAGGTGCTTGTCATCCACGAATTCGTGGACGGGCATCAGCTCCACGGCGGTGATCCCCAGCTTCTTCAAGTATTCCACCGCGACGGGGTGCGCCAGACCCGCATAGGTGCCGCGCAGTTCCGGTGGAATCTCGGGATGGGTGGCGGTGAAGCCTTTGACGTGCACTTCGTAGAGCACGCTATCGTGGAGAAAAGTAAGCGGGGGACGATCGTTTTCCCAATCGAAATGCGAAGTCGTGACCACGCCCTTGGGAACGCCCCAGGCGTCGTCTTGGGCGTCGCAGGAAAGATCTTCGGCACGGTCGCCCATGCGGTATCCAAAGACGGCCGCGTCCCAGTTCAACGCGCCGGCGAGGGCGCGGGCATACGGGTCGATCAGCAGTTTGGCCGGGTTGAAGCGCTCGCCCTGTTCCGGGTGGTACGGGCCGTAAACGCGATATCCGTAGAGTTGCCCCAACTTGACGCCGGGCAAATAGCAGTGCCAGACGTAGCCGGAACATTCGCGCAGCGTCACGGCCTCATGAGTGGTGGAATCCACTTCGTCGAACAGGCATAGCTCGACACCGGTGGCCTTTTCCGAGTACAGGGAAAAATTCACCCCTGTTCCATCCCATGTGGCGCCTTGTGGGTAAGGTTTTCCGGGCAGTATGGTTCGTGGCATCTAAGGCAAAACAAGCAGGCGGGCTACCAAAAAATCCCCGCCGTGCCCTCCTATGGTCATCGTAAACACACCGGACACATTATGGCAGGGCTCTTGCAACCGCCCTGCGCGTAAGAGTACAACAACGGGAGATGCCGAGAGTCTTATCGATGTGCTTGTGGTTGGCGGCCACTGCCGCGGCGGCTGAACCGCCGATCGCGATTGACGTGGATTTGGGTCGGGTGGCTGCGCCGTTTCCGCCGATTTGCCGCTATTTCGGTTATGACGAGCCCAACTATACATACATGCCCAACGGCCGCAAGCTGTTGGGTGAACTATCCGCTCTGGCCGCCACGCCGGTTTACATCCGCACCCATTTCTTGCTGGCCACCGGCGATGGCCGGCCGAATTTCAAATGGGGCTCGACCAACGTCTACACCGAGGATGCCGGCGGCCAAGCGATCTACAACTGGACCATCGTGGATCGCATCTTCGATACCTATAAGGAAGCCCGAGCCCGCCCATTCGTGGAAATCGGATTCATGCCGCAAGCTCTCTCGACGCATCCCGACCCATATGCCGCCGTTTGGTCGCCGGGGGCGGCTTTCGATCGATATTATCTCGGTTGGACTTATCCTCCCAAGGATTTCAAGCGGTGGGCGGAACTGGTGTACCAATGGGTGCGTCATGCGGTGGCGCGGTACGGCGCCGATGCCGTGGCGACGTGGTATTGGGAATTGTGGAACGAGCCCGACATTGCCTACTGGCATGGCACGCCCGAGGAATACGACACGCTCTATGACGTGACCGCCGCGGCAGTGAAACGCGCGCTGCCCGCGGCCAAGGTGGGCGGACCGGCCACCACCGGACCTTCCGGCGCGCATGCCGCCGGTTTTCTCCGGCAGTTTCTGGAGCACTGCCGGGCCGTCCATGCGCCGCTCGATTTCGTCACGTATCATGCCAAGGGAAGTCCGCAAATCGTGGACGGCCACATCCAGATGGGGATGGCGCATCACGCGGCGGATGTGGCGAAGGGCTTCGAGATCGTGGCCGAGTTTCCCGAGTTTCGCGGCCTGCCGATCGTGCTCAGCGAATCCGATCCGGAAGGCTGCGCCGCTTGCTCGGCGCGCGTCTACCCGGGGAACGCGTATCGCAACGGCGCTCTTTATGCCGCCTACACGGCTGCCATGCTGCGCAACATTTTGGACCTGGCGGACCGGCACCGCGTCAATATTCAAGGCATGTTGACCTGGGCCTTTGAATTCGAGGGGCAGACCTATTTCGAGGGCTTTCGCACGCTGGCCACCAACGGCATCGACAAGCCCGTGCTGAACCTGTTTCGGATGGCGGGCCTGATGGAGGGGGGCCGCGTCGCGGTTGAGAGCAATAGCGCGCGAACCGTGGACGAAATCCTCCAGTCCGGGGTGCGGAGCGAGCCGGATATCGACGGCCTCGCCAGCCGTGGGCAACGGAGAGCCGCCGTGTTGGTCTGGAGCTACCACGATGACGATGTGGCGGCGCCGCCCGCGGAAGTGCGCCTCCATGTGACGGGCTTTCCCGCCGATGTTGCCCGCGTGCTGCTGCGCCATTACAGGATCGATCGGGACCACAGCAATGCTTACACCCAATGGGAGAAAATGGACCGGCCGCAACAGCTCAACGCCGTCGAATACGCGCGGCTGGAAGCTGCCGGCGAGTTACAGACGCTCGATCCGCCTCGCTGGTTGTGGACCGCGGCCGGCGCGGCTGAAGTAGTATTCGTCCTGCCGCGGCAGGGAGTCTCGCTGCTGGAGTTTAGCTGGTAGAAGAAACACCCCGCTTAGCCGGCGAATCGGTCCGTCGCCGCGACCAGGGCGCGGCTGTTCGGCGGATCGAAGGCGCTGTGGCCGCTGTCGGGGGTGATGATGAGGTCGGCTTCGGGCCACGCGCGGTGCAACGCCCACGCGCTTTCCATGGGGCAGACCACGTCATAACGGCCCTGCACGATCACCCCGGGGATCTGGCGAATCCGCGGGGCGTTCGATAGCAACTGGTCGTTGGTTTTGAAGAAGCCCTTATTGAAAAAATAGTGGACCTCGATGCGCGCGAAGGCGAGGGCGAACTCGTCTTCTTCGTAGTGGCTGGTGAAGTCGGCGTCCGGCAGCAGCTTCGAAGTCGCGCCCTCCCATCCGCTCCAGATCTTTGCGGCGAGGAGCCGCACGGCCGGGTCATCGCTCGTCAAGCGGCGGTAGTAGGCCGTGAGCAGATCGCCGCGCTCGGCCGCGGGGATGTGGGCGAGGTACGGCTCCCAGGCATCGGGATAGAGGATCGACGCGCCACGTTGGTAGAACCAGTCGATTTCCTGTTTGCGGAGGAGAAAGATCCCGCGGAGGATGAGTTCAGTGACGCGATCGGGATGCGTCTCGGCATAGGCGAGGGCTAGCGTGGAGCCCCAGGATCCGCCGAACACCTGCCAGCGTTCAATCGCCAGGTGCTCGCGGATCTTCTCGATGTCGGCGACCAGGTCCCAGGTGGTGTTGGCTTCCAGAGACGCGTAGGGCGTGCTCTTCCCGCAACCGCGCTGGTCGAAGTTGACGATGCGGTACTTTTCAGGATGGAAGAAGCGGCGCTGCTTGGGGTCGGACCCGCCGCCAGGACCGCCGTGCAGAAATACGACGGGCTTGCCGGAGGGATTGCCGCTTTCCTCGAAGTAAATCTCATGAACGGGCGAGACCCGGAGCAGGCCGGTATTGTACGGCTCGATCGGAGGGTAAAGCCACGTGACAGGATCTTTCATGGTGGAGCCGGGCAGTCGGTGGTTGAGCATCGGAGCAAGTATACCTCGCTTATGATTTTGTGCCAGCATCAACCTTGAAATCAATAAGTTGCCATGGGCCACATGAAAACCATCGCGGTTTTGCGCTTTCGCCAACCCTTTCGTCCGATAAGGACATATATGGAGAAGACCTTGCCCGGTTTCCTAGTCGTAGCAGCGAATCGGCCTAGTTGCGAAACGCGAGGATGAGGACCGGAGTGGAGATCGAGCAGAGAGGAGCGGAGGAGAGATTTCAGTCCCTGTTCGGGGATTCGCCAGTGGGTCACGCGATTACCACCGAGGGCAGAATACTCGACTGCAACGATGCGTTGGTTCGCCTTTTAGGGTATACCAGCAAGGCGGAATTGCTGGACTTGAGTATCTGCGAGCTCTCACCCCCGTCTCAGCCGGACGGGCGGCGCTCCGACGAGAAGGCTGCCACCATGGAGGTGCTGGCGCGCTCCAACGGGGGCCATTCATTTGAGTGGTGGCATCGCCGGCGCGATGGCAGCGTCTTTCCGGCGGAAGTCAGTCTGACACCTTCGCTGCTGAACGGGAAACCGGTAATGGTCGTGGTCATCCACGATATCAGCGACCCCCAGACGTACGAACATTTGCTGGAACGGGTGATCGCGGCGGATGAAAGCGCCAACCAGGTGAAGAACGACTTCCTGGCGAACATGAGTCACCAGATCCGCACGCTGCTCGATGGTGTCCAGAGCACGGTCGGGTTGCTGTTCGAATCCTCGCTAACCTCCGAGCAGCACCGCATGGTTAGTGCGATCCGTTTCAGCGGGCAATTTCTAACCTCGATGGTCAACGACGTGTTGGACGTGTCGATGGTGGAAGCGGGGCGCACATCCATCAAACCGGTGGCGTTCGATCTCCGCCTGGTCATAGAGAACGTGGTGGCGCTACTCGAGCCGGAGGCGGAAGCCAAGGGGATCGACATGGTGTTCCGCTATTCCCCACAACTGCCGCGAGTGGTGGTGGGAGACTCCGGGCGCATTCGCCAGATCGTGCTCAACCTGGCGGACAATGCCGTCAAATTCACCAGCCGGGGCCATGTGCTGATCGATGTGGGCCGCGGCGAGCAGCGCGGCGAGGGATGTTTGCTGCGCGGGCGCGTCGAGGATACCGGAATCGGAATTCCGGCCGACCGTCGGGCAAATTTGTTTACCAGGCGCGGAGAGATGAATCATGCCGTCACTCACGAACGCGGAGGCGCCGGGCTGGGATTACCGATTTCGCGGCATCTGATCGAATTGATGGGTGGACGCATATGGTGCGACAGCACGCCGGGGGTGGGCACGACCATGTGGTTCGAGATTCCCCTGGCGCGGGAGGTGGAGGAGTGGCACGAGCTCGCTTTGCCGGCGAAGGCGGTGGGGAAAATCGCTCTGCTAGTGGACTCCTGCGCCCTGCGGCGGAGGGTTCTGCGGGAGCGCCTGGAGAGTTGGGGCCTGGCGGTGGAAGAGGCGGAAGGAGAGAATGCCGCGCGCGAGTTGGTTTCCAGCCGGGGCCTCACTCCGGTTGTGGCGCTGGTAGCCACGGCCGCGAATCCCGATTGGAGAAGCCTAGGGGGTTGGTTGCGCAGGCATTGCGGGCAAAACCTGTTGCTCCTGCTGGCGCTGGCGCCGCTGACCGCCTTTCCGGATCACGCCGAGATCGAGGAGGCCGGCTACACCGAAGCCATTCCGCAGTGCGCGCACCAGGCCAAGCTCCAGGAATTGCTGACCATCGCCTTCAGCCGTACCGGTTCCTCTTGCGGCCTGGTTCCCCAGGGTGCCACGGACCACGCGCGATGTCCGTTCGCCTGCCGGATTCTGCTGGCGGACGACAATTCCGGGGACCTAAGCGTGGCGGCTTCACTGATGGAGCGGATGGGATGCCACCTGGACATCGTGTCCAACGGGCGGGAAGCCATCGACCTGGTGCGCCAGAGCCCTTACGACCTTGTGCTTCTGGACTTGAACATGCCGACGATGGATGGCTTTGAAACCGCGCGCCAGCTCCGGCTGCGATACGGTCCCGCCCGTCTGGCGATTGTGGGGCTCACCACGGACTTGACCGAGGAAGTGAGACAACGAGCGCATCAAGTGGGCTGCACGGCCGTGGCATCCAAACCGCTTAAGGAAGACGCCCTGCGGACTTCCTGCCTCTGGAAGTTTGCGGAGAGCGGGAAAGCCGCCTATGACCGCCAGGCGGTGCAGCATTGTGAGGATGAGCAGATGCTGCACAAGCTGGCGCACCAGTTTCGCGGCGCCGCCACCAGGCTGATTTCCAAATTGCGGGCGTCTGTCGAGCAGTATGACGACGCGGAAGTGGCTGCCAAGATTCTGTCCCGGCAAAGCAAGAAACTCCGGTTCCCGACAGAATAGAGGATTGGGGCAGGCCGCTTCCGGGCCGGCCTGCCCCGGCATTTGCGGAATCTACAGCCGCAGTTCCGCCCGCACCACGTCGTCATCCAGCGAATGCTTGAGCGTGAAGCCCAGCTTTTCGCAGATGCGCATCACTTCGCGGTTGTCCGGCAGGATGTTGGCCGTCAAGGCGCTGAGTTTCTCGTCGCCGCCCACGATCATCAGGCGCGCCATCAACTCCTTGCCCAGGCCCTGGCCGTGAGACTGGTCGCTCACCACCACGGCGATTTCGGCTTCGTTGGTGCCGTGCACCTTGGTCATGCGGCCCACCCCCAGAATCTCGGGTTTGCCGCTCTGCGGGTTCGGCCGCTCGGCCACCAGCGCCATTTCCCGGTCGTAATCGATGAAACACGTGCGCATCAGCCGTTCGTGTTTGACGCGCTGCTCCAGGTTCATCATGTGGAAATAACGCAGGTACACGCTGCGGTCGGAAAGCGTCTCGTGGAACTTCGCCATTTCCGGCTCGTCCTCCGGCCGGATGGGCCGGATGTTGACGACCGTTCCATCCTTCATGGTGAACGGCGCCACATACTGGGTCGGATAGGGCCGGATGGCCATCTTGGGAATCTGGTCCTCGGAGACATCGTTGGCGTGTACCACCACGCGGGCATCCAGGGCGATCAGGCCGTCGGGCGAAGCCAGCAGCGGGTTGATGTCGATTTCCTTGATCCACCGCTGCTCGGCCACCAGGGTGCTGAAGCGCACCAGGAGAGTTTCCAACGCCGCCAGGTCTACCGGCTTGCGGCCGCGCACACCCTTCAGCGCTTGGTAGATCTTGGTCTGCTCCATCATGCGCAGGGCCAAAGTGCTATTGAGCGGCGGCAGAGCCAGCGCGCGGTCCTTAAATACTTCCACGAGCTGCCCGCCGGTGCCGAACAGCAGCACCGGACCGAACTGCGGATCGAGGCTGGACCCGATGATCAGCTCATAAGCGTCCTTCAGCTTGATCATGGGCTGTACGGTGACACCTTGGAAATGCTGCGCGCCCACTTTCTCGGTGACCGAAGTCTGGATCGCGAGGAAGGCCTTTTCCACCGCCTCGGCGCTGTCCAGGTTCAACTGCACGCCGCCGACATCGGTTTTGTGGGTTATGGTTTCGGAGTAGATTTTGAGCACCACCGGGTAGCCCATCTCGCCGGCGGCTTTGGCCGCGGCCGCGGCATCGGTGGCGATCACGGTCTGTGCCACGGGAACGCCGTAGGCGGCCAGGACTTGCTTGGATTCGAACTCGGTGAGAATGGTGCGCCCTTCCAGGCGGCAGCGCTCGATGATCTCGGTCACCAGCTTGCGATCGGGCGTCCAATTTACGTCCTCGAACAACGATGGCGTTTCGTACAACCCTTTCAGGTTGTAGCTGTATTTCCACATGTAGTTGAAGGCGCGCGCGGCGGTATCGGGATAGGAGAAAGTGGGAATGTTGGCGCGGTTGAGAATGGCTTCGCCCGCGGCCACTTCGACGCCGCCCATCCAGCTTGCCAGCACCGGCTTGCCTTCCTGCTTGGCCAGCGGCTTCAACTGCTCGGCGATCTGCGTGGGATCGGTCATGGCTTGCGGCGTGAGGATGACCAGCATGCCGTCGCTGTTGGGGTCTTTGGCGGCGATTTCGAGCGCCTTGGCATAGCGCTCGGGGGAGGCATCGCCGATGATGTCCACCGGGTTGTTGTGGCTCCAGGTGGCGGGCAGGACGGCGTTGTACGCTTCCATGGTTTCCGGGGTGAGATCGGAGAGCTCGCCGCCGTCCATGATCAGGGCATCGGTAGCCAGTACGCCCGGGCCGCCCGCGTTGGTCACGATGGTGAGCCGCTTGCCCGCGGGGCTAGGCTGCTTGGCCAGCACTTCCGCCATGTAGAAGAGGTCGGCGATGTTGTTCACGCGCAGCACGCCGCTGCGGCGGAAGGCCGCTTCCAGTACTTCGTCCGAACCGGTGAGAGAACCCGTGTGCGAGGCCGCGGCTTTGGCCGCCGCCGCCGTCCGTCCCGGCTTGATCACGATGATCGGCTTATTGAGCGCCACTTCGCGCGCCGCCGAAAGGAAAGCCCGGGCATTGCCGATCGTCTCCATGTAGATGACGATGGATTTGGTTTTCGGATCGTTGCCCAGGTAATAGATCAGGTCGCCCCAGCCCACATCCACCATGGAACCGACCGAGATGAAGGCGCTGAAGCCCACCATCTCTTTCAAGCTCCAGTCGAGTACCGCCGTGCATAGGGCGCCGCTCTGGCTGATGAATCCCACCGACCCGGGCCGCGCAACCGCGGTAGCAAACGTGGCGTTGAAGCCCGACAGAGGGCTCATTACTCCCAAGCAGTTGGGACCGACCACGCGAATGTTGGCCTTCTGCGCTTCCACCAGTAACTGCCGTTCCAGGGCCGCGCCCTCGGGACCGATTTCCTTGAATCCGGCCGAGATCACGATGGCGCCGCGCACGCCGTTTTCCCCGCATTCCTTGATGATTCCGGGGATGGACGGCGGCGGCGTAACCACCACGACGAGATCTACCTGTTCCGGAATATCCGAAACGGATTTATACGCCTTCACGCCCAACACGCTGGGCCGCTTGGGGTTCACGGGATACACCGTCCCGCCGAAGGGGCTGGTGACCAGATTCCACAGGACCGTGCGGCCGACGGAATTGGCGGTTTCGGTCGCGCCAATGACCGCGACGGTCTTGGGCGAAAAGAATACTTCGAGCGGCGGTTGCTTGGGCGCCGAGCTCTTCTTGCGTATAGGCTTATTATTGATGGCTTGCATGTTTTTCGGAATCCGCTTCTGTCCCGAACGCGGCCCGGTTTAGGGCCTCCACCACGTCCAGGATATTAAGGCCATTTTTGCGCGCCCCGGTTTCGATATCGCAATCGTCGCACGTGTAACGAAAATGAAACGCGTCGAAGACAGGGACCGTGGCGGGGTGACGTTGTTTCACGTCCCGGACGATCATGTCACGGCGAATCAACCGATCGAATCGAAACATAGGCGGAGATATGGAGCTTGCACCCGGCCTTCCAAAAGAGTGGGTCTGGAAATCAATATCTTCCAACTCACAAGCAGGTGCAATTGGGTGAAAAGCCCCAACCTCAACATAACAAGCGTCATGGGTGGGTGACAAGACCAGCATGGGTGACACCCAACCTCGGCGAAATTAACGAACTGGCCTCGCGTCACTCGTCGCGCAGAGAGGTAAGCGGATCCACGCGCGCCGCGTGGCGCGCCGGCGCCCATGTCGCCAGCCCGGTAACGAGCAGCAGCAGCAGCGGGATGGCGATGAAGACTATGGGATCGACGCGCTTGAACGCAAAGAAGAAGGGATCGGATGTGATGGCGCGGCACGCCCAAAAAGCGGCTACCATGCCCGCCGCCACCCCGGCAAGGCCAAGGCGCAGCCCTTGCCGCAACACCATCCAGACCACCGATCGATGGTCCGCGCCGAGAGCCATGCGAATGCCGATCTCGCGCCTGCGGCGGCTCACCGAGTAGGCCACCAAGCCGTACAGTCCCACCATCGCGAGAATCATTCCCATCGCGCCCATGGCCCCTACAACCTCGGTAAGATAATCCGTTGGCTTGACGCTTTGCGTGTAGAGGTCGCGCATGGTGCGCACACCGAAGACCGGCATATCGGGATCCAGCCCACGCACGACCTCGCGCAGCGCCGGCGCGACGGTGGCGGCGTCCGGAGCTTGGGATTCGGCAACCAGCGTCAGTTTTGAACCCGTGTGCTGGCGATAAGGCAGATAGACGAAGTCCTGCGGCGCCTCGCCGCTCCACACGTACTTCGCCATTTTCGCGACGCCCACCACCTGGACCATCGTTTGGCCGGCGTCCTTCAGTTGAAAACGCTTGCCGAGCGCGTTTCCTCTCCAGTAATGGTTGGCCATGTGCTCGTTCACTACAGCCACCAATGGCGTGTCCTCCCGATCCGTTTCGAGCACAGCGCGGCCTTCGAGAATGGGGATGCCGATGGTTTGGAAGTAGCCGTCGCTGATGGCAGCGCAAAGCGTGCCGATGGAGTGTTCCCCGGCCGGCAACTGCCAGCCTTCCGGAACGATGCCGGCGCTCTCGCTCCCGTTTATCGGCAGACTGGAGATGAGGGCGGCCGATTTCACGCCGACGGCTGCGCGGGTGCGGTCCAGGAGGCTCCGGAAGAAACGCTGCGACTGGTCCTGTGGGTAGTTCGCCAATTGCGTGTCGAAGCTGGTGAGGAAAAGGCGATCGATGCGGAAACCCGGCCCCGCGGTCAGGACGTTTCGAAAGCCCCGGAACAGAGTGGCGGAGACCGCCAGCAGCACGAGCGAGAGCGCCACCTGGCCGACCACGATGGCGTTACGGCCCCAGAAACGATGCTTGCCGCCGCTATCGGCATCGGCGGCTTTCAGCGCCGGCACGAGATTGGGGCGAGTGGCGCTCAGCGCGGGCGCCAGACCGAACAGCAGCGTGCTCAGCACGGAGACGATCATCGTAAACAACAGCACCCGGTGGTCCACTTTGACGTCAAATACAACCGGCAAATCGACGGGAACGGGAAAGTGGCGCCAGTATTCGTTGACCGCATCCGCGACCAACAGGGCCGCCAGTCCACCGGCCACCGCCACCAGGAGATTCTCCACCAGCAGCTGCCGGACGAGAGCGGCGCGGCCGGCGCCGATAGCCAACCGCACGGCGACTTCCCGAGAACGCGCGCGCGCCCGGCTCAGTAGCAGACCCGCGACATTAGCGCAGGCCACCAGCAGTACGCAGAGTCCCAGCAACACGAGCATGGCGACCATGGCCATCTGGGTTGGCCCTTGCGCCATGCGAAATTGGTACTCAGTCTCCACCTGAAGGCGCTGCTTCCGGCTGGCCGAGGAGTGCAATTTCTCGAGCGCCGCGGAAAGCACCCCGATATCCGCCTGCGCCTGCTCCAGCCCGACACCCGGCCTCAGCCGGCCCTTGATGAAAAGCCAGCCGAACTCGCGGTCATGTAAGTAGCTCTTCTGGCTCATGCGCGGGAACATGGCCAGTGGAACGTATAGCTGCGGACGGAAGACGTTGTCGATACCGGTGAAATGCTCCGGCGCCACGCCGATCACCCGAAACTCGATGCCATTGAGACGGATGCGGGAGCCCACCACCGAGGGGTTCGCGGCGAACTGTCCGGCCCAGAAATCGTGCCCCAGCACGACCACCGCGTCGCGGCCCTCGACCTGGTCTTCGTCCGTGCGGAAGCCGCGGCCCACCGTAGGCTCCACGCCTAACACGCGGAAGAAATTGCCCGAGACATACAAGCCCCACTTCGTGCGCGGTTGCGTAGCGGCGTCCGGGGTGAAGCCAAGAAATGCGTAAGAAGCGGCGACCAGACCATCGAAAGTGCGATTGCGGCCACGCAGGTCGGCATAATCCGGATACGAAATGGGCGGGTTTTGGCCGAAGGGCGCCGAGACCGCGGTGTTGATGGTGACTACGCGGTCCGGGTTGAGGACCGGCAATGGACGCAGCAGCATCTCATCGGCGAAACTGAACATGGCCGAGGTGGCGCCGATGCCGAGAGCCAGCGAACAGATCGCCACGGCGGTGAAGACCGGGTCCTTGGCCAGGACCCTGAAAGCATGTTTGATGGTTAGCCACATGGCGACGCTCCTCGCCGAATCTTGACATCGCGGTAGGGAAACGCAATTCCAAAGCCGCAAGTCCAGTGCTCGCGGCCTAATAATATCAGTAAAATCAGGTCTGTTACTACCATATTCCGTGTCCGTTTTTGGGACTTACCGCCCGATCCTGGCGCTTGGGGTCGATTATCGCCTTGTGACCGCCGCCACCCACGCGGGGGTCCGCTCCACATGGGCATGTTAACCTCAAGTGTTGTGTTTCAACGCATCTTCTGGATCGTGCTGGACAGCGTGGGGATCGGCGCCATGCCCGATTGGGCGCTGTTCCATGACCCTCCAGGCGCCGATACCCTAGGCAATATTGCACGGCTGCGCGGGCTACGGTTGCCCAACCTGGCGCGGCTGGGGCTGGGTAATATCAAGCCACTCGCCGGGATTCCGCCCAGTTCCGCGCCGGCCGGCGCTTATGGCCGCTGCACATTGGCCTCGCCCGGCAAAGACACCACCACCGGACATTGGGAAATGGCGGGCATTCATCTGGCCAAGCCCTTCCCGCTCTATCCGAATGGGTTCCCGGCGGAAGTCATGGATGAATTCGAAAGGCGGATCGGACGGCGCTCGCTCGGCAACAAGGCTGCTTCTGGAACCGAGATCATCAAGGAACTGGGCGCCGAGCACATGCACACGGGATCGCCCATCGTCTACACTTCCGCCGATAGCGTGTTCCAGGTGGCCGCTCACGAAGAAGTCATTCCGCTCTGGGAGTTGTACAAGATCTGCGAAACCGCGCGCGAAATTCTGCGCGGGCCCGACGAGGTGGGACGCGTGATCGCCCGGCCGTTTATTGGCGAGCCCGGCAACTTCACGCGCACCTCGAATCGCCACGATTACGCAGTTCCGCCGCCGCCGGACATGCTGCTCGATCGCCTCGAAGCGCGTGGAGTCGCGGTACACAGCGTGGGCAAAATCTTCGATGTATTTCTGGGCCGCGGCATACGCGATACCGTTAAGACCAAGAACAATGCCGATGGCATGGAGCGGATTCTGGAATCGGCGCGCACGGTGGATGCGGGTTTGGTCTTCGCCAACCTGGTGGACTTCGATCAGCAGTTCGGCCATCGTAACGATATAGAAGGCTACGGCGCCGCGCTCGAACAGTTCGACGGCTGGCTGCCGCAACTTGAAAACGCGTTGGGCGAGCGCGACCTCGCCCTCTTCACCGCCGACCACGGGTGCGATCCCACCGTTCCGGGCACGGACCACACGCGCGAATACGTACCGCTCATCGCGGCCGGCCCGCGGGTGCGGGCGGGGGTTGACCTGGGACTGCGCGCCACGCTCTCCGATATCGGCCAGACGGTGGCCGAAAACTTTGCCATCGCAATCGAAAAAGGAACCAGCTTTTTAGCGCAAATCTTATGAGAAAACCAGTCATGGCGGGCAATTGGAAGATGTACAAGACACCCGCCGAAACCACCGCATTTTTCGAGAAGTTCCGGCCGCTGGTCGAGAAATCCTCGCATTGTGAGATCGTGATCTGTCCTCCGTTCACCGATCTCGAAGCGGCCGTTCGCGCCGCCAACGGCACCTCCATTCAGGTGGGGGCGCAAAACGTGGCGTGGGCCAAGGAAGGCGCGTTCACGGGCGAAATTTCCGGTCCCATGCTGAAGACCTTGGGCGTTACGCATGCCATCGTGGGACATAGCGAACGCCGCCAGTATTTCGCCGAGACCGATGAAACCGTGCTCAAGCGGACGCAGGCCGCGTTAGAGTTCGGCCTCACCCCCATCGTGTGCGTGGGCGAGCGGCTTGAGGAGCGCGAGAGCGGGAAGACCGAAGCCGTGCTGGTGGGCCAGTTCCAGAAGGGCATCGCCGGCCTCACCGCGCAGCAATTCGCCAAGATCGTGATCGCGTATGAGCCGGTCTGGGCCATCGGCACGGGTAAGACCGCCACGCCCGAAATCGCCGCCAATGCGCATCGCGCGATCCGCGCGCAGGTGCGCGAAAAATTCGGCAAAGAAGGGGCCGACGCGATTCGTATTCTCTACGGCGGCAGCGTCAAACCCGACAACGCCAAGACGCTGATGGCGCAGCCCGAAATCGATGGCGTGCTGGTGGGCGGCGCCAGTTTGGATGCGGTCTCGTTCGCTTCAATTGTGAACTTCTGACAGCGCGCGTTCCACCAAAGCGAAGAACTCGGCCTCGCGCTCGATGGTCATGCGCGCTTCGAGCCAATAGAGAGCGGGCGGCGCCTGAAGGCCGGTATACACTTCGTCCAGATTCACGAGGTCTTTTTCGGTGGTGACGGCGACGGTTGCGCCCGCCAGGCGAAAGTGCTCGAAAATACGGCGCAATTCCCGCGGACGGTAGCGATGATGATCGTCGAACTCGACCCAAGCCACCGGCTTCACGCCCAGCGTCTGGAGCATGCGCCGGAAGGATTGCGGGTTCCCCAAGCCGCAGAATGCGCCGGCGCGGGCAAACGGCGGCTCGGCCAGCGCGAAGCGTTGCCCGGTGGAGGCTTCCACCCACGCTTCCGGTTCCATGCTGGCGCGGAAAACAGGAGCGCGGGGATTCCAGCGGCGGACCGCGCGCTCAATGGGGCCGGCCATGTCCGAGTAGCGGCTGCGGGTGATCAGAACGATATCGGCGCGCGATAAACCTTCGAGCGGCTCGCGCAAACGGCCCAGCGGAAACACGCTGCCGCCGCCGATCGGGTCGAACGCGTCCACCAGCACGATATCCAGATCGCGCGCGAGCCGCAGATGCTGGAAGCCGTCATCCAGCAGGAAGACGTCCACCGCAAAGTTCCGGCGCAGCAATTCCGCCACTACGTCCCGTTCGGCGCCGATGCCCACGGGCGCGACGCCCGCGCGCAGGAAGATGCGCGGCTCATCGCCCGATTCTTCCGTGCTCACGTGCGTGCCCGGCGGCAGGGTCAGGTATTTCTTCGGAGACGTGCGTCCATAGCCGCGCGTTAGAATCGCCGGCGCGCGGCCGGCCGATTTCAAATGCTCCGCCAGCCGCAAAACCGTCGGCGTTTTCCCGGTGCCGCCCATGGTGAGGTTGCCCACGCTGATTACGGGGACCGCCACGCGGCGCCGCAACCGCAGGTCGGCTTTCTGCTTGCGGCGCGTGCCCCATTGCCACGCGCGGGCCAGCAGCCAGGCCAGGGCAAACCATGGCATGGCCGGACGGTAGCGCGGCAGGTGTTCCCCATAGAGCCGCCCCACTTCTTCCAGCGCGCGGGCGCTCGCGCCCCGCTCGGCCTCGGCACACGCTAAAGCGCGGGCCCCGATGGCGCGGGCCGCTTGGGGGTCGGCAAGCAGGCGCTCGAGAGCTGCCGGCAATTCTTCTCCATCGCGGATGGAAACCACAGCGCCCGCCTTCGCGAAATCGCGGGCGATGGCCTGGAAGTTTTCCATGTGCGGGCCCACGATCACGGGCTTGGCGAACAGCGCCGGCTCCAGAATGTTATGCCCGCCGCGATTGGCCAGCGTGCCGCCCATAAAGACCGCGTCGGCGGCGTCGAACAGGCCGCCCAATTCCCCGATGGTATCGAGCAGTAGCACGCCCGGCAGCTCGATCGGCGTGAGGCCAGCAGAACGGCGCGCGAAGCGAACGCCGGCCTGCGCCAGTTTTTTTGCCGCGATATCGAAATGTTCGGGTTTGCGCGGCGCCCAGATCAGCAGCAACCCAGGGAAACGCGGCGCCAGCGCGCCGAACGCTTCGAGCACGGCGGCATCTTCATCCACATCGCCCGCCGCCGGCGGCATGGTGCTAGCCGCGATCCACACCGGGCCGGGTCGAAGCCGGTCGAGAAAGGCGACGACCGGAGAGCCGGCGCCGGCGGTGCGGGCGGCGAAATCGTACTTGAAATTGCCGGACGCGCGCACGCGATCGGGCGGCGCACCCATCGCCACAAAGCGGCCGCGGATCTCTTCGGTTTGCACCAGAATGGCATCCGCGGCGCGGAGCACCGGGCCGAAGAACCATCGCAAACGTGTGTAACGCCGCAGAGCGCGGTCGGAAATCCGCCCGTTCACAATCGCCAGCGCCGCGCCCGTGCGCTTGACCTCGCGAAAGAGGTTGGGCCAGATTTCCGTCTCGGCGATGACCACTACCGAGGGCCGCAACGCGCGCAGCACGCGGCGCACGGCGAATACATAATCGATGGGGCTGTAAAAAATGCCATCGGCCAGCCCCGCCAATTTGGCTTGAGCGGTGGCGCGCCCGGCGATAGTCGATGAGGAAACGAAAATCGGGCTATGCGGGAAAGCGGCGCGCATCTGACGCAGGAACTCCACCGAGGAAAGGACCTCGCCCACCGAAACGGCGTGCAACCAGATGGCGCCGGGGCCGGTCTGAATAAATGAGCGCGGGAGAAAGCCCAAGCGCTGCGGGAAAGACCTCGAGTAGCCGCGGTTCGTGAGGCCGCGAAACAGGAAATACAATAGAAGGACAGGCACCGCCAACGCCTGGAGAAGCCTGTAGAGAAAATAGATGCCTTTTATTTTCAAACGTTTGGCTCTTTTCCTGAGTATAGCCGCGGCGTTCGCCGCCGACAAGGATGCGGGAGCATTCCGGCCGCCTGCCGCCACGGCCTACATTCACCATCAGACCAACGAGAAAGTGACGATTGGGGCGGAGCCCTACGCCTATGGCGATAAGGTGAAGCTGGCCTTTGGCAAGCTCGTGCCATACAACTACGGCGTGCTGCCGGTGCTGGTGACCATTCAGAACGACAGTGACCAGACCCTCCGGTTGGACCGCATCCAGGCCGAGTACGTGGGCCCGCGGCATGACCGGGTACCGGCCACGCCGGCCCGTGACGTGCGTTATGCGGGCCCGGTGCGCCGTCCAAACCTCGTGGATGGGGGCCCGCGCGGCGCCGTGGTTGGCCGATCGAAAAAGAACCCGCTCGACGCGTGGGAGATTGAGGGCCGGGCCTTAGCCGTGGAACTGCTCCCGCCCGGCCAATCGGCCAGCGGATTTCTTTATTTCCGGACCGATATCGATAAAGGCGCGACGATCTACTTGAGCGGCTTGAGCGAAGCCCGGTCGGGCAGAGAGTTGTTTTACTTCGAGATGCCGCTGGAGTGAGTGGAGAGCTGTGCGGACGAGCCTATCGCAGCGCTCTCTCGAAGAACGCCACCATCATGCGGTTCAACTGCTCCGCGTCCGCACCGGTTACGCCGTGCGTTTTCTGCGGGTAGAGCATGTACTCGAATTGCTTGCCAGCCAGTTGTAGCGCGCTCGTGAGCTGCAGCGAGTTCTGGAACAGCACGTTATCGTCTTCGAAATTGTGCACCAGCATCAGCTTGCCTTTCAGATTCGCGGCTTTGGCGGGAAGCGCCGTGTCGCGGTAGCCATCGGGGTTGTCCTTGGGCAGGCCCATGTAACGCTCGGTGTAGATGGTGTCGTAGTTCATCCAGCTCGTCACCGGCGCGCCGGCAAAGCCGGCCTGGAACACATCGGGGGCGTTGAGCAGCGCGTTCGCTGTCATGAAGCCGCCGTAACTCCATCCGTGAATGCCGATGCGCGCGGGGTCGGCGATGCCCATGGAGATGAGCTGGCGCACGCCAGCCACCTGGTCGGCTAGCTCAGTGACTCCCAGCTCGTGGTAGACGGGCGTTTCAAACGCGTGGCCGCGACCTCGGCCGCCGCGATTCTCGCATTGCCAGATGGCATATCCCTGGTGCGCGAACACCTGGTCGATCGTGGCGCCTTGCCAGGCATTGTGAATGGGCAGGTCCACGCCGGGGCCGCCGTAAACCGTCACGATCACCGGGTAGCGCTTGCCTGGCTGGTATCCGGCGGGCTTGATCAGGCGGCCGTAGAGCGTGACGCCATCGGGCGTGTCGAACTGGACGATCGCGGTGGGCAGGATGTCGTACTCGTCGGCCGCGGAACGGTCGGGTTCGCGGTAAACGCCCAACGCGGCGCCATCGCCGGAGTGCAAAACGGTGCGCGGGAGTTCGGCGAGGCTCGACCACGTGTCCAGATAATAGCGGCCGCCGGGGCCCATGGAGATGTTGTGCGTGCCGGGTTCGGTGGTGAGTTGGCGCTTGTTCTGGCCGTCCAGACCGATTACATAAAGATGCCGCTCCAGGTGGCTGGGCTCATCGGAGATATAGAAGAGGCGGTTGCCGGGCTCATCCACGGCATCGATGCTCGAAACCCCCCACGGGCCGCCGGTGAGTTGCCGCACTTGTTTACCGTCGTTCGAGTAGAGAAAAATGTGGCGATAGCCGCCGGCGGCCCGCTCACTGGTCCATAGAAAGTGCTTGCCATCCTTCAGAAACCGAATGTCGCCCTCGAGGTTGATCCAATACGGATCGGATTCGGTGAACACCACGTTCCGCGCGCCGGTCTCGACATCGATCGAAGCCAGCTCGTCCTGATTCTGCACGCGATTGAAGCTCAGCACATACACCGCGCGCGAATCGGGCATCCACCCGGCGCGCGCGATCAATCGGGCGTCGCGCGTATCGCCCAGAGAGTAGAAGCGCGCCGCGCCGCCCGCCGCGGCCACCACCCCGAGGCGGATTGTGGCGTTGTTCTCGCCGGCCTGCGGATAGCGCTCCGGTTCGTAAACGGCGCGCAGCTTGAGCAGGTCTTCGTGCGGATAGAGCGGTTCCGCGCTGGTGTCGAATTCCAGATAGGCAATCGACTTGGAATCGGGCGACCACCAGAAAGCGATGCCCAGATACAGTTCCTCGGGATATACCCAATCGGTCGCACCGTTGCGCAGCGTCTCGCTGCCGTTTTCGGTGAGCCGGGTTTCCTTCCTGGTAACCAAGTCGATGGTGTACAGGTCCGGTCCGCGGCGGAACGCCACCATTCTTCCATCGGGTGAGAGGCGCGCGTCCTGCTCGGCGACCGGTGTTTTGGTGATCTGCTCCCAGCGGCCGCTCTCCAGGTGGATGACAAACAGATCGCCGCGAGCGGTGTAGAGCACGAACCGGCCATCCTCCGAGACCTGCATGCCGCCGCGGCCGGCGCGGCGATTGATCCAATCGGTGGGCCCTTCGTCGGGCGGCCGCGCGACCGCCGCATCGTCCAGCGCGTTCAGCCCCACGATGAATTTGGCGGATTTGGTGGCGGGGTCGTAAATCGCCAGGTTCCCATCCTGGCGGGTGAGAAACGCTTTCCCGTCGGGCAGCCAGAGGGCATTGACGGTGCGCCCGGCACGCCCAGCCTGGCTGAGAGTCTCCAGGGTGATGGGTTTCTTCTGAGCCAGGGCCGCACAAGACAAGACGAAAACCAGGGTGAATTCACGCATCGTAGCTGATTGTAAAACACGGCGAAACCACCCCTGCTATTTCGCGGCGATTTCGTGCACAATAGCCTCATGAGCAAAGTCAATCCAATCCCCGAGGGGTATCACACCGTAACACCCTACTTCGTCGTGCATGATGCGGCCCGGTTTATTGAGTTTCTGAAGCGGGCCTTTCAGGCGGAGGAGCGGTACGTCCTACGGCATCCGGACGGCTCGGTTTGGCACGCGGAAATGAAGATTGGTACATCCCCCGTAATGTTGGGGCAGGCCAATGCTCAGTGGAAACCGCGGCCCTCCACCATGCACCTTTATGTTGAAGATGTGGACGCCGCGTACCGGCGCGCCGTGGCAGCCGGCGGCAAGCCATTGCGGGAGCCGGCCGACCAGTTCTTCGGCGACCGCAGCGGCGCCGTGGAAGATGCGGAAGGCAACCATTGGTACGTCGCCAGCCGCAAGGAAAATCTTTCGGACCAGGAGATCGAGCAGCGCACCAAGGCTGCACGTTAATGGGCTGGTTGCAAACCCGTGGGGCAGGCTAAAGCCACAAGTGGCGCGGTTATTGCGGGTCGATCGCCGCTTCCACGATTTCCAAGCGCCGTTTGGGGGTTTCGCCATCCAGTTCTTCGCGCTCGAATGCCTCCAGCACTTCCATTCCTCCCACCATGCGGCCGAAAGCGGAGTATTGTCCATCGAGGTGCGGTGCCGCGCCCAACATCAGGAAGAAGGACGTGGTGGCGGAATCCGGATCATCGGTGCGCGCCATCGATACGATGCCGCGGACGTGCTTCACATCCTGCCGGAACTCGCCTTTGAGCGGCCGCACCCAACGGTCGGCGGGGTGGGATTGCGCGCCCAGCCGGGTGTTCGGCATCCCGCCCTGCACCACAAAGTCTTTCACAATGCGGTGGAACGCGGTGCCGTTATACCAGCCGGCGGCGGTGAGTTTGAGGAAATTGCGCACGTGATTAGGCGCCCAATCCGGCTCCATTTTGATCTTGATGGCGCCTAGCGTGGTCTTCAAGGTGACGGTCCTGCGCAATTCGTCGAGCGTCGCGTTGACGAACGGTTCCAATCTCTTCTTCTCGATGGTCACGCTGACGATGCGCACCGGCTTTTCGGTAATGCCGTTGGCGTCCACGGGCACCTGGGAAATCCGTTCCACCACGTCCATGCCTTCGGTTACGCGTCCGAAAGCGGAATATTTTCCATCGAGCACGGGTTGGGGAGAGACGCACACGAAGAACTGGCTGCCATCGCTATCGGGCTTATCGGGAAGGCGAAGGGTGGAGACCACACCGCGTTCGTGTTTCATATCGCTCGATTCGGCGGCCAGCAGATTCCATCCGCCGCCGCCCCACTGCTCGCGGGGCGTTTTGGGATCTTTGAGCAGCGGGTCGCCGCCCAGAATCACTCCATTGGCAACCACGCGGAAAAAGGCGCTGCCATCGTAGTAACCCTGCCGGGCGAGTTTCAGGAATTGTTCCACGTGCTTGGGAGCCTTATCCGGCGCGAACTCGAAGCGGAAAGTGCCGAAATCGGTTTGAACGACAGCTTCGGCATCGGCGGCGGCCTGCGGCCAGGCGACGACGGGTGCGAACGCGAGCGCCAGCAGGGGCGCCATAAGGGAAAAGACACGCATCACTGATATGGTACTCACCTGGAGCGGCTGTTGGAACCGTTTGGCGGGTGTATTCTCTATGCCGGAGGTCCCATGAAAAATGACGTTCTGATCACCCACCTGAGCGAGCTTCTGCGCGGCGGCCACGCGCATGCCACGTTCGATCGAGCGGTGAAGAAGCTTCCGTTCGACCGCGCCGGGGTGCGCCCGGCGGAGCTGCCCCATTCGGCCTGGGAACTACTGGAGCACATACGCATCGCGCAGAACGATATTCTCCGCTTCAGCCAAGGGCCGGACCACGTCTCGCCGGAGTGGCCGGAGGGCTATTGGCCCGCATCGCCGGCGCCGGAGAGCGAAGCGCAATGGAAGAAATCGGTGAGCGCCATCCGCCGCGACCTGAACGCTTTTGAACGGCTGCTGGGGGAGCGCGCCGGCCAACTGGATAAGCCCTTCCCGTGGGGCCAAGGACAGACGCTGCTGCGCGAAGCCTTGTTGATTGCCGATCACAACGCCTACCATCTGGGGCAGATCGTGCTGGTGCGGCAATTGCTCGGCATTTGGCCCGCGTGAACCGGCGCGCGGAGCGTGAATCTACACGCGGCGGACGGTAACGCCGGCTTCGGCGAACAGCACTTCCACCATTCCAAAATGCTCGTCGTAATAGGCGCTGGAATACTCGGCCATGCGGGCGGCGGAAACTACGACTTGCGTGATCCCCGCCTGCACCACGGCGCGGGCGCAATCCATGCACGGCATGATCTCAACATAGATCGTGCATCCCTCGGTAGCGGTTCCGGCGCGCGCCGCGTTGCAGATGGCGTTGCGTTCGGCGTGCTCGATCCATAGGTACTTGGCCGGCCTCGCCAGGCGTTCCGGAACATCGTCGCGGATGCCGCGCGGAAACGAGTTGTAACCCGTGGACCGGATTTCGTGATTCGGCCCGACAACGATGCAGCCAATTTGCGTATTCGGGTCCTTGCTGCGGCCCGCCACAACCTTGCAGATATCCAGATAATACTGGTCCCATCCGGGAATGGTGCGCATAGTTTGCCGATCAATGTAGCACAATCGGGCGGCGCGCGAGTGAAAACTCTCCGGCAAACACCCCCCTATTCAATTGTTTTCCAAAGTACTATGCTAATACCGGGGTTGCGGGTGACCGCACAGCCTCGAGCGCATGGCTCCCCGAGACGTGAGCCGCGGCGCAGATACCCTCCCCCAGGTGTGAGGTCCGGTGATCGCTCGGAGGAGCGCAGTATGAAATCCAGAAAGAAATCGCCCCGCCCGCCCAAAGCCATATCACATACGCAAGGTCCTGAGCCGGCGGCGCGTGCCGTCCCCAAAGACGCCGAAGCTGAATCCGTCGAGGGAGGGGGACATGCGTGCCCGGTGGTAGGATTTGGCGCTTCGGCCGGCGGCCTGGAAGCAATGTCCGAAGTTCTGCGCGAAATGCCTTGTGACCTCGGCATGGCGATCGTGTTCGTCCAGCATCTCGACCCCAAGCACTCCAGCATGCTGAAGGAGCTACTGTCGCGCGCCACCAGCATGCCGGTGAAAGAAGTGACGAACGGGTTGAGGGTCGCGGCCAACCAGGTGTACGTGATTGCGCCGAACACGTGCATCGCGATCCGCGAGGGGGGGTTGTTCATCGAGCCGAGGAACCCCGGAACGCCGCACATGCCGGTGGATTCCTTCTTTCGATCCCTGGCCGAGGAACAGGGCAGCAAGGCGATCGGAGTGGTGCTTTCGGGCACCGCGTCGGATGGCACGCTGGGGCTGAAAGCGATCAAGCAGGCCGGCGGTTTTACGTTTGCCCAGGAACCCGGGAGTGCGAAGTACGACGGCATGCCGCGAAGCGCCATAGCGGCCGGCTGCGTGGATTCCACACTGCCGCCACAGGGAATTGCCAGCGAGCTGAGCCGGTTGTGCCGGCATCCTTTTTTGGGCCGTGACCATCCCGAGAAAGACCTGCCGGAGACCGAGAAAGCCTTCGAAGAGATCATGGCTATCCTGCGGACGGCCAAGGGCGTGGATTTCAAGCAATACAAGCAGGGCACGGTACGACGCCGCACCTTGCGGCGAATGGCCATCCACAGGCTCGAAACACCCGAGCAATACGCCAAATTCATGCGATCGAATCGCGAGGAAGTGGACCTTCTGTTTAACGACATCCTGATCCACGTGACCAGCTTCTTTCGTGAGTCTTCGACGTTCTCGGCCATCGCCAAATACGTGCTGCCCGCGATTCTGGCGGAGCGGGCGCATGACGACCCGATCCGCATCTGGGTGCCGGGATGCGCCACCGGGGAAGAAGCTTACTCGGTGGCGATTTGCGTTCTGGAGCACATGCGGCAGGCCGGGGTGGAAATCCCCATCCAGGTGTTCGGTACCGATCTGAGCGAAGCCGCGCTGGAGCAAGCTCGCGCCGGCGTGTACCCGCAGAGCATCGAGGCGGATGTCTCGCCTGAACGTATGCGCCGGTTCTTCGCGGCGGCCAACGGCATGTATCACATTGCGCGATCGGTGCGCGACGTCTGCATCTTCGCCCGGCAAAACGTCACCAAAGACCCGCCTTTTTCGAAGCTGGATCTGATCACCTGCCGCAACGTCCTCATCTATCTGGGGCACGCGTCTCAATCCAAAGTTTTGCGCCTGTTTCATTACGCGCTGAAGCCCACCGGCTACCTGGTGCTGGGCGCTTCGGAAACGATCGGCGATGCCGACGAGCTTTTTGCGCCGGTGGAGCGGCAGCACAAGATTTACTCGAAGAAGCCCATACCGGCGATCGTCACCACCGATTTCAGCGCGTACGAGGAACGCCGCGACCGGCAGGAACACGGCAAGAATACGGTGCCCCTGCCCGCTCCGTTGGAATATGAAAAGCGCATCGACCAGATGATCCTCTCGCGCTACGCGCCGCCCGCCGTGGTGGTTGATTCCGAGCTCAGAGTTTTGCATTTCCGCGGGGACACTTCGCCTTATCTGCGGCACGCGCCGGGAAGCGCCAGTCTCAACCTGAACAAGCTCGCTCGCGGCAATCTCGCGGCGGAGGTGCGGAGGCTCCTCAAGCTGCCGGATGCGAGGACCGGTCCCGTAAAGAGCAAACCGATTACGCTCTCCACCAACGGCTCGGAACGAAGAGTAGCGGTCTCAGTCCTGCCGGTGGTGGGAGCAGCCGAGCCGCAGTATTTGATCACTTTCGAAGAGGCGCATGGGAAGCCGGCGCCCAGCGCCGCGCCGCGGGTAGTTGGAGCGAAAGGCTCCGCGCTGGCGAAGCGCACCGCGGAACTCGAGGAAGAACTGGCCACCACCAAGCGCTATCTGCATACGGTGATCGAAGAACAGGAAGTGGCCACGGAAGAGTTGAAATCGGCCCATGAAGAAGTGCAGTCCGCCAACGAAGAGCTGCAATCGACCAATGAAGAGCTGCTCACCGCCAAGGAAGAGCTGCAATCGACCAACGAAGAGCTGACCACGGTCAACGACGAGATGCAGAGCCGCAACGCGGATCTGCGGCAGATCAACAACGATCTGCTCAACGTGCTGAGCAGCGTCAACATTCCCATTGTGATGCTGGATGGCGGCATGCGCATTCGCCGGTTCACGCCGAACACCGAAAAACTGCTCAACATTCTGCCCGGCGACATAGGACGGAAGATCAGCGATTTCCGGCCGAATATCAACGTCCCCGACCTGGTGGAATTGTGTCATGAGGTGGCCGATACACTGGTGCCCCGGGAACGCGAAGTGGAGGATACCGAGGGCCGGCTGTACTCGATGTGGGTGCGGCCGTATCGCACGGCCGATAACCGGATCGATGGCGTGGTGGTCGCGATGCTGGACGTCACGGAACGTAAGCAAGCGGCCGAGGCGCGCTACAAACGGCTGTTCGAGGCCTCGAGAGATGGGATTGTGATTGCGGATGCGAGCCTGGGGGAAATCGTCGATTGCAATCCATTCGTGACCAAACTGTTCGGGTACCCGCGGACGCGCCTGGTCGGCGTGAAGTTCTGGGAAAGCGAGTTATTCCGGGGCTCGGAAATCGATGAAACGGTGCTGACGGAACTGCAGGACCGTGAATCCAAGCAAATGAGCCTGACATTGGCCACCGAGACGGGCCGTCCCGTGGCGGTGGACGTCATCGCTTCGCTGTTCTGGGAAGGCTCGAAAAGGGTGGCGCAATTCAACATTCGCGACGTTAGCGCCCGAAAACGCGCGGAAGAGCTATTGAACCGGAACGCGGAGGAATTGCGCGAAGCGCAAAAGATGGAGGCGGTGGGGCGCCTGGCGGGAAGCGTGGCGCACGACTTCAACAATATTCTGACGGCTGTGATCGGCTACACCGATCTACTCCGTTCGCGCCTGGAAAACGACCAGGAGTCGTTGTACCTGCTGGACCAGGTTCGCCATGGAGCCGACCGGGCTTCCGCGGTGACCAAGCAACTGCTGGCGTTCGGACGCAAGCAGATTGTCAGTCCCACCGTCATCGATACCAACTCGGTGATCAACGAGATGCAGAAGATGGTCTCGGTGGTGATTCCCATGGGCATCGAAATGGAGCTGCATCTCGATCGCGATTTGGGGCGCATACGGGCGGACCGCACGCAACTCGAGCAGGTGGTTCTCAACCTGGTGCTGAACGCGCGCGATGCCATGCCCGAGGGCGGCAAGCTGACGGTCTCCAGCGCCAATGTGGACGCGGACGAAGTGTTTGCGGTGCGCCATCCCACGGTGCCGGAGGGAAAGTACGTTTCAATCACGGTGCGGGACACGGGAATCGGCATGGACCCGGAAACCCAGGCGCGCATGTTCGAGCCGTTTTTCACCACCAAGACCAAAGGCAAGGGAGTGGGGTTGGGGCTTTCCACGGTCTATAACATCGTCAAGCAGAATGGCGGGTACATTCGGGCTTTCAGCGAAATGGGCGTAGGCACGACGTTCACGGTTTACCTGCCTCGCATCGAGGCGGAAGCGACGGTGGAAGCTGCCGCGCCTTTGCGCGAGGAAGCCGGGGGAGCGGAGACCATTCTGCTGGTGGAGGACGAGCGCCCCGTGCGGGAACTGGGGCGGCGTTTTCTGGAGGGGCACGGCTACGAAGTGCTGGAAGCCGCGAGCGGTCCGGATGCGCTGCGGATTGCCCGCGAGCGCCCAGGGCCCATCCATCTCATGGTGACCGACGTGGTGATGCCGCGCATGAGCGGGCGGGAACTGGCGCTGCAGCTTGCTACCGAGCGGCCGGATATGAAGGTGCTCTATATGTCCGGCCATACCGAAGACGCCATTATCCATCACGGCGTTCTGGAACAGGGAGTGGAGTTTTTGCAGAAGCCGTTTACGGGACGGGACCTGATAGGCAGAGTGCGGCGGATTCTGGATCGCGGCGGAGAGAGCGAGGAGAGCGGGAAAGGTTAGCAGTCGGCCTGGGGAAGTCCACTACTCGAGCGTTCCACTAACCGCGGAGCCTTCTGAGTTGGTGAGTCAAGAGTTTTTCTCCGAAAGTTTGCTGAATCCGGCGACTGTTTTCCACTCGATGCAGGTGGCAG
>Ga0326727_10005154_pt1 | contig 37825 bp, 34 predicted proteins | sample MB2enrmetagenome_FD_207643 | JGI IMG/M metagenome (GOLD analysis project Ga0326727, IMG submission 207643) | Lab enriched peat soil microbial communities from McLean, Ithaca, NY, United States - MB29MY | ecosystem: Environmental > Terrestrial > Soil > Wetlands > Peat | place: USA: New York... | reverse complement strand
GCACGGTGAACGTGACCTTTAAGCCCACGTTAGCGGGCCTTCGTAATGGGGCCGTAGTTCTGCTGGATAGCTCCGGAAACCCCCTCGCCACGGCTTACGTCCACGGCATCGGCACGGGGCCGCAGGCGAGCTTTCTGCCCAGCAGCGAAATTCCCTTGGGGGGCAGCTTCAAGTTCAGTAGTCCCTTCGGCTTAGCGGTGGACGGGAGCGGCAACGTCTTCGTCGCCAATGACTCGGCAGGTCAGGTGGAAGAGATCATGGCGACGGGCGGCTACACCACGGTCAACACATTGGCCCCCCGGTTCGGCAGCCCCGCGGGCGTGGCGCTGGACGGAGCCGGCAACGTCTTCGTCGGCGATTACCACAATAATGCGGTGTACGAGATACTAGCGCCGAACTACACCACGGTCAAAACCTTGGCACCCACCTTCAACTTCAAGAACCCCCTCGGCGTGCCGGTAACTGGATTCAACGAGCCCTTCGGGGTGGCGGTGGACGGAAGCGGGAACGTCTTCGTCGCCGATCAACAAAACCATGTGGTGGAAGAGATTCTGGCGCCAAACTACACCACGATCAATCCCTACTACTTGAGCAGCAACCCCAGTGTGTACAACAGCTTCACTCCCGTATGGGTTGCGGTGGATGGAAGCGGGAACATCTTCGTCGGCGATATTCAACAAGGTGCGGTGGAAGAGATGCTGGCGGCGAGCAGCTACACCACGCTCAACACCCTGGCCAGCGGCTTCAAGTTTGAAACGGGCGTTGCGGTGGACGGGAACGGGAACGTCTTCTTCACCGATGCCGGTAGCAACCCGGTCTCGGTGAAAGAACTTTTGGCGGCGGACGGCTACGCCGTGGACACCATGGTTACCTACCCATTGGGCAGCAGCTTCACAAAACCCGAAGGCATCGCGGTGGACGGGAACGGGAACGTCTTCGTTGCCGATTGGAGCAACAACCTTGTGGCAAAGCTGGGGTCCGGCGACTTGCTCTTTATTCCCAGTGCTCCGTGCCGTGTGGCTGACACCCGGAATGCGACAGGTCCGTTTGGCGGCCCATCGATCGCAAGAGGTTTTTCTCGAAGCTTTGTGATTCCGAACAGTGCTTGCAGCATTCCTTCCACGGCGGCAGCCTACTCCCTCAACGTCACGGTTATCCCGAAAGCAGGATTGGGATATCTGACGGTGTGGCCCACCGGAGTGGCGCAGCCTGTGGTCTCGACCCTGAACTCCGATGGCCGGGTGAAGGCTAACGCAGCCATCGTTCCGGCGGGCACCAGCGGCGCGATCAGCGTGTATGCCACCGATACCACCGACGTTGTGCTGGACATTAACGGCTACTTCGTGGCAGCGACCAGCACATCTGCGCTGGCGTTTTATCCCCTGACGCCCTGCCGCATAGCAGACACTCGTAATCCAACCGGCGCCTTGGGTGGACCGTCCCTGGTGGGTATGCAGACTCGTGCCTTCCCGATCCTGTCGAGTGCGTGCAACATACCTTCGAGTGCGCAAGCGTATTCGCTGAACTTCACGGCGGTGCCGCAGGATGGGCTCGGCTACCTGAGCGCCTGGCCGACGGGACAAGCGTGGCCGGGGGTATCGACACTAAACGTTCCGACGACCAACCCGGTGGTGGCAAACGCAGCCATCGTTCCGGCGGGCACCAGCGGAGAGATCAACGTGTTGGGCTCCAACAACACCGACGTGGTGATCGATATTAACGGGTACTTCGCCCTGCCGGGTTCGGCCGCAGGAGGCCAGTCGCTGTTTACCGCAACTCCGTGTCGCACGTTGGACACGCGGAGCTCTAGCGGTTCGTTCAATGGAACGCTGGCGGTCAATATAACGAGTGGTCCTTGCGGGATACCATCAAGCGCGCAGGCCTTTGTGCTGAACGCGACGGTTGTACCCACGGGAGGTTTGGGGTATCTGACGCTGTGGCCGGAGAGCGAGGCGCAACCGGTCGTGTCAACGTTGAACGCAGACGATGGGGTGATTGCCTCTAACATGGCCATTGTTCCCACTACGAACGGATCAATCGATGCGTTCTCGTCCAGCTCTACGCAACTGATCCTCGACATCAGCGGATATTTTGCACCCGGCCCTCAATAGAGGGTCACTGCTAATGGCAGAGACACCGTCGGCCTGCGGTTGCTACCGACTTTGGATCAAGTTGGTGGTACACAATCAGTCGATGCCAATGGTAATTTTACGGAGGTGTGCGCTATCGACTCGTGGACTTCAATGTTCTGTTTGCCGAATAGCCTTCAGCCGAGCGGCACTACGCCTCTTTTGAACACAGAATAGGCAAAGGCCAACACTTCGGGTCTTCAACCTTCTTGGGCTCCCAATGCAGGGAGCCCCATTTTCTCTTAACGGTAACGAACTGTTGCAAATGGCCGTACCGTTTAGGTGCGCCGAAACGTGCAATGGCGGTTCTGCTAATGGCTGGCCTGCTGGTCTCCTGCGGGGAAGTGGAGGCAGTTCGACAGCAACGCCAACAGCACGAACATACACGGCTTCTAAAGCTGGACGCGCTGATAGTTGCCGATCAGTACTTTGCCATCTGAAGCCGACATCGGATATCCGGTCACTCAGAATCGATCCCAGCACAATTGCAGAACAATCGCGACTCGGAGTATCGTACTCGGATCAAGAAGGGTGCATTTGAACCGGGCAATCAGTAAGACTCTGGGAATGCGATTGTCTCTCCGGGCGGAACTGCAAATGTCCAACAAGAAGACGCAGGTTCATCTCTCTGATCTTGCCGGGATTAGCCGATTGGCGGTTGGCGCAACCATCGGAATTACTGACCTAGCCGAGGCGTTGCACAACAACATCACTGGTTCCCCCGGGATTGCGGGCAATCCTGTGCAAGGTCGCATTGGTGCGATTTCGAGGCTGGTTTATGAAAGCGTGCGCGGCGTGGCCAACCTGGTTGGGGGCACGACCGATGACGTCCTCAATCAATTTGAGCCCATTCTCACCGAACCCAGTTCACCGAAACGCGAAGCTGTGTTGGCGGCCCTGAACGGAGTTGTGGGTGACCATCTGGCGGCAACCGGCAACCCGCTGGCGATCACTATGCGGCTGCGACGCAATGGCCAACCATTGACGATCGAAAGAGAGTCGCTGGCGGCCGCGCTTTCTGCACCGTCTCCTACACCCAGCCCTGTATCGCGCGACAAGTTGCTCGTGATGGTGCATGGCCTGTGCCTGAACGACCTGCAATGGACGCAGAAGAGTGGCGACTTTGAAGCGGCACTGGCTCGGAACTTGGGATACACGATAATCCACCTGCACTACAACAGCGGTTTGCATGTTTCCACCAACGGGCGCGCGTTTGCCGCACTGCTGGAGAATCTTCTGGAGCAATGGCCGGTAGCGTTGAAGGAGTTTGGAATTCTGGCCCACAGCATGGGAGGCCTGGTAACTCGCAGTGCGTACCACTATGGTAAGGCGGCTGGTCATGGCTGGCCGCGACGTTTGCAGAAGCTGATCTTTCTTGGGACACCGCATCATGGCACCCCGCTGGAGAGGGTGGGAAACCTGATCGATATTTACCTTGGAGTAAGCCCGTACTCGGCGCCGTTTGCTCGGTTGGGCAAAGTCCGCAGCGCAGGTATCACAGATATGCGCTATGGCAACGTGCTCGACGAAGATTGGCAGGGAGTGGACAGATTCGAACATGTGGGGGACCTTCGGCGTCCACTGCCGTTGCCGGAAGCTGCCTTGAGCTGTGCCATTGCTGCAAATGTAGGGAAGAAAGCCGGAGGGCTTATCGGGGATGGGATGGTGTCTGTAGATAGCGCACTGGGACGGCATAAAAACCCTGAGATGACGTTGTCGTTTGCTGATTCTCGGCAGTGGATTGGATATGGCATGAATCATTGGGATCTGTTGAGCCGGGCTGAGGTGCACGAAAGGATAATGAATTGGATGGGAAGAGCAACAGCAAGAACAAGAGCTCAGCGCGACGCGAGGAAAAGTACTAGACGGGGGTAGCTACTTCCGTAATACGCGCAACTCACAAAAACGGCCCATAATGCCGCATGCGCGCTGACCTGATTCACGGACTGCTATCTGCCTGCCGCCATCAGTTCTCGTGGCCGCGACGCGACGAAACAGGCGAGAATTACCAGGTATGCGTTCATTGCGGCGCCAAGTATAGTTATGATTGGGCAAAGATGCGCCGTGTCGCCCTGCTTGACCACCAAGACGGAGAACTCGACGCGAGCCGAAAGTTAATCCGAAAATGCGGGACGAAGAAAGCATGGACACCCCGCGAACGCCGTCTTCGCCATCGCGTCTCTGTTCTGTTCCGCGTTTCTGGTAGCGACGAGTGGATTGAGGGAGTGACTGAGAATATCAGTCGCGCGGGCGTACTTTTTCGATCATCCAGCCCCCTTGAAGTCGGCTCCAGCATGGAACTGATTCTTGAGATGCCGCACGAACTATCGGGCGACCACGACGCCCGAGTTGTGTGTGAAGGCTCGCTGGTACGCGTCGAACCTGTTCCCGCGACTCGCAAGAAAGAATTGTCCTCGTTCCTGGTGGCCTGTACGATTACACAGTACAAGTTTGCCCCGCCCAGCAATCAGGGGACCCCCGCGAATCAAAACTCTTCGTGATTCTGCGGGGCCAAGCGATAGGCAATCAACTTGCGAGTGCCTTGCGGCCACCTCGCATCCCATTCGACACCACCATCCCCAGTCACCGCATCAGGCCGGATTCATATTGGCATAGATTCCGCTCAGTCCAGGCACACTAACGCGATAGATCACATCGTTTTCGATAATGACTACATCAGGTGGATATTGTTGGTTCGGTTGCAAATTGCCATCCTGCTCGTAGACAACGGCGAGTGCCGGATCGCAGACCGCATAAGCGGCTTGCACGGATAATGATCCAAGCGCCAAGGGAAACTGGATCGTGCCTTCCGATTTGTTGAAAGTAAAAGCTGTTGTATAGAGAAATTGATTGCCTCCAAATGCTGTCCTGGGCGATTTAGACGTCCGTGACATTGGCTGCTGGATAAACGGGTAAGGTGTTTCTGTAGCCGCGCCGGTCAGTGTTCCAAGCAGTATGACGATTGGTTCCATTGGATACGTCAGACAGCAGGACGGCTGATTAAATGCTGATACTGTGCTTTTGCCTACAAGGGAAAACCAACTGTACGCATAGGGTAGTTATTTTTCACAATTATCTCGATCAATGGCAAATCTCGAGCGCGCCTGAGCAGGATGAAGAGCAGACAAAAGGGGGCGGAAGCCCCCTTTGTTGTGTGCGTGGAAAACTAACTACGCTTTCTTTGCTTTTGCTGCTTGGTTGAGCGACAGCATCGCTTCTTCGACATCTGCGCCGACTGTCTTGATGTAGCAGCCTTGGGTGGGCGCATTGGGGATATCCGGCTACGATGTCCAATCGAGGAGGCGCAGTTTGAGGAGCTCGTTGGGCAGGCCCCGTTTCGCTTCCCTCACGAACTGTGGTTCACGCCGCCTGCTGTCCTTGAAGCAATCGTTCGGATTCTGTCGGGACGGAACCGCCTATCGGCGCTTGACCCGTGGGCTGGGGGCGGCATCCTCCTCGCAGGCCTAGTCGAAGCGAAGGTCGTCAAGAGTGGTGTCGGCCTTCTCCGCGATCGGTCGGACTGGGTGATGGCAAAGCTCATTGCAAACGATTTCCCCATCGAATGGGTGAACACTGCCGCGGTGCCATGGCTATCAAGTCACGAGGATCAATTTGATCTGGTCGTCGGAATGCCGCCATTCGGAATGCAGAAAGAAGAGCGTGCCTTCTCTCCCGAGGGTAAGCCCTTACTCGTCAAGGATGAAACGGGCAGGCTCGTCATGCTGGAAGCACTGACGCGATTGACCGAGGATGGCGTCGGAATCATCGTCGCGCCGAGTTTTGACGCACGCTCGGCACCTACTAGCGTCTATAACCAGCTTCATCGTTTTGGATTACGGGTTGACGCCGTGTTCTCGCTGCCTGACTCCCCGTTTAAGCCGATGTCGAACATCTCTGGGATTGTCGCCGTGGTCATCTGGCGCGGCACAGCGAAATATCCCGCGTTTCTCTGAAGCCCGAATCCCTAGTGCAGATTCAGTAAATACTCAGACCTGAACTGAGGTTCGCAGTGAACCTTGGACCCCGGCCAGTCAGAGAACCTGTATCGGAAGTTCGAATCCCCCTCTCTCCGCCATCTAGTCTTCGTTATCTAAGTGATAAACGAATGGTTCCCGGAAACTGCAAAGTTCCGGGCCTTTTGCTTTAGTTCTCACCGCAACATGCACTGGAGAGATGAGCCGCTCCTGGAGCGGCGCAGCGGATCCTCGCTGGTTTCTCCGGCGCCCCAATCACTAGTGCAGGTTCAGTAAACAAGATAATCTGAACCGCGGTTTGCAGTGCAACTTTACTGACACTGCGCTACGAACCTGCAGCTTCGAGGGAGAAACCTGTGCTGGACCCTAGTGCTCTGTATTTCATGGACTTACAGGAGCAGCCGGCACTCTCAGAAATTGGCGCCCAGGGAGAGATTTCTGCTCGGCAGGTTTCAGTCGGTTGAGCCCGGCGATGGATGTAGGTATGCGAAGGGCTGAGCTGACGAGGAGCTCTGTCGGAGTCTGGCTGGTCTAAGGAGTTCGGCGTTTTTGGCACCGCTAAGGTCTCGAAATTCGGCCTGACGGCATCCGCGTGGTGGGACTCGCGTTTGAGGAGTACCTGATTTCGGCGCTCATCTAGATCGTCAGCGACCCATTCGCTTGGGCGAAGGATCTCCAGTGCTAGAGCAGCCCGCACTGAAAGCGCGGAACACCGCGACGGTTAGCGGACCGAAGGTCCTGAAACTGGTCAGGCTGCAAACGATCTCCGCTTCTGGCGATGACGGCGAGCCAGTGATGGCGTTCTTGTTACCCGAAGAGATGGGACAACCAGAGTTTCGGTTCTTCGAAACTGAAATCGCAGAATCCACTCGCTCGCGACGTTCTGACCATCGATTTGTGGAGGGTGGAACTTCCAGCCTCGCGCAGCCTGTAGCGCCAAGCCGGCAAGATATCTGTTCCGGCCCCGAGAATTCGACGTCGTCGATTCCGAGACCTCACCGACTGGGTTTACGAAGACCCTGACACTGACCTTCACATTGCCCCGGATTCTCTTCCTAGCATCCAGGGGCACATCCGGCAGAACTCGCTCTGCTACTGTACCTTGAACAACAACGCCTTTGGCGTCCCATGGGTGGCCACCGCACTTTGATTTTCAGATGGTCCAGAGGTACTGCTGGCGCCGGGTTGCTCGGTCCTGTTTGGTGCTAGCGTGGGCGTACGATGCGTCCATGCCAACGCGCTGCTCTCTGCCGATTTCACTCGTTTCTGGCAGGGGTTCCTACATTTTTCACTACAGCGAAAAGAAGGCAAATCCGACGCGGCGCCCCGATAGTCCGCAAACGCGCCAGGATGCCCCAGAACGCGCCGGGAGTTTTCACGACAATGCGTTACTCCCGAGTAACCGGCTTTACTTTCAGGCACCAGCGGAGCAGAATGTCTGCCGCCGCAAAAGGCACATAAGCAGAATCGTTCTTGTCTGGGAGTAATCCAGGGTGAATATCACTGGCACAAACACGATAACGATGACGAGTTTTTTTACCTGGTCGTAAGGACAATTGCTCTACGAAAGGAGGATGCAATGTCATCGAATATGGCGAGGCTGAAGAGGATCGGGGTACTATCGGTAGTTGTCCCACTGTTTCTCATAGGGATGGGCTCGGCCGCCCATGCAAGCGACAACTACGCCTATATGGAGGATTCTGCGGGTGGATTTGGCATCGTTGATCTCACAACGGGTATATACAACGCTATATACACGCCTATTCCCACGGGAGGTAATTTGGCGCTCAGCGCCGGATTGGGAGAGGCAAACGGCTCCCTGTACGGGGGTTATGAAAACAGCAGCGTACTCTACTCGGTAAGTACGTTGGGTGCAACGGCCGGTAGCGTGACGGCAATCGGCACCGGCACAAATGGCGAACAATTTGTAGATGGCTTCGGCTCAACAACGAGCGGGCTCTATGCCCTGGACTATTACGGAAACTTGTTGTCCGTCAGCCCCACAACAGGGGAGTCAACACTAATCGGCGCCTCTAACCTCCAGAGAGTTATTTCGCAGTATAGTCTCTCGACGGGTTCGAGCGCGCTGTATTTTGCGCTCAACTACAACCTGTATCAAATTAACACGCAGACCGGAGCACCTACTTTGATTGGCCCGCTTGGCGGCTCGGGCCCCAACATACAGTTTTTCGCCATGGTCGAGGTAGGCGGCACCCTGTACGGCGTTGATTCAGACCAAAGGCTCTATACGGTGAACACATCCACCGGGCTGGCTACTTACTCGGTCCAGATAGTAAGCGCAAGCGCCCCGACCACCCCCTACGGGAACAATATCGTTGGCCTCGCGCCGTACGCGCCACCAGCTCTGCAATTCATTCCTATGACTCCGTGCCGAGTAGTCGATACGCGGTCGGCAGCGGGCTTGCTGGGCAGCGGGTCGGCAGCGGCACCTGTCAGCGGCAACACTGCACGGAGTTTTTCCTTCCCGAGCAGTACTGTTTGTAATATTCCTTCCACGGCGGCAGCCTACTCCCTCAACGTCACGGTTGTTCCGCATGCAGGATTGGGATATCTGACGGTGTGGCCCACCGGAGTGGCGCAACCTGTGGTTTCGACCCTGAACTCCGATGGCCGGGTAAAAGCGAATGCAGCCATCGTTCCGGCGGGCACCAGCGGCGCAATCAGCGTCTATGCCACCGATACCACCGACCTTGTGCTGGACATTAACGGCTACTTCGTGTCCGCGACTAGCACCTCTGCGCTGGCGTTTTATCCGCTGACGCCTTGCCGCGTGGCGGATACTCGTAATGCAACCGGCTCCTTGGGTGGCCCGTCCCTGGTTGGCATGCAGACTCGTGCGTTCCCTATCCAATCGAGCGGATGCGGCATACCTTCAACTGCGCAAGCGTATTCCCTGAACTTTACGGCGGTTCCGCAGGACGGGCTCGGTTACCTGAGCGCCTGGCCGACAGGACAAACATGGCCGGGAGTTTCGACACTAAACGTTTCGCCGAACAACCCGGTGGTGGCAAACGCAGCCATCGTTCCGGCGGGAACCGGCGGAGAGATCAACGTGTTGGGCTCCAACAACACCGACGTGGTGATCGATATCAACGGGTACTTCGCGCCAGCGGGTTCGGCCGCAGGCGGCCAAGCGCTGTTTACCGTAACTCCATGTCGCGTGCTGGACACGCGGAGCTCTAGCGGTTCGTTCAATGGAGCGCTGCCGGTCAATGTAGCGAGTAGTTCCTGTGGAATACCATCGAGTGCGGAGGCCTTTGTGCTGAACGCAACGGTTGTACCCACGGGGGGCTTGGGATATCTGACGCTGTGGCCGGAGAACGAGGCGCAGCCGTTAGTATCGACGTTGAACGCAGATGATGGGGTGATTGCCTCTAACATGGCGATTGTCCCCACTACGAACGGAGCAATCGATGCGTTCTCATCCAACTCTACGCAACTGATCCTCGACATCAGCGGATATTTTGCACCGAGCAGCACCCATTGAGGGTCACAGCGAACTCGGTAGCGAATGGCAGAGAGACCTTCGGCCTGCGGACGCTACCGACCTCGGATCGAGTTGGTGTTGCACAAACAGTCAATGCCAATGGTAATCCTACGGAGGTGTGCAGCAGCGACTCGGGGACTTCAATGTCCTGTTTGTCGAATAGCCTTGAGCCGAGCGGCAACAATCCCACTACGCCTCGAATGAGCACAGAATAGGCAAAGGCCAACATTCCGGGCCTTCGCCCTTTTGGGCTCTCAGATTGGGAGCCCCATTTCTCATACCCATCTTTCACCAGAGCCCCACTGGGTCGCTGGCCACAGGGAGCGACTTCACATTTCGCTCCTCGTTTGATTCGCCCAAATAAGAAGAGGCGGACTCACATGGGATTCCGCTGTACGGCGTCGTATTCCCGAATAGCATCGTCTCAATCACGTTTTCTTTGCCACTATAACGCTATCGGGCAACTCCGTCTTCCCGGCTGGGAACAACAAGTTCAGGAGCAGGTTTTTTATGGCAAGATTGTCGCGCTTTGTGGAGCAACCGCGGGTAGTCCTCTCAGGCAGCGAAAAAGCTGCCGTCCCGACCGCAGTCACGCTAAAGCCCACCCCACCTAGGTCGAAGCTGACCGTCTCGGTTATTGTCAAACGGAAGCAGCCACTCAAGATCAATCGCCGCGGCGGTCGGGCGAGCGGCCCGGTTCGCGTCACCCGCGCAGAGTATAAGAAGCAACATGCCGCCGACCCCGCCGCCATTACGCTGGTTCGCGCCTTTGCTCGCGAGTTCAAGTTGAAGGTCGAGCCCGATCCCACTTTTGTGGCGCGGCGCACCATTCGGCTTTCTGGCACCGCCGCTGACATGCAGAAGGCCTTCGGCGTCGTGCTCGAACAGAAGACGATTGATGGGGTTGAATACCGCGTCCGCGAAGGCGGCATCCACTTGCCTGCCTCGCTGATCGATTCCGTGGTTGCCGTCATCGGACTCGATAACCGTCCTCAGGCCAAGCCCCACTTCCGCATCCGTCGGCCCAACGTCGAGTCCACCAGCTATACCCCGCTGCAGGTCGCGCAAGCGTATCAATTTCCGGCAAGCGCCACCGCAGCAGGCCAGACCATCGGCATCATCGAACTTGGTGGCGGCTACCGTCAGACCGACCTCGCTGCTTACTTCAGGAGCCTCGGCCTCGCGGCACCCGCTGTCACCACAGTCGCCGTCGACGGCGGAAAGAACTCTCCCTCAAACGCCAAGGGTGCCGATGGCGAGGTGATGCTGGACATTGAGGTCGCCGCCGCTGTCGCCTCTGGAGCAAAGGTGGCCGTCTACTTCGCGCCGAACACTGATCAAGGGTTCATTGACGCCGTCACCACTGCCGTTCACGACGCCACCAATAAGCCGAATGTCATTTCGATCAGTTGGGGCGGGCCGGAGTCGAGTTGGACTCAACAGTCCCTCACTGCACTCGACGCGGCCTGCCAGTCCGCTGCCGTGCTTGGCATCAGCATCACGGTCGCGGCGGGCGACAACGGGTCGTCGGATGGAGGCACGGGCAACAACGTCGATTTCCCGGCATCGAGTCCCCACGTCCTCGCCTGCGGCGGAACGAAGCTCGAGGCCAGCGGAGCTAATATCGCCTCCGAGACTGTATGGAACGAGACGGCAAGCAATGAGGGTGCGACTGGCGGCGGCGTAAGCACCGTCTTCGCACTGCCGACTTGGCAGGCGAAATCGAACGTCCCTGCCCCTAGCACCAGCAGCGGCGGTCGCGGTGTGCCTGACGTCGCCGGCGACGCCGATCCAACCACCGGCTACACCGTTCGCGTCGATGGTCAAACACTCGTCATCGGCGGTACCAGTGCAGTCGCTCCGCTCTGGGCCGGCCTCATCGCCGTCGCCAATCAGCAACTCGGCACCCCGGCCGGCTTCATCCAGCCGGCCATCTACGCCTCCAAGTCCGCCTCCGCTTTCCACGACATCACCCAAGGCAATAACGGTGCCTTCTCGGCTGGCCCCGGCTGGGACGCCTGCACGGGGCTCGGCTCACCCATTGCCAGCAAACTCATTCCCCTGCTGGCACCCGCAGACCCAACGCCTCCGTCTAAGCCACCAACCAAACCAGTCAAGAAACATAAGAAGCCGGTCAAAACGAAGATGCTAGCTAAGAAGCCGGCAAAGAGGTCTGCCAAGTAGCCTTCAGAGCCTGCCGTAGACCATCTTGACGTACGCGGAAGAAGAATTCCCCAATCGGCCGGTCTATGGAGTCGTGGGCGGCTTGCATCTGTTCGCAGCCAATGACAGTCAACTGGATTGGACGGGTGACAAGCTGAAGGAATTCAAAGTCGCGAATCTTCTCGGTGCACACTGCACGGGCATAGAAGCCGTATATCGTCTTCGTGAACGGGCCGGACTGACTCGCAAATCAGCCGTCGTCGGCAGCGTTGGTTCCACCTTCACGCTGGCCGACGGGATTCACCCAGGCGTGCTGGCAAAATAGTTTGCTCTAGGGCACCGGAACTTCTTACACCTCTTCTGCCGACTTGGCAGATTCCAGCCGCCTCCGTGTCTTCTCCGCAGCCGAGACGGAATTCAAAAACCGTTGAGGAGACGAGAGGGAATCCGGCGCTAGCTTTCTTGCGGGTTCACTTCTTGGGGAGCAGTGGCTGGAGCCACTTGGGAACTGGTTTGTTGAGCTTCACCTGTTTCCCGTCTTCGAACACTGCGGCCAGCCGGTATGGAGTTCTCAGATCGTCATTATCAAAGACCCATACTGAGGGCATCTCTCGGATAGCAGCTTTCAGATTCGCCATAGTGCGAGGGAAGCGCGCGACAAGCTTCTCCATCGGCACATTATGTCCTCCTTGGCTGACGCGCATGGCAACACGCTGATCGGAGACCTCCGGTCCAGATGTTCCGATGAAGCAGAGGACGACCGTGTAACCCGTGTCGGCAGCCTCTCGGAGAAACGTTAGCTTCTCGCGCGCAGGATCGGAAAAAACAGTCTCGAAAACAAAACTCTCGCGCTGCTTCACGAGTTCGCGTCGCAGCGTATCAGCGATGAGGGCTGCTTCATAGGCGCCGAGCTTTAACTCTCTCGCTATGTTGTCGGCATTTACGAATCGGAGTCCCGCCGCCTTAAGATGGGCGTGATAGAAGGTCGTTTTTCCTGCTCCGTTTGGTCCAGCAAGCGCAACGATGATCGGTCTCCGGTCGAGCGGAAGAGTCATCTCCGTCCGACCTTGGTCTTGGGCTTTACCGGGTGAAACGCGCGATTCACAAAGCGTCCTACAGTTCGACGGCCATTCTCCTCAGTTCGCACCAGCAGTCCGGACTCATCAGAATGGGCCTCGTAGTGAGGGAAAGGCTGGCTCTGCAGGAAGTCTGCTACGCGCTGTCGCCCTTCGGGGGAGTCCACCGTTTCCAGACACTCAGAAATTGGGCGGGCAGCAGAGTTGCGGCACAATGCCATTGCCTGCGGAGCCTGAATCAATTGCTCGACGGCGCGGCCCAGCTTGGCCCAGTACTCGACCTGCCCGGCAATCGAGCGTTCCAGCACTTCACCGGCGAGCCGAGCGTCCAGCACAAGAGCATCTGAAAGTTTCACGGGCTGACTCATGAGGAGATGGTAGCATAATGCTACCCAGAGTCAAGTCTGGTATGCCGTTCAACACATAAAGCTGTTCACGAAACTTGAACCTCCCAAAAAAGTGAACACATCGGAAGCGATCCCCCATTTCCCGCGCTACCCTGAGACGGTAAAATGGCGGAATTTGCGAGAAGATTGGCGTGTTCTGCATGGCATAGCTCTCGGAGTCTGGCTACATTCAAATCATCACACCCGGTCGTCGCGGTAATCTCGGTGATCCAACGGAGTAGGAATATGCAAGAACGTAAGCTTGGAAATAGCAATCTTCAAGTATCGGCACTCGGACTTGGATGTATGAGTATGAGCGCGGGGTATGGCCCGCCTGCCGACAAGCAGGAGATGATTAAGCTTATCCGCGCCGCTCACGACCGTGGTGTGACACTGTTCGACACGGCTGAAGTTTATGGCCCCTTCGTCAACGAGGAGCTCGTCGGTGAGGCCCTCGCACCGATCCGCGAAAGGGTAGTCATCGCAACCAAGTTCGGCTTTGACGTCGACCTAAAGACAGGCGAGCGCCGCGGCGGAACTAATAGCCGGCCCGAGCACATTAAGGACGTAGCGGATGCTTGTCTGAGGCGGCTACGGACTGACCACCTCGATCTCTTCTACCAGCATCGTGTAGATCCGGAGGTGCCGATCGAAGATGTTGCCGGTGCCGTCAAGGGCCTGATCGCCGAGGGCAAGGTCAAGCATTTCGGGCTGTCAGAGGCTGGAGTTCAGACCATCCGCCGAGCCCATGCGGTCCAATCGGTGACCGCGGTTCAGAGCGAATACTCACTATTTTGGCGGGGACCGGAAGCCGAGCTTCTTTCGGTGCTCGAAGAGCTGGGTATCGGCTTTGTCCCGTTCAGCCCGCTTGGCGCCGGTTTCTTGACTGGCAAGATCGATGAGAATACGAAGTTCGATCCGACCGATTTCCGCAACATGGTACCGCGTTTCTCGCCAGAGGCCCGCAAGGCGAACATGGCGCTGGTCAGCATCGTTCAGGCTGTCGCTGACCGCAAGGGCGCGACGTCCGCGCAGGTAGCGCTCGCCTGGCTGCTGGCCCAGAAACCCTGGATCGTGCCGATCCCAGGCACTACCAAGCTGCACCGCCTCGAAGAGAACCTTGGAGCAGTCGATCTCGAACTGACCGCGATTGATCTCGACCAGATCAACGCAGAAACATCCAAGATCAAGGTCCAAGGGGAACGGCTGCCCGAGGCCGCACTCAAGATGACCGGACTCTGAGCGAGATCCCTCGGCTGCCGAGCAGGTGCGTTCCCGGTCACGATATACGCCGGAGGCCCGCTCGCCCCATTGATCGGACGTGATCGGAATCCGCCATCGACGCCGCCGTACCGCTGAAAGAAGCTGGGCAAAGATATCAAGGTTCCTTCTGGCTGGCCTTCTTTGCCCAGTAGCCGCGTCCAGGAAGTTTGATACCCATCTTCTTGCGGTGTTTGTGAATGGGCGGCGACATCGGAGACGCTGTCTTCCTTCGCCGGCTGCCGGATTGGTTCTGACCAGACTTGGCTTTCGAGGGGTCTGGCGGAGGTCAACCTCGCGCGTGCCCAGTCGATAACGTCGAGTTTCAAGCCTCACGTGCGCACGCTGCACGGTCGGGACGCTCAGGCCAGCGCCAAATCCTTTGTCTTCGCTACATGCGGGAACGGACGAATCTTCGGCTGCTTCGCCTTCTGCGCATGCCACAGGTCGTACTGCATCTGCATCTTCAGCCAGAACTCAGGCGAGGTGCCCAATGCGGCCGAGAGCCGCAGAGACATCGAAGCCGACACCCCCGCATGCCCATTCAGTATCCGGGACAGGTGGGCGCGCGTCACGCCTAATCGCTTGGCCGCCTCGGCAATCGTCATCTCGCCCAGGTAGTCCCTCAACACCTCTCCGGGATGCGCGGGATTGAAAATCATGACCCTAACCCTCCTAGTGATAATCCTGGTAGTCCACCAGCACCGCGTCTTCGCCCTCGAAGAGAAACGTTAGCCGCCAGTTACCACTTACGCTCACCGACCAATGCCCGGCGAGGTTGCCTTTCAATGGATGCAGATCGTAGCCTGGGGCGCCCATGTCTTCGGGGCGGATTGCTACATCCAATGCGGTCAGCAATCGCCTCAGCCGCGGCGCATGCGTTGGCTGAATGCCTGCCTTCGATCCGGTCTCTACAAATTGCTTCAGTCCCTTATGACGGAAGCTTTTGATCATACGTATAGCGTATAGTCACACCATACGGATATCAATACAGATGATCCTTCTTGGTTTCGCCTCGACAGAGACATCCATTGAAGTCCCCCATTACGCCTCCGGCTGGCTGGCCTTCTTTGCCCAATAGCCGCGACCGGGAAGTTTGATGCCCATTTTCTTGCAATGCTTGTGAACGGCGACATCAGAGACGCCGTACTTCTTGGCTAGCTGCCTGATTGGTTCTGACCAAACTTCCTTCTCCAGCACCTCGCGGTCCCATACTCGGGCTGTCACCGGAGCCTCCTCTGCTTCTTCATCCGACTTGGCAGGTGCTGGTTGCCGCCGCGACTTCTCCGCAACTGCAACAGCCTGCTTAACGTGACAGATCTCGGCGAAGCGGAGCAATCGCTGCCGATTGTATTTGTTGCTGCTGACTGTGGCGGCGAGGGCAGCCGGTCCGACCTCAGCCCCGATCTTGTCGGCGTACTTGAAGCAGTCAGCTACGGTCTTCATGGGGCTGTAAACGTGGATCTGGACTTCTTCGACCAGTCCCAGTGTCACAACACCCTGAGTCAACGCGGCGCCAGAGGAGAAAACGAACTTGATCGGAAGCAAATCGCCCCGCGGCGCGCGCGCCTTCTTGTCGATCGTCATCCAGACGGCTTTCGGCTCCTCGGCGATCAGTCCATGAAACCAGAGAGCCGAAAACAGGCAGATGACTCCCTGAGGGACACGCTTGCAGGCCTCGACGAGTCGTTGGCGGGGCGTTACCTTCCTGTCCGGCAGGCTGTACGTCCCGCGGCCCACTCTCTGGATCACGCCACTGTTACACGCATCAGCCACATACTGCTGGTGAATACCTGCCAGTCTGAAGTCGCGGCCACGCGCGACACCAATCTCCCGTACAAGCTGGACTATGCGCTCTGTGGTTGTTCCGGTGGCCATAAATCTCGTCGCCGAAAAGCTGGGGTTACAATCCCAGTTTGACAAAATGTCGGTCGATAGAGAATTTATATCACGAAAAAAATGGCCTCAGTTGCATGTTAAGTTGCATAGTTGCGCCCGAACTGCGGTTTTTGTACCGACTTAGAGTCGCCAAATACGCCGTAAAACGTTGATTTCGAACAACAGGGGTGAGCTGAACTCCGTTGCTAAACCGTTGTACGGTCAAAAGTTGTACCTGGGGTTCGAATTCCCTCTCTCCGCCATTAAGTCGCTAATATCTAAATGGTAATCAAAGAGTGCCCGGAAACTGCAAAGTTCCGGGCCTTTTGCTTGTATTGCCACAACAACATGCACCAGAGAGCTGTGGCCCATCTGGTGCGGCATAGCGAAATCCCCCGAGTTTCTCTGAAGCCCAAATCCCTAGTGCAGGTTCAGTAAATACTCCAACCTGAACTGAGGTTCGCAGTGATCCTTGGACCCCGGCCAGTCAGAGAACCTGTATCGGAAGTTCGAATCATCACAACCTCCGCCAGCATTCATAAGCTACTAATAATAAACGACTTAATATAGATTAAGCGATCGGCGGCCGCTTCGGGCGGAGTTGTTGCGCAGATTGTTTGCTTCACTGCTGAGGTCGAAAGTAGAATCGGAACATACTGAGTTCGATCACTGGGCTGGTGGAGACATATGCTGATCCGGAAGCTGCTTCTCCGTGCATGTCAGGTTTTTCTGTTCTCTGGCCTATTGCTTGTGGCTGGACAGGCCATAAGTGCGCAATCTGTCGGCAAGGCTCCATCGCCAGCCCCGGCGACGGCTCCATCACAACCACCGCAGGCGGCCTCGCCAGCTAAGGCGCCGGGCGCCAAGTTTGAAGACGTTGTGCGATCGATACAAAAAAAAGGCCGCAGCACAACTATCAGCAACAACATTGCGGAAGATTTAGGCCTCGCAACGTTTTCTGAATACATGTTGCCCGTGCAAGCTCATATTCTAGATGATACTGATAGCCATCGGGCGATCTACGTCATCGACGATACTCGCGCTGTACTGTTAATGATAAAAACTGGCGACACTCCTGTGGTGTATTTAGCGGATCGCGCTGGGGTACTCCGAAAGGCAGGACGGATCCACACGGGCCGGCTGGGGTCTCAATCATTCCAACGTATTCCGATGAATGAGGCCGGAACCGGATTTAATGCCGAAAAGGAGTTTTGGATTCAGATCTGCATGGGCACCGATCCCGCGAAGGTGAGACAGCAGGTCGGTCTCTCGCTGGCGAAGGTCGAGAGCGGAGCCGCCATGGCTCCGGCGGTGGTGCCGGAGCCGGCTGGCACCGCAAACCAGGCAACCGCCACCTCGGAGGCCAGGCCTGCGGGCGGTAAGCACAGCGGCGCCGAGCTCACCGTCTCCTCCACCCCGGATGGCGCCGAGATCGAAATCGACCGCAAGGTGGCGGGCAACACGCCCATGACCGTTCCGCTCTCCCACGGCGAACACTGGGTCACCCTGCGCAAGGACGGCTACCGGCTCTGGCGGCGCAGGATCAAAATTGAGCGCAGCCCTCTCGAACTGAACGCCGAACTGCTGCCGGAGAAGGAAAAGACCCACTGGTTCTAACGGGTTCCGCAGGTTCCAAGTGTTGAAAAGCAAAGACTGATTGGCGCGCGGCGGATCAGACCCTCACGTAGTCTCCACAACCTGGGGAACCTATTTTACTTCCAACTCCGCCTACTTGAGTGCATTCCATACCGCCTTGAAGGCGTGATTCCTGTGGCGTATTCGCGAGGTGGGACTCGCGTTTGAGGAGTATCTGATTTCACTAACCAGCTAGGGTAGTGAGGCTTGTCATCCGCTGCCTTCAATGTCACGCACTCACCCATCTCCACTCCTTCCATCGTGTAGCTGGTATCACATTCGTTGTACCCTCAGCCAGCAATAATCAGGAAGTCGATAACTGGACCCCCGTTGTCCTGTGCATCGCTACTACGGCATCATCTTCGCATGAAGCCAGCCCGGCTTTTGTCGTTGTTCCTGGCAGCCGCAATTGCCTGTGCGCAAGAAGCTCCGGCGGCGCATGCTTCCGGGGCCAGCAGCCGCTGCTGGGGATCCTCAGCAGGAGCTTGCATCAAAGGAAAAAAGAGGATGCAGTTCAGAGTGACCTGCCTGCCGCGAGTGTCGTCTCACCTACGGATTGTAAACTCGGAGCGGAGAACTATAAGCGAATCGCAGAGTTGGGGACACGCTCGCTGCAAGCGGAGTCCTAGCTTACGGTTTCGGCGCTGTACCGTGCAATCAAGCCGGTTTCGACCGCATATCTGTACACTCGAACAAAGAACCAGCACGCCAGCAGAATCGCGAGCACGGCCAGTCCAAAGCCAACCGCAAGCGTGCGGGCCGGGACCGCGCGTCCCGCAACAACGCTACGCACACCCTCGAAGACGTAGGATGGCGGTAGTACGCGCGATATCATGCGCATCCACTTCGGCAGCGTAGATAATGGATAGAAGACGCCGACGAAAAGCGACAATACCGCCGGGATGGGCCACACAAACCACTCTGCTGCCGGTCCCAGGCGCAGCACAATCGCTGTTCCCAGTATTCCCAGCGCGATCCCGGACAGAAAAAGCACGAACAGGAACGGCGCCAGCATCGCTCCGTAGGCAAAGAAGGACAGTCCAAACGCGAGCGTGGCGACTGTCACCATCACGCCGAGTCCAAGCGAGCTGGTGCAGATGCTTGATATGACCAGTCCGGCCAAGTATTCCGGCACGGAGATCGGACTGGCGAAAACGTTTAGAAAATTGCGCGACCAGACGTCCTCGAAAAATGCCATGGTGACACCCTGCATCACCCGGGTGAGGAAATCCCACAGCAGCACCGCGCCGAGCAGAGTAGGAACGAAGTGCAAGCCAGCCGCGGTAATCGCGGTCAGGTACTTGGTGATAAAGCCCCAAAGTACGATGTCAATTGCGACCCAAACAAACATCGGCAGGAGGCGCGAAGTGCTTCCGCGCACCAGGTAGAACTGGCGGAGAACGATAGCGGCAATTCTGGAAAAACGCATCTCAGTTCGACTCCAGCGTGAGCGGTTCGCGTGCAACGGTTATAAAGAGTTCTTCCAGACTCTCCTTTCCGTACTCTTGCGGAAGGGTGTTGGGATTGCCCTCTAGCAGGATCTTGCCGTGCGAGAGGAAGAGCACGCGGTCGCACACTTCCTGCACTTCGTACATGTTGTGTGAGGTCCAGAGCACGCCACCAGCTCCGCTAGCGACGAAATCACGAATGCTCGTTCGGATCTCACGAGCGGTCGCCGGATCGAGCGATGCGGTTGGCTCGTCGAGGAGCAACAGTTGCGGCCGGTTCAGCATAGCCTTTGCAAGGCACACGCGTGTCTGCTCGCCAGAGGAGAGAACGCCGCATTTTGTCTGGCGGAACCGGACGAGATCGAACTGGCGCAGCAGTTCTTCGATTCTGTACGACAGATTCGCCACCGTATAGATCATGCCAAACACGCGCAGGTTCTGCTCCACCGTCAGGTTTCCCGGCAAGGGCGCATAGACTGCCGCGAAGTTGGTATACGAAAGCGCGCGGCCGCGCTGCCTCGATATGTCGACTCCCTGGATGGCAATGGCTCCTGAAGTGGGTGCCAGGACACCGAGGATCATATTGATGGTAGTCGTCTTTCCTGCGCCATTTGGGCCCAGCAGGCCGACGATTTCGTTGGGTTCCACTCGGAAAGAAATATTGTCTACCGCAACCACGTGACCGTAGCTCCTGCACAGATTCGAAATCGAAAGAACACTTGTGTGGATTGAAGGCATCGAGAAATCTATTGTAGTCAGGCCGGCGAGCTACTCTTTCTTCTTCTTCGGTTTGAACATTTCCCAGTCGGCGTCGGTCATCATCTGACCAAGATAGTTGAACTCGCCCGCACCCTGCAGCCACTCTCCGCCATCCATGGTCACAACTTCACCATTTATGTACGCAGCCCCGTCACTAACGAGGAATGCGGCAAGGTTGGCAAGCTCTTCAGGAGTTCCGAAGCGCCGCAATGGGATGCGATTGACAGCAAGCTTCTCCAAGTCCTTCTTTGGAAGCAAACGAGAGAACGCGCCCTCGGTAGGAATCGGCCCCGGGGCGATGGCGTTCATTCTTATGCCGCGTGGCCCCCATTCCACAGCGAGACTGCGAGTCAAAGCCTGCACGCCCGCTTTCGAAACGGCCGATGGAACTACATAGCCTGAACCCGAACCGCTGGAAGAGTACGTCGTCACGATGTTCAACACCGAGGCTGACCTTTTCTCCGCAAGCCACCGTCGTCCGCAGCACATCGTCATGTTGATCGTTCCCATCAATACGATGCCGATTACCGCTTCCCAGGCACCGGGCGAGAGTTCTTCCGAGCGCGCCAAGAAGTTTCCGGCAGCATTGTTGACCAGGATATCGAGCGGACCATCGCTCCAGATGTGCGCGATACACTGCTCCACCGCAGCAACATCGCGCACATCGCAGGGAAACCAACGGATGCTGACACCCGTTGCGGCAGCGAGTTCCTCGCACGTGGATTGCAGTACCCCCCGCGACGGCCGCAGATATAAACACTTGCACCAAGCTCCAGGTATCGCTTCGCCATCGCCTTACCCAGCCCTGTGCCGCCACCCGTGATCAGCGCCCGTTTCCCTTTTAGCAAATCCGCAGCGAACATTCCCGTCTCCCTCTCGTGTGACCCAGAAGGGTAACAGAGACAAGGTATGCCGGACAGTGACCTTCTTGTTTTCTGCTCGATGATCGGTTGCCGAGGATGGCATCTCAATTCATGGTAGGTCCCGCTCGCTGCTCTTTCAATTGCTCCCCCCTCGGCCACCTAGATTGCAGAACGCCGTCAGAGCGGCGGAGAAAGGGCGAGCAGTCCTTCACCTAGGGCGCGCCCGATATTGGCAATGAGATCCACTTTTCCGTTCACTGCGTAAAGATGGGGTGTCAGCGCCCAAAGCTCTCGCGCGACGCGGCGCGGGGTGACCTGAGTTCCACCCCGGCGATGTTCGAGTTCCGTCACGAGCATGGGGAGAACCTTGTCACTGAGGCGCAGTGCAGTGTCCACGACAAAGAGTGTTACATCGGGCCGGAGCATGGACACACGGTCAAAAAAAGCGACAACCTCGCCGACCATAAGGTGCTTGGGCGGGGAGGACTTCAACTCGAGATAGGCAAGCTTGCCCTCTGCGGTAGCGACCACATCGAGGTCTCCCCCGACACCTCGAGCGTGGAACCTGACACCCGCCGCCACATCAAAACCAAATCTCCGACCAAGTTCTCGCGCTACATACCATTCCAGGATTCCGCCAAAGCTCTTCGCGGACCCGAGCAATCGGTAGCACCCTTCCGACGTCCTTTCGGCGAGACCAAGTTTGACCACTGACTCCGCATAAGCCCTCGACTGAGCGCCCTTCAGGTATTTCGTCGTTTCCTCCGGCGCAAATCCTTCAGGATGCAGGATGGCCCCGCGTAGAAAAAGACGGAAGCCATAATGGTCAAGCAGTTGCGACAGCCGTGCGGCTCTCCCCTCTTCGAGATCCTCCGGAAATGGCAAATCTAATCGCGACTTGCTCGGACGTAGGCCCCGGCGAACCAGCATAACGATCGCTTCCCCGCAGGGCAGGAGTGCGTTCTGTGGTCGAGGTGGCCGGGTTGCCGCAGCCTGAATCTCGAGCTCGCGAGCTGTGAGGGCTTTCTTCACAGAATAATACTGTCTCCCCTGTGATTCACTTTCAGGTGTTCGGGCTTGGGAAACCACCTCATGCCATGCTACCTAACCGCTTTCGAAGGCTCGCGCGATCTCGTCTCGGACTGGCGGCGTGAGCGGCTCTACGGTCCCATTCGTCACGATAGTGATGCCCTCGCTCGACGGACGCACCTCACCAATCACCACCACCGGAACGCCTGTGGCCACAACGGCCGTCAGGACCGAGTCCGCTCTGCCTGGCGCGACGGCGATCAGCAGCGCGCCCGAAGCAATCAGTTTCAGCGGATCGAGCGCGAGCGCACTGCAAATCGTGTCGGTTTCGGGAAACACGGGAATGTGTTCGCGAATGACCCGAAGCCCGAGACCGGCGGGCGCCACCAGTTCGAAGAGCCCCGCCGCGAGCCCACCTTCCGTCGGATCGTGCATCGCGTGCACGACCTCGCCGACATTGGCAGCCGCGAGAGCTGCATTCACGACACTGATGCCGGGCTTAATCAGGAAACGAGCGGCCCGCGCCAGACAATCGGCATCAACCCGTTCCCGCAGCCGTTCGGGCTTCTCTCGTGCGAGGATCGCGGTGCCCTCGATCGCCACACCGCGTGTCAACAGGATCAGATCGCCGATGGCGATGCGAGTCTTCCGCACAAGGCGACTCGGGGCGACCTCGCCGAGCATCTGGCCGACCAGAATCGGGCGGTCGAGGCCTTGGGTGATTTCCGTGTGCCCGCCGCCGAGCGTGACGCCCAGTTCCTCGCACGTGGTCCGCACATCGGCCATGATCGTCTCGGCCAGTTCGGGCGTCGTGCGGCTCTCCGGTAGGAGCATGACGACGAAGAACCACAACGGGCGCGCGCCCAGGACGGCAACGTCGTTCGCGTTGACGTGAACAGCGTAGCGCCCGATGTGATCAGTGGCAAAGGTGATGGGGTCTGTCGTGACGACGAGATAGCGATCGCCTGCGTCGATGACGGCCGCGTCCTCGCCAATCTGAGGTCCAATGAGCAGGCGAGGATTATGCTTCGGCAGATCCCTCAGCAACGATCGCAAATGCTCAAGCGGAAGTTTGCCGACTGGCAGAACCTTCTTCGGTTGGCCGCGTTTCATGCGCTCACGCTCGTATCCTTCCCACAAGCCGGACGCTCTTCGACAACGTCACCTCCGAACCTCCCGCTCTCCGTCTGGACCGGCATCGTCTTGAGCTGCTCTTCCGGGGAGGGAAGGGCGCAGACGAAGGAGAACATCGCTCGATCTCGCATGCGCCCGACACCGAGCGGTAAACGCATCTCCCAGGGATTGCACGGTGTGCAGCAAGCATTCGCCGCCACTCATCCACGGTAAGAGGCGTATGCGTAACGCGCTTGTACGGATCTGGAGGCGATCAGCGATGGTCGTCCCTACCGCGACAGCTATTGTCATCAGTTTCCCATGTACCAGGCGACCGCTCAGATCTTCTGCTATGCCGCCTCGCGAGCCACTGTTGAAAACCGTTTTCGAAGTTCATTCCGCATCGGCTTGCCGACTGCCGTGAGCGGAAGAGCGTCGAGAAACTCGACATACTTCGGCACCTTGTAGGCCGACAGGCGTTCCGCGCAGTAATCGATGACCTCCTGTTCCGTTATGACCGCATCCTTCTTCGGGACGATGAAGACCTTCACGGTTTCCCCGCGCTTTGGATCGGGCACTCCGATCACGCATGCCTGGAGCACTTTCGGATGGGCGTACAGTACCTCGTCGATCTCTCTGGGATACACGTTGAAGCCGCTGCACAGGATCATGTCCTTCTTCCTGTCTACGATGAAGATGAAACCATCCTCGTCCAGATAGGCGAGATCACCCGTGTATAGCCATCCGTCCTTAAGAGCGAACACAGTTTCTGAAGGATTGTTCCAGTATCCGGACATGATCGTGGGGCTTTTGGCGATTAGCTCGCCTACTTGTCCAAGCGGCAGATCTTTTGTGCCGGTCTCTATATCGACGATCCTGATGTCGACGTCTGGCCAGGGAATTCCCACGCTGCCCGGTTTCCGCTTGCCCAACGGCGTGCCGGTGAGTATATTCGATGCCTCCGAAAGCCCGTATCCTTCGATGATTGTCACCCCGGAGAGATCCTCAAAGCGCTTCATCACCTCGATGGCGAGCGGCGAGGCACCGCAGACCAGTCCCTTGATGGAGCGTATCTTTGATTTCAGCGTCTCGGGATGCTGGTTGAGGCCGAAAATCAACGCCGGCACTGCCGCATAGAAGTTCGGTTCATGCCTGTTGATCGCATCGAGGATATTGTCGACAGTAGGCGAGGGCACCAGTATCGAACATCCCCCGAACACTTTGTTCATGTTGATACCGGTGTTGAATCCGTAAATGTGATACAGCGGTATGCAGCAGAGCGTTTTCACGTACTCAACGTCCTTCAGTGTAGGTAAAAACCAGTGGTAGTCCTGATAGGCCATCGATAACAGATTAGAATTACTGAGCACGCAGCCCTTGGGTACTCCCGTTGTCCCTCCCGTGTACTGGAGCATGGCGATGTCTTCGGAACCCACCCTCACATCGGGCTCGGTTTCGGCGGACGACGCGAGTAGCGCCTCGTAATCTATGACATTGGGTAAAAGGAGTGCGGTTACGTCTCCCGGCCCGAAAACGATGGCGCGCTTCACGGCCGTGCTTCCGCCGCGCATCACCTCAAGTGGTTTCTCGGCGATGCCAGCCCAGGCAATTACTGTCTCCGCGCCGCTGTCTTTGAACTGGTTCGTGATCTCCCTGACTGTCGCCTGCGGATTGGTGGGGACGATGATTGCGCCGATCTTGTAACAAGCTTCGAGCCCGATGACATACTGCGGAAGGTTCGGCGACATCAGGGCTACACGGTCGCCTTTTTTCACCCAGAGGTCCAGAAGGCCGTTAGCGAGTTGTCTCGCCATACGATCGCACTGGCGATAGGTGAGCGTAGTGTCGCCAATTATTAGATAGGGCCTTTCGGGATGCGACTGCGCATTCTGGTTGAACTTGTCCTTGAGCGGAACCTTAGGATAATTGATGGAATGCGGTACATCCTTGTCGTACCACCTGTACCATATCCTGTCCATGGACCACCTCCTGAAAGAACGTTTGCCACACACGGCGGAAAAAGAACCGCGAAGGCATCAGCCTATCCAACTGCAGCCGAGTCTTTCGATGATCCGGTAATGACAAACGGTACTGCCTATCACGGAGAGTGGTCCATGATAGGCAATACAACCCTCCTTTTCCTGAGGTCAGAGTTCTCTAACCTCGAAAACGGCTCGATTGTACCCCTGCCCCGTATGGTCGCTACGTTGTGAAGCGTTTCTTCGTCGAAGTTATTTCAAAACGGGATTCGTGAGTGTCACTCCGCAGGGCAAATCCGCGCGGTCCCGAGTTGCACAAGGGCTAGTCCAGTGACCGGACTTTGAGCGAGATCCCCCGGCTGTGCCGAGCAGGTGCGTTCCTTTGAAGCCCGAAACCTCCACCTGTTCCCTAAATGTCTCTCGCCAGGATGACGTGAACTCCCGTGGGTGCAGCTTTTCCCTCGGTCAACATCCGCGTCGCCAATGTCTCGGCTTTCGTCACGAGGCTTTTCTGAATCCGAGCCGGAAGGATCAACGATAGCGGAACCAGCGTCTTGGCCATGATGCGTTCGGCTAAGCGGAATTCGTGACGCGGGCCGACCAAGAGCGCAGGCCTGAAGATGATCAGGGATCGCAGTCCAAGAGCTCGCACATCGTTTTCAGTCCGACCCTTGACCTGGTTGTAAAAGACCATCGAGCTTGCATTCGCTCCCATAGCGGAGACGAGCGTAAATGACCTCGCATCGTGAACCCTCGCGATTGTCGCGAAAGCGACGATGGCGGCGTGATCGACCTTTTCGAAGTTCTCTTTGCTGCCCGCCGTCTTGATCGTTGTGCCGAGACAACAGAAATAGAGATCCCCGCGAATCTTCGATTCAATCGACGATAGCTCCGCCAGGTCGGAGATTAAAACCTCTGTCAGCTTTGGATTCGAAATCTCCAGCGACCTGCGCGAAACAGAAATCACCTTCGTGATCGCCGGGTCGGCCAAGAGCTGCCGAACCAGAAACGAACCCGTAAGGCCTGTGCCGCCGATGAGTGTTGCAATCATAAGTTTTTCAAGACTCGTGATGCCGTAAGTGTTTAGGAGTCCTCAGTTGGCAGAACTTCTTCAATCACCGACCAGGGCCCACCTTGAACCACGAGATACTTCAGGTAAAGTTCGGCTGCTTGGCGATCTGGTGATGCGAGGAGGGCTCGAGCAGCATCCTGGACGCGCTCTTTCGGCAGTGAGGCAAGGTCAAAGCCTTCCTCGATCAACCCATCGGAATGCGGAATCCGCAGCAATTCAAGATAGCTAACAATCGTTGCACGATGATCGTGGAGCAGATAGTCCCTCAGTAGACTGTTCGTCATTTCGTCAGGAAGAGACAGAGTTGCTGCCGTCCAGTTGACCAGGCGCTCAAGCGGGGCTCTGCGGACACTAATCTCACGAACGTTTTTTGCTTTCGCGAGAGCGGCAAAGAGGAACTGTTTCTGTTCTTTCGCTGGCTCCGCCCAAAATACTTTGCTGGCGGAGGCTCTGATCTCATCCGGTAATCGTCGCCAAATACGGTTTGCAGAAAGTGACATGAGCGGGCCTCACTTACCGTCAATCTCAAGTTCCACCTGCAATCATAATGGCTGCAAGAAAACAATGTCTCGGTCACGATATACGCCGGAGACGCGCCCGCCCCCTCATTGATCAGACGTGATTGGAATCCGCCATCGCCGCCGCTCATGAGGCATGCCCATCTGTCGCCGCCGCTCTCGAATACAAGTTCCGAGCTGTAGAGGTGTCCGAGCGAGCGTCTCTATGCAGGCCTCCGTCGAACTCCTAGGCGTTTTTCCGTCTTAAAAAACGCCCTTGTCTAGCCAGTGTCACGACCTTTGCTTGCGATCTTCTGCCAGTATCCGCGGCCAAGGAGGGCGATGCCCCACCGCTTGCAGTGCTTGCGGACGGCGATGTCGGAGACTCCGTACTTTCTGGCCAGCTGGCGGACTGGGGTCTCCCAGACCTCCTTCGCCAGGATTTCTCGATCCCAGACCCGGCGTTGAAGTGGTGTCGCCTCGTACTCTTCGCCGGCGGGCGGCTCTACTAGGACTGGCTTTCTCCTGGCCTTCTCGCAAGCTGCTGCGGCTTGCTTGACGCGGCAGATTTCAGCGAAGCGGAGCAATCGCTGGCGATTGTATTTGTTGTTTGCGACTGAGACCGCGAGGGCCGCCGGTCCGACCTCGGTTCCGATCTTGTCCGCGTACTTGAAGCAGTCCGCCACGGTCTTCATGGGGCTGTAAACGCGGATCTGCACTTCGTCTATCAGGCCGAGCGTCACGACACCTTGAGCCAGCGCGTCGCCAGACGCGAACACAAACTTGATCGGGGGCGAATCGACCCGCGGCGTGCGCGCCTTCTTGTCGATCGTCATCCAGACGGCTTCCGGCTCCTCGGCGATCAGTCCATGAAACCATAGAGCAGAAAACAGGCAGATGACTGCATGAGGGACACGCTTGCAGGCCTCAATGATTCGCTGCTGCGGAGTTTGCTGCCTACCCGGCAGGGCATATGTGCCGCGGCCGAGCACGAGGCGCAGCGCTTCCGCTGGTGCCAGGCCGCCGATGCCTACATCGCAGCGTTCCTGGTGCCAAAGACACATAAGGCTGATTTCTTTTTTGTGACTCGCTGGGTGCCTGGACAGTTGGAACCGCGGTTCCTGCAAACCAAAGACGCTCGGCGATATGATTGATTCAAATGCGCCGTCACGCCAGATCCACATCTGCATTGGGTTGTTGACGTGCCGATGCTTCAGCCGATTTGTTGTTTTTGGCCTCCAGTTGCATATTGGTTGCATGTTCGAGTTTCTGCATGGCGTTAACCGCATCAGAATCAACGGTTTTGATGTAGGCCCGCTGGGTCACACTGACGTTCGAATGCCTCAGAATGGCCTGGATTACCTTGTCCTGCAAGCCGAGGCGGTGAAGATTCGTTGCCAGTCCCCGGCGGAAGGCGTGCCAGCCATGCCACTCGATTCCGGCCTTCTCCAGTGACGGTCGAATGACATCACGGGCAAGATCGTCCAGGCAGCGCGGATTTCCTGCAGAGTTCGGAAAGATCCATCCAGTCTGAGGTGAACCGCAGAGGTCTCGGCCAGCGCCTTTCCACCCACTCCACAGTCCCTACCCCATTCCAAGAGCGCCAAGCCGACACCCATTCCTTATGGCGTCGAACTGTGAGGCAACATCGCTTGCCTTTGGAGCTGCGAGGATTGTCATGTCGCCGAGGCGACCGATGACCCCACCGTTAGCTTCGGCGTCCGCCTCAATGCCGGGGCCCCTGACCGTAAAGAGACCATTACTTGAGGTCGAATTCGCTGGCAACTGCGTCATAGGGGATGGGTGCCCAGCGGTACGCGGAACCTGTCCGCCGAACGTGGCCGATTCCGGGGAAGGAGATATGGTCCGAAGCCACCAGTATCCCGTTGTCGGCAGCAAATGCCAGTTCCTCCAGACGCGCGCTGGCGGCCCTCGCAGGGTCAACATCGTAGGAGACTGTAATCTCCGGATGGTCAAACTGCACCTCCGCCCCATGAATGATGTCGCCCCAAAGGAGCATCCTGTGCCCGTTACTTTGCACAAGGAAAGCGGTGTGACCGGGAGTGTGGCCAGTCTGGCTTCGCGCAGTGATGCCGGGAAGAATTTCACTGTCCGGTTTTATCGGCACGATTTTGTGCGCAGCTAGGTAGGGACCTACTGTCGCACGCGATTGCGCAACCTGTCTGCGCAGCGTGTCAGATTCGTCGGGAGTGTCCTTCCTCGTGACAAAGTATTCCAAGTCACGTTCATCGACGTAGACGGTTGCGTTGGGGAACTGCATGACTCCACCAACAGTGAGACCCGCAGAATGATCGCCGTGAATGTGAGTCAGGAGAATCGTGTCGATCTGTTCTGGCTGATACCCCGATGCTTTCAGGTTCGAAATAAGATGACCGCTTGATGGCCCGAAGAGTTCTCCAGCACCCGTGTCGATAAGGACAAGACGAGATCCGGTGTTGACGAGGTATGCGTTGATGGAGAGATTTACGGGCTGTGATTCATGAACCGCACCGTATTCTGCCACAGCGACCTCGGGCTTGCTGAGGATTTGCTCCATGTGCCGCGGCGCCACGCCATCGGACAATGCAGTTATTTCGAAGGCTCCGAGCTTTCCACGGTAATAACCCGGAGCCTGCTGAAGGTGTTGCGCGAAAGCCCGGGAACCAATCGTCGATAGTACGGCGGCAAATACAATCGGAACAAACATTTTCAGTGACATCGGTTTTCACCTCCTCGAATATCTCTCAAGGCGTGCAAATCCGGGCATCCTGGTTCACCAGGATTCGTGCCGGCAAGTAGATGCTCTATCAAGTCTCCTGCAAGAACACTCCTTCCGGGGCCGCCAAATAGCGCACGCTCATAGGGGATAGCCAGTAGCTGCCCGGGATTCTCAGCTGCTGTAGGTACTCGCTCTTGCACCGCGCAAACAGCTTCTGGAAAGCGTTTTCCCTTTGCGTATAGGTTACTCCACTGGCAGATGCCCTTGTGCTGGATGAGCAGATTTCTTCAAAAGCAAAGCGAGGGGGATCATGGCGAGAAGGACCATAGCCAGCGCCAGGAATGCATCGTTGACGCTCAGCATTGCAGCATTACGCTGCACCACACCATAGATCACTCCCTGAGCCCGGATCGCTGCGTCAGGAACGCTTGCACCTTGGGCAGCCAAGCTCGATGCCACATCTTGCACGGACTGAGTGAAGTTGGTGTCCATCGGCGTCAGGTGGCTGACGAGGTTACCCTGATGAAACTGCGACCGCCGCGAAAGGATCGTGGTTACCGCGGCGATGCCTGCGCTGCCGCCGAGATTGCGGAACAGGTTTATCAGGCCGCTGGCGTTCCCGATCTTTTCTGTTGCGACAGAATTGAGACCGGTGACGTTGATGGGCACGAACAGGAATGCCAAACCGAGCGCTTGAATCACTCGCATCCACATCGCGGTGCGGAAGTCGACCGTCAGATTGAAGTTGGCCATCTCTACCAGGCCGAATGCAGCGAGGCCCGAACCAAATACGACGAACCACTTCGCCTGAAACCTACCTTGCAACTTGCCAACGATCATCATGCCTACGACCATCGCCATGCCTCCTGGTGAAATCACCAAGCCGCTGAGCGTGGCCGTGTAGCCGAGGATGGTTTGCAGGAAGATCGGCAGCAGCGCTGTGCTGCCGTAGAGCGTGAAACCTAACGCGTAGATCAGCAGCGTGGCAAGGGCCAAGTTCCAGTTCTTGAGTGCGCGAAAGTCGACCACCGGCTGGGGATGGCGCAATTCCCAAACCACAGCGCCCACCAGTCCAATGACAGCCACGATAGCGGCGGTGACGATCATGCTCGATCCGAACCAGTCATGGCGTTGGCCTTCGTCCAAGAAGATCTCAAGCCCTGAAAGCCCAATACCGATCAGGCCGATGCCAATGTAGTCAAGCTTGAGCCCGGTTTTGAAGGTCTTACGAAACAGGTAAGCCGGGTCCGAGACCAACAGCGAGGTGAGGATGACGGAAAGGACTCCGATAGGAAGGTTGATCAGGAAGATCCAGCGCCAACTGAAGTTGTCCGTGAGCCAGCCGCCCAGCGTGGGTCCGATCACCGGCGCGACGACCACGCCCATGCCGTAGAAGGCCGTCGGCATGCTCTGCTTGTCTTTAGGAAATGCCTCAACGAGAATCGCTTGGGAAACCGGTTGCAGTGCGCCGCCGCCCAGCCCCTGCAAGACACGGAAGAAGATCAGCATTCCGAGTGAAGGCGCCATGCCGCACAGCACCGATGCCAAAGTGAAGGTCACGATGCAACCGATGAAGAAGTTTTTCCGGCCAAATAGCGTAGAGAACCAGCCACTCAGCGGCATCACAATCGCATTTGAGACCAGATAGGCCGTCAATACCCAGGTAGATTCGTCGACGCTCGACGAGAGATTGCCCGCGATGCTAGGCAAAGCGACGTTGGCGATGCTCGTATCGAGCACTTCCATGAAAGCGGCCACCATCGCCGTCGTCGCGATGAACCAGGGATTCACGTTGCGTTTCATGCATCCGCTCCTTGCTTGGCGTACCTACTTGGTGAAGATCGTCGCTTCAACGTTCATGCCCGGGCGCAGGACAAAGCCGTCCGGAAGTTTGTCAACGGCGAGCTTGACGGGAATCCGCTGCACGATTTTGACGTAGTTGCCCGTTGCATTTTCAGGCGGCAGCAAGCTCAGACGTGCGCCGGTAGCGTTGGAAACTGATTCGACGCGGCCCTCGAAGGATCTGCCGTACATGTCGATCTTCACCCTGGCCCGTTGTCCTGGCCGAACATCGGCCAATTGCGTTTCCTTGAAATTCGCCGTGATGTAAGCCTCCCGCACGGGCACGACAGCGAGAAGCGACTGGCCGGGCTGCACAATCTGTCCCAGTTGCACGTTCTTCTTGGTCACCACACCGTCCACCGGCGCAACCATGGTGGTGTAGCTCAACTGCAACTCGGCCGCTTCGAGATTCGCTTTGGCCTGCATTACTGCGGCTGACGCCGTACCCGCTTGGGAAGAACTGATGGCTACCTGCTGGCGATTTGCTTTGGCCTGGTCGACCACTGCGCGTGCGGCGGAAACACGTGCCGCGGCAGCTTCCATAGCAGATTTAGAGCTTTGAGATTGTTTCTCTGCATTTGTGAGCTTCTCCTCGGCTGCGTGCAGATCGCTCTCTGCAACCTTCGCGGCTGCAATGTAAGCGTCGAATTGCAGCTCCGTGATCTCGTCCTGTTTGGCAAGTGGCTCCATTCGAGTGCGGTCTGCCATCGCGCGGTCTGCGATTGCGCGCTTCGCATTGATGTCGGCCCGCGCGTACGCAAGCTCGGAGGAGGATGCACGGTCGTAGTCGGCTTTCGCACGGTTGTGGTCGGCCTCGGCTGCCGCAAGTTGCGCTTCAGCGCCGGCAGTATTGCTGGCGGTGGTGGCATTCACCAGCGGCACGCCGACTTGAGCGCCTGCGGACTGGTTCTCCGCAGCGGCCAGCGCGCCGCGGGCCTGGGCGACTTTGGCTTCGTAGTCGCGAGCGTCGATGCGAAGCAACACCTGACCGGCCTTCACCATCTGGTTGTCTTCTACGAGTATCTCCGCAACGTTGCCGAATACCTTTGGCGCGATAGGTGCGATATGCGCATCAACCTGGGCGTCGTCGGTAGTCACGCGGCCGCGGAAGTGCAGGTACATTGCGCCGACAGTTATCAGCAGCACAAGCGCAGCCCCTGCTCCGATCATGAGCCACTTCGGGTTTGTCCTGCCGTTGCTTGTTGTTTTCGATTCGGCCAAAGGCTGAAGGTCTTCGATCGTGGGCATCTCTTGCGTTATGGTTGCCATGGTCTATCTCCTCTCTGTGATCTCTTACTTTGCGTACATCGCTTCCATCTGTCCGGTGGCGCGGGCAAGGTCGGCTCGCGATTGGTTGTAGGCATACAGAGCTCGAATTTGGTTGTCGTTGGCGCGCGCGAGTTCGTCCTGCGCGGTGATCACTTCCACGTTGTTGGCGACGCCGGCACGAAAACGATCCTGGGCCTGGCGGACACCCTCTTTTGCGAGACCGACGCCCAGGTTGGCGGCTTCGACCTCGGTCCGGGCCGATTCCAGCTGCGCCAAGGCGCTTTTCACTTCGAGCGCGATCTGGTTACGGAGGTCGAGCTGGGCCTGGTTCAATTTGCGGATTTCAAGATCGGCGGTAGCTGTTTCAGCCGCAATGCGCCCACCGGTGAACAGAGGCATATCAATTTGTGCGCCGAACTGGTAAACCGGGATTACGGTGGAGGGTGTCAGACCCTGCTGTGCCCAGCCGCCATTCACCGAGAGTCGTGGAATCCGTATGGACCTCGCTGCGCTCTTCTGCTGCTCGGCTGCCCGAATCCGCGCTGCGATGGCTTGCATTTCGGGCCGTGCCTGGTACGTGCTTGCCAGCGTGCCGTCGGCGTCATACGCGGGCGTTTCAAAGAAGCTGGGAGCGTCGGCGAGTTCGATAGGTTGTTCGGGTTTGAGGTTGAGCAGTCGGCCCAATCCATAGAGCGCAATCTTGAGTTGCGTGTTCGCCTCGGCAAATCGCTGCTTCTCGTTCTGCACCTGCACTTGGGCGCGGAGCGTATCGATGCCTGTACCCGCGCCTGCCGCTTGCATGTCGGAGGCGAGCTTCGCCAACGCATTGGCCAGATCAAGGCGCGATTTCGCTGCGTCTACATCGGCCGCAGCTCGCATCGCGCCCAGATATTGCGAGACCACTAGTTGTGCATACAACTCACGCGTAGTTGTCTCCTGCGCCGCGGATGCGCTCGTCATTGCGCGGGCGGCTTGCCAGCGCCGCCACAGAGTCAGGTCGAAGATCGGCGCGGAGATGGCTGCACCGGATTGAAAGACCCAGTACGGCCCAATGTGCTCGGGTATCCCGGGGATTTGGAAACCAAATATTGCCGGAACACTGCCACGCGTGATTTTGTCGCTGGTCTCAAACCCAACCTGCGGCAGCAACGCCGAACGGGCGATCTTGACTTGCTCCTTACTTTCGATCAGATTCAGGTTGGCGATTACCACCTGCGGATTCTGCTTCAATGCGATGTTGACGGCGTCTTTGAGCGTCAGCCGAACTGGTGCGTCTTGCGCCTTGATCGCGACGGGCGAAAGCAACGACAGAATCAGCAACAGTCCGAGCACTGCAACGTGTCGGCGAATGTCGAGGATTAACTCTCTCGACCATAAGCTCGCTGTTGAAAAGGTCGCACCTGCACGATGCATCAAGCCCAGAAGCTGTTTTCCAGCTTCATCTGCTCCCACAAGCGACCGGAGATCGATTTCCAGTACCTTGTCTTTGGGCGCCAGATGCCAGGCTGCTTCGGTCTCTGCCACCCATTCGGCGGCCAACGTGCCTTCCAACTTCATCACCCACTTGGCGTTATCTTCGTGGACCGTGATTCGTAGCATTTTGGTTCTCCGCTATGAACTAGGCATGCGTAATGCCAGGGGCGGAGCATCGTTAAGTCATTGATAATATGAGGCGTGAGACTGCTAATTAGTGAGTGCCAACGTTTGGCATGTGCCGAATATTAGGCGACTGCCGAAAAAGTCGGAGAAAGAGAGCAAATGGGCAGGATAATGAGGTATGGCCGAAAATTCAGTCGATCAGTCGCGCTATCAGACACTGATCCGCTTAAGCGGAGCCATCCGCTCTCAATCAGAGAACTTGTTTGACTTGGTGGCGCGTGAACTTCACCAAGTGATTTCGTTCCAGTGGGTAGCTTTCTATGATGCCTTGGCTGATCGTATCGATTGGCGTGAAGAGGGAGATGTACCAATCGACAGTCCCATCGACGCTTTACGCAAAGAGGATACGGTTGCTTGGTGGACGTACAAGAGACAAGAACTCGTCGTGGTCCCCTCGATCGAGCAATTGATTGGCCTTGAGCCGCCCCTCGTAGGCCCACTTAAGGCAGTCCATGAGCTCGGCGGGCGCTCTTTGTGTGCACTCCCTGTCACGACACCCAGCCGTGAACTCGGTAGTCTAGTTTTCGTCAGCACCACGGAAAACACATTTCCACCGGAGGAGGTCGGCTTTCTCGAACACGCGGCGAATCAGATGGCGCTCGCCATGGACGACGCGCTGAATGTTCGGGAAGCGCAACGTTCCAAGGAACGCCTGGAACTACTGCTTGATCTAACCAACAAGGTAGTGTCTACGCTCGACCTCGTGGAATTGCTGCTTCATCTTGGCCCGAACATTTGCCGCGTCATGCGCTGCGAAAGTTCCTGTGTCTCGCTACCTGATCTGGAGACCGGGCTGTTTCGGATGCACGTTTTTGACTTCCTCTCGAGCACCGGCGATAAGCGCGAAGGAATCGAGGTCCAGCCGGGCTCGAAGATTGGCGAAGTCTTCCGCACTGGCAGAACGGCACTACTGACTGGAGAAGAAACAGCCGAGAAGCCGTATCCCGAAGCTGAGGGAGCACAGACACTCTGCCACATCCCTATCCAGGGCCGCGATCGCATACTTGGCGTCGCCTCTGTTTGCAGTTCGAGTCCGAATGCTTTTTCCAATGAAGATCTGGTCTTCATGGAACGTGTAGTTGCACAGATAGCGATCGCCATAGAAAATGCATTCGCCTATGGTGAGATTGCAGCACTTAAGGATCAACTGATGCGCGAGAAGGTCTATCTCGAGGACGAGATCCGTAGCGAACTCCACTTTGAGGAGATCGTTGGCACCAGCGAAACTCTGCGGCATGTGCTGCGTCAGATTGAGATCGTCGCGCCTACGGAATCTACCGTCCTCATCTACGGCGAAACTGGCACCGGAAAGGAACTCATCGCGCGCGCCGTGCATAATTTGAGTGCCCGCAAGGCGAACGCGTTTGTGAAACTCAACTGTGCGGCGATTCCTACGGGGCTGCTCGAAAGTGAACTATTTGGTCACGAACGCGGAGCGTTTACGGGTGCCATATCCCAGCGAATCGGCCGCTTTGAACTGGCTCACAAAGGAACAATCTTTCTCGACGAAATTGGAGAAATTCCGCTGGAACTTCAGCCAAAGCTGCTGCGTGTCCTGCAGGAAAGAGAGTTCGAGCGCCTCGGCAGTTCAAGAACGATCCGGAGCGACGCCCGCTTGATCGCGGCGACGAATCGTGATCTGGAAGAGATGGTGGAAGAAGGCAAGTTCCGCGCAGACCTTTACTATCGCCTCAATGTCTTCCCGGTGCGCACTCCGCCACTGCGCGAGCGCCCCGAGGATATCCCACTGCTCGTGCGGCATTTTGTGCAACAATTCAGCAGTCGAAACGGCAAGTCCATTGAGAGCATTCCCTCCCAGACCATGGAAACGCTTGTGCGATATCATTGGCCGGGCAACGTTCGTGAACTTCAAAACGTCATCGAGCGCGCTGTCATTTTATCGACGGGGTCGGTGCTAAAGGTCCCCATAGCCTCGCTGAAAGCGCTTCCTTCGGTAAAGTCCATCAAGAAACCCGAGAAGAACCGCGACAGTCTCCGCGACGCACTTTCGGATCAGGAGCGCACACGCATCGTTGAAGCGCTGGAACAGTCGAACTGGATCGTTTCCGGCCCCGCCGGTGCTGCTGCTCGCCTCGGCATGAAGCGGTCCACTCTCCAGTTTCGCATGGCAAAGCTCGGCATCCACATTTCACGCGTAGGCGGCGTATCGTCGAAGGGCGCCTAGCGGATACTCATGACTGACAGCAGCTTCGTGCGGCTGGGCAATCGAGCCTCTGGTGCAAACCCAGAGGGCCGACTCGCTTTTCAAGCGCGGAACGCTACGAAAGTGTGGGTCGCACGTTGGTGGGAAGACGTGATTGGTCCGGGTGGGAAATCGGAACGCGTTCGGCGCTCTGAGTTTCTCGGGGCCGTTGCGGAGTTTCCGAACCGCTGTGACGCGAAGCGGGTGTTTTCTGACCGGCTTCGCGCCGTCAACAGCGGGGATTACCGGGTGCAATCGACTTGGACGCTCAGGAGCTTCATCCAAGATCAATGGCTTCCGGATGTGCTGCCCACGATTAAGTACTCGACACAGAACCATTACAAATACATCGTCAACGTTCATTTGATTCCGGCACTCGGCGAAATGCAGCTACGTTTCATCACCCGCGAAGCAGTTCAAGGCTTGCTCACAAGCAAACGGAGAACTCTGTCCTGGCGGACGGTGAAGCATATCCGCGCCACCTTCGGAACGATTCTGGCAGCGGCTGTGATAGACGGACTGGTTCCCGACAATTGCGTCCTCAAGACCAAGCTTCCGCGACGTGGTCCGATTGCCGAAAAAGCTCCCATCGATCCCAAGAGAGTATGCGCGCTTCTGGAAGCACTTCCGGAACCGTCGCGCTCTTTGGCTTGGTTGCTCACCTTTACCGGTTTGCGTATCGGAGAGTTGTTGGCGCTCCGCTGGCGTGATGTCGATCTCGAAGCAGGCTCTATCAGAGTTCGGCAGAACGTTTATGAGGGCGTCTTCGATGATCCGAAGTCGAAGCGCAGCCGGAGAACGGTTCCGCTCGGCACCCAAGGCGCGCAGATTCTTGCGGCTCGCAAGCCGGAAGCCTGCGATCTTGATGGCCTTGTCTTTGCGGCTCGGAACGGTTCGCCCCTTTGTCGTCGTAATCTGTTAAACCGGCAGCTCAAGCCGACCTGCAAGAAGTTGAAGCTGGAAGGTGTGACCTGGCATTGGTTGCGGCACGCCAATGCGACCCTACTCGATTCGGTCGGGGCCTCGCCGGGAACGTTGCAGGCTTTGCTCGGACACACGTCGTCAGAGATCACGCGCGATGTGTACTTGCATTCGGTTCCGGCAGACGCGAGGCAGGCGGTGCAGAGGGTGGAAGAATTGATTGGACCCAAATGGACCCAAATTCCGGTTTGGCCGGAACCGTTGACAGATGTAACTCAATGATTCTATGGGATTAGATGGTCGGCTTTAGAGGACGACTGGCTCTGTTGACATCCTCGATACGTGAGTGTGGAAGATGACAGGAACCGGATTAAGCTGAATCTGCTCTGGCTCTTCGCAGTCACTATGGCTGAGGTTGGATTGGTGCGATTTGCTCGGCTGGC
>Ga0326727_10005153_pt1 | contig 37825 bp, 32 predicted proteins | sample MB2enrmetagenome_FD_207643 | JGI IMG/M metagenome (GOLD analysis project Ga0326727, IMG submission 207643) | Lab enriched peat soil microbial communities from McLean, Ithaca, NY, United States - MB29MY | ecosystem: Environmental > Terrestrial > Soil > Wetlands > Peat | place: USA: New York... | reverse complement strand
CGTCCATCGTGGATCTCCTTTTCGTGTGCTTGGCGGCTCACGTTAAGGAGTTTCCGCGATGGACTCCCGTATTTGTCAAACTTCTACTGCCTCCCCGGCAGAGCCGGGGGGTCTCCCAACGGACTAGTAGGGGTGGACATGGCAGAGGAATTCCTGGCCGCGGCGCGAGCCGCGGCGAAACAACGCAACCTCACGATGGAACTCGAGGTGGCAGATGTGCGCTCACTGAGTTTCAGGGCGGAGTTCGACGCCGCAATTTGCTGGGGGAACAGCTTCGGCTTTTTCGACGACGCGGGAAATGCCGGACTACTGCAGTCACTGGCGTGCGCACTCAGGCCGGGCGGGCGGCTAGTGCTCGACGCGAGCAGCAACGCGGAGTCGCGCCTGCCCAACTTCTGCCAGCGAGAATGGAACAGAGTGGGTGATATTCTCTTTCAAGAAGAGAACGAGTACGACCACGCCCAGGGACGGATGATTACCCACTACACGTTCGTTCGTGGCGGCAAAGAGGAAAAGCGCACAGGATCACACCGGATCTACACCTATCGGGAGATCTCGAAGATGCTCGAGGAGGCGGGCTTTGCGCTCGTAGAAAGCTACGCGTCGCTGAGCAAGGAACCCTTCAAATTAGGAGCGAATCAATTATTGATGGAGGCCATCAAGGCATCATGAATAACCCCTGCAAGACAAGTCCAAGACGGCGGCCGATGTTGAAGATGCTGGCGGTCTTCGCTTTTCTGCTTTCGGCTTATGCGGCATCGACAGCCTGGGTTGTGACTGCCGCGCAGGCCCCGCCTGACCTCCTCTCCCAAGCCGACTCAGTTCTTCAGCAGATGAGCGATCTCACCGGCCTACCCATCAAGTCCTCGCTCAAGAAGCAGGTCATCAGCCGGCCGGAAGTATCGAAGTATATTGCGGAAACTCTGCATTCGGAAATGACGCCGCAAGAGATTCATGTTCAGGAGGCAACGCTTCAGGCGTTCGGCCTGGTCCCGCTGGATTTCAATCTCGAAAAGTTCCTGATCAGCTTTTACACCGAGCAGGCTGCAGGATTCTACGATCCCCTTCGTAAGACCATGTTCATCGCCGACTGGGTTGAACCGGACATGCAGCGCATGGTACTGGCCCACGAACTGACCCACGCGCTCCAGGACCAAAGCTACGATCTCGAGAAGTTTCTCAAAGCTGCCCGTGAGGATGATGATGCCTCGGCCGCTCGCGAGGCTGTGGTGGAAGGCCACGCCACCGCCGCCATGATTCAGGAGATGATGGAGCCGATGAAATTGGAGGTCATGCCCTCGCTCGAGCCGCTGATGGCTCCCATCATCCAGCAGCAACTCGAAGAATTCCCTGCCTTCACCAAGGCTCCGTTTTTCTTTCGCTTTCAGGCACTCTTTCCCTACATCGAAGGCATCGGTTTTATGCAGCACGGGCTCCAGGCGGGCGGATGGAAACGGCTCAACTCGTTATTCGACGACCCGCCCAATTCGACCAAAGAGATTTTCCAGCCCGAGGTGTATTTTGACAAGCAACCTTTGCCCAAGATTTCTCTGCCCCAACCGGCGGTGCTCGCGGGCGTTCATGGGGTGAATTTTATGGCCGAAAACATCATGGGCCAAATGGGCTACTACGCGTTGCTCGGGCAGCTTATTTCCGAGGACGAGGCAAAGTCAGTGACCCCAAACTGGCTTGCCGACCGCTATCTGCTTTACGAAAAGAGTGATGGCGGGCAGGGAAAAAGGCAATACATCCTGGTTTCGCAAACCCGCTGGTCGAGTGCCGAGTCCGCTCAAGCTTTCTTCCGCGATTACCATTCCATTCTCACGCACAAGTACTCCGAACTTGTGTCCGATTCGCGCTCCACTAACGACCAGTTTATCGGCGAAGCGAACAATGGGCAGGTGGTGATGCTCCGTAAAGACGCCGACTGCCTCTGGGCGGAAGGCGTCCCAGCGGCACAGGCGGAAGCTGTGTTGAATTGGCTGAAATCGCGGTAGTCGAGAGAGAAGGCGCCTATTTTACGTCGGTGACCTTTCCACCGTGGAACTCGACCGTCATGTCTTTGTACTTGTAGAGGACCTTTTCGCCCAAGTCGGCGCGGGTCTGGGGCGGGCCGAGCGCCGCTTCGACCTCCGCGAAGGTCATGCCCAGCTTCACTTCTTTTACGTACACGCCGCTGGCGGTGTTCCCGTGTTGAGCGGCCTCCGAACGCGTGTCGAAAGGCCTCAGCCACACTTCAACCATTGAAGCCACAGCGTCGTAGTCCTTGGCATCGCTCGTCTCAAAGATTAGGTCGGCCTTGCCAAATTTCAAACCCTCATGCCTGGAGACGCGTTCACTCCGCCTGACCTGGTGTGGCGTCACAGTTTCGACCGTGATCGTGAAGTATCCGCCTTTTAACCGCCGAAACCAAGTGTATTTGGCAAAGACGATCTCCCCTTTGTGCAGAGGTTCAGGGATAATCTCGCCGCATCCCGTCATCCCTGTGCCCGCACTGGCTTGCCGGCCGAACTCCGCCGTATCACCCGTGATTCTTACATCGAGCGCGGTTCCCGATGGGACCTCGGGACGCCCCTCGCACATACCCACTGCCAAACCCTCTCGAAGCACCAGCAGATATTTTCCCTTATAACGTTCTTCCAATCCTTTCTTGTCCGCAGCAAAAAGAGGAAGGCATAAGAAGAGCAATAAGGCGATAAAGCCGTTGTGCCGTTTCTTCATCAGACAGTACCCCCCGAAAAGAACTGGGTTCAAGCCGGGCCCAGAGACTGGGCAATCGGGCGGGTGATAAAGTACCGCGAATTGAGGACCAGGACAATGGCGAATTAGTGCTTTCCACGTTTCATGTGGTCTCTGAGCACGGATTCGAACGACAGGTTCCGCTCGTTCGCTCTTTCCTCGAATGCTGCGAGGTCCGCAACGTCCTCAGCGGTCGCAGCCAAGAGCTTCAACAATTGATCCTCACTTATCGTTTTGACGCCCAGCGACCGGGCTTTTTCAAGCTTCGAGCCGGGATCGGCACCCACCACCACGTAATCCGTCTTCTTGCTGACGGAGCCGACGACGCGCCCGCCTGCTGCTTCAATCGACGCCTTGGCTTCATCGCGAGAATGGTGAGCCAGGGTGCCGGTGAGCACAAACTGCTTCCCCGTCAAGTGGCCTTCGGCCTTATGGACTCTCTCCTGTTCGAACTGCAAGCCTGCTTTGCGGAGTTTCTTGATGACCTCAAGATTGCGTGGCTCGGCAAAAAACTCACGGATGCATTCGGCGACTCGCGGGCCCACTTCCTCAACCTCAAAAAGTTCTGCTTCGGTGGCCTGGGCGAGTTTGTCCAAGGACGAAAAGTGATCGGCTAAGAGCTGGCCGGTGCGCTCACCCACGAAGCGAATGCCCAAGGCGAAGATCAGGCGAGCCAAGCTCGCTTTCTTACTGTTCTCGATTTCTAAGAGCAGGTTGCTTGCAGACTTGTCTCCCATCCGTTCCAGATTTGCCAACTGTTCGTGGGTGAGGCTATAAAGATCAGCGACGTCGTGGACCAGCCCCTTTTCCACCAGTTGGTCCACCAAGGCTTCTCCCAAGCCATCGATGTTCATGGCGCGGCGGCCGGCGAAAAAGAGGAGTGACTCGCGAAGCCTCGCGGGGCAAGCCGAATTGACGCAGCGGTAGGCGACTTCACCTTCGGCGCGGTGCACCTCAGTACCACACACGGGGCAGTGCTTGGGCATTTTGAATTCCACGCCGTTCTCAGCATGAACTTCCACCTTGACGACCTGCGGAATAACCTCGCCGGCCCGCTGGATGACCACTGTATCGCCGACCTTCACGCCCAGGCGGTCAATCTCATCCATATTGTGCAGCGTGGCGTGGCTTACCGTGACTCCCCCCACGTCTACCGGCTCGAGGTCCGCCACCGGAGTAAGGGTTCCGGTGCGGCCAACTTGGGCGCGAATCGCCACCACGCGGGTTTTGGCCTGCCGTGGGGCGTATTTGTATGCGATGGCCCAGCGAGGGGACTTCGCCGTGGTGCCCAGTTCGTCCCACAGGCGGATGTCGTTCACCTTGACGACGATGCCGTCGATGTCGTAATCCAAGCTGTCGCGTTTGGAGTCCCATTCCTGAATAAAGGCCAGCAAATCGTCAAACGACTTGCACAGCCGCCGATGTTCGTTCACCTTGAATTTCATCTCGGCCAGAGCGTCAAGGTTTCGCCAATGTTCGGGGAACGGCTCCCGATTATCCACCAACAAGTAGTAGAGGAAAATATCGAGCTTGCGCTGGGCCACGATGCGGGAGTCAAGCTGCCGCATGGAGCCCGCCGCCGAGTTGCGCGGGTTGGCGAAGCGCGGCTCTCCGGCCGCCTCTCGTTGCGCATTCGTCTGCTCGAACGCCTTGAGGGGCATGATGACTTCCCCGCGAACTTCAAACCGCTTTGGATTGTCGATCACTTCCAGCTTTTTGTGGTCAATGCGGAGGGGCAACGAGCGGATGGTCTTTACGTTGGCCGTGACGTCTTCGCCCGTCACGCCATCACCGCGTGTGACGCCGTGTCTCAGCACGCCGTCTTCATACGTCAAGGCCATGGACAAGCCGTCGAGCTTCAGCTCCCCGACGTATTCAACCGTCGAGCGCCCCGAGAGTTCTCGCACCCGCCGGTCAAAGTCCCGCAGTTCATCAACCGAGTAGGTGTTATCCAGGCTCAGCATGGGCGTGGAATGGCGCGCCTTGGGGAATTCCGCTGCAGCCGTTCCGCCCACCCGAAGAGTGGGAGAATCCGGCGTGACCAGTCCGGGATTCCGCTCCTCCAACTCCTGGAGCCGCTTCATCAGCTTGTCAAACTCGAGGTCGGAGATCTCGGGATCATCCAAAACGTAGTACCGATGTTCATGGTAGCGGATCTCATTTCGCAGCTTCTCAATTTCCTTCTCAATATCTTTGGCCACGCTCTCCCCCAGCCCGGCGCGGGCAGGCAATGCTTCCGCCACGCCGTTTCGTCCTTTTTGCTGCCTTGTGGAATTATAACCTAGAGGTTGCGTGGACATCGGCCGGGCCAGACAGAGAAGTTACCGGACCCAACCTTGACACAGCGGCATTGCGGCTGTTAGTGTTATCACGGAATTAGATATTCGTGGGGGTAGTGGGACGTGAAAGTGCCACGAACAATCTTAGGGGTATTGGTGCTCGTTATCTTAGGATTCGCCTCGCCGAGCATCGCGCAACGCGGCGGGCATGCGGCAGCCGGGGGTGAGGAAACCCCGTTGACCGTTCGCTCCACAGGCATGGGCACTGCCGGGGACAAGTACGCAGGTTTTCACTACGGCGTCGTTAAGTCGATTGGTGGCAACGAGATCGTCCTAACCAAGACGGACGCAGGCCTGGATGAGACTTTCAAACTCAACAAGAAGACCAAGTTTATCCATGACGGCGAAAGCAGTTCGCCCGATTCCGTCAAAGTAGGCGACAAGGTGTGGATAGACGCTCACCTGGACAAGAAAAGCGGCGACTCGATCGCCCGGAAAGTCGTCAGCGGGACTTCCCTCATGTGATCGAATAGCTTGCCGACGCGCATCAACTCGGTTATAAGGTGACAGGATTACACCCTCATCCGACGGTTACTTCCCTTCCCCGGCCGTGGGCCTCCCTTTGAAAAAAGGTACCCTCATTTACAATCCGATTGCGGGACGGCGCCCGGCGGCGCGACAGCGCGAGATTCGCAAAGCGGCTGCCGTGCTGCGAGCGGCAGGACTGGAGATCGAGTTGACTCCCACCGCAGGGCCCGCCATGGCGCACGAACTGGCGGAGCAGGCAACTGCGAACGGCGCCGATTTCATTCTCGCTTGCGGGGGCGACGGCACCATCAATGAGGTTCTTAATGGCCTTGCCAACTGCAAGGTACCCTTGGGGATTTTGCCGGGAGGCACTGCCAACATCCTGGCAAGGGAAGTCGGACTTCCGCTTGACCCGGTTCGCGCCGCCGCGCAGTTTGCCCGGTGGTCGCCGCAGAGGATTCCGTTGGGGAAAGCCACCTGGCGGACGGGCGGCGTCTCGCCAAACGGAGCCCCATCTCAAAATGGATCATTTACCCGCTACTTCATAAGCGTAGCGGGCATCGGGTATGACGCTCACGTCGTGTATAAGCTGTCGCTTAAAATGAAGTTATCATGGGGAGTTGTGGGATACATCGTGGAGGCGCTACGGCAGGCCTTCCGCTACCCCTTCCAAGGGTTCTCCTGCCGCACGGACGATGGCCCGGAGCGATTTGCCACTTTTGCCGCCGCTCAGCGAGCACGCAATTACGGAGGGTGGCTTCACCTCACTCCGAACGCTCGCTACTTTCATGACCGCTTCAATTTGTGCCTTTTCAAGAGCACGAATCGCGCGCGCTACTTCTTGTATGCCGCACTGGTCCTGGCGCGCCAGCACTTTCTGCTTGAAGATGTGGAACTTGTGGAAGCACGCAAGCTCTGCTGCGCTGCCCTGGCCGCCAAGGATATTATTCGCTTCGAACTCGACGGCGAGTTGGCGGGCACACTCCCGGCAACGTTCGAGATCGTGCCTGACGCGCTGACCCTGCTCGTTCCGTGAGTCCGCAAATCGAAAATGGAAACTGGAAAATGGAAAATAGAAACTGGAAATTGGAAACTGGAAACTTGAACGTCGAAAAAGAAGTCAGCTTTGCCAAATCCGAGTTCAGGTTTTCGGGGTTGCAATCCCGGTATTCCGTCTCTCGCTCTCCAGACCGTGGAATGAAGGTCTGATTCCTCCTTCAACATTTTCCAGTTTCTATTTTCCATTTTCTATTTTCCAGTTTCCATTTTCCATTTTCCAGTTTCGAGGTTCGCTTGGACAATCTCACGCACACCCTCACCGCCGTAGCACTTAGCCATGCCGGGTTGCACCGCAAAACCCGCTTTGCCACGCTGACGTTGATCGTCGCTGCGAACCTGCCGGATATCGATATTATTTCCCGGTTCTGGGGAAGCGCCACCTACCTCAAATACCACCGCGGGCTCACCCATTCGATTCTGGGAGTCAGCCTGCTCGCCTTGCTGGTCGGGTGGACCGTCTATTTTCTGGGGAACAAGGCGAAGCCCAAATCCGGACCGCCACCCAATCTGGTCTGGCTGCTGATTTTGGCGTGGATCGGAACGGCCAGCCATCTACTCATGGACTTCACGAACTCTTACGGCGTCAGGCCGTTTCTGCCCTTCAGCGCGCGCTGGTACGCCTGGGACATCATGTTTATCTTCGACCCGTTGTTGCTTCTCCTGCTTTGCCTGGGCCTTGGCCTGCCGGCGCTATTGCGGATAGTCTCAGAAGAACTCGGGGGCCGCAAGACACGCCCGGCGTGGGGCGCCATTTTCTCACTCTGCGCACTTGTCTTTCTTTGGGGCCTACGCGACGTCGCCCACCGTCGAGTTCTGGGATTCCTCGAAGGGCACACTTACTCGGATCAAAACCCGCTCCATGTCGGGGCCTTTCCCTCCCCCATCAACCCGTTCGAGTGGACCGGTGTGGTCGAGACCGATACCACCTACGAGGTCCTGCCTGCGAGCGCCCTCCAAAACGGCGTGGATCCCCGGACCGCACAGCAATTTCATAAGCCCCCGGACTCGCCCGCCCTCGACCGTGCACTGAAAACGCGCACGGGCCGGATATTCATGGATTTCGCCCGGTTCCCTTGGGCCCAGACTGAGCAAAGCGACGAGGGTTTCGACGTGCAGATCCGCGATCTGCGCTTCGCAACAAGCGGTGGAGGCGGAGGTTTTCTTGCGGAGATTGAACTGGATAGCGCCCTGCGAGTGCGGTCGGAATCTTTCAGCTTCCGCGCCCCCACCGTTCGGGACGAGGAAAGATGAGGCGGTTCTGACTTCTGCTAGCCCTGGGTTTCACTACCCACTGGAACTTAGGCTGAGTCATCCGTGGCGGGCTGCCTGGCCTTCCACCAGCGGAAAATCAGCGTCAAGACGATAACCAGGATGATCGTCACCAGAGAAGCCCACGCTAGGTTTTTCTTTAAGTAGGCTTCTGCCTCAGCCCCATAGTGGGCTCCCAACCAGGCGATAGCAGCGAACCTCAGACTGCGTCCAACCAGCAAGGCAGCTCCGAAGTTCACCATATTCATCCGCAGTGCCCCGGCGGCGATCACGAAGAATTTCAGGGGAGCCGGAGGAGGCAACAAAGCCATCACCAGCATGGACACAAAATCATTCTGCTCCAGCCAACGGCGGGCTCGATTCGTTTTTGTCGAGGCGCGCTTGCCGCCGCCCGCCAACCGTCCTCCGCCGCGCGCGATTCCGTACATGACATAGCACCCCAAAAGCGAGCCGAGGGTGCTCAACAATGCATAAAAGGGCGCCCGGGCAGGGTGCTTGCTGGCCAGAACAATCAGTGCCACATCGTTCAGGCCCGGAAGCGGCATGAATGAGGAATCCAGGAACGACAAAACGAAGAGGCCCCCGCCGTAAAGGGCAAGCGCATGTCCGATCCTCGAGGAAAGCGAATTGAAGAAATCCAACCGGTTCTACCTCGCAAGCCGAACCTTTGCATTCTATGCGGTCTCGCCGTCAAGACGCAACTTGGTTCTTCGACGGGCGGCACGACGCGGCGTTACCGCGACCGGAATCAGGGGCTCCGGACAATCTGCGTTCCCCCGGGGCCCGAGGCGCCCCTCGAAAAAAAGCTTGACATTCAGAAACACTATGCTAAGAATTTAGCATGGTGCTTAAGAATTAGCAGGAGATCAACCCATGGCCGAACCCGCAGAACACAAGCTGAGCCGCCGCGAGCGCCAGATTATGGATGTGCTTTATCAGCGCCAGCGGGCGTCCGTGGCGGAGATTCGAGAGTCCTTGGCCAGTCCTCCCAGCTACTCCGCGGTTCGCGCGCTGCTGCGCATCCTCGAAGAAAAAGGCCACATCCGGCACGCGGAAAAAGACTTACGCTACGTCTACTTTCCGACCGTGTCCCGCCGGCGCGTGCGGCGCGCCGCCCTCAGGCATCTGGTTGAGACCTTCTTCGATGGCTCCGCCGCACAAACCGTCGCAACGCTGCTCGATCCCTCAACGGCGCGCATGTCCGAGAGCGAACTGGATCGCATTTCCGAGTTAATCGCGAAGGCCCGGAAAGGAGGCGCATGATGGCCGCCCTAGTCTCGTCCATTCTCCAGGCAACGCATTCTCTCCACGGCTTTTCGGGGAGGAGCCTGGCACTTCTCCTGGGCACCGTTTTTAGGGGCACCTGTATTCTCCTGCTCTGCGGAGTGTTGGTTTTAACTCTGCGGCGCGCGTCGGCAGCGGCGCGGCACCTGGTTTGGAGCCTGGGGCTGGGCGCCATGCTGGCTCTACCCTTCATTTCTCTGACGCTGCCGGCCTGGGACGTGCCCGCCATCACGACATGGCTTTCCGGTAGCGCAAGCAAGAGGAATGCTGCGAAGGAGGAGTCGCCGGTTTTCCGCGAGAAAAGTCAAATCCAAGGGGACGACACCACGCGAGTGTCCCCCGCGACTGTCGCTACGGCAGACCATCGATTCCGAGCCGGTTGGATTCTATTGTTGTGGGCGATCGGTTTGTCGCTTTTGGCAGCGCGAATTGCCGTAGGCGAGTGGCGTGTCCTGCGAATTACAAGACGCTCAGTGCCTTTCGAGACGGCACAGGCAAAAGCCGTGCTCGAGAGCGTCCGCTCATCATTTCGCTTGTCTCGCGCGGTCTGGCTTCGGACCAGCGCTGAGATCGTCGTCCCCTTCACCCGCGGCGGGTTGCGTCCGGCTGTACTTCTGCCGGCGGAAGCCCAGCGGTGGTCCCGCAAGCAGCTCGAGTGGGCGCTTGCCCACGAGTTGGCCCATGTGCGCCGGAATGATTATTTGACCCAGATGGCTGCTCAACTCGCTCGCGCTCTGTTCTGGTTTCATCCGCTGGTTTGGCTTGCCGCGTTCGCTATGTGTAAAGAAAGAGAACGGGCATGCGACGATATCCTATTGAGTCTCGGCCATCCGGCAGCGGATTACGCCGAGTTCCTTCTCCTGCTGAGCCGTTCCCTGCAACATTCGAATAGGGCGTGGTCAACGAGCGTTGCCATGGCCCAATCTTCTCAATTGGAGGGTCGAATGAAAGCGTTGCTTGATCCCAAACTGAATCACCAGCCTTTGGCGGCAAGTCGAGCCATGCTGATTACCATACTTGCGGCGTCGTTGCTGCTTCCCGTGGCCGCCCTGCGCGTGGCAGCCGAAAGCGCCTCGGGAAGCATTTCAGGCACGGTTCGCGACCCGAGCGGCGCCGTGATTCCCGACGCGAGCATCACCCTCGTCAGCAGAGACCAGAAATTCAAGATCGAGGGCCACTCCGGCGCGGATGGCATTTTCAAGTTTGCGGCCATCCCTCCGGGAGGTTACCGGCTTGAGATAGCCAGCCCCGGATTCGCCTTAACGAAGAGCGCAGAACTCGATCTTGCGCCCTCCGGCGATCTGCATCAGGACATGACCATGGACCTGGGGGAAGTGCTGCAGGAAGTCGTCGTGCATGGACATAAGCCGCCTGAAAACCCTTCGACAACCCGGCCGGCGCCGCGACGCATCCGTGTGGGCGGCAATGTTCAAGCGGCCAAGCTCATCTCTCAGGCAAAACCTGTCTATCCCGAGGCGCTCCAGAAGCAAGGAATCGAAGGCACCGTCATTCTGCGAGCGGTGATCGGAACGAGCGGCCAAATTCTTTCCCTTTCACCCTTCAGCGACCCTGATCCCGCGCTCACCAAAGCCGCCATGGATGCCGTCCGTCAATGGAAGTACACACCCACGCTCTTGAACGGCGAACCCGTCGAGGTGGTCACGACGATTACAGTGGCCTTTAGACTTGATGGGTAGAGGCGGCTTTAGGCCGCCATTTGGTCCGTCAGTTGACGGATAAACTCGCCGCTATATGCCCCAGGGCGGTCACAAGCGCCGCCCCTACGGCCGGGCGCATGCTATAATCCTGCCCCGCAAGCAATCCTGGCTAGGAGAATCGCTCATGCGACGAGGCGTTGTTGCGGCTGGAGGCCTGGCTGTGCTGCTGTGGGTTTTTGTTCCTGCTTCTGCTCAAACGGCTGAGGCCACGGGGACGGTGCGCGTCGACGTCACCCCCAGCCACTTGCTCAATTCTTTCGATCCCGATCGCGCGCTCGGCAGCTCGGTCGATGTCTTGTCTCACACCGAAATCGACAGGATCTACACCCCGCACATCCTCGAGGAATCGCTGTCGGCCGGGTGGGGTCCTATCACCTATCGTAATAACACCGAGTTGCGCATGGCCGCATGGCATTGGACCGAGAACGGGAGCTGGAGCGATCCGGCCCATAAGAGCGGATACTTTACCGGCAGCACGGAACTCAAAGAGCCCATCCGTTACATTCTCGCCTACGCTTTGCCGCATCGCGGTTTCTCCACGAGCGGCGACCGGCCGCTCGAAGATCCCAATCTCAGCTATTGGAAAAGTAATCCGTATCTCACCAGCAAGTTCACCGGCGAGAGTGACGCCGCCCACCCGCAATGGGTGGTTATGGATTTGCAAAAGGCGTATGCCGTAAACGCTTTGCGCATCGCCTGGGCCGATCCCTTCGCCAGAACTTATCAGGTGGAATATTGGGTGGGAAAGGACGCCCTTAATTTCGACGAAGGCCCTCAAGGCGAGTGGAAGACTTTTTCCTCAGGCGCCGTAAAAAATGGGCGCGGCGGCACGGTTACGTTGAAATTCGGGAAGACGCCCGTGTCGACGCGCTACGTGCGCGTCTGGATGACCGAGTCTTCCAACACTTGCGATCTGCACGGGTCGGGCGACGTGCGCAACTGCGTCGGATACGCGATCCAAGCCCTTACTGCGGGTGTCGTGAACGGGAGCGGTGATTTCGTGGATGTCGCCATGGACGCAAGCGGCCGGCAGAAGCCCACCAATTGTTCGTCATCCATCGATCCCTGGCACTCGGCAGCGGATGTCAATACCGGCGGGCGCTACCAGCACACCGGCTTCGACCTTTTCTTCACCAGCGGAATCACCAACAACCTGCCGGCGATGATTCCCGTCACTCTGCTCTACGGCACGCCCGACGACGCTGCCGCTCAGATCGCCTACCTCGAGAAGCGGGGCTACCCCATTGCTTACGTCGAGATGGGAGAGGAGCCGGACGGCAAGCACGCGATGCCGGAAGACTACGGCGCGCTCTACATCCAGTGGGCCGCGGCGATTCACAAGCTCGATCCCAAACTCAAGCTCGGCGGACCGATCTTCGAAGGCGTGGATGAGGACATCCGTGTGTGGCCGGACGCTCAGGGTCGAACATCGTGGCTGGGCCGCTTCGTAGACTACCTGAGGGCACACGACCGGCTCAGCGACCTCGCTTTTGTCTCTTTCGAGCATTACCCCTTCGAGCCGTGCGAAATCACCTGGAAGACGCTCTATCGCGAGCCGCAATTGATCAAGCACACCCTTCAGGTCTGGAGAGAAGATGGCGTTCCCGAAGACGTGCCGCTGATGGTCACCGAGAGCAGCATTTCCTGGGAACTTACCGGACCGATGAGCCAAGTCTTCGCCGCGCTTTGGCTCTCGGATAGCGTCGGCGCGTTTCTCGAGGCCGGCGGCGCGGCCTATTATCATTCCCCAATTCAACCTCAGCCCATCCAGCAGAGTTGCCTCGGCCCGGCTTCGTGGTCGAATTTTGTCGCCGACCGGGACTTCAACATCAAAGGCTACACGTCGTTCTATTACGCCGCCCACATGCTCAACCTTGAATGGGTGCAGCACCGCTCCGGCGTGCATCGGATGTTCCCTTCCTCGACTGACATCAAGGACACCGAGGGGAACGTGCTCGTCACCTCGTATGCGGTGCATCGGCCTGACGGCAACTGGTCCGTGATGCTGGTGAATCGCGATCAGAACCACCCGCATACTGTGCGCGTGCTCTTCGAGGATTCGTCGAGCCAGCGGGCAGCGTCCTTCGCGGACCTGGTAACGCAGGTGAGCTTCGGCAGCGAACAATATGTGTGGAAAGATCAAGGCCCTAATAGCTACGCGGACCCGGATAGCCCTCCGGTGGGAAAGGCGGCCCCTGGCGGAGAAGGGGCGACTTTCACGCTTCCCAAGGCGTCCGTCACGGTGCTGCGTGGCCGTGTTGAGCAATGACCTTGCGGTTAGCGGCTTTGCCGCCGCGTCTTGCGGAAAGGCTTCGCCTTTCCGGGCTGACCCTCGGGTTTTATTTGTCGGGATTGGAGGGGCGGGGCTTTAGCCCCGCCGCTGATTTCAGGGAGAAGCTAGGGGCTTTAGCCCCTGAAGCAACCATGGCTTCAGGGCCTAAAGGCCCCTTCAATCTACCTTCCTCAGACGGCGGGGCTGAAGCCCCGCCCTTCCGAGGACCGTCAATAAATTCGCCTATTTGTCCAATTAAGGACTAGAGCGCCTTCACTCGGCGGGTGAGCTGTTCAGGGGGCGACATCAGGGCGACGGCGTGCTTGCAGCCGCTCAGGCAGCCGCGGGTCACGGCCAGGCTCCCGTAGTAGTCGTTATAACGGAAGCCATTTTCGCCCCGCCACATGGGGAATAGGGCGCAGGCTTCCTGCCAGCGTTCGAAGACGCTAGTAATATCAAGATAAATATCCGGCATAAAATCGTTTGCATCTTCCCAATTATCTGCGAAGAATAGCTTTCCAACCTCGTGAGGCGGTTGCTTGCGATCAAAGGCGGGCAAGCCGGCGTAGAACAAAGCGTCATTCACGATCTTGTAACACGCTTCGTGATCCTTATGCCAACTCCCCCGCCAATGCGTCACGATGATGCCGGGCCGGTATTGTCGAATGAAATCGCACACCGCAAACTTGGCTTCCTCCGTCACTGGAATCTCTCCATCCGGATAGGTGAGGAATTCCGCGCCCGCGCCAAGCGAGCGGGCAGCACTCTCCGCCGCCTGACGCTGAAGGGGACCATATTGCGCCGGCCCAATCCGCGCCGAGCCGCGCTCGCCGAGTGACAGGCTCAGAAAGACGCCTTGGCCGCCGAGATGAACCTGGAGCGCCACGGCAAGACCCATGGCAAAGAAAGCATCGCCGGGGTGTGCCGCGATTGCCATGATGCTCGCGGGGTGAGAGGTTTGCGGAGGAGCATCGCCGGAAGGGGGTCGTCCCGGCATTTGATTTGTCTGGGCGCCTTGCGCCGACGCCGAGAAGGCTGCCGCACCGAGACTCAAATCTCTCAGAAAGCGTCGCCGGGTGGAATCATCCATCGTGTTGACTCTCTATTCTCAAGTTTCACTTCGTAATAACCTCGCAAGTGATTGTAATGCTTTAAGTTCACTCTCCGGGCCGAGCGCCGTATTGTACCAAGCCGATACGCGCTGGCTCTCGGCTTCCGCGTTCCCTTCCCCGTGCCGAGAATGCCAAGCCTTGATCCTGGCGCGAGCTTCTTCGGCCCCGCTCGTCATCTTCAGCTTTTCGTAGCAGATGCTCTCCAGGTAATCCTGAATCCTGTAATCGGGATCGGTAGGCTTGCCTGTGCCCAGCCGCTCCGGGTATTCGCGCGAAGCTTCGAGATGCCTGACCGCCCCCTGATAATCGTCCTTCTTCATTTCAGCCAGCGCCTGGGTGACCAGGCTTTCCACCCACAATCGGTGTACGTCGCTCTGGCCTTCGAAAGGCAGGATGGACGCCTTTGCCAGCACGGCGTAGCAGTCCGCATACTTCCCGCTAATCAAATACGTCCTGGCCAGCTGAATTCGAAGCGCGTCTTCCTTGGGGAACTGTTCGGAAGCGCCAACCGCCAACTGCAGCGCCTTCTCGTTCATTCCGGTCTGTAAATAATAATCCGCCAGGTGGTACCAGGTTCTCCACTCTTTTTTGTCGATGGAATAGGCCTGCTCGAAGTCAGCCTGAGCCTGCTGAGGATTAATAGCCTGCTCGAGAATTGCGCGAGAGATATAGGCCGGCGCATAGTCAGGTCGCTCGCCGCACTCGGCCCACGTCTTCAGTGCGTCCTCGTCACGCTGCATTCCCCAGTAGATCAATCCCAGGTAATACTTCGGCTTCCAATCGTTCGGCCGCTCCGTCGCGGCCCACAGAAACACCGGAATCGACTCCTCGCGGAAGGGAAACACCAGGTAAGGCGAAAGGGCGGCCGCGCTCTCCAGAACTTCCCGGCTGCGCTCGGGAGATTTGTTGCGCAACAGGTAGGCCTGCCAAAACCGAACCGTGGCCTGCTCGGGAGCCGCACCCAGCACCTTCAGCGCGTCGTCGTCGAGCTTCAGGTTGGCGAAGTAGGCCGCGATCTCGAGATAAGTCTCGTGCGGGAATTCGCTGCGGATCAGGGATTTGAAATTGGCGAGCGCCGCAGGACTCGGATCGAGCAGGTATTGCTCGAAGCGCGCCAGATGATTTAGCGGGTCGATATCGAGAATTCTGCTCAGAGTTTCGCGCGCCTTATCAGGCTGTTTGTGCAAGCGGAGAGCCGTAGCCAGAAGCTGGTAGCTTCGGATGTTATAGGCATCGTAAGAGAGAGACTGGTGGAGGTAGTCCTGCGCCAGGTCGAAATTGCGTTCCTGGAGATAAATGCCGCCCAGATCGCTATAAGCCGCAGAGCGATACTTCATTGAGCGGGCCGCCCATCCCAGCGTCTCTTTGGCGTCCGCCAGGTCGCCCCGCCGAGCGGCAATGATGCCGTAGATATAATTGGCGTCCGCATCGTACATGGCGATGTCCAGTGCTTTGCGCGCGTACTCGAGCGCTTGGTCGTACTGAGCCCGGCGGCAATAAAGTTCGGCAAGGCGCGTCAGCGCCGCCACGTGGAGCGGTTCGCGGTCCACCACGGATTGATACTTGCGCAAAGCCGACTGGTAGTTCCGCTCTTTCTCCTCGCGCTCGGCCGATTGGTAAAGCCCCTCCACACTGCTCTCGTCGGCATTGTGAAAGTGGAACGGACGCCTTAGAAGGTCAGCGTTCGGGTCGTCCGTGTACGAGAGTTTGTCGCCCACATCCACTCGGAGTTGGCCGGTCGGGACGGAGACGGCAAAGGTTTTTTGGTACACCTCCATGGGTTTGAGGACGATTCGATCGCGGGCGACCTGCTTGCCCTCCGCGGAGACGGTCAATTCCTCCGCGAGGGTCTGGAGAGCGCAGAAACTTACCGTCAACGAATCACCACTGTTGCGAACGTTCAAGGCGCCGTAGGGCGTTGCCTTCACCATTGGACCGATCTTCTTGTAAGGAAAATACAATTCCCGCCAGTGGTCGGTAGAACCCGGCGCGAAGAATTCGTGGTCGCTTTGGTCGAGCAGGCGGCCGGTCTGAGCCTCCAGGTACGGCCCGTCGCTGTCCGTCAGCAGGTCCTGCCAGATGGCTCCGGCGCGAGACATCGACCAGAGAAACAGCTTCTGGCCGGGCACCTCTTCATGCCGGGCCCAATGGCCATACCCGAATTGCCAATCGTGCCAGTATCCGCCGGAGAAATCCTGAAGCTTGCCATGCACGAAGAGGCTGTCGTCATCGGCATCTTTCCGGTTGCGGTTGAGGGCCATGTTGCGGCCGTCCCCGGTGATGGGCCACGGCGCGGAGGGCACTGCGTAGTTGTGCGTAATGTACTTGTCTCCGGGCAACACGAACTCGAGGTCGTCGCGCAGTTTCTGGGCTACATTCATCCACACGTAATAGGACTGGTTGAAAGGCTGCGGGTTGTACCAGAGTGAACGCGCCTCCACGTAGGCCTTGTCGGCGGGAATCCTGTACTCGACTCGCCACTCGGTGCGCGAGGGCAGATCCATGGTGCCCACGATGCAGCTCACGCTGCCGTCCGGGTTCTTGCGGATGAGGTAATCCACGGGCGAAGCGACCGAGGGCGCGTGACCGATCAGCCCGAAGTTGGCTTCGATTCCACCCGAAGTCCACGGGCCGCGCATGGCGATGCTGCGAAACTTCTCCACGTGGTTAAAGTAGATGAAGTCCTTCTGGGTGCTCTTTTCGACGGCGCCGATCAGCTTTCCGCCCGTGGCCGGCAAAACGAACGCGTCAATATACGGGTTCTCGAGGTGAATGACATTCCAGATTTGGGGGGCGCCTTCGTACGCCAGATCGTCAAAGGAATAATACGGATAGATCTTCTGGTTCACCTCTCGCCCGGCCCGCACGGCGATGGGGTTCGGGCCGGAGAACGGATAGGTCTTGATCGTCTGCTTTTCCTCGCGGACGTCGGTGGCGTGACCCGATAAACACAGTGCCAGAATCGACAGCAAGCTCAAGGCAATCATCTTCATTTGTGAATCCCTCAATTATAGCGGTGGCCCTAAGGGCACCTTTGGGCGCCCGAAAGGCGCTCCCTCAGTCAGGCGGGTCAGTCTATGTGCGCCGGACACTAAGTGTCAAGTGTTCCCTATGGTGAGAGCCGCGGCGTTGGAAATCGAGCGAGCTAGTGTCCTGAGTCAGAAGTTCGCTTGAGAATTCATCGTTCGAGTGGCGCATTTCGCAGCCCCGTCAGGGGCTGAATAACTTAGCCCAGGGCGCCAGCCCTGGGTGGACGGCCCTCACCCCGCCTTCGGCACCCCTCTCCCGCCCAGGCGGGAGGGGGGATGGGGGAGAGGGTGGGCTTCCCGACCCACGGCTTGCGCCGTGGGCTACGATATATCGCCCGCTCCGCGGGCTGAATTCATCAACGAACCTCTGACTCCGGACACTAGCCCCTTTCGACACAGGCTCGCCTTGGCCATTCAAGCGGGCGGAATAATCTCCCAGGGGTTCAGGACCTCCACGCCGGCCGCCCGGAAAGGCGCCTCGTCCCGCGTTGCCACGCTGAAGTGGCGAGATGCGGCAATGGCTGCGATCTGCGCATCCGCCACGGCGATCGCATGGCCGGATCGGCGGGCGCGTATGACGATTGCAGAGTAGGATCGGGCCGCAGGAAGATCGAAAGGCACGATCCGCTCGTGATATCACACCAGCAGAGCCGATATCAAAGCGCGCATATCCAATGGCAAAGCGGCGCGTGCGTTCAGTCTACAGTGAGGGCCAGATTCGCCGTGTGTGTCAATTGTGTGGACGTGGCCGAAGAGGTCACGGTTCCAGTCACTTTCAAGGTGTAAGTTCCGGTCGGCGTGCCGGGGTACCGCTCACTTTCTTGCCTTCCACCACGTCGGAAAGTCATACACGGGGTAGCCCTTCAAGTTTAGGATGGTTCTTCCGCGTTTTGCGGTTTGCAGGTTAGGCTCCCACCGGAACGGAAACTCAAACACGTAATCGCCCACTGGGACTCTTAGGACGGTTCGCAGCTTCCCCGTCCGGTAGTCCTTGTCGTAATGCTTAGGGGCAGTGAAGTAAACGGCCCCCGCGACACTCTCACCCGGTAGTAGGGTGTTCTCTCGGAGGCCCTCGCGCTGAATGTTAGAAGCCTCAGCCGCTTTGCGCTCCTCCTCCATCTCAATATCGTTGCTCACCCTGTCCTCCGCAGCTTGATCGTGCGTTCGGGTGCTGAGATTAACCATCTGGCCCCCAACCGTGCCTGAGGTCCAAGTGGTCCGAGTGGCCATCATAGCCATTGCGCCGAAGATATACACCCATGGCGAGACCTGTCGGACCTTTTCCGCCAACGTATCCGGGTCAGTGTAGGGAAATGGTTTCAGTTCGGGCTCCACAAGGTCAAGGGTCATGCGGGAGGGCAACAACTCGATTGCCTGGTCCGTTTTATTGGTAACACCAACCAATGCTACCTGTAGCGGCTCGCGGGCTGTCAAGGCCACCCTGACGCTCAACCGATCCTGGTTTAGGCTTACAATCTCCGTCCCGTTCCGAACCACCCAGTCCGAACTGCGTGCGTCTGATTGCCAGCGCACAACGGTAGGCGGGGGCGTTTGGGCTAGCGCCGTAGCGGGCACTATCGCCAGCACACAAGACAAGAACGCAAGCGTCTGTGATTTCATTATCCACCACCTGTCGGAGCAATTCTGCGGGTGATGTTAGACGATTCGTGGCGCAAGGTCAACGCGCCTGCGTCCGGCCCAGCCCGCCAGGACCAGCACGCTGAGAATCGTGTCGCGGTGGGTTCCCGTAGAGGGGCGATGGCTTGCTACTTTACGGTAGCACGTCCGCCCCGCCTGGAGGGGTGCTAAGATGTTGAAATGAAACAACAGCTAGAGGGGATCAACGAGAAGATCAAAAGGGCCAACGAGTGTATCTGTAATCTCGACCGGGAGATCAATTCCTTTTTCAGCGACAGCAAGTACCCCGTCATCCCAAATCAGGATGACCAGATGTTTAAGGTGGTCGCCGACTACCATCTGGACAGACCTATTCCACTCAGGTTTAGCGTCTTGGCAGGGGAGATCGTCCACCATCTCAGGTCTTGTTACGATCACTTGATTTGGCACTTTTCCGATGCTTCCTACCGGAACACCCATTGCAATTTGATCGAGTTCCCCGTCTTTGATGTTAAGCCTGTCAGTAAAGACGAACTTCCCAGATATGAGAGAAAAATAAAGGGAGTGTCGAACGCCCAAGTGAAGGCACTCATCCAAGCATTTCAACCGTACAACGTACCGCCCCCGAGAGAAAGTCCCCTTTTTATCATCCACAATATGGACCGATTCGACAAGCATCGGGAACTTGTGATTGTCTTCCCCGCTCTGGCTAGAAAGCTCGGAGCCAAGGCATTCAGAGCCCTCATGAATTATGAAAAGGCAAAAAGCCCAGGAACGCGCATTGAATATGATCGAGCCGTGAACGTGGATAGCGAGATAACGCCCCACGTAGCGTTCAGGCCGTTTGGAGAGAGGGAGTACGTGTCTGTTGTCCCAGCACTTCAGGAGCTTACCGACTACACCGGACTCGTTGTCGAAGCGTTCGAGAAATTTGTTAAGTGAGATTTGGGTAAATGAAAGTAGACCACTACCCACCCCACGGCCACTGCGAGCTGTCTCGTGAATCTCTGGTTCTAACTTGTTGCCCACACCGTCCAGAGTGGCAGAACTGCCGGAATGTTCCATGAAAGCGATGCAAAACGCGCTACGAGGCGCGAATTAAGCGAAATGACATCTCCTCACAGTCAACCCTCCCGGCGTGGCCCGGCCAGGCAGGGCGAGGAATTTCGCGAAGGTCCCCTTACTTTTTTTGCATTTTCCGCTTGACATCCTCACGCACGTGTGATAGCCTATTACGGTGGTCATTTTGTGGACACATTGTCGCAGGCGAGGGCCGGGACGTGCCGCGGCGCAAGGGAACGCGGAAGGGTCCCGGCTATGGGAGAATGTAGGGAAATACAAAAAATGAAAAATAGTGGGAACGAAGCTAAGAACTACCTGAAAACAAAGCACATCACTTTTTTGAGTGCTGCAAATTATGCGCGTTTTGCGCACGAATTAGCACTAAATAGAGCCTGAAAGGAGCAAAAACAGCACATTTTGCGAAAACGAAGTCAAGGCTTCCGAGCCTAAAGGCAAGGCGGATAAGCGACAATAAGTCGGCTAGACTAGCTTGGACCTTGCATGACCTCGGCGGAAGGATGCCCGGACACTGCCCTTGCCGGTTTCACGCCAAGACGCAAAGCACGCCAAGGCCGCCCAGCGAAGAAGAGGCCTTCAGCCCCTAATCCCTAACCCCTAGTCCCTAGCCCCCAGTCCCTAGTCCCTAACCCCTAGCCCCCAGCCCCGCTTCATTTGACCCTATTCGGACGGCTCTGTTAACATGAACGATCAACGGCCTGGAGAAACTCGCGTGAGAGTCGGTGTTCATACTTCGATAGCCGGGGGGCTGGAGAACGCGGCGCATCACGCCCGGAAGATCGGCTGCGACACGTTTCAGATGTTCTCGGCCAATCCGCGCGGGTGGAAGGGGCAGGATCCGGCCCCGGAAGCGTGCGAGCGGCTCCGCGCCGCCCGCGCTGCTTACGGGCTGTCGCCGCTGGTGATCCATGACAACTACTTGATCAACCTGGCCTCGGCGGACTCTTTGATTCGTCAAATGTCCATCGCGGCGTTCAGAAAAGAACTCGAGCGCGCCGTGGCCTTAGGCGCGGATTATCTGGTTACGCATCCCGGGAGCGCCAAAGGCGGCACAGCGGCGCAGGGAATCACAGCTTGCATTGAGTCGGTGCGGCAAGCCGCAAGGGGTTTGAAGCTCGATGGCCTGCGGATTCTCATTGAGAACACGGCCGGGCAAGGCTCAGTGATCGGGCGCACGTTCGAGGAAGTGGCGGAAATCTTAGCCGGCGCCGCCCAGGACCTACCGATGGGTGCATGCATCGATACGGCGCATTGTTTCGAAGCCGGCTACGCCGTTCACACCCAGACCGGACTGGATGAAACGGTGGAGCAGCTCGACTCGACGGTCGGGTTCGCGAATGTGTGCGTGATTCACGCCAACGACTCGAAGACGGCTTTTGGCTCGCACGCCGACCGGCACGAACACATCGGCAAAGGGCAGATCGGCAAGGAGGGCTTCCGCCGCATCGTCTGTCATCCCAAGCTCAAGGCGATTCCCTTCATCTGTGAGACGCCGATTGACAAGCCGGGAGACGACAGAAGGAATCTCCGCATGATGAGGAAGCTGGCGGGAGAATTAGCTGTCAGCCCTCAGCCGTCAGCTATCGGCAAGCGTCGCGTTACGGTCATTCCCACAAAGGCGGGAGTCGACAGGGGGAGAGGGCTTTAGTTTCCAGTTTCCAGTTTCTAGTTTCTAATTTCCAGTTTCGAGTTTCGACGGTTCCTATGGATCCCAACTACGACCCACAACAGATCGAAGCGAAATGGCAGAACCGCTGGGCTGAAGCGAAGGCCTTCGAGGTGGAGGCGGACGCCGCGCGGCAGAAGTATTACGTGCTCGAGATGCTGCCCTACCCATCCGGCGACATCCACATGGGGCACGTGCGCAATTACTCGATCGGGGATGCGCTGGCGCGTTACATGTGGATGAAGGGCTACAACGTGCTTCATCCCATCGGCTGGGACGCGTTCGGCCTGCCGGCGGAAAACGCGGCCATCAAGCGCCAACGGCATCCCTCGGAATTCACCTTCAATCACATCGGCAACATGCGCGAGCAGTTGAAGCGCCTGGGTTTCAGCTACGACTGGCGGCGCGAAATTGCCACCTGCGTTCCGGAGTATTACCGCTGGAACCAGTGGTTTTTCCTCAAGATGTTCGAGCGCGGCCTGGCCTACCGCAAGAAGAGCCGGGTGAACTGGTGCCCGCAGTGTGAAACGGTACTGGCCAACGAGCAGGTGGTGAACGGCTGCTGCTGGCGGCACGAGGGCACGCTGGTGGAGCAGCGCGAACTCGAGCAGTGGTTCTGGAAAACCACCGCCTACGCCGAGCAACTACTCGACGACATGAAGGAACTGGTGCGCTGGCCGGAACGAGTGCTGGCCATGCAGCAGAACTGGATCGGCAAGTCCACGGGCACGGAAGTGGACTTTGGCGTGGTCGAATTGGGCGAGCCGCTGCGCGTCTTTACCACGCGCGTGGACACGATCTTCGGCTGCACCGCGGTTTTCCTGGCCGCGGAGCACCCACTGGTGGAGAAGCTTCTTGCGCACTCTAGCGCGCCGGAGAAACTGCGCCAGGAGGTGGAGCGGATCAAGGCTTCCGCCGCGCGGGCGCGCATGGAAGCAGATTTGCAGAAAGTCGGGGTCGACACCGGGTTCCGGGCACGGAATCCGTTCAGCGGCGAGACCGTTCCCATCTGGATTGCCAACTTCGTCCTGATGGATTACGGAACGGGCGCGGTGATGGCAGTGCCCGCGCACGACCAACGGGACTTCGAGTTTTGCGCCGAATACAGGCTTCCCATCCGCACCGTGATCGTTCCGGCGGACTCCGATGGGCACGTCGCCGCTTCTCCGCCCAAAGAGGCCTACGTCGAGTACGGCAAGCTGGTGAATTCCGGCGACTACAGCCATTTCTCATCCACTCAGGCCATCCTGAGGATGACTCAGGACGCAGAGGAGAAAGGCTTCGGACGACTCACCGTGCAGTACCGCCTGAAGGACTGGGGAATCTCGCGCCAGCGGTACTGGGGAACGCCCATTCCCATCCTCTACTGCGGCCAGTGCGGAGTGGTGTCGGTTCCCGAGGAAGAGTTGCCGGTCGTCTTGCCGCCGAACATCAAACTGACCGGCCGGGGACACTCGCCGCTCGCCGACGTTCCCGAGTTCGTCAACACGACGTGCCCCAGATGTTCGGGAGCGGCGCGCCGCGAGACGGACACCATGGACACGTTCGTGGACTCCTCGTGGTATTTCTACCGTTACACGGCGCCCCACTTCGACGCTGCGCCGGTGGATAAGGAGGCCGTCAAATACTGGTTCCCGGTGGATCAGTACATCGGTGGAATCGAGCATGCCATCCTGCACCTGATCTACATGCGATTTTTCACCAAGGTAATGCGGGATATCGGCCTGGTGGAGTTCGCGGAGCCGGTGGCGCGGCTGTTCACCCAAGGCATGGTGCTCAAAGATGGCTCAGCCATGTCGAAGTCCAAAGGCAACGTGGTGGATCCGGTGGAAATGTGTGCGAAATACGGCGCCGATACCGTGCGCACATACATGATGTTCGCCGCTCCGCCCGAGAAAGACTTTGACTGGAGCGACAGGGACATTGAAGGCGCGGCGCGCTTTTTGGGCAAGGTCTATCGGCTGGTTTCAAAGCATGCGGATAGTCTGCGGGGGGTGCAGGCGCTTTCCGCAGAAAGCGCGATTCCAAATTCAAAATTCCAGATTTCAGGAGAAGAGAGGAGCCTGCTTCGAAAGGCGCACCAGACGCTTCGCCACGTTACGGAAGACATGGAAGGCCGATGGCACTTCAACACCGATGTGGCCCTGTGCATGGAACTGATTAACGATTTGACGGACCATCAGGGCGCGATTGAGGCCGGCAAAGTTCGCCCCGAAGCACATAAGGCGGTTCTGGAATTGCTGGTCATAATGCTCTCGCTCTTTGCGCCGCATATCGCCGATGAGCTATGGGAAGGCCTAGGCCACCAAGGACCACTGCTCCGAGTGGCCTGGCCTCGCTTTGACAACCAACTCGCCGCCGCGGATGAACTTGAGCTGCCGGTCCAGGTGAATGGCAAATTGCGGGCGCTGATCCGAGTCGCGGTGGACGCGGGCGAGGAAGAAATTCTGGCCCGAGCGCAGGCGGAGGAAAAGGTGGTTCAGCACCTCGCAGGCAAGCAAATAGTAAAGGTCGTCGTCGTGCCGCAGAAGTTGATCAATATTGTGGCGAGATAGGACGGTGCCACCCTCGATTTGAGATTTGTGATTTGAGACCCCTTCACCCAAGCGGGAGCGGGTGATCGGGAAAACAGGACTTTTGCCCTTTGCCATTTGCTATTTGAATTGTCCTTTGGCTTTCTAACATGGAACATACTCGTCCTGTAGTTGTCCTCGATTTTGGTTCTCAATACACGCAATTGATCGCGCGCCGCATTCGCGAAATGCAGGTTTATGCGCTGATCGTCCCGTGTCATACACCCTTTGATGATCTGGCAGCGATGCACCCGCAGGCGCTGGTGCTTTCCGGCGGCCCGTCGTCGGTCTACGACCCGTCCGCGCCGGTGTGCGACGAACGCGTCTTGAAGATGGGCATCCCGGTCCTGGGCGTTTGTTATGGGCTGCAATGGATCTCGAGGACGCTGGGGGGAAGGGTGGAGCCTGCCCGGCGCCGTGAATACGGATTCGCCCAACTGGAGATTTACCCCTCCACAACGCTCCTCCAGGGCATCGAGTCGCCGCTGCGCGTCTGGAACAGCCACGGCGACCACGTGGCGGAGGTTCCGCCCGGTTTCAGCATAACGGGGCGCACGGAGAACGCGATTTCGGTGATTGAGAATCCCGCGGCCGGAATCTACGCGCTGGAGTTCCATCCGGAAGTTCGCCACACCGCACACGGTTCGGAAATCCTGAGCCGATTCGTGCGGGAGGTGGCGGGCATCCGGCCCAATTGGTTCCCGCGCTCCTTCATCGATGAAACGGTGGACCGAGTGCGGCGGGAGGTTAAGGGCGAAACCGCGTTGTGCGCGCTGTCGGGCGGGGTGGATTCCGCGGTTGCTGCGACGCTGGTTGGGAAAGCCATCGGCAACCGGCTGACTTGCTTGTTTGTCGACAACGGCCTGCTTCGCAAGAACGAGTTCGCGCAGGTGGCCGGCATGCTGTGCGAGCAAGCCCACCTGAACGTGCGCACGGTAGACGCTTCGGTCCGTTTCCTGACCCGCTTGGAGGGAGTAACCGACCCGGAGAGAAAGCGCAAAATCATCGGAGAAGAATTCATCCGTGTCTTCGAAGAGGAGGCCCGCCGGCTTGGGGACATACCCTTTCTGGTGCAGGGGACACTGTATCCGGACGTGATCGAGTCGGTTTCCGTGAAGGGTCCGGCGGCGACCATTAAGAGCCATCACAATGTGGGAGGGTTACCGCAAGATTTGAAGTTCCGGCTTATCGAACCTCTGCGCGAGCTTTTCAAGGACGAAGTGCGCAGAGTAGGCCGGGAATTAGGCTTGGATGACCGGTTGATCGACCGGCAGCCATTCCCCGGCCCAGGCCTGGCGGTACGGATCCTGGGCGCGGTCACGGAAGAGCGCCTCGAAATGGTCCGGAATGCGGACGCGGTCGTAAGGGAAGAGGTCGAAGCGGCGGGCCTGGCCAAGCGCTTGTGGCAGGCGTTCGCCGTCCTGCTTCCGGTCTCGAGCGTGGGCGTGATGGGTGACGCGCGAACTTACGCCTCTACCATCGCGGTTCGAGCCGTGGAATCTGAAGACGGGATGACGGCTGACTGGGCGAACCTTCCCGCGCCGCTTCTGCAACGGATGGCTACCAGGATTGTCAATGAGGTAAAAGGCGTTAATCGCGTAGTATTCGACATTACCTCGAAGCCGCCGGGGACAATCGAATGGGAATAATTCACCACGGCCGCCGCCGAGGCAGCTTGAGACAGGACAAGGGTACAGGGTTATCGACTTGCCAGTTTCTGCGCCATGTAGAGCAGGAGTTGCCGGTCTTTCTCGTCAATCTTGTCGAGAAGGCGTTTCACTTTTTCAAAGAAACGCACTTCCTTTTCCTGCTCGGCATCCAGTACCAACTCTTCCGTGCTCTGCAGCTTGCTCAGGTTGGGCAGAACCGGTTCTCCGTCTCCTTCATAGAAAAGCTGATGGAGGGGGATTTCCAGTGCCGCCGCGAGCCGCTCCAGGGTTTCGAGAGACGGTACAGTGTGGCCGTTCTCTACCCGGGAGATGTAACAACGCAAGAGTCCAGTACGCTTTTCAATATCACCCTGTGATAGTGACTTATCTTCTCTTAACTTTTTAAGACGTGTTCCGATGACCATGGGGGACATTCTTCCACAAAGTATCAAGACCGTCAACTATTAATATAGGAATGCCGGAGAGATATCCGGACGGCGGTCTGTAACCAATGGGCAACCTCCCTCGTCCCTGCTACTGAGGGAAGCCCAGAGATGGAACCCGAATGGCACGCTCGGAGTTTGATGTCAGCCAGGAAGTTGAGTTCATCCGTCGTGTCCAGAAAGGGGACGGTGAAGCCTTCGGCCTGCTGGTGGAAAAATACCAGCAGCGTGTATTCTCCATCGTTTTCCATCTTGTTCGCCGGCGGGACGAAGTCGAGGACCTCGCTCAAGAAGTTTTTTTCAAAGCTTTTCGGGCCATTCGAAGTTACAACTTTCAATCTTCGTTCGCCACATGGTTGTCCCGAATTGCGGTGAACCATTGCTACGATCACTTGCGCAAAGTGCGCGCCTCGCACCTCAGCTACTACTCGGAGATGACGGAAGAAAGCGCGCACGAATTGGAACGAAAGGCGGAGAGTCCGCCGCCGCAAGGCCTGGATCACGGCGAGAGGCTAGCCCTGAGGGATTTCGTGGGCAGACTTCTCGAACGCGCGCCGGAAGATGACCGCCTGATCCTAACTCTCAAGGAGCTGGAAGACCATTCTGTGGAAGAAATTGCTGACCTGCTGAAACTGAAAACCAGCACCGTCAAAGTGCGTCTCCACCGCGCCAGGAAACGAATGCTCGCAGACCTGGAGCGTTGGCGGCAAGAAGGAAAATAGGCCATGGATTGCAAAGAGATTCGTGATCTGGTCGGGGAGCGCTGGGGCGAGGAATTGCCTGTGGAGGCGCGCGAACACATGAGCAAGTGCGCGGGCTGCGAAGTGTATTGGCGCAACGCCCGCTTTCTCCAGGCCGGCTTCCGAGCTTTAGCAGAGGAGGCGCCGCCCGATGCGTCGTTTGGCTTCGCCTCACGGCTCGTTCGGCGGCTGCAAGAGTGGGAGGCGACGGGCGCACGCAGCGAGTTCTTCGAGACCGTTGGGCGGCGTTTCGTTTATGCCACGCTGGCCCTCACGCTGGCCTTGCTGCTCAGCTTGGCGCTGCCCACCTCCGGTCCCGTGCGAGGCGTTGCAGGGGCTGATTTCCTTGGCTTGCAAAGCCACAATCAAGCCTCGCAGCCCGACGTGGTCGGAGGCGAGATCGGTGATACGCACGAATTGAATCTGGGGGGGCCGACGAAGTAACCCTAGTCGGCTAGAGAAAGCCATGAGCCGAAGAGCCTACATCTATTTCGCCCTGACGTTCCTGCTGGGAGTGATCGTCGGCGGAGCTTCCATCTACTACTATGCCTGGAGCACCGGACACTGGCACCGCCCCTTCAATCGACAAAGCTTCGTGCAACATGTCAAGAGCGAACTCAACCTGTCCGATACGCAAGTCCCGCAACTCGAGCAGATCCTGGAAGGCTCCACCGGCAAATTCGGAGCCACGCAGCAACAATGCGATGCCCAGCTCAATTCCATCCGCCAGGAAACCCGCAATCAGATTCGGCAAATCCTGACGCCGGAGCAAAGCCAAAAATTTGATGAGTTAGTTCGCCGCTGGGATGAGAGACGAAGACGGGCCAGCCGTTGAGTTTCTTGCGATCCGCGGCGACAGCTCTGCTGCCGCACTCCAAGGCGCTTCGCCCGGCAGCCCCACAGATCAAAACGGCACGTCTTCATCCGTGATCTCGGGAGGTTCGGGTGGTGGCTCGGAGGCTTGCGACCTATCGAAGGAAGCGTGTTCTGCCGCCGGAGCTGAAGTTCGTTCCGCCATCGGCGGCGGGGCTGCCGCGGCGCGCTCGTTATCTGCCTTCGAACCCAACATCTGCATCCGACTGGCGATGATTTCGTAAGACGTGCGCTTGTTTCCCGACTGGTCTTCCCACTGCCGGCTTCGAATGCTTCCCTCGATATAGACTTGCTTGCCTTTGGTCAGGTACTGGCCGCAAATTTCAGCCAGCTTGTTCCAAGCGACGATGTTATGCCATTCGGTGCGCTTCTGCTGCTCGCCACTCCGGTCTTTGAAAACTTCGTCGGTGGCCACACTGAACTTGGCTACAGGCGCCCCGCTAGGCGTGTATTTCACTTCCGGATCCCGCCCCAGGCGACCGACAAGGATCACTTTGTTAACCGAGCCAGACATAAGAACCTCCCTCCATCACTCGGCCCCTTCCCCAAAGGAGAACAACCTCACCAGCCGTGAGTGCGCGTCCCGTCAACGGCGTGGACTGGACAGGGGGTAGCCGAGTTTCCTAAGTCTCTGGCGGGCCAGGTCCGCCTCACGAGAATTCGGGCTCTGCTGAATCAGGGAACGCAGTTCCTTGGCCCCTGCGCTTTTCTCCCCGAGCTCGAGCAACGCAAATCCCTTCTTGAGCTGCGCGGCCGCGGCCTTGTTGCCCCCTCGTTCAATGCACTTATCGTACTCCGCGATCGCGTTGTTATATTTCTTCTGGGAGGAGTAAATCTCCCCGATATAGAACTCGGCGTTAGAGGCCCGGTCCGTCTCGCCGTAATATTGCAGGTATTGTAGAAAGGCCTGAATGGCAAGGTCGTACTGCCCGCCGTTGTAGTCTGTCTGGCCGGAATTATAGAGGCTGTCGGGATCGGGAATGGTCGGCTTTGGGGGCGCCGCCTCGCCGCCCGGCGCGCCAGGAGCCCCGGTGCCTGTCGCAGGCGCCGCAGGTTGTTGCGGGGGAGCGGTTATAGTCTGGATAATATTCTGCGTCTGCGCCAATTGCTCGCCCAGCTTGCCAATGCGCGCCTTGGCCTCATCGAGGCTCTCGCTGAGCGCCTGGATCTGGGTGGTCATGGAATCGAGGTGCGCGTTGGACGTCGCCAGGTTTTTTTGCGTGGCGTCGCGCAAATCGTCCATGTTGGATTTGAGCTTGTTGACGTTGTCGCTGGCCTGTTCGACCAAGGTCCTCAACACTGCGCCTTGCGTATCGACGGTCTTTTGCAGGTTTTGGACAGCCTGCTGCAACGCGTCGAGTTGTTGCATCATCTGCAGCGTCTCTTTGCTGACCGCGTAAAAGGGCTGTGCTCCGGCAACCAGAAGGCCCAGGACAGGAAGAATCAGTAAGGCATGCTTTTTCAAGGGGAGTCACCCTCGTTGTTTAAAGTAAACACACGCCAGTGTACCCTGCCCTCTATATTTGGGTCAACTGGCGGCAGCAGATGCACACAGTTGCAGCGGCGGTCTCACGCCGCCTATGGGCGTGGCGTTCTTGCCTGCGTGCAGCGAGATACCTCTTCGCCCACGCCCCCCCGGAGAGTGACACGCCAAAAGGGTTCTTCATCCACCCGCTAAGGGCCGGCGCCGTGATTCTAGCCGGGCCGGTCTCGTGCCACGCGGGCATGGGCGCAATTCCCCCTTGTGCTGCGCCGGTTCCCGGTGCCGGTGTGGAAGTCGAGGGGGAAGACAGGCCGGGAGCCGCAAGGGTTCCCGGCCAGTCCGTATTACTTTGCCTCCGTACCGTAGTGGAAGTGAGCACGACGATTCTGCTGCCAGCAGGTTTCGTCGTGATCCGTACAGGAGGTAGGCCGATCCTTGCCGTACGATATGGTGTTGATAAGGTCGCCGTTGATACCCAGATTGACCAGGAAACTCTTAGCTGCGGTAGCGCGGCGGTCGCCCAGACCGAGGTTATACTCTTCGCTCCCTCGTTCGTCGCAGTGGCCTTCGATCGTGAACTTGATATTCGGATGAGACTTCAGCAAGTCGGCGTCGGAGGTCAGAGCCTGCTGTGCGTCGGGACGAATATCCGACTTGTCGTAGTCGAAGAAGGCATCTTTCATACCCTGTCCGAATATTTCTTCTTCGCTCACCTCAGCTCGGGGCGCCTCTGGCGGCGCTGCCGGCGGCGGAGCAGTTACGGTGACTCTGGCGGTCTCGGTTACGGAACCGCCCGGGCCGGAGGCGGTGAGAGTATAGGTTATGGATCCCTGAGGGGTAACGGTCGTGGAGCCCTGCGCTTGTACTCTCCCCACGCCGGGGTCGAGGGTAAGGTCAGTGGCGTTTTGGGAAGTCCAACTCAACGTGACGGACTGGCCTCTTTCAATTGTGCTCGGCTCGGCCGTCAAGTGTACGGTTGGCGCCGGGGTTGGGGTGGGCGGTGCTGCGGGCGGCGCTGTGGCCACCTGCTTCTTGTGACACGCACCTGCCAAAAGAACGATTCCCATTAAACCGGCGAGAAGCGCAAGACTGCGTTTCTGCTGTTGCATTTCTTCATCCTCCTTGGTCGGAAAGAAAGGAATCTTGCGATTCCTTGGATAGGCCAACATGTCTTGGAATGCCCCCTGGAGCAGGACAAGTGCCTCAGAATTACCCGCCCCAGTGGGGTTCGTGCTTTTCGAAACCGTGCATACTAACATCAATGCAAGAAAAAAAACAAGCTACCCGTCAAAAGATCGCGCCGCGATATTCATTCCGAGGTCACACTTCGGAATGAACTCAGCAGGCGTTCTGCGCTTACGAGGAAGAAATCGGCACATTCTCTTGCGACCCTGAAAACTAATTCGACCAATTCGGGTTCCAACTGTTTCCGGTGCGGGTAAGCTGCACTGGCTCGGTTCCATTGGCGAGCATGGTCCAGACCTGGCGAGTGCCGGAACGAGTGGATTCGAAAGCCAGGTGGCGGCCGTCGGGCGACCAGGAGGGATGCTCGTTGCGTCCCGCGTCGTGCGTCAACTGGATAATCCTTCCGGTGGCAATTTCCATGATGTAAATATCGTAGGTCCCGGTTTCCGAGAGCCTCCAATGGAAAGCCAGAAACAATCCGTTGGGAGACCAGGCGGGCCCGCTGGCATCACCGCCCCCGCCCGCGGTCGTGACGCGCCGCAGGTTGGTGCCGTCGGCCGACATGATGTAAACCTGGGGTGTCCCGCTGCGGTCGGATACAAAAGCCATTTCGGTTCCCGTCTTGGGGTTCCAGGCCGGCGAAATATCCACTCCCCGGGAAAAGGTCAGCCGCTGAAGATTCGTGCCGTTGACGTCCGAGTCATAGATTTCCGGATCGCCGCTCATGCTGGAACAAAAGGCAAGCTTCTTCCCATCGGGCGACCAGGCAGGGGTGGTGTTGAGTCCTTTGTAACTGGGGAAGAAAGCCCGGTGATTCGTTTCGAGAGAGAAGAGGTAGATTTCCGGATTACCGGAGGCGTAACTCGTGAACGCAAGCTTCGCATTGTCCGGCGACCAGCGCGGGGTTGTGGAGAGCGAACCGAAATTGGTCAACGCATGCTGGTTAAAGCCGTCGTAATCCATGACCCAGATTTCAGAGCGGCCCCCGCCGCCCCTCACGAACGCAATTTTGGTCTGGCAATCGCCGGGCAGGCCGCCCCCCAGGGTCTGTATAATCTCGTTTGCAAAGCGGTGCGCGGCTTCGCGCGCTGAGAGCTCGTTCAAGGCGGCCACATACCGCTTGGCAATAACGCTCGGATTGGCGGTGTTGCCCAGATCAAACAGCCGCGCTGTAACCACCAGATTGGAACTGGTCACTCCGGTCTTTCCGAAAGCAAGCATCTGCGCGGAAATCGGCGGCGAACTCCAGGTTTTGAAGTCCACATCCGCCGGCTCACGCAGCGGAGCGGTCGGGTAGAAGCTCTTGCTGGCCAGATCAAAAATGCCCGCCTGCTGGAGGTCGTGCCACAGGACCTGGTTGAATTCCTGGGTGAGTGGAGCGAGGTTCTGCTCGCTGGAAGCGGCGGTGAAGTCTGAGACGGCCAGTTTGATTCTGGCCGCGCCAAGATTGATCCCGATGCTGAACCAGTCTTGACCCCAACCGGTGTTAAGAGCGATCAACAGCAGCGAGAGGGTAATAACAAAGAACAAACTGCAAAGTTGGATTCGCCGCAAGGAAAAGCGCATGCTGGATTTCAACTCCCGTAGTTTTTAGATGCGTGCACCCATTCGCATAGATGTCTCGCGGTGTGACATATTAGTGTGACATATTATCTGAGGGCTCACGAGCCCAGAAGCGGTATCGGACCTGGCCCTTTCCCGCTACCGGTGAAAGTCAAAATAGAGATTCACTTTGACCCTGTTCCCTGCATAGTCGGGAGGAAGCGGCGGAAGCGGGTTCGAGGCCAATACGGCCCGCAGGGCGGAACGATCCACTTCGGGCAAACCGCTGGACTGCGTGATCTCAACATCGGTAACATTGCCGTCACGCAGGATGGTAAAAGTCATATAGAGGCGTGGAGCGCTCACGATATTCGGGCTGACGGTGGAGAGCAGCCAGTTGCCGCTGATGCGGCTTCGTACGGAACCGACGTACCAACCATAGCGCTCCCCAAAGTCCCCGCCTTCGCCAAAGCTGAGACCGCCTTGCCCCCCCGCGCTGACCATCTGCGTGTAGTTCATGGAAGGCTGGCCGCCCAGTCCGTAGGGTACGGCATTGTCCGCCTGCACGGGCTTGTCTTTTTGAATGTGGGTATTGATGCGCTCGGCCTTCTCCGGCTTCACCGCCTCTTTGAACTTCGGAATCGGAATGGCCTTGGGTTCCGGTGGGGGTTTGGGCGCAGGTTCCGTTTGGTGCAGCGCTGGATTTTCACTGGCCAAAGTATTGTGCGTGGATAGCATCGGGGCAGGAAGCGGCACGCCCGGCAGGGAGGCAACCGCGCCAATGCGCGTGGAGTTGCCGCTGCCCCAGTTTTTTCCCCAGCCGCCCCCAAACGACGAGCCCAAGCTCGTGTAGCCGATCAACAGCACGAAAAGCACAACGTGCATCGCGGCGGAAGCCACCAGCGTGCCGCCTAGCTTCTCGCGCCGCTCATGCGTAACCAGAATGGAAACGGCCTGGCCGCTCATCTTAGCCTTCGACGATCAGCTTTCCGCAATTCCCCGCCCCCCATTCTCGCGCCGCCGGGAGTCGATGCTGATCCAGAAACGATGGATTCCCGCTTGCGCGGGAATGACGCAGCAATCACGGGAAGATGCAATTCGGTCTGAGTTTTTTCGCTCGTCACTCGTCACTTTTCACTCGTCACTTCGTTTCCAGCGGTTCCGTCACTACGTTAATGTTGGTCACCTGCGCCTGCTTCAAGGCGTCCACCACCGTTGCAAACGTGCCGAAAGGCGCCGTTTGGCTGCAGCGAATAAACACCGGAGTCCCGCCGGCGCCCTTCAGATGAGCCAAAACGTAGCCGCCCAGCTTGTGAATGTTCACCGGATCGTTCCCGACATAAATATCCTGGTGTTTGTCGATGGTCACCACGATCTTCTCCTCTGAAATCGCTTTCACCGTGTGGGTCTTCGGCAGGTCAACTTCAATTCCCGATTCGAGAATGGGGGCCGTCAACATGAAGATAATCAGCAGCACCAGGACCACGTCCACGAACGGTGTGATATTAATCTCCGCCAGCGATGTATGCGTTCGACCTTTGAGGGTGGTGAATGCCATGGGGTACCTCGGTCTGTCCGTGGTCCGTTGTCCGTCGTCCGTTGCATAAGGCGAAGCGAATTGAGCCGCTGCAACTGACCACGGACTACGGACAGCGGGCTAAATGAAAAACCGCTCTGTCAAGTTAAGGAATTCCAGCCCGAAGTCGTCCATCATCGAGCCAAATTCCTTGATGCGCTGCACAAACTGGTTGTAGGCAATAACCGCAGGAATGGCCGCAAAAAGGCCGGCCGCAGTTGTGATGAGGGCTTCGGAAATCCCGGGCGCGACGCTACGCAGCGACGCGGTGCCTGCCGTTCCCATTCCATGAAAAGCGTCGATGATTCCCCAGACCGTTCCAAACAGCCCGACGAACGGCGTCACGGCCCCCGTGGTGGCTAGCCAGGTGAGCCATTGCTCCATGCGCGTCAGTTCGCTGGAGGAGGTCATCTGCAAGGCCCTTTGCACAGCTTCCAGGCTTCGGATGTGGGGCTTGCCCGGGTTCTCATTCACCACCGCCTGGCTTTCAATTTCACGATATCCCGCCTGGAAAACTTCCGATAGCGGGGTGTTCTTGAGACCTCGGCAGAAGGTACGAATCTCCGAAAGCCGCTTGCTTTGGCGGAATACCTTCAAGAACTCCTGCGACTCCCGGCGAGCCGCTTTGAAGCTCCTAGACTTGTGAATAATAATTGCCCAGGATAGGACTGAAAATCCCGCCAACAGCAATAAGACAAGCCGGGCTATGAGCCCCGTGTTCGACAGCAACTGCCAGACTTCGCCTTGGTAGAAACCCTGTAACTGCGCCAGTAGTGCAGGGAGCAATTCGCCTCCTTGACAAACAATGAGCTGCCCAGTCCTTCAAGTCTTCAACCTAACATAGCACTTTTGGCGCAGTCAATGAAACGCATCCTGTTGCGGGCTTGGGGCCTAGTTCGGTTTGCTCGGGCATTAAGGGGAGAGCCAGAACGTGAATTTGCCACATGTGGCCGGGGGGTGCTCCAGGACGAACGGCCTGCGGAGAGATCGCAGAAGAATCAACACAGCTCACGCAAAGTCGCAAAGCCGCGCAGAGCCACAAAGTGAAGTCTTGGGACCGCCAGGCGGCCTTGGCGCACTTTGCGCCTTCGCGTGAAACCGCGATTTCCGTTCGCACAATCCGAGCCGAGTCAGATATATGCGATCACATCGATCTCCACCAGCGATTTGCCTGGGACTCCGGCAACGGCGATGGTGGTTCGTACTGGAGGTTCAGTGCCGAAGCGCCCTTGAAAGACCTCATTCATGCCCGCCTAGTCTTTCAGGTCGGCCAGGTAGACGTTGCATTTGAGGACCTTATCCATCGAGGAGCCGACTTTCTCAAGCTCCTGCTGGATCTGGTCAAGGACTCCCTTGGTATGCACTGTGATATCACCAGCCTCATGGTAGCCGACGCCGGCGATGAAGACCAGGTTGCCGTAAGCGACCACGCTGTTGAATAGTGGTGTCTTTCCGTTCTTGGAGTTGTTGACCAGTACTTTCTTGGTCGGTTTCTCCTTCGCGAGAGCTGGGACCGCCGCGGCCGTTAAGGCTCCCGCCGTAACTCCAACCTTTAGAAAACGCCTTCGATTCGTATTTTTCGTATGAGCCTCCTTGAATTGCTCGTGCGCTGTAGCGCATAGACTACGCGACCTCGATGGCCATTGCAACTGGCTCCCTCGTTTGGCCTGGGGCAACTACAAGGGCTGCCCCTACACCTCGCCGCCCCAACGTGGCGTATAATCGCTGAGGTACGAATCCATTGTTGCGGACGAACCACGCGCAGTTACTGACAACTGACAACTGACGACTGACAACTGCCTATGCTCCACGAAATCCACGTTCAGAATTATGCCGTGATCGACTCTCTCAAAGTCGAATTTGCTCCCGGGCTTAATCTGCTCTCGGGAGAAACCGGCTCGGGAAAATCCATTCTGGTGGATGCTCTGGGCCTGACCCTTGGGGGAAGAGCGTCGGCGGAGGTCATTCGCTCCGGGCAGGAGCGGGCGCAAGTCACGGCGGTGTTCCGCGCCGAAGGGCGGCCGCCCTGGTCAACCTGGCTGGAAGAATGCGGCCTGGCACAGGAGGAGGAGCTTATCCTCCGGCGGGAAATCCTGGCGAGCGGAAAGAGCCGCATGCTGGTGAACGATCAGCCCGTCACCTTGGCGGCGGTGAAGTCGCTGGCCGGCCTGCTCGTCGAGATGCACGGGCAGAACGAGCACGTGGCCCTGTTTGCCCGCGACGCCCAACTCGATTTGCTCGATCAGTTTGCAGGCGTTGATGAGGAACTGCAGCGAGTCCGGGAGTTACACACTCGACGCAGAGAACTGGAATCAGAATTCGACAGCCTCAGCCAAAACGAGCAGGAGCGGCTACGCACCATCGACTTGCTGAGCTTTCAGGTGCAGGAACTCGAGCACGCCAAAATCGAGCCCGGGGAGGACGCACGACTCGAGGACGAGAAGCGCGTTCTGGCGAATCTGGAACGAGTGCGAACCGCCGCGGCAGGCGCTTTTTCCGAGCTCTATGAAGAGGAAGGAGCCTCCTGCTCGCGTCTGGCGGCGGCCATGCGGCAACTTGAAGAGCTTCGCCGGTATGAGTCAGCCGTCGAACCTGTCCTCGAATCACTGGCAGGCGCTCGGGCCACGCTGGAAGACGCTGCCGATTTCTTGCGCGATTATCTGGGAAGGCTGGAGGCCAACCCGCAACGCCTGGAGGAGATCGAAGACCGGCTGGCCCTGCTCGATCGGCTGAAGCGCAAATACGGGCAGACGCTCGAGGAAATCATCGCCTACGGAGAGAAAACGCGGCAGGAACTGGCCAAAATGGAACATGCCGACGAGCGCCGCGAAACGATCCAGCGGGAACTGGAGAAGGCGACGGGCGATTACGGCAAAGCGGCGGAGGCGCTTTCCGCCCAGCGGCGTGAGGCGGCGCGCAAACTCACCCGCCTGGTGCGCGAAGAATTGGCGCAACTGGGCATGGAGAAAACCCGCCTGGAAGTTCATTTCGAAAGCCTCTTGGAAGGGCGCGCGGGGCCGCGCGGCATCGACGAAGTGGAGTTTCGAATTTCGCCGAATCCGGGCGAAGAACTGCGGCCGCTGGAGAAAATTGCCTCCGGCGGCGAAATCTCGCGCCTCATGCTGGCGCTCAAAACCGTGGTGGGGACAAATCGGCCCGGCGCCGGCGCCGCCCGGCGCACCGCTCGCACCTTCATTTTCGACGAGGTCGATTCCGGGATTGGCGGGCGAGTGGCCGAATCCGTCGGGCAGCGGCTAAAGCGGCTGGCGCGCGACGGGCAAGTGCTGTGCGTCACGCACCTGGCGCAAATCGCCTGCTTCGCCGATCAGCACTATTATGTCGAGAAATTCGAACGCGCGGGCCGTACCCTGACCTCCGTGACACATCTCGCCACCGAAAAAGACCGAGCGCGTGAGTTAGCCCGCATGCTCTCCGGCAGCCAGATCACCGATGCCGTGCTAAAACACGCCGCCGCCATGCTGAAGCATGGAAATTAGGTTATTGAGTCATTGAGCCATTGAGTCATTGGGCCATTGATGCGCACCGCCTCGGAGTATGAAATGCGAACCGCCTGCTTCTTGCTCTTCTTCCCGTTGGCTATGATTCTCGTAACAGCCGCGCCTGCGATGACGCAGAATGCGGGCCAATTCAAACTGGCCGGTGTAACGGTGGTTGGATCGGTCCGCTACCAAGAATCAGAAATCGTTCGGGCAAGCGGACTGAAGCTCGGAGAGTTCGTGATTGTGGACACGCTGAAAGAGGCTGCCACTCGCCTCGGCAGCGCTGGGGTGTTTGCGGACGTTAGTTATCGATATCACACTCGAGGCGAAGCGCTGACAGTGGAATTCACTGTTCAGGATGCAGCGCATTTCCTTCCATGCACCTTCGAAAACTTTGTGTGGATGTCGAGGGACGAAGTGTTGGCTGGCTTGCGCTCTCGCGTGCCTTTGTTCTACGACCAGGTACCTGCCAGTGGAGACCTGCTCGAGCGAGTTTCGTCGGCGCTCGAGGAAATGCTGCAAGACCACGGCATCCAGGCTAAGGTTGCATTCTCGCCGACAGGGGCGGCGGGAGGTCCCGTGGAAGCCATACAGTACAGAGTGACGGGC